>Ga0209415_10001860_pt1 | contig 39898 bp, 29 predicted proteins | sample PeaSoiSIISIP2007_FD_187696 | JGI IMG/M metagenome (GOLD analysis project Ga0209415, IMG submission 187696) | Peat soil microbial communities from Weissenstadt, Germany - SII-SIP-2007 (SPAdes) (version 2) | ecosystem: Environmental > Terrestrial > Soil > Wetlands > Peat | place: Germany...
CGCGCCTGCAGTCCCCAATGATGGCACGGGCGCTCAGGTCAAATCCGAAATCCGAAGGCCGAAATCCGAAGGAAATCTGAAACCCGAAACCCGAAGCGCCCGCGCCGCCGGCTCATCTCGTGTGGCGGCACAGGGCCTCCCACTTGCGCCTGCCCCGCGTCTTCTGCAACACTGACAGAACGTTCTTACTCGTCGCCGGGATAGAACGACTCTCCCCTACGCGCTCATTGGCGCAACTGTAAACCGCTCCGGACTGTCGCCGCCTGGTTTACGCCCCTCACAGGGGGCAAGGACTGTAACGCGATCTGGCGGCAGGTGCGCGCAGCCGCCACAAAGGTCACCACTTTTCTCTGCTCTTTTTGCGTCCGGAGGCCATGCGATCTTGGCCTTCGGGTTTCGGATTTCGGCATTCGGGTTTCGGGTTTCAGGAACGGAGTTGGCCGACGGAACACACCCACCCCCCCCACCTTCAACCGGGGAGGATAGGCCATAAATGGTGCGTTGCGGTTGAAGGCGCGCGGTATTTGTGTTCACGACCGCCCTCTCAACAGGTTCCGCTTGACCCGGGGTCGCCGGCGTGTATATCCCACGTCCCGATGAACCGGGTCCTTCTGGTTGCGGCCTTGCTGTTCTGCCACGCGCACCGGGCCTCGGCGGCAGCGGCGGAAAACTATCTCTTGCGCCTCGAGAGCACCCTCGCGCAAACCCGTTCCAACCTGGCGACGCTCACCGAGTCGGCAGAACGCGCGGCGCATGAATTCGTAGCTGGCGGAAGTCTCTGGATTGCCGGCCGGCAAGGTGATTTCATGGCGGAGGCCTGCGGCCGCGCCGGCGGTTTGATGGCCGTTGCGCCACTGGGCCAGCGGGTCCCCACTAACCACGACGTAATCCTCTACGCCGTGCCGGGGTCCCGCAGTCCTGAGGACCTGAACCTCATCGGGCAATGGCGCGGGAAAGGCGCCGCGGTGATCGAGTTCAATTCTGCAGACGGACTTTACCGGAACTATTTCCCCATCGACACGGTGGCCAACATTCTCGAGTTGTGGACCTGGACGGGGGAATTCGTGGCGGCCTGCACCCGGCTGGGCAAGATGCCGGTCCTCTACCAAAGCTACGGCCTGGCCGGGGGGCCCGAGCGGGGCAAGAAATACCAGGGCAAGCGGTTCCATGACGAGGTGAGCGTCAAGCCCGTTCCTGGCGGCGTCCTGGGGCGGGAGTACCTCGACGAGATCCAACGGATGCTGGGGAAGATCGGCGAGACGCAAATGCCCAAACTCCTCGAGGCAGCCCGTTGGTGGGGGCAGGCAACTTCCGCCACTATATTCGTCACCGGCCATATTTTCCCACGCCACGCGCAGGACCCGCGCACTCTGCCCCTGGGCAGCTTTGCCGCAGTTCCCGCCTGGGAAGATAACGAGCTGCTCGACGCCGCCCGCCCTCCACAGTTTGTCCTCTATATCGGCTATCAGTTCGCTCCTCGAAAGCTCGTGGAGCAGGCCAAAGCACTGGGGGTGAAGCTGGTTTACTCCGCCGTTCAGCCGGCCCAACCGCCCGAACCCGCAAGCAACGTCCTCTACATCGACCCGGCCTGGCCGCTGGCGGACGGCTGCGTAACGGTGCCCGGCTACGACGTGCCCATTCTGCCGGCCAGCGGCGTAGTCCAAGCCGCGATCTACTGGACCCTGGCCTCGGAACGCAGGCAGCCGTAGCGCCCGCCGGCCTCCCGAGGCCGCGTAGCACAGGTTTCCAACCTGCCGTATCGCCGACTTCCAGTCGGCAGGCTGCACCCGCATGGTCGCATCTGCGGATTGGAAATCCGCGATACGGCAGACTGGAAGTCTGCGCTACACGCATTTCTTGCCGTGAAGGCATCCCCTGCGATACGATTGGGCCAACATGAAAACACTCACAGCTATCCTTTGCGCCAGCGTCCTTTACGCCATGACGATGACGGCCACGGCTGCCGGTAAGGTCGAGCACGTGGTCTGCCTCAAGTTTAAGGGCACCGCCACCGCCCAGGAGATCAAAAAGGTCGAAACGGCGTTCCAGGCATTGCAGAAGAAGATCCCGCACGTCATGACTTTGGAATGGGGCACCAATGTCAGCAAGGAGCAACGGGACAAAGGATTCACCCACTGCTTCATCCTATCGTTCAAGAACGAGAAAGACCGCGACGCCTATCTCGAGCATCCGGAGCACAAAGGCTTCGTCGGCCTCGCCGGCCCGGTGCTCGACGATGTGCTGGTGATCGATTTCTGGGCCAAGCGCTGATCACCCCGCCAACGGTACAGACGGCCCGTTGTGACTCCGCCGGGTCGGCGGCCGGACCCCTTCCGTTGCGCCTTGTCCTTATCAGCGCAGATTAGCGCAGATTAGCGGTTCATTCGGTTCATACGTTGGCCAAGGGGCCGGTAGAATCGCCGAAGCGTTCCAGGTGCTCGAGGCCCATTCGTTGGGCCAGGGTCAGGAACAGGTTGGTCAGGGGCTTGGCCCCGTGGCGGACGTAGCGGCCCGGGGTCAAGGCGCCGCCGCCGCCGCCAGCCAACAGGACGGGCAGGTTCACATGCGTATGGCGGTTGCCGTCCGCGTTGCCTCCGCCGTAAAGGATCATCGAGTTGTGCAGCAGCGAATGCCCGTCCAGGTCTTTGACCCTTTCGAGCTTTTGCAGGAATCCCGCCAACTGCCCCACGTACCAACGGTCGATGTCGGAGACCTTTTGGATTTTCTCGGCGTCGTTTTCATGGTGCGACAGGTCGTGATGGCCTTCCGGGACGCCGATGTCGCCGAACGAACGATTGCTCCCATCGTGGGCGAGCAGGAAGGTCGCCACCCGGGTGGAATCAGTCTGAAAGGCCAGGATCAACAGGTCGAACATCAATTGGATGTGCTCGCCATAGTTGGCCGGTATGCCTGGAGGCGTCTCGACGCTCGGGCCGCGGGCATCCCCGAGCGTCTCGACTCGCTGAAGGCGCGCCTCCAACTCGCGCACACCGGTCAGGTATTGGTCGAGTTTATCGCGGTCGGCCGAGTCGAGCCGACGTTCCATTTCGCGCGCGTCCTGGGTGATGAAATCGAGGATGGACCTTTGCTCGAGGCGGCGGCGGCGCAGGCTCTCGGCGCGTTCGCCGGGCGAGCCGGCGCCGAAAAGGCGCTCGAAGACCAGGCGCGGGTTCGCCTCCGGCGCAACCGGCGTAGTCGGTGAACTCCAGGAAAGGTTAAACTGGTAGGCGCAGGAGTAACCCGAGTCGCAGTCGCCGCTGGCCCGCGCGGCTTCGCAGCTCAGCTCGAGCGAAGGGAAGCGCGTCGCCTGCCCGGCGTGGCGCGCCAGCACCTGGTCGATCGAGATGCCAGCCCGAATATCGGTGGCGCTCTTGTTGACCCGGACGCCGGTCAGGAAGGTGCCGTTGGCGCGCGCGTGATCGCCCGCCCCGTCGGCCCCGGCAGTCGCGCTCTGGTCGTCCAGGCCGCCGAGAATCTGGACCTGCCCCCGGTATGGCTCCAAGGGCTGCAGCGTGCGATTCAGTTCCACGTCCGCGCCCTCGTTCGCCGGCCACCAGGCGCCCGGAATGGCGCCGTTCGGAAAATAGAGAAAGGCCGTCCGGAGCGGAGCGCCGGTGGCCGTCGTGGCGGGGGCGTTTGGGGCCGATGCCCCCAACAGCCGCAGGGGCGGCAGGGACGCAAAGGCCGGCAGGCCAATGCAGGCCCCCAAACCGCGCAGGAAATGACGCCGGCTCAAACCGGCATGGGGTGGCAGGGCAGGGTGTTCGGTTGGTTTCATTTGGTAAGCGGATTGGAGTTAGAACTGGTGGCGGCGGTTTCCCCACCAGCGGCGGTTGCCAACAGTCGCGACGGCAGGCGGCATCTTTGGAAAGGGGCGGATTCCACCACGCCGGCCAGCAGCGCGGAGAAACGGCCTTGGGACTTTTCAGTGCGGGCGACGATTTGGTCGACGGTCTCGGTGTCGTAGTCTTCCAGCCCGCGGCCCAGCGCGTAGGTTAGCAGCTTCTCGGTGAGCGTCCGATAAAAGTCCCGGGCGTGGTTTTGGACCAGGATGCGCTTGAGTTCCCGGACGCCGGTGAACTCTTCGCCGGTGATCAGTTTGCCGGAGGCGTCGATCGCTTCCCCGAACTCCGTGTCGCGCCACCGCCCCAAGGCGTTGAAATGCTCGAAGGCCAGGCCCAGGGGGTCCATGCGGTTGTGGCAGGAACTGCACAGGGCATCGGCCCGGTGCGCCGCCAGCGTCTCACGCAGTGACGGCGCGCGGCCGCCCAGGGCCTTGGCCGCGGCTTCCAGCGGCGGAATGTCCGGCGGCGGCGGCGGCGGGGGCGTTCCCAGGATGTTTTCCAAAATGAAGAGGCCGCGTTTGACCGGCGAAGTGCGGGTGGGATTCGAGGTTACGGCGAGCACGGTCCCCTCGGTCAGAACCCCGCCGCGCGGGCTGTCCGGCGGCAGGACCACGCGATGCAGCGTGTCGCCCGAGACGTTGGTGACGCCGTAGTGCTTGGCCAGGCGCTCGTTCAGGAAGCTGTAGTCGCTCTCGACCAATTCCAACAGATTTCGATCCTCGTGAACCACATAATCAAACACGGCCTCGGTCTCGAGGCGCATCGCGTGGCGAAGCTCGGGACTCAGCTCCGCGCGGGAAGAGCGGCCTCGAGCTTTGAAGGCGGCGCGCAACGCCGCCAGCTCTTCCGCTTCGGCCGGCGTAAGCGATTCGGCCGGCTGGTTATTGAGCGCCCGAAAACGCTTCCGGTCGCGCTGCGCTGCGGGGTCGGGCCCTTCCTCGCGCGCCAGAACCGCGCGCGCCTCGATGGGGACGCTCTCGATGTCCCTGGCCCGCAACCATTGACCGGTGAAATTCCGGATGAAAGCTTGCGAGCGCGGGTCTTTCAGCAGCCGGCCAACCTGGGCGGAAAGGTTCTGGCGAAGTTGGCCCTTTTCGGCCAGGCGGAATAGTTGGTCGTCGGGCAGCGAGGACCATAGGAAATAGGACAGGCGCGAGGCCAGCGAGTATTCATCGATGAACGGAAAGGCCTCCGGTTCAGGGCTGGGTTGGGCCTGTTCCTCGCGGAACAGGAACCGGGGCGACGCCAGCACCGCCACCATGGCTTGGGCCACGCCGGCCTCGAACCTCCCGTCCGGCTGGGCATAGACCCCCTCGGCCAGCGCCACCAGGCGAGCTACGGTCGGCTCGTCCACCGGCCGGCGGAATGCGCGGCGGGCAAAATCCCGGAGCAGTTCACCCGCATAAGCGCGCCGCCCCTCGGCCGTCGCCGGGACCTCCCGAGGAAAAAAGCGCTCGTAATTCGAGCCCGCATGACCCGACGCCGCGCGCGGCCCGGCCGGAACCGCCTTCGCCACGATCTGGTTCGCCGCGGCGAGGTATTTCTCGAGCAGCATGGGCGGCAGCGTCAGGACGGCGCCGATGGTGTCGAATCCATAGCCCGTGTCGTCGGGCGGGAATTCCACTTGGGTGTCAAAATCCACTCCCATCAAATCCCGGACGGTGTTGCGATACTCGGCGCGGTTGAGCCGGCGGACCCGGACGCGGCCCGGATCGGGATGGTCGCGGCGGATTCCGAACACGGCGGTCTTGATCCAATCGGCGATGCGCGCCTGCTCCTCGGGAGCGGGCCGGGGCTTTCTCGGCGGGGGCATGATTCCGGCCCGGAGATTCCGCAGCACTCGGCGCCACAACTCGCGGCTTTCCACTGCCCCCTGGTCGGACTCGAAGGTGTCGAAGGCGACTTTGCCCTTGTTCGCCCCGTCGCCGTGGCAATCAAAGCAATAAGTTTCGAGCAGCGGCCGGATCTCCCGGTGGAACTCGACGGCGCCGGGGCCTTCGCCGGCTCCGGCCCGGAGCACCAGGGCGAGGCCCGCCACCCAGAGCCAACGCCGCGCGCCCCCCCGCAAATGGATGCCCAGAATCATCGATAATGGTTACGACCGGCTAACCTAATGCATCCCCCGCCCTTTTACAAGGCCGACCCGGGGCCGGGTGCCTCATCGGTCGGGATGACGCTAAGCTGACACCGTTTGTCATCCTTGTGTCACATTATTGCTTTTATGATTGACATCTTGTCACCTTCCGATTAAATTCGGGACATGTCGCTGCCTCAAGAACGACTCGGGAACATTCGGGGCCAGTTTGGCCTGACCCAAATTGAATTTGCGAGGAAACTGGGGATTTCTCGTCCGCATTTGTCGAAACTGGAGCACTCGCCGCGACCATTATCTCCAAAGCTCGCTCGACGGGTGGCGGATTTGTGCCGGAATTCGGGTCTGCCTTGCATGGGGCCACCTGGTGGAATTCGGGCAATTCCGGTCCGATCCTGGGCACAGGCGGGGGCTGGCGTGGATTTCGAGGAACTTCCCTTCGACTGGCAAAAGCGAGTAGCAACGGATTGCCCGGACGAACGGGCCTTTGCCGTCGAAATCCAAGGGGATTCGATGGAACCTAAATACTTGCAGGGAGACATCGCGGTCCTGATGCCAACCCGCCAACCGCGGAATGGCTGCCTGGTGGTCGCCCGATTGGCGGGTGAAGGAATTGTGTTCAAGGTATTCACGGCGCGCGACCAGTCGTCGGCAAGAGTTTGCTCTTTTACGAGCTACAACCCCGTATTTCAGCCGATTGAGGTATCGGAGGGCAATGTGCTTTGGAATTATCCCGTTTATCAAACAGTCCGTCAGGTCTGGCGCTGAATTTCAATGCAACTACCGGATCTTCTCAACGCACTGGGCTACAGCACCTCTGGAAATTTTCTCCGGCGAGGAAAGCCAGCATTTAATCGTGCGCCGGATATCGGGCACATCCTCCGCACGGCCGCGCGGCGGCGGGCATGCCGGCTTGAAGGGGTGTACACGCTCCGTCCGTTCAACGACGAAGGTTCCCCGGTTCCGGTGGTCTACGTGTGCGAGGCTGATGACATGGCAACAGCAAACGAAATTCACAAGCTCGTCTGGAATCAGGACATCGTTCCCTTCCTCCTCGTTCGCACACCTGATGGCTTGAGGCTTTATTCCGGGTTCAAGTGGAATGATGCGGGCACTGGCGAACGGGAGGGTGTCCTCGAACCCCTGATTCGGTTCAATGAAATTGCCGACAGGCTCCCCGAATTCCATGCGAAGGCGATTGATTCCGGAGAACTCTGGCTTGAGCGTGGAGACGACGTTCAGCCCGACAAGCGCGCCTATTGGAGCCTGTTGGCAAATCTCAAAGAGCTCTCGAAAAAATTCCGCGATCAATTCGGGCGCGACAACGTCAAGAGCATTATCCACCCGCTTATCGGTAAATACGTCTATCTCCACTACCTCAAGGATCGCGGCTTCCTTTCAACGTGGCGGTTGAAGAAGTGGAGAATTGACCCTGCCACCGTCTATGGCCGCACCGCGACGGTTGCGGGCCTCAGCACCATCTGTGACAAGCTCGACGGCTTCCTTAATGGCCGCGTCTTCCCGATGAAGTTCAGCGGCGCGAGCGCGCCCACCGAGGAGCAAATCCAGCGCGTCGCCGGCGCGTTTGCTGGCGACAGCTTCCACGGCGAATGGCAATTCCACCTCCCCTTCACCGCTTTCAAGTTCGACTATATTCCCATCGAGACGCTCTCGATGATTTACGAGCAGTTTCTTCACCTGCCAGACAAACCAGACGCGGACGAGGACGACGAGCACAGCGAGGGACGCAAGGCCGGCGCGTACTACACACCGATCCCGGTCGTGAACTATATGCTCGCCGAGATGGACAAGCGACGACGGCTCCAGCGCGGCGTCCGCGTATGGGATCCCAGTTGCGGCTCCGGAGCGTTCCTGGTGCAGTGCTACCGGCGGCTCATCGAGCGCGAATTCATCCAGCGGAGGAGGAATCCCGCGCCGCACGAACTCGCTACGCTGTTGAAGCGTCATATCTTTGGTGTGGATATGGACGAGGATGCGTGCAGCGTTGCCGAGTTCAGCCTCTACCTCACGCTGCTCGACTACGTGAAACCCGCGGACTTGAAGAAGCACCCACGTTTCAGACTCCCCACCCTCCGCAAGAAAAACATCTTCTGCGACGATTTCTTTAAATTTCAGCCTTTCAAGACGAAGTTCCATTGGGCCGTCGGCAACCCGCCCTGGAAGAAACTCATTCCTGAAAAACTGGAGAAACGCGACGAGCGTGCGATGAAGTGGATGAAAACGCACGTGCAGGAGATGCCTGTTGGCGACAACTCACTCGCGCAGGCCTTCGCGTGGCGCTGCCTGGAGTTCATGGTCGCTGATGGCGAGTGCGCTCTGCTGCTCCCGGCTATGACGCTATTCGAGGATCTCTCGGAGGACTTCCGTAGCGCCTTCTTCAGGCAGGCGCGGCTTCACGCCGTCGCCAATTTCTCAAACCTTGCCGAGGTGCTTTTCGCGGGGCGTTCGCGCGTCCCCGCCGCCGCGCTCTTTTTCGGGCTCCGGAAAAAGAAGGCGCCGCCTGATGAGTTGGAAACGACTACGGTGTTTTCTCCGCTCGTGGCGAACCAGGAAGGCACGCGCCCGTCCTCGACTGGCACTCGCACGGAGACATGGAGCATCACCGTGAATGGCGACGAAGTGCGCGAATTGCCACTCTGCGATATCGCTTCGGGTGGCGGACTTCCGTGGAAGCTGGCGAGTTGGGGGTCGGGACTGGATGCGTCCTTACTCAGAAGGATGCAAAGGAAATGGCAGCGGCTTGAGGACTGCGAGGCGAGTTGGAAACAACGGGACAGAGCATTTCTGCGAAAAGGTGAGTTTGGTGTTTTCGGCATCGCGCAAGGTCCCGACCTAGCTGACAAAGAACAACCGGGACACGAGTTGGTGAACGAACTTATCGGTAAACGTGCCATTGAGGTGGACATGCTAAAGCGGCTCCGGCGCATTTTCAGTTTCGTGGAATTCACCTTTCCACCAAACGCAAAACACTACTTGCGTCATCGGGGCGGATGGAAAGGTCTTCCAGTATGCCGCCCTCCTCACGTCATCGTGAGTGCAGCGCGAAATCATGCCGTATTCTCCGACGAGTTTCTCGTCGTTGAATCTCGCCAAATCGGCGTCGTGAGCGTGGACAACAACAGGACCCTGCTCAAAGGCCTCGCGCTCTATCTAAGTTCGGACTTTGCCTACTATCACCAGTTCCTCACGACGACTGAACTCGGCGTGAAGCGTGACCGGGCGACGCTTGAATCCCTCCGTCAGATCCCCATCCCCCTGCTGAAACTCACGCCCGGCGAACTCGCGGAATGGGAAGCCCTACATGACCGGCTCGCACGAACGAAGCCGCGTCTGCTGCCCGACCCGAAGCAACCCGATGCCGAACTTGACGAATCGGCTGCGGCTGATGGGCAGGATGCGATGGTCGAAGAACTGAACCTCCGCGTCTCCGATGCGCTTGGTCTGGATGAGGCCGAACGTGCGCTGGTGGATGACCTAGTCCACGTCCGTCTCGCGCTCAACGATGGCAAGATTGGTCGCGCAGCGATGCGCAACGCCGGAGCCGAAGAACTCCAGACCTACGCTGAATGGCTGCAGCGCGAACTCGACGCGAACGGGGACGGCGGAACACGGTGTTCCGTGACCGTGCTCCACGACGCACGCTCCGGCTTCATCGCCATCGAGCCGACCAATGGCCGCGCGAATGTGCGCGTGCTCGCTGCCGATTCCGCCGCCGCCCGTACGCTTGCTGCCACGCGCGAACGGCTGCGTGAGGAGCGCGCGCAATGGGTGTATTTCGACCGCGCCTTGCGGTTCCATCGCGGCGAGAAGACTTACCTTTTCAAACCCATTCACCGGATGCACTGGACGCGCACCCGTGCGATGCTCGACGCCGCTGACCTCGCCGTCGGTTCGATGCAAGAAGGCCAACCGCGATGACCGCCCCATTCGATCTGTTCATCGAGCGGGTGCATTGCCTGCTCCAGGCAGGCTACGCATCGCTGAACCGGAAGGAAATCGAGCGCTACAACCGGTGCCATGAACCGGATATTACTGGCGGGCTCGCCATGAGGATCCAGCAGCTTATTGATGCGAGATCTGTCCCAGGGATATCGCGCGCCTGGTGTGTGGTCGATAACTGGCCGGAAGCCTCGCCGCATCTGCCACTGAACAAGCAGCCGCCAGCGAAGAAGCGGAAGCTGCCCGATTTGAAGTTTCGCTACGGCGGCCCAAGGGAGGCGCTCTACTTTCGATTTGAGGCGAAAAAGCTCGCGGGAAGAGGTGATTATGAAGCTCTGATCAGCTACGAGGACGGCTTGGGCCGTTTTTTGCGCAGGATATACGGACGCCAGGACCGTGCAGGAGGTTTGCTCGGTTACGCTCAGACCGAATCTCCCGAAGATCATGCAAAGCGCGTCAGGACGGCTCTGGAAACGGACCCGAGGAAGTATCGAGTAAGCGCCAACGGAGGTTGGACGGCTGCGACTTGGAAAAACGGCCCCAAATGCAGTTTCCGAGCCGCGCATTCACGGGAGGGCGCATCGGTCATTGTGATTTTCTATTCCTTTCTGTCTTTCCGCTAAGGGCTTGGTTCAGCGGTCATTTGGCCCGGCTCAGTGAAGTGTGTCCAAATCCTCGGGTGGATTCGCCGCACGGCAGCATCGAAGGGAACGAACTCAAGCCGGCGAAAGGTCTTTTCCTTCCAGCGACCGCGGCGTCGGCGACGGGCCACGTCGCTTTCCACTTCGACGCCAAACCACAACTCGGAAAGCGTGATCGATACCTTTGATGCATCTCTTCCTGCACGGACAGAGCCATTCTGGGGAACAATGACTACCAGCCACACCAGGAGACCCGGCTGCTAAAATCTCATTCCGGCTCGAAGCGGATCATCACGGCGCCGATCAATCCGGAGGGAGCCGGACCCTTGGCCACACGTTTCTCCTCTGGGGCGGGGAAGCGGTCGCCATAGGCCGCACTCAGGGCGCTGAGATCCTGATCCGGCGTGCCGAGAAACAGGTTTAAAGGCAGGTTGGCCACCCGGATGGACAAGGTGTTTGTGCCCCGCTTCAACCAAGGTGTGATCTCGACCTCCCACGGTGGAGTCCAGGCCGCGCCCGCAAGCTGCCCGTTGATCGTCAACTCGGCAACTTCGTGGACCTGGGAAAACACCAACCACGCGCGCCGGGGCCGCGGCTCACTCCAGGTAAACTCTCCCTGGTAAGTGCCACAACCGGAAAAAAACCTACTCTCCGGCCAAGTGGTCCAGGACACCAGATCGGCCAAGGACCGGGACGGAGGGGCGTTGGGGCCTTCGAAGGCAAGGCTCCAAATCGGCCTGATTTCCTCGGTCCAGGACTGCCTCGGTACCTTGAAACCAGCGGCAGACTCCTCGGCAAACACCACAAACACTGAACTCCGCGCCGGAAGCTCGAGGGCCACCCGCTTCAAGCCACCGTTAGTCGCGATGAGGTTCAACCGGGAGATGTCGCCATGCATCGGCTCCCATAGTTCGGCTGCCGGGTGTTGGGTGTGAAATCCAGCCTCAAAAAGGCGTTGCCGATCTCCCACATTGGCCAGGAAATAAATGTCGCGCGAACCCGTGCGCCGATGCACGACGCCGACTTCCGGCTGCGGCGGGAAGAGGGCGGCGTCGGTCGCGAAATCCCGCAACGCCCGCTCCAAGGTTTCACTCTCGTCCGGGACGAACATCACGCGCCCCCGTCCCACCACGCGGGTCCAGGGACCCGCGGCGCGGGTGCTATCGCCGAAGAGGGTTTTGAACGCGTCTTGCGCTCGTTTCCGCGCCGAAGCAGAGCGGGCGCCATAAGCCCGTTCGGGCACCCTTACCGTCACGATGATTGTCCCTCCCGATTGGCAAAAGGCGGTCATTTTCTCGAGCGCTTTCCACTCCACGCCGGCCAGTCGCGGCCAGATCATCACGCGGTAATCGCCATCGCCGGCAATGAGCCGGCCGTGGCTGACCCGCGTGAGCCGATCCATCGAGAAGAAATCGATGCCGTCGTAATTCCACCCGTGGTGAAACAGGGTCTGGATGAGATCGGATCGGTGTCGAAGGGCGGTTTGGAGGCCGAATTCGCCGGTCTTCTCGCCGGAGACGAAGTGATCGCGCAGATGAAACCCCAACAGCATTTGATCGACTGGGCCGGAGGCAAAGATGTCCTCCACCGGCAGATAGACGGCGGCATCGGCCACCGGCTCGCCCTGGCGAAGCAGCCACGAACAACGGCTCGCATACTCCGTTAAATAGTGGAACCAGGGCCATTGCGGGTTGTTTTGGCTCAAGACCGGTCCGTAATAAGGCATCCAACCCGGAGCGCCGGCCGCGCGCGGCGAATAGGCAAAGTCCACGCAGGTGAGGTCGTTTTCCCCGGCAAGAAAGTGCAAATCGCTGGCGAGTTTCATGTCGCTCAGTGTGTCGGCGAGGCGGTTCGGCAACCCGAGCCACGTCCAGGCTTCGGCCCCAATAACCCGCTTGCCCGCAAGGTGTGCCCCGGAGGAGGCCAGGCGCGAGAGGGAGAACCCCCGCCATTCGTATTGTTCACCCGTCGGCACATCCAGGTAGCGCGCGGCGGTCAGCGGGTTGGGAGGGGTGCCATAGGCTTCCATCTCGAATTTCACCCCGTGGTGGTGCGCCCAGTTCGACGTCAGTTTGGTGAATCGCTCTTCGGTCAGCTCGGCCAGCGTCCTCCAGAAATCAAAGCGCGCGTCCGCCGACCCTGAAAAGCTGGCGTCGAAGAGTTGCGGTAGCCTGGGAAGCAGATCGTAGCCACGCCGATGGCGAAACGCCTGCGGGAAATCCCCCGTCCAGTTGCCGCGATAGACCTCCAGGCTGTCGCAAAACACCGATGCGATCGATCCCGGGGCCGCCTCGAGCATCGGAGCCACCACCGCATCCAGGTAACGCCGAGCCGCGTTTGCATTGTAGTGATCCACCACGAAACCCTCGCCGCCCAATGCCGGCCGTTTGACCTGCATCCCGGTGGGACCGGCGATATAGACTGCCACCGCACCTTTTGCCTCGGGCGTCACTTTTGTTGTCCCGCTGCCGAACCAATCGCTCACCTCATTTGTCCCGCGAAAGGCCGCAACCAGTCGTTCTCCCCCACGCAAGGCTGGCAGCGCAAGCGCGTTACTCCACCCCGCGGCCGGGAGCTCGACCCGCCGAATCCGCTGCGCGGCATCCTCGGGGGTCACTGTTGGGCCGCCGAAGGGCCAACCGGTGCCGCCGGCCACGGAGAAGCGCAGGCCCAACCGCCGCGCCTGCCCAGCCGAGTAGCCCAGCGTATCGAGGAATTCAGGAGACAGAAACCGCTGATTGTGAACCTGAGGGCCATCGACCACCATGGGGTAGAAAAGGAACAGGGTCACACCACCCACGCCCGCCGCTTTCATCAGACCCAACTGATAATCGATTTCCGCGCGCTCCCACGCCGGCCCGAAGACACGCCAAAACACACGCGGGCGGGCTTCGGAGGGCGGGTGGAGAAACTGGGCAGCCAGGCGCGCGTCAGCCGGCTCCGCGCCCCTAACCGGCCCGGCGCTGAGCCCACAGAGCGCAGCACACCCCAGCCTCACCGCTAGGAACGCGGCATCCATGCTCCACCGAACTCGTCTTGACGCCATCGCCACGTCCAAAGGATTCGTCGGCATCCTCCAACCCTATCCAATAAGGACGTAACCTTCAACTGCTCGAGACAACCAGGTTCGCGATTGGTTGGATGACTTCGCCGAAGACCGGCTGGAATTCACACCGGAGTTTGAAGAGGCGATCCAGCAGTCCGACCGGGAAATGGCCACCGGGGCCCGGCCACGGGTGCGGCAGCCTTGACTGCGGCCATGAGTGCCGCCCTTCAGGCTTTTACACGCGCTTTGACGCCGACGTTCAATAGAGGAATTACCCTCGGACGCTTTCAGGGTGCAAGACGGAGCAACCGTGGCCATTTCGCCGAAGTGGCCCACAGGTGCGCTTCATTCTCTGAATGGGTTCAGAAGGTCGTGAGTTCAAATCTCACCGCCCCGACCATTTGCCCTCTCTTAATTTTGGTTCTCCGGCTGGCGATGGGTCAGCCAGTCGGCCGCGCCGGTGCCGCCGGAGGTTCAAACCAGTTCTCGACTTTCAGTCCCGTGACATGGTCGGCAAATACATGCCTCAGTCGAACTCGGGTGCCGGGCGGGCAAGCGTCCAGTGGCGTTCCTCTTCGATCCCCTCCAGCACCTTGAAAATCGGGTCGTCATTCGGGATGCCGTCCGGGTTATGGTATCTGCCGTCTGGCAGTCGCTGCAGTTTACGCCTTGCGTGCGGCCCGGCTGACGGGGGCGGGTTAGCCAGCGCCTCCCGAATCGCCCGCTGGTCGGCCTCAGGCAGGCTCCGGACTAGCTCAATCACATGCATTGCGGTCGTGCTCACAGCGCTCAATCTGCCAGATGGGCGGCCCTCAAGCAAGCCAACGGAACTCATGAATCGCCGCTGCCGCCAGCAGGCGCACCTTGGCTACCCGAGGCGAACGCTCGTTGGATGTCCTGCCAAACCCCAAATCCTGGCCAAGGGAATCAGAGGCAATGGACGGCGACAACTGATCTTGCAGGTCATTTTGCGCACAAAAGGCCCTGAATGGGGTTCAGACGGTCGTGCGTTCAGATCTCACCGGTTTCCGTTCCAGGCAGGGACTATTCGTGCAACGCGGTGAGGAGCTTCACCGCGGCTTCAACCAGCCTTTCGCCCGACCCGGCCTTGCAACGCGCGCTTTCGGGTTCATAGTTGCCTTCAGCGTAGCTCCGGCGGTCGGGGACGTAACCGACGCTCTCGTTGGCCAGTTCGACCAGGAAGGTGTGCGGAAATGGCGAGCGTTTCTTGATGGCCAGCCCAAGTTCCACGAAGATTTCGCCCGGCAAGCTCACCCAGGCAATGTCCGGGCTTAGTGCGATCACCTGGACTTCGACGCGAAATGGCTGGCCCGCGCGGCCCGCGACCTCCAGCGCGCGGTGGGCCCGTACGAGCTTCATGAAGTTGTCGCCGCGGTCGTCTTTTGCCGCGGCGAGGGTCTGTTTTGCTTCCTCGAGCTGGGCCGGCGAGATCTCGGGCAGCCCGAGTTCAACCCATTCGGACTTGGCGCGGAGCCGGCCGGCCCTGACCGGCGCGAGATGCTTGTAGGCCTGGAAGACCGAAGCGCCGAGAATGGTGGCAATGCGATGCTGTTCGATGGCGGTGCTTTGGGGCCAGCGCCAGGAGGTATCGAGGTGGTTCAGGTTGCCGCACGCGCCGTTGGCCACCAGGGTGACATGGTTGGTGCCGTGGTAGCCCGCCAGCACGCGACCGAGCGCGCCTGGCCAATCTGCGCTGATCCTGCTGCCGCCGCACGTATCGGGATGCATGGCGAAGTTCACGTAGGTCGCGATGGACTGCGCAGGGTCGCCGGCGCCGGGCTTCTCAGCATACAAGAGGCTGACTTCCGGGTCGCTCGGGCCCGCGGGCATAACGATGTCGGGATTCAGTTTGCCGGGGTTCCAACCCACGCTGCCATCGCGCATGAAGTAACGCCGATTGAAGGACAGGTCCTCGCAACGGCCTTCAGCCACGCCAAGCTGCGCGGGCTGGAGCCGTTCGCTGGCCAACCGCACGCTTTCGGCAATTTTCCCTGGCAGCGCCTCGGCGTAGTCCGCCACGAGCCGCCTTGGCCCGGCGCGCTCCAAACCGCCCTCGTCCGGGTTGGCCAGCTCGGGTCCGGTGTGGGCGTGAGTCGCGCTGATCATGATGCAGCCCTGCTTGATGCCAGTGGCCTTCTCGATGGTCTCTCGCGCTCGATCGGTGATGCCGCGCCGGATGCTGATGAGGTCCAGCACGACCCACGCGGCTCGCTCGCCGTCCGACTCCATCACTAGCGCCTTGCTGTAAAGCGGGTCGAGCACCCCGTCCGCGCCACGCTCGTGGTAATAGCCCGCCAGCGGGATACCCAGCGGCGGAGTGATGTCCGTCACGCCCACACCGACGCGCACCTCGGCGGCGGAGGCTTGGGGTGGAAAGGCACAGCCCAGGGCTGCGGTTGCCAGCACGAGAATCAGGTGGGTGGGAAAGAGGCTCATCGCACGTTGGTAGTCAGCCCCACGGATTACGGCGGATCGATCATCAGGCCAAAAACCTTCTGAGCCGCCCCGCCGGGGGCGCCGTTGAGCAACAGCACGCCGCTGCCTTTCGGGATTTGCAGCCGCACCGCAATATCCAGGTTCGTTTGAATGGAGATTACCGCGGGCGGCCCCAGCGCAGCGGTGCCTGCCGGGTTGGTTGTGGCTTCCGAGAAAGTAACATCTACGAACAGGTCGGTGGACTGGCCGCGAATGCGCGGGAAACAATCCAGTCTCAAACCCACGTCGTTCCTTAGCCCATTCAGCGACATGGATTGGCCGCAGAACAAGGCCGCTTGAACTCCATCTGCCGTCTTGGCCCCCGTGTTAAGTAAGTCGACCCCGGGCGTTTGTCTGAATCGATCCTGCAGCGCTTTGAGTTCAGCGGCGTGGATGAGCCAAGCCTGCAGGCCGCCTGGGGCCAGGAAGGTGGGGCTGGCGAGGACCCGGCTGGACAGCAGGCCTGCGCGGATTGAATCCGGGAGCGTGATAAGGTGCGCGTAAATCTTGACCGGTTTGCGCCGCCCGAACAATTTCTCTTGCAGGCGCCAAAACCAAGCCCAGGAAGGCGTGGCGGGAATTCGTCGGAGGAGCCGATCCCTCAACAGCACGGGCGGCGAGAAAGGCCGATGCAAGACCATGACCGGAGCGGGCCTCGATGGCCGCCAGAGGAAAGCCGAAGTCACCGCCAAGCCCATCAGCAAGCACACGCTCAAGACCAGCCAACGAACCCGGGCCGCAGCCGAGAGTCTTTTCATTGTGGACCGTGTTAACACCGCGGCCCTGGCCAAGTTGCTTTCGGCGCAAGGGTAAACCGGGGCGCAACGCGGGTGTCAGGCGCCGGCTACGCCGGCGCCTCGGTTGATGGAACGTCCCGTGCCTGCAGCCCCAAAGCTGGAAATCCGAGGGCCGAAATCCGAAATCCCAAGGAAATCCGAAACCCGAAATCCGAACCGGAGGTCGGCGGCGGTGCTGGCGTGTGAACGTCCCCCCTCGCTGCCCGTCTCCACCTTCCAAAACCTGCCACCGCGCAAACACAAAACGCAGATGGCTATGAACTTCGAGTGGCAGTCTATGCCGGCACCACCTTTCGGCTCCAGCGCATCTTGCTACACAAAACGCCCGCCAGCGCGCTTCCCCTTTCGGATTTCGGATTTCGGGTTTCGGATTTACTCAACTCCCGTGCCCCGCAGCCAGCGCTACCACCTCTACCGGTCGGGGCGCGCTAACCCTCGAACAGACACCCCCCGCATTAGGGAGGACGGCTGGAGGAACGCCGCACTTTGCGCTCAAATCTCGCGGCAATCTCCGCCTCAACCGGCTTCCACCACGGAGTTGAGCGTCCCGAAAGAGTTGCCGACGTTCTGCTTTGCCTCGGGGTCGGGCATCCATTCCCCATCGACGACGAATTTGTATTGATACCGGCCCGGTTTCAGCGCGACGACGGTTTGCCAAAGGCCTTCTCCGCGGAGTTTCATCGGGTTGGCCTTCGCCGACCACCCGTTGAATTCACCGCAGACCGAGACTGCCCTGGCCTGTGGCTGAAAGACCGAGAAGCCGACATCGACCGTTCGAGGTGCGACCGGGGCCGCAGGCTTCGCCTGCGCCGGTTTAAGAACCGGGGTCTGTGCCTGCGGCGGCTTGGGGGCTGGTCCTTCCATGAGAGCCGGCTTAGGGGCCGAGGCCGCCGCCGGCACCGGCTTGGGAGCCGGGGTTTCCGGCGCGGTTTGGCCACCCGTCCTTTCCAGAGGCGCCGGCGTAGTTTGCCCGACTTTGGATTCTGCACCCTGCGCTTTGCAGGCATCGGCGGGCTGTCCCAGGGGGGCGAGGGGCATCGAGAGCGCCTTGGACGCGCGTTTCCCGGTCTTGTTCTTGCCGGTTGGTCCTGATAATCCACTTTGCCGTGTTTTCATAAAGCAGGGCAATGATGGACCGGAAAACCCCCGCGTCAAGCCTAAAAGCGCCAAGCGATTTCAAAAAAGGGCGCTTATCCCAACTTCCAACCCGGGCGGTATTCGCGCTGGATGAATGGGGCGGCGGCCGGGCAATTTACGGCTTGGAGCCGGACGGGGTCCCATTCGAGCTTCGCGCCCGCGCGGAAGGCGACGTTGCCGAGGTGGTTGGCGATGGTGAGCGGGCCGGCGTAGAGGAAGTTGCACGTGGTAGGTTCACCTGTTTTGCAGGCGTGAAGCCACTCCTCATGATGGCCGCGCGATTTCGCAATGAACGGCTCCGGCGCTTTGAAATCCTTGAATTTCTCCTCCGGCAACAGCAGGTGCTTGCCATAGTCGGAAAGCAACATCCCGCGCTCGCCCATGAACAGAACGCCATCGCCCCATTTGGGGATGGCGCCCTCGGCAAAGGGTTTCGGCTTCATGGTGCCTTGATGCCAGTGCAGGGTCACGGGCGGCAGGTTGGCCCGAGCACCGTAGGTGTAGATCGCGTGCATCGAGGCTGGGGCCAGCTCCGGATGCGGTGGCGGGCCTTCGGCTTCAATGGTGAGCGGATGAGCCAGCTCGAGCGCCCACCACGGCAGGTCGTTCCAGTGGCTGCCGAGGTCGGACATGGTCCCGTTGCCGAAATCCCACCAGCGGTACCACTTGGGGCCGGGCCAATACACCTCGTTGAAAGGGCGGAATGGCGCAGGGCCGAGCCATAAATCCCAATCCAGTCCCGCCGGCACCGGCGAGGAACCGCCCGGCCGCTCCCGGATCGAAACGATGTCATGGTGGGCGCGCGCTTCCTCATCGCTTTGCCAGCCCCACGCGCGGGAGACCCAAACATGGACTTCGCGCACCGGGCCGATAGCGCCCGTCTGGATCAACTCGACCACCCGCCGGTAATTGTCGCTCGCATGAATCTGCGTGCCCATTTGCGTAGCGGCCTTGGCCTTGCGGGCCGCTTCGAGGATCACCCCGGCCTCCCAGACATTATGCGTGAGCGGTTTCTCGCAATATACGTGCTTGCCCAATTGCAGGGCTGGGAGCACGGCGAAGGCATGCGTGTGCTCGCACGTGCTGACCACCACGGCGTCAAAGTCCTTCTCCTGGTCGAACAAACGCCGGAAATCGCTATGCTTTTTTGCCCGGGGATATTGCCGCGCCGCCCTCAGCACCGGCGCCTCATTCACGTCGCACAAGGCGACTATATTCTCTGAGGCGACGCTCCCGAGGTTTGACGCGCCTCGCCCGCCGACCCCGATAACGGCGATGTTCAGCTTGTCATTCGGGCCCGGGCGCCCCCTGGCGGAGCGGGCGTACCCCCCTATCCCGAGACTAATCGCGCTGCCTGCCGCAACGCCCGCGCGCCGCAAAAACTGGCGGCGGCTGAGCGGAGCCCGTCGCGGAGAGGAGACCGGAATCAATGGCTTGTTCATGCCTCGGGCTTACACCCGTCGCGTCTGTTGGACAAGAAAAAATGCGCGCCTTCGCGCCGGTCCTAATCTTAATCCTAATCCTGCTCTTAATCTTCTTCGCGCAGCCGGTAATCAGATTTGGCTTTGGCCAGGTTCTTTATGGTGAACCGCAAATTTGCTGTTCGCGCGGCTTGACAGGGGGATTTTCACGGCTATCCTCTCGCGTTCCGACTCGGGAGCGTTTCCTGGCGAGGCGTCAAGCTGGTGCGACGCGGCGGGGTGCGAGCCGAGCAGATTCTATGAAACGACAATATCAGCCGTCGAAGATACGCCGCCAACGGCAGCACGGGTTTATGAGCCGCAACTCCACCAAGAGCGGACGGGCCATCCTACGCAATCGCCGTCGAGTTGGCCGCAAACGTTTGACGCCGGTCTAACCCGGGCGGGCGTATGGCCGAGACGACGGGCCAGCGGCTGCGCTTTGGGCGCGCGGCGCACCTCAAACAGGGGCGGGACTTTAACCGGCTCCGGCAGCAGGGAGAGCGCTTGGTTTGCGGCTGTCTTATTGCCAACTGGCAGGAATTGCCGGCGGTCTCGGCCTCGCGTTTAGGGGTGATCACCGGCGCCAGGATCGGCAACGCGGTGGCCCGCAGCCGGGCGCGGCGGCTGCTGCGGGAATCGTTCCGGCTGCACCAGCATGAATTGGCCCGGCCGCTCGACCTGGTGCTGGTGGCGCGGCCCTCGATCGCGGGCAAGGGCTTCGCCGAGGTGGAAAGGGACTTTTTGACAACGTTGCGGAGAGCAAGAGTGCTGAAGGGATAGGTAGTGAATGCGGCTCAATATATCCTGATCTCGGGCGCGCGCCTTTATCGCGGAGTGATTTCCCCGGTAAAGACGGCCTTGCTTGGCCCGCTGGCGCACTGCCGCTTCACCCCCACTTGCTCGCAATATGCGGTCGAGTCAGTCCGCTTGCACGGCGTCCTGGCGGGAACCTGGCTGGCCCTCAAACGGATTGGCCGCTGCCATCCTTGGGGTGGCTGCGGGTGGGACCCGGTGCCGTCGCTCCCCCCGGCACGGCGTCCCTCCGCCTCAGTGCAGGCCGCCCCGCCGCCCACCAATCGTCCCGATGGCCCGGCCGCAAGCCGGAGCGGGCATGGTCCCAAAACGCGGTAAATTTGCATGGACCGCCAATCAACCGTTGTCGTCATTGTTTGCGTGCTCCTGATCGGGCTTTGGTCTTTCGTGCTCGTTCCGAAGCTGTATCCGCCGCGGCCGCTGCCGCCGGCTTCGACCAACGCGCTCGACATGGCGGGGCCTCCATCGACTCTCGGCCCCACTTCGCCGGCGGCCCCAGCGCAATTCGAGGCGCCCGCTCCACCGCCCGCCCTGGTGGTGAACACCAATGAACCCGAGCGGTTGGTCCAGCTCGCCAACGCTAATGCGCGCTACACCTTCACTTCATACGGCGGCGGCATAAAGCTGATCGAATTGTACCCGGCGACAGATTCAGCCGGCCGGGCCAAGGCCTCGATTACCAACGAGGCCGCGTCGCTGGACACCTACACGGCGGCGCCCACCCTGGCTTTGCTGGGTGGAGCGGCCCTGCAAGGAGACGGCATCTTCAAATTGACCACGACCACCAACGGGGTGCGGGCAGAGAAGGCACTCCCCGGCGGGCTGACCATCGTCAAGGATTTCGAGCCCATCTCAAATTACCTGGTGGCGGCCACCGTGCGGCTGGAGAACCACTCGAACCGGACGCTCGAGCTGCCTCCGGAGCAATGGTTTGTCGGCACCGCCACTCCCATGGGCCCCCGCGACAACGGGATGGCAGTGGGGGTCATGTGGTACGGCACGAATGGTAACAGCGGCGGCAAAACGGTCGATACGGGCGCAAGTTATTTCTCCTCGCGCGGCTTTGCCTGCACCCCGCGGATTCCGCCGGCGGAGTACGTGGCCGGGTCCGGCAACGTGGTGTGGGTGGCCGCGCACAATCAGTATTTTGTTTTGGCAGCGATGCCGCAGCAGGCGGCGCAGGCGGTGGTGGTGCGCAAGGTCCGGTTGCCGGAACGCGCCGGCGACGAGTCGGTCCTGCTCGCCACCAACGCACTGCAATCGTGGTTTCGATCCGTCGGCATTATCTCTGGCGCCGAGGCGGCGGCCCTGGTGGGCACGAACTCAACCCCGCCCGAAGGCTACGAGGCCTCCCTGGTCTATCCGGGACAGACGCTCGCCCCCAACGCCCATCTCGAGCGGCGGATCTTCCTCTATGCGGGCCCCAAGAAATACCAGACACTGGCGCGTACCGGCGAAAGCTTCGGCAACGACCTCGACAAGGTCATGGACTTCGGCTGGTCCGGTTTTGTCTCGAAGGCCCTGTTGCTCGGGATGAATTCGCTGCACCACCTCTTTTGGGTTTCCTACGGCTGGGCGGTGGTCGCCATCACCATTATTATCAAGCTCGTCTTCTGGCCCCTCACCCAGGCCAGCACCCGCTCGATGAAACGGATGCAGGCCCTCCAGCCCCAGGTCAAGCTTATCCAGGAGAAATTCAAGGAGGACCCGGTCAAAATGCAGCGCAAGATGATGGAACTCTGGAAGGAGCACAAGGTCAGCCCGATGAGCGGCTGTTTCCCGATGATGATCCAGATCCCCGTCTTTTTTGGCTTTTACCGCATGATCTCGAGCGCCATCGAACTGCGCGGCGCCACCTTCTTATGGGCCACCGACCTGGCCAAACCCGACACCCTCTTCGTCGTTCGGTGGTTGAGCTTCGTGCCTATCCTGAGCATTCCCGGCGTCGGGCTGCCTTTCAACCCGCTCCCCCTCATCATGGGCGCGACCATGCTCTGGCAGGCGCACTTGACCCCTCCCTCTCCCGGCATGGACCCTACCCAGGCCAAGCTGATGCGCTACCTGCCGCTGATCTTTATGTTGGGTTTCTACAACCTCTCCTCGGGCCTTACGCTCTACTGGACCGTCAACAACCTCCTGAGCATTGCCCAAACCAAACTGGTCAAGACCGCCTCGGAAGCGGCGCACCCCGCCAAAGCTCTGCTATTGACGCCGGCCCCAAAAAGGAGGAAATAAAGAAGCCGGTATAAAACCACGTGGATAATACAGATATGCCCGCAGAACCCAAAGCCACACTTGAAAGCCTCTTGAACCTGCTCGGCTTCGAGGCTACGGTCGAAGCGCATCACCTCGAAGAGGGCGTTTTGCTCGATGTCAAGACCGAGGACTCGGGCCGCCTCATCGGACGGCAGGGCCAGACGTTGTCCGACCTCCAATACATCACCAACCGGCTGCTCTTCCAGCAGGACCCCTCGGCCCCAAAAATCATGGTGGACGTCGGCGGCTATCGCGCCCAGGCGCGCGAGGCCCTCGTCAAGAAGGCCAAGGAAGCCGCCGAAAAAGTCCGCCGCTGGGGCGATGTCGTAGAACTGGAACCCTTGAGCGCCTTTGACCGCCGCATCATCCATCAGGCCCTCAAAGACGACCCCAACATCGAAACCCATAGCGTCGAGGTCCAAGGCACCGAAAGGAAGGCCATCCTGCTCCGGCCAAGACATTAAACCGCGCCCCAAGAGTATCCAGGGTCGAGGTGCGAGTGTCGAGGACAGAGGGGTGCCGCCCCTCGCCCCTCGACCCTCGCCCCTCGCCCCTCGGTGTCGCTCACTCCCACCTCATCACCGCCACTGCGCTCGAACGGGGCAGCGTCGTCCGGGCCGGCACCTCGACCAGGCCATTGGCGGCGGCCAGCGAACTTAAGGCATGGGAGGCCTGCAGACCGGCGGAATAGACCTGGCCCGCCCCCTCGACTCTCACCCGCAAGAAATGCGGATAGGCGCCCGCATTAGCCAGCGGTTCAGCCAGGAGGCCGGGGTAAGCGGGCAAGGCAATCTCGCTGGCCCCTTGCCACCGGAGCAAGGCCGGGCGGGCCAGCAAGAGGAAGGTGACCAGAGCCGAACCCGGGTTGCCTGGCAGGCCGAACAGGAGCTTTTCCCGCCACCGGCCGAAGACAAAGGGCCGGCCCGGCCGAATCGCGACCCGCCAGAATTCCAAAGTGCCGCCCAGCTCGGCGAAGGCGCCCTTGATGAAGTCCAGCTCGCCGACCGACACGCCTCCCGTGCTCACGACGGCATCACATTGGGCGAGTGCTTCCGCCAGCGCAATGCGGGTCGCCTCCGGCGTATCTGCCACCAGGGGGAATACCCTGGGAACTGCGCCGGCGCCGCGCGCCAGGGCGGCCAAGGCGGGGCGGTTGCTTTCATAAAACTGCCCGGCCGCCAGCCCTTGACCAGCCTCTCTCAACTCCGAACCCGTGGCCAGCAAGCCTGCCACGGGTCGCCGCCCGACCGCCACTCGCGCGCAGCCCATGGCCGCCAAAAGACCGATGCGGCCCGCGGTCAACCGGTCGCCCGCTTCGACCAGCGCCGCCCCGCGCTTGACGTCCTCGCCCCGTCGCCGGACGTTTTCACCACGCTGGACCGGTTCGAGGACCAGGACCATGCCCGGCTCTTCCGGCATCACCCGCGTCTCCTCTTGCATCACGACGGCATCGGCGCCCGGCGCCATCGGCGAGCCCGTGAACAGGCGCGCGCAGGCCCCGGAAGGAAGTTCGCGCCCGGGACCCTCCCCGGCGGCGATGCGCCCGCACAGGCGCAAGCGCGCCGGCGCCTCGGGGCAGGCTGCCGCCACCTCCGCCGCTCGCACGGCGTATCCGTCCACCGCGGAATTGTCAAAGGGCGGCAGATCCAGCGGCGCGGCCAGTCCCTCTGCCGCCACCCGCCCCGCCGCCTCGCTTAAGGCAACCTCTTCGCGCACCGGTGACGGGACCGCCGCCAGGATTCGCGCCAGGGCCTCTCGGAGTTCCAGGCAAGCCATCGACGCCCACGTTTCCCCCAAGCCCCCCGCCTGTCAATGCCAGATTGAGCTTTCAGGGAATACGCGAAAGGGGGTAACCGCTAATCCACGCTAATCGGCGCTAATAAAAAAAGGGATTTGCAAGGACGGCGCCGTGATCGAGCTCCCGTCCCTCACCGCGGTTATCCAGAAGGAGGACGCTGGGTACGTCTCGACCTGTCCGCAACTGGGCGTTGCCAGCCAGGGCAAGACCCGCAAGGAAGCCTATGCTTGGGCAGGGCGGCAGCAGGAATCGCTCAGCAACGACGAAGCCTCCTCGACGCTTCCGGCGAATAGCCAGGCCTGAGCTTCCTCGAAGGCCTGGCACTCCGCCCGGATGGCATCCGGGGCGGAAATCGCGCATTCGAGCGACAGCTCATTGCAGGCCTGGACGGCGAAGAGAATGAGCCGAATGACCGGCAGGGGCGCCTTTTCAAGCTCGCCAAGATCAATGATGAGCCTGTCGCCACCGGCATCGGCCGTTTCAGCCAGATGATCTTTGAGGCGCTGGGTGACTTCCTGGGTGAGGTCCTCGCGAACCTCCCGAGGCAAACGCAGCAACAGAACTCCCTCCTTCTGCTGGAAGTATTTATAGCAGGTTTCCAGTTTCAACGCGCGGCACAGCTTGGCTTTGAGTTCCTGGGCGTCTATGGGTTTCATCACGACACCGGCAAAGCCGGTCTGTTGCGCCCGAGCCTGTTCGTCAAGAGCGGTTTTGACACTGAGCCCGAAGACCGGAATGGTGGCGGTTGCGGCGAGCCCCCGCAAGTTCTGGAAAAGGAGGAAGGCGGCGTCCTTGGGCAGCGAGAGACTTACCAGCACGGCATCCGGCCCCTGTTTCATACAATCGTCCAGCGCCTGGTCGGCTTGGTCGGCGCCGCTCACTTTCCAGGGCGTGTCGGCCAGCCCGCCGCGAATCTGTTCCACGATCGCAGGCTTGTCGTCGACCACGAGCAGGCTAATAGGGTCGTCGAAGCGTTTCGGTCGCGCGCCCTCTTCGGACCGGGGCTTGAGCGACACGATGCGGCCTACGCGCTCGACCAGGAGGTCGGCCTTGAAGGGCTTGATCAGATAGTCGCGAACGCCAAGTTTGGCAATTTTGATGACCGTTTCCCTGCCCGCCTCGGAGGTGAGCATGATCACCGAGATGCCCCTGAGCTCGGCGTTTGAGCGCAACCGAGCCAGCACCTCGAATCCATCCATGACCGGCATACTGTAATCGAGCAGGACCAGGTCCGGCCGTTCGCGGCTTGCAACCGCCAGACCCACAATCCCATTGGCGGCCTCAAGGATCGTGCAATCGTAAGGGTTGAAAGCTATGGCTACGATCGTGCGAATCGTCTTGTCGTCATCGATCGTTAGAACTTTGACGCTCATCTCAGCGTTACCACGAGAAATTCCCTCGTAATGCTCCGATTCCACATTTAGATTTCACGATCTCCAAATCATTCAGCCCGTGGGGTCTCTTGCCGCGGACTCTCGCGATCTGTTACTGCGGTTATCGGCAGCGATGGAGTTAACTTAAGCAGCAATCAACCGGTTTAAGTTTAATCTTGACCTCCGCAACGAGCCCTGATATCCTCGGTTAGGAATCAGGGATCGGCCTATGAACAACTCGGATAAGGGCGGGAGATTCCGAGGTCCACTTTGGACCTCCTCCTCAAGGAGGGCTTTTGCACCTAGCGGCTTTACTTTGATCGAACTGCTGGTGGTGATCGCCGTCATCGCCATTCTGGCCGCAATGCTCTTGCCGGCGTTGAACCGGGCCAAGGCTCAGGCCAGGTCCGTGGCTTGCAAGAACATCCTGCATCAGCTCGGCGTGGCCTTGCATGCCTACCTGGGGAACAACAACGAGAGATACCCGCTCTATGTGATGAACGCTCCCCTCGATCGCGGCAAGCCCTGGTGGCCAGACGGTGGAGCATACTGGGAGGACCTGTTGGAGCCATATTTTGCGCGCAACTGGGCGACCAACCGTTCCTACCACTGCCCCGAGTTCAAAGGCACGAATTACTACTCATTTAGCGACGGGCTGTACCTCGGCGTGAGCTACGCGTACAACATTCTGGGGACTGAGGCGGGGGCCGCGGGGGCCGGAACCATCCCTGGCATGCTTGGCCTGAGCGGCGTTCTCCCTAGCAGGGTCCCCTCGCCAATCGCGAGCGGCGCTTTAGCGGCACCCAGTGAAATGATCGCCATCGGTGACTCCAGGGAACTGACCTGGATCTGGGCTGGGCCAGCCGTGACGTCCGTGTCCTGGGACCGGCTCGGGACCGAGCATCCCACGAGCGAAGAAGGGGTGTGGGTGCCGCTGGACCAATCTCCGCGACACGGCCTGCACCGCAATCTCGTTTTTTGCGACGGGCACGTCTCCGCCATCAAAAGTTCAGTTTTGTTCCACGCCTCGAACAGCGCGCGGATGTGGAACAACGACCATCAACCTCACCCCGAGACCTGGCAATGAGAGTACATGCGAGAGCCATGCCCAACTGCAACCTCCGACCTAATCAAACCGATCAAACCAAATCCCAATTTGCCCCAGACTCACACCCCGCTCCCCGGTCCACCCGCGCCGAATTCCGCACTCCGCACTCAGAGCGCCCCCGCCGAATTCCTAGCCCGGATATTTCATAGCCTAAGAGCGGGACCTGGTTCCGGAGGCTGCGTAGCGCAGGTTTCCAACCTGCTGTATCGCCGACTTCCAGTCGGCCGTCTGTACCTTCTGGGTCGCATCTGCGGATTGGAAATCCGCGATACAGCAGACTGGAAGTCTGCGCTACGCCTTCCGGTTGGCGAAACCCGTGAAATACCCGGGCTAGGCTTCACCGGTTGCACGCTTTCCGGGATGGAGTATGGTGCATTGTCAGTTCCCAGTTATGCGAATCGGTGCGGAAGTTACGATGCGCCACTGCACCTCCGGGTGACCGGGGGGAGCAAACTATGAACTACTATGCCTGGACCATCACCATCCACTGACGACGCGGCCCCGATGACTCCCCTGAAGGGCAGCCACCGCAACCCCCCGCCGGGCGCGACGGAACTGGGGCCGACACCCCCGGACGAAGCCCTGGATGTGACGGTGCGCGTTCGGCGCCGCTCCGAGTTGCCCCCAGTGCCGGCGCGCGCCGAACTGACGCGCTTGAACCGGGAAGAATATGAGGCGCGTCACGGCGCAGCCCCGGAAGACATCCAACAAGTCGAGGATTATGCCCGGAAATGCGGCTTGAAGGTGGAGGACTCGAGTGCCGCCCGGGGGAGCTTGCTGATCTCGGGGACCGCCTCGGCCTTCAACGCCGCCTTCAATTGCAATTTGAAACAGTACCGGTTAGGCGAACAGGTTTTTCGCGGCCGCTCGGGACCGGTTTATATTCCGAGAACGCTCGAAGGAATTATCACCGGCGTGTTCGGGTTGAGCAACGAGACCTTCGCCCGGCCGCATTTCCGCGCCCGCGCCCAGTCCCCGCACCCCACCGCTACGATGCCCGCCGGCTTTACGCCGCTCGAGATCGCCCGCCGGTATAACTTTCCCCCCGGCCTCGATGGCCAAGGCCAAACCATCGGGATTATCGAACTGGGCGGCGGCTTCCGGCAAGACGAATTGGACACTTACTTCAAGCAGTTAGGGGTCGCTCCCCCTCCGGTGAAGGTCGCCCAGTTCGCGGGCAGTGGTTCCAACAGCCCCGGGAGCGACCCGCTCGATCCCAACAACCCGGATCTCGAAGTGATGCTCGACCTCCAGGTGGCCGCCGCCGTGGCCCCCGGCGCGCAAATCGTCGTCTATTTTGCTCCGAGCGCCGAAGATCAGAGCTTTCTCGATGCGATGACCGCCGCCGTCCATGATGCCGCCAATCAGCCGACCGTGATCTCGATCAGTTGGGGAGGTTCGGAGGCTGCCGCCACCAGCCAGTTCCTGACGAATTTCGACCAGGTCCTCCAGGCCGCTGCCCATTTGGGCATAACGGTTTGCGTCGCCTCGGGCGACAACGCCTCGGCTGACGCGCCGGCAGATGACCCCAGCGACCCGTGGGATGGCCAGGCGCATGTAGATTTCCCTGCCTCCAGCCCCTTCGCCTTGGGTTGCGGCGGGACCCGGATTAATCCCGATGGCGCCGAGGTCACCTGGCATCCCGGTCCAAACCAGGGAACTGGCGGCGGAATCAGCCGGGCTTTTCCGGTCCCCGATTACCAGGCCAACGCCGGCGTGCCCCTGGCCAGAAATCCTCCGGGACCCGCCGGCAGGGGAGTCCCTGATGTTTCCGGCGATGCGGCGCAGGAAAGCGGCTACCAGGTTCTCTGCGACGGCCTCTCGTTCCCCGACCCGGCCCACAACCCACCGCTGCCGCCCATCGGCGGCACGAGCGCAGTGGCGCCTCTCTGGGCGGGCCTCACTGCCTTGATAAACCAGGGGTTGGGCCGGAATGTGGGCTTTGTCCAGCCCAGCCTCTACCCCCTCGGGCCGTCTGCCGGCGCCTTCCAGGATATAACGTCCGGCGACAACGGCGACTACCAGGCCGGCCCCGGTTGGGACCCTTGCACCGGCCTGGGTGTCCCCGACGGCCAAAAACTGCTCGCCGCCTTGGGAGCCGGCCCCCTGAGCCAGGCCGGCCCCGCCGCCCCGGCGGTCTTCGCCCCGCGCATCTCGACCGTCGCCAGCCCCGCCGACAGTTTTGCAAACATCGAGCACGTCTTCGTGCTCATGCTCGAAAACCGGGCGTTCGACCACATGCTCGGCTACTCAGCCATCACCGGCACGGACGCCGTGACCGGCAGCCCGACCCAGATGGACGGCCTGCCCCCGGGTGGCGCAGTCAACTACGATACCGACCAGACTCCTTATCAAACTGCCAGCCCGGCCCCGTTCCGCATGCCCGTAGATCCACCCCATGAATACGATTTTGTCCGCCTGCAGTTGCTGGGCTCGAACGGTCCCACCGTGAACTACAATAACACGGCCATCACCAATGCCGGCTTCGTTCTCAGCTACAAAACCGCGGCTGCCGGCCACCCGTTGGGAGACGTCATGGCGTGCTTCGACCCGGCTCAGCTCCCGGTCTTGAACGCCCTCGCCAGGGAATTCTGCCTCTGTGACCGCTGGTTTTCCTCGCTTCCCGGCCCGACTATCCCCAATCGGCTGTTCCTTCATGCCGCTACCTGCGGTGGTGACCCGACCAGCCCCAGCGCTTTCTCCTTGGCTCGTGCCGAGATTGACGGCAGCGTCAGCTACAAGTTCGTCAACGGCAATGTGTTTCAGCGCATGGACCAGCGTGGGATTCCCTGGGCCCTCTATCACGGCGACACGTTCGCCGTGACCTATGCCCTGGATGGAGTCAGCTTCGGGGCGGGCATACCGTTTGACCCGCGCAAGCCCGAGGAACTCGCTCAATTCCGCCAGGATTTGGATAACCCAAATCTCCCCAACTACATCTTCATCGAGCCCAACTGGGGAAACCTCCTGCTGGGCACTTACGAGGGCGGCAATTCCCAGCATCCCATGGACGATGTCACCAGCGGCGAAGCGCTCGTAAAAGCGGTCTATGAAGCCATTCGCGCCTCGAGTTGCTGGGCCAGCAGCGTGTTGATCGTTACTTACGACGAACACGGCGGCTTCTTCGATCACGCAATCCCCCCGAGCGGAGTGCCCGCGCCGCAGGATGTCCCGCCCAAGTTCCAATTCGATTTCACCCAACTCGGCGTCCGCGTGCCGGCCGTCATCATCTCGCCGTGGATCCCCAGGAACCTCATCGACCACACCGTCTATGACCACACCTCGGTCTTGGCGACGCTCCGGACCCGCTTCCCGGCCCTGGGTTTTTTCACGCGGCGCGACCAGCTCGCCAACGATCTCTCCCACTTGTTCTCCCTGCCTCAACCCCGCGAAGACGCGCCCCTGGTCCTGCCCAACGTCGCTGCCTCCGGCCTCGCTGCCGCCCGCCTTGCGTCCATCGACACCGCCTCCGAGGCCGCTTTCCAAAGCTTCCCCGGGGCCGCCCAACCCGTCGAATCGACGCAGGTGGGTTTTCTCCACGTGGCCCTCAAACTCCATCTCGAACTGGCCTCGCCCAAGGACCGCCGGTCTATCTTGCAAGCGGTCGGCAACATCCGGACCCAAGGCGAAACCAAACAGTATCTGCGTGACGTCAGGCAACTCCTCGAAGCGAACCGGACCCACCAGCCGCCGCTCAGACACAAAACCGCCAAACCGTCCAGGCCGGTTTCCCCCAAAAGCAAAGCCGCCGCGCCGGCCAAACGACCGGCTTCGCGAAAACGCGGAACCGGCCGCTGAGTGGGCCTTCACCAAATGCTCATCGACCGCCACGCCATGAACCGTTTCCGACGCCGTTTCAGCCGGTGGCTGCGCCAACCCGCCGGCCTGGCCAGCCCCGCCTTGTCTGTTTTGTTGGCGCTTTCCTGCGGCTGCGCCCATATCCAGGGGACACGGACCGCCGGCTTGCCTCCGGCCCCAACGCGCCAGTTCCTTGCCGGAGTCGCCAAAGTGGACATCACCCCGCTGCCGGGCTACCCGATGGGCGGGCATTCCATTGCCGCGACCGTCAGCCGAGGCGTCTGGACCCGTCTGCATGCGACCGCGATTTATCTGGAAGACCCGGACGGACACAACCTGGTCTTGGTTTCTTGTGACCTCTGGAGCATGCCGGCGGGCCTTGCGGACCGCGTGGCCGAACTCGTGGCGCGCGGCTCGGAGGGAACGCGAATTGGCCGGCAGGCCATGATCCTCGCCGCTACCCACACCCACCAAAGCCCGGGGAACTTCTCCTCGAGCCCCGCCTACAACTTGCTCGCTTCTCCGAAACCCGGCTTCGACCAGCGCCTGTTTGACTATTTGGCCCAAAGGATCGCCCTCGCCGTGCTCCAGGCAGTGACGAATCGTGAGCCGGCGCGGGTTTTCTTCCTCCAAGACGCGTTGCCGTTGGCCGCGCGTAACCGGAGCATGCCGGCTTTCGTGCTGGACCCGGAAAGCAAGGCTATTCTGGCCGAGAATGCCTCGGTTCCCTTGGCCACCCCGACGCCCGAATACCCCGACCCCAGCGCCAGCCGCGCCGTGGACACCCGGCTTCGCGTCTTGCGGCTCGAGGGCCGCCAAGGGCCGCTGGCCCTCGTCGGGTTCCTCGCCATGCACCCAACCGCCCTCGGCCATGAAACCGAGGTCTATTCCGCCGATGTCTTCGGCATCGCGGAAACGCTGGCCGAGCAGTCCTTGGCAACCAACGGGGTCCACCAGCCCTGCGTCACCCTGTTCAATGGCCCGGAAGGCGACGTCTCCCCGGTCTGGTTCGAGCAGGATCGTACGGATGCGCTGAAAGTCGGGCGCCAAATCGCCCAAACGCTGGCACGTTGCGCTCGCGGAGGTGAGCCGGTGGAGGGGCCCATCCATTCCGTCTTCTCCATCGCGCCGATCGCCGGCCAGGAGTTCATCGACGACGCTAGACACCCTCGCCAAACCGCGAAATATGCGGAGGCCGGGGCGGCCTTGCTGGCGGGCGCGGAGGACGGACGCACCATTTACAATTATGACGGGCATGTTGAAGGCACCCGCTTCACGCAAATCCGAACTGTCGGCCAGGGAGCGAAGAGGGATTTCCTCGAAGGGGGCCTGCCCTTTAATCTGCCGAAGATAGCCAAGGTCCTGCCGGGGAAACTGCTGGGCGTGCCGGGCGAAATCCCGCTCGGCGTGGCCGCCATGGGAAACGTTCTCTTTGCCACCCTGCCGGGCGAATTCACGACCGTCATGGGCCGGCGGATTGAAGGGGCCTTGCGCGGGGAGAACCCGCGGTTGAAGCAGGTGTTGCTCATCGGACTGGCCAACGAGTACCTGTCCTACTTCGCCACGCCCGAAGAGTACGACTCGCAGCAATACGAGGGCGCCTGCACGTTCTACGGCCCGGCCTCCGGTCCCTTCGTCCAGAGCCAGCTTTCGCGGCTGGGGCGTGAATGCTTGTCGGGCGGCGCGGAGACCTTCCCGCTTCATTACTCTTACCGTCCCGGCCCGACCGCGGCGTTCCTCCCGCCTGAAGCCGTTAGTTCTCTCTACTTTCCCGATGACGGGTTGCGGGGGATTTTGCAGGATACCACCGACCGTTCCCCTTACCGCCGGTTCCCGAGCCTGGCCTGGAACGACCCGGTCGATGCGTTGCTCGCCAGGATGACGACCGCCCAGCTCGCGGCGCCACGCGTTTGGGTCGAGGCCAGGCGACCGGATGGGACCTGGCAGACTCTGGCTCTCAACGGCCACGACGAGACCAACGAAGGAATCGATTTCGTCACCACGACGAGTGTTTCGGGACCCGCGCAATTCACCTGGACGGCCTTCTGGATGCCGCCTCAAGGCGTGGACAAAACAGGCGAATACCGGCTTTGTGCCACCCGTGCGGACGGGAGCACCTTTTCAAAGCAGTTTCAAATCCCTGAAGACTGCCCTCTCACTCCCTGACGCCGGCTGTCCGGTCAGCCGGCCCAGGAGTTCCAGCGCTTGAACTCGGCGACGGAAACAGGTTGCACTGGCCGTTTTTCAGCATCACATTTCCCCCGATGAATGACACCGGTCGCCGACCGCCGCCACCACCCCCTGCGTGGGAGCCGCATTATTCCGAACCTCCGGGCACGGAACCGAGCCTGGCGCAGAGGCTCAAGAAGCTCTTCGCTCCCATTGGAGTGGCGCTGCTGTTGGTGCTCAAGTTCGCGGCGAAGTTGAAGTATGTCGTCATCCCGCTCGTTAAGTTCTTCCCGATTCTCTTGAAGACCGGCGGTTCCATGCTCCTTTTCATGTGGTTCTACGCGATGACGTATGGTTGGATGTTCGCCTTGGGTTTTGTGCTCTTGCTTTTCGTGCATGAGTGCGGACATCTCCTGGTCGCGCGGTTCTTCGGTCTCCGGGTTGGGGCGCCGGTGTTCATCCCTTTTATGGGCGCGCTCATTGCGTTGAAGGACGCTCCCAAGGACGCCTGGATGGAAGCCTGGGTGGGCATCGGAGGCCCCCTGCTGGGGTCTGCCGGGGCGCTGGCTTGTGAGGGGGTGTACGAGCTCACCGGCAATCCGCTGTTCCGTGGCCTGGCCTTCACCGGTTTCTTTTTGAATCTCTTCAACCTGGCGCCCATTGGCTACCTGGACGGCGGGCGCATCGTCACCGCCCTCTCGCCCTGGCTGTGGCTGGCTGGCGCGGTTGTGATGGTCGCGCTGCTGGTGTTTCATCCGAACTTTATCGTCGGCCTCATCCTCGTGCTGTCGCTGCCCAGGCTCTGGTTCCTGTTCCGCAAGAAAAGCGACGAAGAGCGCCGCTACTTCGAGGTTAGCCCAGGCCGCCGGCTGGCCATGGCGGGATTGTATTTCGGCCTGATCGCGTCCCTCCTCCTGGGGATGGGGCTCACGCACCTCGCGCCCGCTTCGCAGGCTGAGTCGTCCGTTCAATCGAGGTGGAACACTTCCGGGAGTTCCCGCGTTGCCGGCGTGTTGTCGGCGAGGGTTTCCATGAGCGGGGCCATCGAGTCCCACCAGCGGCGGACGACGGGCAGGGTGGGCAATTGGGCGGCCGTGTTGGCGTCAGAGAGTTTCTGGACCGCGAACAGGGTGAGGGTTTCCCGGTCCAGGAAAATGGAGTAGTCGGAGATGCCGGCCTCGCGAAGGGCCTGGGCGAGTTCGGGCCAGATTTCGTCGTGCCGGCGCCGATAGGCGGTTTCGCACCCGGGCTTGAGCTTCATTAAGAAAGCGTGGCGTTTCATATCAGAAATTGATTAAGAGAAATTTAAACCGCTAATCTTCGCTAATCTTCGCTAATAATCAGCCGGGGCTCGAACGCCCAAGGCCATGCGGGCGGCACATCCGGGGGGTGAGGTTCGAAAGCATACTCCTCATTAGCGTGGATTAGCGCAGATTAGCGGTTCACATTTCAGAAATTGAATTGGTCGATGTTGTCCTTGTTGAAGATAAAGGGTTTGCCCAGCACGATATTGTCACCCTGGATGTCGAAGGTGCCGAGGGCGCCCGCTCTGAAACTGCGGTCGCCGCGTTTGAGCGCGCCGCGCGCGAGGGCGTCGGCGGCCTGAACGGCCAGGTAGCCCAGGTCTTCGGTTTTCCAAAGGATGACGCTGTCGGTTACGCCCTCCTTGACATAACGGCGGTTTTCGCTGGGCAAGCCCAGGCCGACGACTTTGACTTTGCCGGTTTTGCCGGCTTGCTTGACCGCCTCGGCAGCGCCGGGCACGCCCAGGGAGGTGGTGCTGATCAAGAGCCGGAGCTGGGGGTAGGCGCTAAGGAGGGTCGTGCATTCGCTTTGCGCTTTGTCTTTGAAATCGTCGCAGGGACGCCAAGCCACCATCTTCATTCCGGGGTACTTGGCGGCGCAGCACTCCTGGATATAGTTGCGCCACTCGACCTGGTTGGCGGCGGTGAGCGAGCCGATAATCACGGCGAACTCGCCCTCCTGGGCACAGAGCCGGGCGCCCTCGTCCATGAGGGCGTAGCCGATGCCCTGGGCGGTCGCCTGGTTGACGAAGAATTCGCGCGCGTCAGGCAGGGAGTCGGCGTCGTAGGTGATGACCTTGACGCCTTTGGCGCGGGCCTTGCGCAGGGCGGTTGAAATGCCTTCCTTGTTTTCGCACGCGGCGGCGATGGCATCCACGCCCAGGGTGATCCAGTTCTCAACAATCTCATTCTGCTTGGCGGGGTCGGGGTCGGTCGGGCCGTCAAAGACCAGGTCCACGCCGAGTTCGCGGGCGGCTTTTTCGGCGCCGTTCTTGCAGGAGACGAAGTAGGCGTTGCCCTTGGACTTGGGCAACAGGGCGATGGTCAGCCTCTTGCCCGCGCGGACGGGCGTGCCCGCGGCGCCGCCGGACGGTGAGGTTTGGCCGCAGCCGGCGACGGCCAGGGCCACTAGTGCCACGGCCAGCGAGCATCGCAGACGGGCGGAGCGGGTGCTGCCGCCTGAAGGCGGCGCTCCGAGGGCTACGGCCGGCGAGCATCGCAGGCGGGCGGAGCCGGCAACGAGCGACAAGATGGGGTTCATGCGGTCTTCGATTCGTCAGTTTGCGATTGCGGACGCCGCCTGGCGAGGATTTTCGTGAGGTGCGTCCCGCCGGCGACGGCCAGGAGCAACAAGGCGCCGGTGAGCACACCCGCCGCCTCGCGCGGTTCACGGGCATGAACCAAGCCGTTGCTCAGCACGGCCAGGGCCGCGACGCCCAGGAGCGTGCCATGCACGGACCCCGTGCCGCCGAAAATGCTCGTGCCGCCGAGCACTACGGCGGTGATGGCGAAGAGTTCGTAGCCGGTGCCGGCATCGGCCCGCGCCTGGCCAACCCGCGCGGTGTAGATGATGGCGGCCATGCCCGCGACCAGGCCCGCCAGCACATACACCAACATGAGCCGCCGCTCGACCGGGATACCGGCATAGCGAGCGCCTTCCGGGGCAAAGCCGATGGCGCGAAAGGAGCGGCCGAAGACCGTGCAATGGACCAGCAGCCAGATGAGGGCCGCCACGGCCAGGAACGGAAAGGCCTGCGCCGGGACGCCGGCCAGCCGCTCCTGGCCGAGAAACAGGAACGACGGCGGGAAATTGGTGAAGGTATCCGCCCCGCGCGTGACGGCTTCGGCCAGCCCGCGAAAGAGCGACCAGGTGCCAAGCGTGACGATGAGCGGCGGCAGGCGCAGGCGGGTAATGAGGGTGGCGTTGAGCCCGCCCGCCAGCGCGCCCAGGCCCAACGCGCAGAGGCCCGCCAGCCAGGGCGGCAAACCCCCATCCCGCCACAGCTTGCCGAACAGGATGGCGCACAGGCCCAGGACTGACCCCACCGACAGGTCGATGCCCCCAGTGAGGATGACCGGGGTCATCGCCAGCGCCAGCAAGCCGATCTCGACCGAGTGCCGGACGATGTCGTAAGTGTTGTCGAGCGAACCAAACCCTCGGCCGAGCGAGTTGAAACAGAGCCATTCCGCTAACACTACCAGCGACAGAAAGGTCTCGTGGCGCAGGAATCGGGAACCGCTCATGGTCAGGAAGAGTATTAAACCGCTAATCTTCGCTAATCTTCGCTAATCTTCAGGGGTTGGATCGTCCAAGGTCATGCGGGCCGCACGTCTGGTTGGCGACGTTTGAAAACATACTTTTTATTAGCGTAAATTAGCGCAGATTAGCGGTTCATGTTTCAGGGTTTGATGTACTCGGAGAGGATAATTCGTTTTCATTCCAGGGTGTCTTTATGGCCGAAGTTGATCAGGTAGCCGACGGGTTGGCGGGTCAGGCGCAGGTAGTTCATGAGCTGCGCTTCATGTTCCGGCGCCAGCGCTGTAACTGCTTTGAGCTCGACCACCAAACAGCCAAACACAAATAAATCGGGCACGTACTTTTTCTTGAGTTCCCGCCCTTTATAGTAGCAGGTCAGCTCCTGTTTGGAGCGAAAGGCAATGCCCCGAAGCTCCAATTCGATTTCGAGGCACTCTTGGTAAATCTCTTCCGCTAACCCATAGCCCTGTTCATTATAGACCTCGAATGCCGCCCCCATAAGTTTATATCCTTCATCCTTATAGATTTCCGATTTCATAATATTTTCGGTTCACAAGATTAGCGAAGATTAGCGAAGATTAGCGGTTTACTTTTTCCGTTGCAAGCCTTCGCCGGCGACGGCGCCGAGGATAACCCCGCCCTGGATCGCCTTTTCCCAGTGCGGTTCCACGTGCAGGTGCGTCAGTGCCGGACTCACGCAGGCCAGCAGCAACAGCCCGCCCAGAACGCTCCACAGATTGCCACGCCCGCCCGAGACGGCGATGCCGCCGACGACCGCTGCGGCGATGGTTTTCAGCTCGAGACCGGTGCCGGAATTGGGATCCACCTGGGGCGATTGCACGACGTTCATCATCGCCGCCAGCCCGGCCAGGGCGCCCATGAACACGAAGACCCCGAACGTGGTCAGGCCAGGCCGGATGCCGGCCAGGCGCGCCGCTTCGGCGTCGGACCCGACCGCATAGACAAAACGGGCGGCGGCGAGGCGGCGGCTGGCCAGGGCCAGAATAGCCCACAAAAGCAAGGCTATGCCAATGAGGGTCCACTGGCCGGCGGACTGACGGAGTCCGAACCATTGGAGGCCCTCGGGAAGGTCCACCCAAAGGCCCTGTCGCACCCAGCGCAAACCTTCGCGCCAAGCGACCATCGTGGCCAACGTCACCACGATGGACGGCAGACGCAGCCCGGCGACCAGGGCGCCGTTGAACGCGCCGAGCGCCGCGCCCAGGAGCACTGCCGCCGGGGCCGCCACGGCCAGCGGCCAGTTCGCCGCGGCCAAAAGCCCCGCGCACACACTGCAGACGGCGAATTGCGAGCCGACGGAGATGTCGATTTGGCGACTGATCAACACCAGCGCCATGCCGCAGGCGACGACGAGGGCCGGGGCCTCGCGCGCGAGCAGCGAGAGCAGGGGCTGGGCCTGATAAAAGCCCGGGGCAAAAGCGGCCAGCGCCAAGAGGACCGCGAGGAATGCGGCGGCGACAGAGAGTTCGCGGGGATAGCGGGACATCGGCGGGTTAGGGACGCGCATCCAAGCCGCAAGCAATCTCCGATTCCAGACCTTTGTCGCAACCTTTGTCGTCAACTTTGTCGAAAGCTCCGTCGAAAAATGGCCGATTCGACAAAGGTCCCGACAAAGGTCCCGACAAGGGTCCCGACAAAGGTCCCGATTCCGAATCGGGATTCGCCGGGGTCTTTGCGCCGGCTCTGGTTGCGGCTAACGAGCCGATGCAAAAGACCTTGCAGAAAAAGGCGGGCCGCTTCATGGGACGCCCCCTCCCCCCTGACCCAAGGCGGCGGCCATGACCACCTGCGGCTCGCTGTGGCCGGGCAACATGGCCGTGATAGTGCCGCCGCGCATGACGGCGATGCGATCACTCATGCCCAGCACTTCCAGCAGGTCGCTGGAAATCAGCAGCACGGCGAGACCCTCGGCGGCCAAGCGGCGGATAAGCTTGTGGATTTCGCTTTTGGCCCCCACATCGACTCCCTGGGTCGGCTCATCCAGGAGCAGCACTTTGGGTTTGGCGGCCAGCCAGCGGGCGAGGGCTGTTTTCTGCTGGTTGCCGCCGCTGAGCGAGCGGGCGGGCGTTTGCGGCGTGGGCGGCACGATGGCGAGTGCGCGGATCATTTCCAGCGCAAGGGAACGCTCGGCGCCCAGCCGCAGCCAGCCGCGCGGAAAGAGACGGCGGTGGATGGCCATCGAGATGTTGGCGGCGACGGGCAGGTCGAGGATCAAGCCGTGGCGGCGGCGGTCTTCGGGCAGATAAGCGATTCCGAGCGCGATGGCCTGCCGTGGCGAACCAATGGCAACGGGCTGGCCCGCGAGGACGATCTGGCCGCAGTCGGCGGGGGTGAGGCCAAAAAGGACGCGGGCGAGCTCGGTGCGCCCGGCGCCGACCAGGCCGGACAAGCCGATGATTTCGCCCGCGCGCAAGTCAAGCGTAACGCGATGCACGCCCGCCGCCGCACAGCCGACCGCTTTGAGCGAAAGCACGCTGCCGCCGGTGGGGCCCGCCGCGGGTGGATAAAGTTGCGAGACCTCCCGACCCACCATGAGCTGGATGAGCTCAGCGGCGGTGACGTTGGCTTCAGTCCGTCGAACCGCGTCCGGTGTATCCGGCAGCAGGACACGAGTGCCGACGCTTTCTCCGTCGCGGAGGACGGTGACGCGATCGGCCAATTGAAAGATCTCTTCCAGGCGATGGGAGATGTAGATGATGCCGGCGCCGTCGGCGCGGAGGCCGCGAACGAGGCTGAAGAGGCGTTCGACCTCGGGGCGTGTCAGCGAGGCGGTGGGCTCATCCATGATGATGATGCGGGCGCCGGCCGCGAGGGCGGAGGCGATTTCGACCAACTGCTGTGCCGGGAGCGAGAGCCCGCGCACCTCGGAATCCGGCGAGACGGCGGCGCCGACACGTTGGAGCAGTTGGCGGGCACGCTCGCGTTGGGCGTGTGGGCGCACGCGGTCAAAGGCGCGCGGGGTGTCCCGGCGCAGCGCGATGTTCTCCGCGACGGTCAGGTCCGGAAAGAGGGCGAGTTGTTGGTAAATGCAGGCAATGCCGAGCCGGCGCGCCGCGGCGGGGCTGAGGTGGCGCACTCGACGCCCGCCGATTTCCACGAGGCCTTCATCCGGTGAGTGGGCGCCGGTGATGATCTTCATCAGGGTGGACTTGCCCGCGCCGTTTTCACCCAGCAAGGCATGCACCTCGCCCGGCCGAAGGTCGAAGGAAACTCCTCGGAGCGCGCGCACGGCGCCGAAAGATTTGGCGACGCGCGTGAGCTGGAGGAGCGGGACGCTCATATTTGCTCTTGCAGGTGCTCGGTGGGGAGTTCGGGTTCTTCCATATCGGGCAGTGCTTATTGTCCAGCAGACATAGTTGACCGAGCCGTATTCTCACACACCTCTTCTCGCTCCGCAACCGGCCAGAGGTCTAAATGCGCGTAGAGTTTTCGGAGAGCAGGGGAGAGTCCAGAGCTCCTGACATAGCCCCATAGTTTTCGAGTATTTGCGGGCATATTGCGGGTGGGCAACCGTGACAGGGGGG
>Ga0209415_10001861_pt1 | contig 39889 bp, 38 predicted proteins | sample PeaSoiSIISIP2007_FD_187696 | JGI IMG/M metagenome (GOLD analysis project Ga0209415, IMG submission 187696) | Peat soil microbial communities from Weissenstadt, Germany - SII-SIP-2007 (SPAdes) (version 2) | ecosystem: Environmental > Terrestrial > Soil > Wetlands > Peat | place: Germany...
TCCTGCGCCTGGCTGGCATGATTCGCCGTGCTCATGCTGCGCAGCACGTCGTTGGTGAAGAAAAACTTGCCATCCGACGGCACCATCATGATCTGCAGCTTGTCCGACAGGCGTTCCGCCACGATTTTGTTAATCAGCAGCGGATTGTCTTTCAGAATGGCGGCTTCACTCTTCATGCGTTCAGCGTCGGCAACCGCAGTCACGCGAATGCGGTCGGCTTCGGCATCGGCCAGCAACTTACGGCGCTCCATCTCAGCCTTGCTGTCGATTACCTTGGCTTCGGCGTCGGCTTCGGCGTTCTTCACCGTGGTTTCCTTGTGGGCTTCGGCTTCCAGTTTCGATTGCTCGATCTGTTTTTGCTTGAGCGGCAAGGTGTACTGCATGGCGTCGGCTTCCGCTTTGGCTTGCAGGACGTGGACCTGCGCATCTCCTTCGGCCTGCTTCACCTGTTGAGCCTTGGTAGCTTCAGCTTCCAGTTCCGCAATGCGCACCTGCTTGCTCTGAATGTCGGTTTGGACGCCCATCTGATCGTCCTCCTGCTCCTTGAGCAGCAGGCTTTCAAGACCCTTGGCATATTCTGGCGGCAATTGAATATCGCGCAGCATGACTTCTTTCACTACGATTCCATCCGCCGCCAGCTTCTGGGTGATGACGTCGGAAGCCCGCTTGCGCACTTCTTCCCGCTTGGCGGCAAACACGTCGCGCACGGTGTAGTTCGGCACCAGTTCCCTCCACGCGCTGGCCACCACCGCGGGAACAATCTCTTTCTCAACCGGCTGCGGCAGGTTGGCCTGGATGTAATCCAAATGATTGGAATCGAGCCGGTAGCGCACCGTAATGGCCAGCCCGATAATCAATCCCTCCTTGGCCTGCACTTTTAGCGGTTCGGATGTTTCTGTTGTTTTAGACACCGTTTTGGCGGATTCCTCTTTGCCGGCCTCGGCCGCGCTAGGTTCCTCGGCTTCGCCGGTGGTGAACAATTGATCGCGGGTATCGAAGAGCACAACGTTTTCAACCAGCGGGGTTACAAAATGCACGCCGGGATAGAGCGTCCCAGCCAGAGTACCGCTGGTTTGGCTGGCGCGAACCCCAGCCGTTCCGGCGGGAACGACAACAATGCTCAACGCGAGCAAGATCGGACCCCACGCCGCCAGAGCTAAGGCCAGGCTGCTCCGCCAGCGAATTTCCGGCTCAATCGGCACGGGGCCGGCCTCGACCGAGGCTCGCCGGTACTGCAGTTCTAGGTAAAGGTCGTAGATGAGCATACCCGCGGCGGTGAGAATCATCCCAATGCCGCCCCACATCAGCAAATATTTCAGGAACAACATATCGTCTCCTTTGTTGGCGTTTAGCGCCGCTGCCCAGGTTTAACCCGCACTTCCGCCGGCTGGGCAAAAAACCGGGGAAGCACCTTGCCGAAGATCACCTCTTCCACTAGAAGTGCGATGGCCAGAGAGAAAACCATTCCCGCCGTGATTGCCATGGCTGTCATTAAGATTTGCATTGCGTCCTCCTATGAACTCGTTGTGCTTCTTACTGCCCGCCGGCTGCGGCGGCTATCGCTACTGCCTGCGCCTGAGCCAGCCCTGTATCGTTCGCTTCCACCGCGCCGCCGAAGATCTGCGCGATCTGCTCATCGCGTTCGCCACGAATCTCGACCGTGTCGCCTTCGCTCACCAGGGCGAAGAACTGCTTGATGTCGCTATTGCGCAGGCGAATGCAGCCATGCGACGCGGCCTTGCCGATGGACTTGGGGTCGTTGGTGCCGTGAATTCCGTATCCTTTGCGGCTGAGGCCGATCCAGCGCGGACCAATTGGGCTGGCGGTTCCGGGGGCGATGACCACGCCGGGGTGGTAGTAAGTTGGGTTCGCCACGCGATTGACGATCTGGAACTCTCCCACCGGACTTGGGCTGTGGGCGGCGCCCACCGAGACTGGAAACGTGCGCAGCAGCCTCCCGTTTTCCAAAACCGCCAATTTGCGGTCAGGAATGCTGACCACCACCTGCCGATGGATTTTCAAGCCGGCGGCCGAGCTCGGGGTGCTGCTTGCGCTCTGAGCTTGGACCGAGACTACGGGCGCCAGCACCATCGCCAGCACCAGAACAAGCCGTCCTACTGTCATCTCCAGCGTTCCTGCTCCGCTTGGCATCCGGTTCCGTTGCATGGTTGCCACCTCGCCGTGGGTTACGGCATCTCACACGGCAGGCTAGCGGCCAACGCGTATGTAGTTGAACGGGAGGTACTTACAGGATGTTTAGTCGGGACATTCCGTGTGAGGCCATAAACAGTGTGTCAAGCGTGACACACGGTCTTCCAGGAGGGTGCCGAGTGCAGGAATTGAAACGGAGACGCAATGCCACCCCTGCTCAGCCCCTGCCGGACGACAGGCGCATAGAAAGCGTTACCGAGGCGAAGGCAAGAAGTTGCGTCAAAGTGAGCCAGCCGACGGCGGGACTTGTCACGACCCTTATGACCAACTCCAGTACGGGCAGCCATGCCGGGGGAAGTTGCTGCGGGCCCTGGTGCCTGATCGCCTCAACGAAAACCAGCACGACCGCCAGGCACGCTGCGGCAATCCCCGGCACTGCCCGCTTCCAGGGAAACGGAATCGGCGGTGGCGCCGAGGCCTCCAGCCGCACTGCGTCCATGACCGCGGCGGCAAAGCCGGAGGACGGGAGAATCTCCTCCTTCTGGGAAAGGACGCGATCCAGGTCGTCGGGTTTCATAAGGCCTCCCTCAAGCGCGGTGCCGAAAGCAGCGGCGGAAGCTTGCTGCGCAGAATCTCTCGTCCCCGATATAGTCTCGCTTTGACCGTGCCTTCCGGCAACCCAAGACTTTTTGCTGCGGCAGAAACATCCATATCGTGAAAATAGAAAAGGATCAACGTCTCCCGATACTTCGGCGGAAGGGCAAGGACCGCGCGCCGCACGGCGCGATCCCGGTCTACCTTTTCAATGCCTCCGTCCGCAGCCCGCGAGTCGCTTGGCTCCGCCACCTCTTCGAGCGATACCGTCGCCGGAATCCGGCGCAGCTCGGAGCGATACAGATTTGCGGCCAGGGCGAAGAGCCAGGTCGAAAAAGCGGCTTCCTTGCGCCACTTGCCAAGCCCGCGATAGGCACGCAGGAAAGCTTCCTGCGCCATCTCCTCGGCGCGCCCACGGTCCCAGCAGAAGCGGTAGGCCAGGTTGATCAGCGGCCCCTGCCAGCGCCGGACGATGCCCTCGAAAGCGGAAGTGTCGCCGGCCAGCACTCGCTCCACATCGGCTTGATCCTCGTGGGCGCTCACGTTGGAATCTCACCTTCGCAGGTACGACTTCCGCCGATTGAACGCGGTTGCATTATTTCCGATCCGGCAGCGCTACAGAAAAAACGCAACCGCAAGCCTGTGCTCTTGGTCTCACTCCACGAAGCGGGAAACCAACCGCTCCAAGGAGGTTACGTCGTGGAGAACATCGGAAATATGAGCCTTTTTGTCCCGCTCATTGGGGCCATTGCCTTCTTCTCATTTCTGGCCGGGGCGGTGTGGTCGGATTTCCGCCGCCGTCAGGAAGCAGCCTACTACAACAGCGAAACCGGCATGAAAATCGCCACTCCCGGAGCCGCAGCTAGTTCTGCTCTGGACCTTTTCCGTGAGCAAGAGAAAAGCGCCATGAGGCACCGCCGCGAGAGCCAAACGCTGGCTGGAGTGATTCTCATCGCCGTTGGGATTGCCCTCATGGTCCTGTTGCGGACGCTGGAGCACGATGCCGCAATAGGTGTTCCGGCGGGAGTTTTTCTCGTCGGGCTCCTTCCGTTGCTGGTGGGCGTCCTCCTAGCGGACGGACGGATTTCTTTTGATCCTGAAATGTCCGAAAAAAACGCAACCGGGAATTCCTCCGAGCAGTCCCACAGACTGTAGGCAGAAAACCGGGAAAGGAGTTTGCCATGTTCAATGTTATCGTCGGAGCCGCATTGTTGGTTCCTATTATTGGCAGTATTGGCCTCTTCTCATTCCTGGCCGTCGCGTCGTGGTCAGATGCCCGCCGCCGGGAACGAGAAGCCTACTACAACGGCGAGACCCTCAAGAAAATCGCCGACTCGCAAGGAATGGGAGCCAGTTCCGCCCTTGAATTCCTGCGTGAGCAAGAGAAGTATGCCGCCCGACGCCGACTGGAGGGCCAGAGGCTGGGCGGTCTGATCACGGTCGCGGTTGGCGTTGCCCTTATGATCTTCATGTATGCCATCGCCGATGTCACCGGTCTGGGCAAATTGGGAGCTACCCTGGTCGGGCTCATTCCGTTTCTGATCGGCATCGCCCTTCTGGCGTACTCATACTTGCTCGCTCCCAAGGAGCAAGCCTGAGCTGTCGCGTCGTCCGCTCGGTGAAAGATTGACAGGCCGCGACGGCGGCTCTATCGTGGGCGACCGGACGGCCTATGAACATCGTGAAGGCAACCCGGCGTTTCGAACAATGGCTCGGCCGGCATACGACGTTGGTCGAAGCCGACCTTCGCCTCAAGCATCAGCGCATGGCCGAACTGCCATTCGCCTTTTTTCGCGCAACTTTCTACCGTTGGATGCAAGTTTGGCCGGAGGTTTGTCCCGAGATCGCGAAAGCGCCGCGAGTGCTGGCGGTCGGCGATTTGCATGTCGAGAACTTCGGGACCTGGCGAGACATAGACGGGCGGCTGGTTTGGGGCATCAACGATTTCGATGAAGCCGCTACGTTGCCCTATACCGTCGATTTGATTCGCCTCGCAGCCAGTGCGCTATTGGCCTTCGACGAAGGGCACTTGGCGCTAAAAGCAAAAGAGGCATGTGCCGCCATCCTTGAAGGTTACGAACACTCCTTAAAGGAACGTGGGCGCCCCTTTGTGCTCGAGGAAGAAAACACCTGGCTGCGCCGGATTGCCACCAACCAACTGCGCGATCCGGTTCACTTCTGGAAGAGGATGGACGAATTGCCCGCTGTCCGTGGGAAGATTTCCGCCAGGGCTCGGGAAGCGCTGCAGCGCCTGTTGCCAGACCGCAAAATAGACTGGCGAGTGGTGAATCGGGTGGCCGGGTTAGGCAGCTTGGGGCACGTTCGTCTGGTTGCGGTCGCCCAAAGCCACGGCGCCATGATCGCACGGGAAGCGAAGGCGCTGGCGCCCTCCGCCGCCTACTGGGCCGCGGACAAACCGGCGCCGGCCAAGATCATGTACCAAACCATTCTCAACCGGGCGGTGCGCGATCCCGATCCATTTGTGCACCTGTTTGGCCGCTGGCTGGTGCGGCGGCTTTCGCCGGCCTGCTCGCGCATTGAACTGAATCAGTTGCCCAAGAATCGCGATGAACATCGCCTGTTATTTGCCATGGGATGGGAGACGGCCAACGTTCATCTCGGAAGTCCCGCGGCGGTCAAGGCGGTCAAGCGGCACCTCAAGCGTTTGCCGGCGAACTGGCTGGCGGCCGCCGCGAAAGGCATGACAAAAGCCGTGACCCAGGATTGGCGCGTCTGGAAAGAGCAGGGTGCGGTCTGATTCTGGCCGCAACTTTGGTCTGCTCAGACTTCGCGAGCGGCACTACGAAGGGCTTCATCCTCCCAATCGATTTTCGGTTCAGGACGCGGAGTTTCGCGATGCAGCGCGCTCAGCAGCGCATCGAGAATGGTTTGTAGGGATTGCGGGCTTTCGCTGAGCACCCGCTGCATGCTCTCGCGGTGAACCGACAATTCGCCGATCTGCCGCGCCCCGCTGGTGCGAAGATACTCTCCCGCCGGCTCCTCGCTGCCGCGCGGACCAGCGTGCTTCGGCCGGACGACAGTCTTGGCGAAGGGATGATCGAGGCTTCCCGTGGTCATCCAGTGCACCACGAGTTGTTGCAGGTGAGCTTGGGAGCAAGCGCAGTGAATTCCCTGGCGGGTAGCGAGAGCATCATCCCAATGGAGGATGATCAACTTGTCCTGCCAACGGTCTTCCGCTACCAGAAACCAATGCGGCCTGCCGGATCGCCGCTCGCCACAAATAGTGCATACGAGAACCTTCAACTTGTCCACGAGACACCCCTCATTCCCCACCGCGATCCCTGGCCAGATCGCGCCAGCGCGCTTGATTGCAGTTCCTGGAGATGCACCGCCGTCAGGATTCTTTGTCCGGCCGTATCGGGTAAGGGAACCGTGACCACGCCGCGGCTGTGATCAAAAGTCAAAGTCAGGCTGGCCGCGCACTCATCACACAACCAGTAGCGTTCGACCCGTCGCAGCGGACGGGCTTTCCGGCTGGACGCGGCTGAGGTCGACTCCGTGGCTTCCACATACTCGGACTCGATTTGAAAGAGCTTGCCCCGCCGCAGTTGGCGGAAGCGAATGGCGCATATGGGATTTGCACATTTATGGAGCATCGTCGTTTCCTGCTGGTCGAATCCTCTACTACTTCACCCCACGGAGAGGTTTCAAACCATTGCACGCCGGGGGCCGCAAGCTCCAAATGAAGAATGAGCGGTAAGTATCTAGAAAAGCGCCAGTTCACAAGTGGGACCATTCCGGGAAACGGAATCGGGGGGATGCCGTGCCGATTCTCGGTCAGTGCTGCCGATGTCTCGGCATGGCTCATGCATGGGGAACTTGGAGCTTAGGTCCCGAGAATCGGTCCCTGAACCACCAAGTGCGCAAGGATTGAGGCTATCGGCAAAGGCTGAAGAAGCGCTTGATTCGCGACCCCGCGCACTCGCAAGATATGATGCTATTCTACCGGTTCTGTATAGAACTGCGATGAAAGACCGCCAGATACTCCACAAGCGGAGGCCCAGAATGAGTTCAGAGGAACTCCAGGAACTGCACCATCATGCCGAGCATGGACGGCACCATCCGGAGATGGCGCCTATCTCGCTCACCATGGCGATTCTGGCGGTGGTCGTGGCCACCGTGTCCCTGCTGGGGCATCGGGCGCACACCGAGGAGATTATTCTGGAAAACAAGTCCATCGACCAATGGGCTTATTACCAGGCCAAGAATGTGCGCCGCCACATGGACGAGATGTTCCTGGATATCTCCAAGGCCGGGGTGTTCGCCAGCAACGACTCCCTAACGAAGCTGCAGGCCAAATACACGGTCGAAGCGAAGAAATGGGGCGACGACCAGACCGTCGCAGAGGCCGAGGCTCATCGCTTGGAAAGCGAGGCCGCCTCAGCCAGCAGCCGCGCCGACCGCTACGACCTCGGTGAGGTGTTTTTGGAAATCGCGCTGGTGATCACTTCCGTCACTTTGCTCACGGAGAATCGCTACTTCTGGTATGCCGGCATCGCGCTCGGAGCAATCGGTAGCGGCATAGCCGCCGGCATGCTTTCGCACTGGATGAAATAGGACGGGGCGGCCGCCTCCCCGCGCTTATTCTCCCATCACTTTCACAATCACCCGCTTATCCCGCTGACCGTCGAATTCGGCGTAGAAAATCCGCTGCCAGGTTCCGAAATCCAGTTGGCCAGCAGTGATGGGCACAATTACTTCGTGGTGGATCAAAAGAGCCTTCAGATGGGAATCCCCGTTGTCTTCACCGGTTTCGTGGTGCTTGTACTCCTGGCGAAAGGGAGCCAGCTTTTCCAGCCATTCGTCAATGTCTTCGATCAGCCCGCTCTCGTTGTCGTTGACGTAGACCCCGGCGGTAATGTGCATGGCCGAAACCAGCACCATGCCTTCTTTCACCCCGCTCTTCTTGACGATGGCTTCGACCTGCGGCGTGATGTGAATGTATTCGCGATGATTCTTAGTATGAAATTTCAAGTATTCGGTATGGCATTTCATGATCGCCCTCTGGATGGTGAACTTGGTGTTGGCGTCACATTCATCATTCCTCCCGACCCATGCGTATAATACAAGGACGTTCTGCGGCAGAGAGCCGCGACCGAGCCTCGTCAACGTGCAATTCGCAGAAGCGCTCAAGACAATTCAGGAATACTCTGCGGCAGATCGCCTGCCGCCTTGCCAAGCGCTGCTAGTCACAGGCTTCAATCCGCTTCACCTGCAAACTTTTTTCCACGCTCATCTGCAGCGGTTAGTGCCGGCCAGGCGCGTGTATGTTTCAACCGGCGCGTACGGTGACGCACTGGGAACGCTGGCGAGCCTTCAGGCTTCGTCCTTGGACATGTGCGCAGTAGTTCTAGAGTGGCCTGACTTGGATACGCGTCTCGGTTTCCGTCAGTTGGGAGGATGGGGTCCGCGAGAATTGGCAGACTGCGTAGCCGGCGTCCAGGCGAAGTTTCTTGCGATAAGAAAGAGCCTGGAAGCGGTACAGGACAATATCCCGATCGCGGTATCGCTACCTACTCTTGCCTTGCCTCCGGTCTTTCACACGCCGTCATGGCAGCTCAGCGAACCGGAGATCTGCCTGCGCCAAGCGGCGGATCAATTCGCACTCTGGGCGGCCGACAAGCCAAACCTGCGCGTCGCGCATGTACCCAGCCTGCAGGCAAATGTGCCCTCCGCGCAAGCCTTTGACTTCAAAGGCGAACTGCTGGCAGGGCTGCCCTACACAATTCTTCACGCGGAACAAGTCGCGCAGTCCCTGGCCCAGCTCTTGGTGCCTGCGGCGCCAAAGAAGGGATTGATTACGGATCTGGACGAGACGCTGTGGGCAGGCATTGCGGGAGAGGTTGGTCCCGAGGGCGTCTCCTGGGATCTCGATAGCAAAACGCAGCCGCATGGTCTCTATCAGCAGATGCTGCGGGCCCTGGCCGACCAGGGAGTCTTGATCGGTGTGGCCAGTAAGAACGATCCGGAGATTGTGGAAGCGGTATTTCGACGGGCTGATATCATCTTGCCGCGTGATCGGGTTTTTCCAGTCGAGGCGCAATGGGGCGCCAAGCCGGAGTCGGTGACGCGGATTCTCGATGCCTGGAATCTGCACGCGGATAGCGTTGTTCTCGTCGATGACAGCGCCAGCGAACTGGCGGAAGTGAAAGCAGTCCATCCGGAGATGGAATGCATTCTGTTTGATGGGCGCGACTATGCGGGCGTCCACAACCTCCTCTACAGGCTTCGGGATCTATTTGCCAAGCAAGCGATTACAGCGGAAGATGGCCTGCGGCGGGAAAGCCTGCGCGCCGGAAATGTATTTCGCGAAGCGGCGCAGGAGCCTGGCGCGGCGCACGAGGGCTTCTTGCGTGACGCGCACGCGAAAATCACGTTTGACTTCGCGGCTCCGAATCAACGTGGCCTGGAACTCGTCAACAAAACGAACCAGTTCAATCTCAATGGGATTCGCTACACGGAAAAGGAATGGCACGGCCGGCTCGCGATGCCCAATACGTTCGCGGTGACCGCAAGCTACCAAGACAAGTATGGCCCGCTGGGAGCGATTGCGGTGCTGGTCGGTGAAGCACGAGAAACAACGTTTAGCGTGAACGCCTGGGTCATGAGCTGCCGGGCCTTTGGGCGGCGAATTGAATACCAACTTCTTAAGACCCTGCTGCATCGATTTTCCGCCGAGGAAGCCGTGTTTGAATTCGTCCCGACCCCTCGCAATAAATACTTGCAGGAATTCCTGGAGTTATTTCTTTCGAGAAAACCGGACGGGCGTTGCACCATCTCGCGAGCGGTCTTTCTGGACAAATTGCCCGCGTTGTACCATGAAGTCGAAATCAAGGAAGTCGAGATCGACGAAGTCAAAACTCACCATGGATGATCTTCGCCAACGTCTTGCCCAGTGTTTTTCGCTGGTGTTCCCCGGCCTGAAGGTTTCCGAGGTGTATGCCGCGAGTTCGTCCTCCGTGGCCGCATGGGATTCGACGGCAGCTATAATTCTGGCCAACGTGATTGAAGAGGAGTTCCAGGTGAAGCTCGACTACGATGTTTTGCCGGAACTCGTTTCCTTTGATCTGATCGTTCAGCATCTAAAGCAGGAGCATCTGAAGCTGGAACAGTCAAAGAGTGGCAATGGAATTTCCTGAGGCGGTGGTTCGTCCCGTTGCGGCCCTGCGCGTAGGCTTGACGGCGGAGTTCGAGCGCGAAATCGGCGACGCGGATGTCGAGGTATTCGCCCGCATCAGCGGCGACGTGAACCCGCTACATACCGATGCCGAGTACGCGCGCACCACGAACCTGGGGTCCCGCGTAGTGCATGGCGCCTACCAGGTTGCGCTGGCTTCAGCGATGGCGGGAATGTACTTGCCGGGAAGAAACAGCTTTCTGGTTTCATTCAACGCCCAGTTTGTCCGCCCGCTCTACTTTCCCTGCCGTGTAGTGGTTCGCGGAGAGATTTCAACGTGGGATGCGGACAGCGGACGCGGCAGTGTAAGAGTCGACATTGCGGAATTGCCCTCGGGAACCGCCACCAGCCACATCCACGTTGGCTTCACCTGCCATGAAGCGGTGCAGAAATCCGTGGGTTCCGGTTCGGTTCACGCCAAGCCAGCTCCTTCCGACGCCAAGGTGGTGCTCATCACAGGCGCTTCCGGGGGAATTGGTTCGCAGCTTACGCGGGACCTAGCGCAAGAGTATTCGCTTCTAGCGGTGGTGAACCGTCACCCGCTGGCGCGCGAACTGGCGGTCCAGCCTCGGATTCAGCAGCTCAAGGTTGATCTTTCCGAACCTGAGTGTGTCTCTCACATTGAGGACGTGCTCGGAGGCCGCCGCCTTTTTGGCATCGTTCACGCGGCATGGCCGGGGCTCTTGCAGGGTGGGTTGCTCTCGGTTCCACGGCCGGCGCTCGAGCAACAGCTTGCGTTCGCGGTTCATCGCACTATTGAGTTGGCTCGCCTGCTGGTTGAGCGCAGCGAAGATGGCGGTGGGCGTCTGGTCGTTCTCGGCTCGACCGCGGGGTCGCAAAAGCCGTCGCTGAACACGGCGCCGTACTCTCTTGCTAAGACTTCGCTGGAGCATACGGTGAAACTGTTGGCGCCGGAATTAGCCCTGAAGAAGATCACCATCAATGCGATTTGCCCATCCTTCTTGCCGGTTGGGATGAACGCGCAGGCAAGCGAGCGGCAGCGGCTGGTGGCGGCAGCGGCCGTCCCGCTGGGCCGTCTTTGCGAAACTGCGGATGTGCTCGGCGCCATCCGCTATCTCTTTTCCAAAGACGCCTCGTTTCTCACCGGCCAGACGATCGTACTTTCCGGTGGGCAACTGTGAGGGCGCGGTTTTTCCCTGCGGGCGTGCTGGCTAAATGCCTCAACCTTCCATGATCGCGGAACCCAGAGCCACGGAACACAAGGACCTGCCAGCCCTCGCCAAGTTTCTCATTCGCGTATACAAGTTTGACCCTTCCGACGCTCACGCTGACGAGCGGCTGCTGGCGTGGAAATACCTCCGTCCGAGGCCGGGCTGGCAAGGCAGCCGCAGTTACGTTCTCGAAAAAGATGGGCAAATTGTGGCGCATTGTGGTGTATGGCCGATGGTGTTTCGCCGGCCGGAGGGCGAAACTGTACGCAGCTTGACCCTGATGGACTGGGCAGCCGATCCCGCATCCCCGGGAGTCGGCGTGGCACTGTTCCGCAAGCTGATGGAAATGGCGCCTACGTCATTCGTCATTGGCGGAGCGCCGGCTACCCGCAAGATTATTCCGCGAATCGGGTTCCAGCAGGTTGGCCATGCCGGGACGTACGCTGCCTGGCTTCGTCCCTGGCGTGAGTTTCGGATGCGGCGGCGCACCACGAGATCGGCACTCCGCTTGTTCCATGGCTTGCTCCATGACTTGCTCAATCCCGCCCGCCCGCTGGATTCGATAATCGAGGGTTGGGAGGCCATTGTGGTGGATGAATTCGACGATTCGCTGCTGCCGATATTAAGCGGTTCAAGACGTTCCTGGACATTCTGCCAACGCACGCCCGCGGACTTGAACTATCTGTTGGAATGCCCTCACGGCCGATGGCGGGGATTCCTGTTGAAGCGCCACGGAAAGCTGGCGGGCTATTTCATTCTTGGCAGGGTCGAGTGGGAAACCCGGCTGCTCGACCTCGTGGTGGATTCGGCGGATGCGAAGGACTGGAATATCGCCTGCGCGATTGTCACCCAGGCCGCTCGGCTTGACCCGGAGGCATGCCGGATCCGTGCACTCGCCACCGTGCCAATTCTGGCTCAAGCGCTCTTGCACAACCGTTACTGGCTCCAGGGCGAAGAACCGATCAACCTTCGCGATCCCAACGCTGCCCTCGCCGGAGCTTTCCCGGCTGGTTTTCAGCTCGCGGATGGTGACTCCGGGTTCTGACGAGAAGCAGCGGCACGCCGATCGATGCAGTTTGCGATCGCCTAAGAATGTGGGGACGCCGCGGTACAATTCCGCGGACACTCTCGAGGGGATGGTTTGCGATTCGTCAGTTCTGCTTTGAAGCACATCGTCTTTCCCGTACTCGCCAAGAGTGGGTACCTTCGCCGTGGTGTGGGGGCGGGGCCGGCCGTCGTGACCTACCACGGGGTCCTGCCGGCCGGCTACACTGTCAGGAATGCGGCCTTGGACGGCAACCTGGTTCGCGCCGAGTCATTCCGGCGACAACTGCAGCTTCTAAAAAAGAATTACCATGTGCTGACACCAGAGGAGTTCCTGCACTGGTCTGACGGAGAAGTGTCGCTTCCTCCGCGATCGGTGCTGCTGACTTGCGACGACGCTCTTCGCAACTCTTTGACGGAGATGGTTCCAATCTTGCGGGATCTCGGTCTATCCTGCCTCTTTTTCGCCACGGGCTCCTCCGCCGAGGAAACGCCCTCCATGCTTTGGTATGAAGAGCTTTATCTCATGCTATTGGACGCGAAAGAGCCCTTTGTGCTCAGTCTCCCAGAAGCCGGCGTGAGCGGCGCCTCGGTTGCTCGTAGCGAGAAGCACTCGTACTGGTGGAGTCTTGTCCAGAGGCTTTCCAGGTTTGACGGAGACTTGAGGCGCGATCTTCTGAATCAAATCCGCAGTCAGCTTGGGTTTTCGGAAAACTGGAGAACGCCATTCGCCGAGAACGCGACGCTAGCCGACAGATTCCTCATTCTTGATCCAGATGGGTTGCGGCAACTCGCGGCGTCGGGCATGGCGGTGGGCGCCCATTCTCTTTCCCATCCGATTCTCGCGCAGGCGCCGGACGGCCTGGCCTGGCAGGAAATCTCCGAGAGCAGGATAGTGCTCGAAAAGGCGCTCGGACAGACGGTGTGGGCTTTTGCGTACCCCTTTGGAAATGCCGCAACCGTCACCCGGCGCGATTGGCAATTGGCCGAGCAAGCCGGATTCCGCTGCGCGTTCATGAACGCCGGCGGCGGTTTCGGCGCGAAGGTGGATCGATTTTGCGTGCCGCGCGTGCACGTTACCGCCGCCATGAACCTCTCTGAGTTCGAGGCCCATTTAGCAGGTTTCTATCGCAACCTAAGAAGGCGGTTGCTCGGCGGTGACGAATGAGCCCCTCTGGCCGAAGGCTAGCTCGTTATTCCCCAAACAACTGCACTTGGCGAGTGTCGCCGGGGGCGCCTTTGCGCCGGCGCCGCGCCGTTCCGATTACGGCCAGGACGGTCAAGGACTCGAGGGCGCTGCGCGGCACAAAAATTCGTTGCGTGTTCGAGCGCAGATCGGGAGGGTTGATCAGAAATCCCTCGGCCGTGGTCAGGCTCAGGTCATTGGGCATCATGCCCTCCAGCACTTCGTTGTCCTTGAACTTGAGACGCACCCAAAGGCCTTCGGTGCGAGGCCGGCTGGTGAAGGTTTTGCGCAGGAGGGAATCGGAGTCGCCAAACTCGCGGACAAAATGCACGCTCTTGATGTCGCGCAGATCGATGGCGATCACGTTGCCAGCCGTGTTGAGCAACTCCAACTTGCCCTCGCGGACGAAGTTCGAGGGCGCAACATGGCCGCTGACTGAATCCCGGTCCATCTTGCGGACGATCACTTTCTTGTGGGTGGAGGGCATGTCACCTTTGAGGTCAGGATTGCTTAGGGGTTTCTCCCGGCCGGAGAGCTGGGTTCCACCCAATACGATTTTCCCACCTTTTGTGCCAAAAAACGGGGTGTATCTAGGTAGTAGTAGCCAAACTGTTAACGATGTGTTATTTTCTGTAGCTTGCCGTGTCCTACTGAACTATCTTTAAGTCCATTGGATAGAGTCACTTGCGTAAGCGTGGCCTGGGCTTACTGTTTTCCCAGATATGCCCCTGTGGAAAACCGGTGCGCTCAGTGTGGTCGGGCCCCTGGGACCGGAAGCCTTCTAAAGCATGGCTGATTACATTTACACCATGGAAATCCGGTTGACGCCGGACCAGCAGCGCGGCGTCACGCTGGTTCAGGATATCGCCCGCGCGGCGGGCATGAACATTTACCTGACCGGCGGCGCGGTCCGCGACATCATCAGCGGTTTTTCCATTCGCGACCTGGACTTCACCGTCCAAGGCAATCCCTTCAAACTGCAAAAGGAACTGGAACGGGCCGGCGTGGCTATTGTAGGGGACGATGACGACCTCAAGAGCTTGCTGCTAACCCTGCCCGGGGGCGTGCGCGCGGAAATCAGCATGGCGCGAACTGAGCGCTATGAGAAGGCGGGCAAGCCGCCGCAGATTTCTCCCGCCACCATCATCGAGGATTTGAGACGCCGCGATTTCACCGTCAATGCGATGGCTCTGTCGCTGAATCCCGGATCGCGCGGGCTGCTGATGGATCCCTTCAATGGCGCGGCTGACATTGAAGCCAAAGTCCTGCGGGTCCTGCACAACTATGCGTTCGTGGAAGATCCTTCGCGGCTGATCCGGGCTACGCGCTTGGCCGCCCGCTTCCACTGGCCGCTTGAAGAGCGCACTCAGGCGCGCTTCGACTCCGCGCGTGAGAACAACTACATCGAATACATCACCAACAAAGCCATCGGCAACGAGACCGCGCAGTTGGCGTACGAAGATGATCCGCTGCACGTAGTCCGCACCCTGGAGAAGGAAGGCTGGCTCAAGGTCCTCAGCCCGCACTGGACCAGCGCCAAAGTCGACACCGCGAGCCTAAGCCAGCTCCTGAAGACCCGGCAGCAGATGAACGAGTTGGGGCAAACTCCCGATCCGGCTTCGGCGGTGATGTACTTCTTGACCGCTCGGTTAAGCGACAAAGAAATCGCCGACATGCGCAAGCTGATGCCGCGGCGAGACTTGGTGGAGGCTTGGAAAGATCTCGAAGACAACGCGAAAAGCTTGGCTAAGCGCCTGACCGGCAAGGAAGCGGCTACGCCGTCGCGGACCTGGAAGCTGCTATCCGAATCGCGTCCAGAAATGATCCTGTTTCTTTCCGTGAGCGCGCGGCAGCAAGCGGTGGTGCAGAAGATCCGCAACTACTTTACAAAGTGGCGGCAGGTGCAGCAGAAAATTCCTTTGCCAGAAATGACGGAACTGCGCATCACGCCACAGATGCCAGAGTACCCGAAAATCGCGAACGATGTGTTCATGCTGCTGCTCGACGGCAAGCTGCGCTCGCGGACGGAGACACTGAAGTTTCTAAAGCCGCTGGCGCCCCCGCCGCCCCCGCCACCGCCTCCACCACCACCCAAGCGCGGACGCGCAGCGAAGGCCGCAGCCGCCACGGCTGCCCCTGCTGCACATGGTGCGCCTGTGGCCGTATTCGCCGGCGCAAAGGCCGCGGGAAAGAAAAAGGGGAAGGGAGCAGTTACAGCCGTTGTGCCTCCGCCGCCTGCGCCGGTTCCGCCAGCTCCTGCTGCGAAAACTCCTGCGGCAAAGCCTGCTCCTGTCGCAGTGAAGCCCGCGCCCGCCGCCAAGCCGGCAAGAGCTGTGCCTCTCAACGAGTCGAAGCCGGTGAAAAAGCACGCCAAGCCTGCGCCCAAGAGACCTGCTGCGAAAAAGCCTGCTGCGAAGAAGGCCGCAAAGAAGAAGCGTTAATAGTCCCGCGCCCTCTTCGGCCAGTACGAGCTAAGCCTTATATAGACGTAAGCTCCGTGTAATAAAGTGTAAAACCCCAGGAAAGCCGCAGCTTCTGTGATAAGTTCCGCTCAGGTGGACGTATGCTGTTTAGCCGCTTTCGCCTTCTGGCCTTGCTTTTAGTCGCAGTCCCGCTCTTCTCGCAGACCCAGCCTCCTGACGCGCAATCCGCTCCGCTGGACGTAGCCTCTGCTCCGACCTTCAAATCCAAGGTGCAAGTGGTGCTCGTTGACCTCATCGTCACCAACGCCAAGGGCGAGCCGGTGAAGGCGCTCAAGCCAGATGACGTTCACATCTTCGAAGACGGCAAGCCGCAAACGATCACATCCTTTGAGGAGCACGGCACGGCGTCACTGACGCAAATCAAGCTGCCGGCGCTGCCGCCGAACGTCTTCAGCAACGTGTCCACTGTCCCGGCTGATTCGGTCAACGTGCTTTTGCTGGATTGGTTGAACACGCAGCCCGGCGATCAAGCCTTCGTGCACGCTCAGGTGCTCAAGTACATCCAGAGTATGCCGCCCGGTACGCACCTGGCCATCTTCAGCATGGGGACGCGTCTGCAGATGATCCAGGGATTCAGCACCGATCCCGCGGAGTTGGTAGCCGCCATCGATAAAAATGGGCCGAAAGCTCTGCACGTCCACATCACGCCGCTATTCGTTTCGGAGGCGCTGAAGAGCGACAGTGACAGGTCGATCGCGCTCATGCAGATGAATCGCGCCTCAGGCGCGGCCATCCAGGCACGAAGCGAGACGCAGGAGAACATAGATTCGATCGGCACGGATATGCGCATTGCGCTCACCTTGCAGGAGATGCGGCAGCTCGCGCGCTACCTCGGCGGCATTCCTGGTCGTAAGAACGTCATTTGGTTTGCGGGTTCATTTCCCATTGGCATCTTTCCGAACGCCGGAACTCCGCACCAATACGATCGCGATATCGCGGAGAATGCCAACCTCTTCAATGCAAGCCGGGTGGCGATCTATCCCGTCGCGACACCAGGGCTTTTCGGTTATCGCGCGTTTGAAGGCGAGTACAGCGGGCCTGTGGGGCCGGCGATAAGGCAGCAGAACTTCGCTCAGGCTTCAAACCAGGTGGCCATGGAGGAAATTGCTCGTGACACCGGCGGCGAGGCGTTCTACAACACCAATGGCTTAGGTCAAGCGACTGCGCAGGCCATAAGTGACGGCGAGCACTATTACACAATTTCTTATACGCCGAGCGACAAGGCGGCCAACGGAAAGTATCGCCGCATCGAGGTGAAGGCCGACAGCAAATACCAACTTTCCTATCGTCGCGGCTACTACGCAGAGGACTCGCGGCGGACAACTGAAGTTTCATCCACGCAGCGGGACCCGCTGCTGCCACTGCTCGAGTTCGGCTTGCCCGATTCCTCGCAAATCGTCTACAGCGTGCGCGTGCTGCCGCTGAATCCGCAACCTGCGCCCGATGCGCCGCACATGGGCAACAATGTGAATCTGAAGGGACCGGTTATACGTTATCGCGCCGAATTCGCCATTGCCGAAAAAGACGTTCGACTGGATTCTGCTCCTGACGGTACGCGCCACGGGCAAATCGAATTGATGATGGTCGCTTACAACCGCGACGGCAAGCCGCTGAACCTGATCACGCATAAAGCCGACATTGCGCTCACGCCGGGAGAATACGAGCGCTTCGCGCAGGTCGGCTTGCAGATGCAGAGCGAAATTGACATCCTGCCGGGCGATTCGGTGTTGCGCACGGGCATCTACGATCTGCAATCGAACCTGGCGGGCACGCTGGCGGTTCCGTTGAACGCCGATATTCTACCGAGCGCCACCGCCAAACCTGTGCACTCCTCCGCACCGTGATTCCAAGAATTGTTCTGAACAATTAGCGGCAAATATGTTATAAAGCCTGCCGCTGGCTTCTCTTGGGGCGAACCATTGCGTAAGTTCTGGGCATTCTTCCGCACCGGTCGCGCCGCTCCGTCCGGAGAAAGAAACATGAAAAAACTGGGTAAGATTTTTCTGGTAGTGCTGTGCCTTCTCGCCGTCGTTCTGGCCGCCGCCATCACGTTCACCGTCGGCTGGAGGCCGATCATCGGGCCCAAAACGCGCGCCCTGACCGAACGCAAATTCGAGAGCACGCCGCAGCGCCTGGCGCGAGGCCAATACCTAGCGAATGCGGTTTCTGGTTGCATGCATTGCCACTCCGAACATGACTGGAACCAGCGCACCGTGCCTATCCTGGCGGGAATGGATGGCGCCGGTGAAATTCTTCCCTACGCCGGATTGCCCGGCCGCATCGTAGCGTCCAATCTCACCCCCGACGCGCAGACCGGGGCGGGCACCTGGTCGGACGATCAATTCGCGCGCGCCATCCGCGAGGGCATCGGCCACGATGGCCGCGCCCTGTTTCCCATCATGCCCTACCAGAACTTTCGCAACCTGTCGGACGAGGATCTCGCCTCCATCATCGTCTACCTGCGTTCGCTGCCGCCAGTGCATCACGAGTTGCCAAAGACGGAGATCATTTTTCCGGTCAAGTATTTGATCCGCAGCGTGCCTCAGCCTGTGGAAGCTCCGGTGGCGAGCCCCGATCCCTCCGATCGCCTCGCCTGGGACAAATACGTAGCGACGACCACGGCCGGCTGCGCCGATTGCCACACCCCGCAGGATGCCCACGGCCAGCCGATTCCGGGCATGGATTTTGCGGGCGGTTTCCTCCTGAAGACTACGACCGGTGAGGCCTACTCGGCGAACATTACACCCGACGCCTCGGGCATCAGCTACTACGACGAGGCTCTTTTTCTCCAAGCCATGCACACCGGCTACGTGAAAGCCCGCCCGCTGAGCCCGATGATGCCGTTCGGCTTCTACTCTCACATGACCGACGACGACTTGAAGGCGGTTTTCGCTTATCTGCGAACCATCGCACCGGTCAAACACCGCGTCGATAACAGCCTTCCGCCAACCTACTGCAAGTTGTGCCGGCAGTGGCATGGAGCGGGAGATCAGAATTAAAGCGCGGCGCGCCAGTCCTATACTCTAGACATGTGGCGCTGGCTGGCCATTGCGGTGTGTCGGGCGCTTAACGGCGCCGGTATGGGCTCGGCGGACCCGGTTAGAACCTTCGATCTTTACCGAAATAAAAACGCGAAACGTTTCGCTTTCCGATCTGGATATTCCTGCCGCGACCAGAGACACGAAGATCGCAGCCCGGATTATATTGACTAGTCATATGACTAGTCAGTAGAATCGTTGCTGGAGACTCTCATGGGATCGTGGCAAGTGCAGGACGCAAAAGCGCGCTTTAGCGAGTTCTTAGACGCCACCGTAAAAAAAGGGCCGCAGGTGGTCACGCGCCGCGGTGTGGAAACCGCCGTTCTTGTGCCCATCCAGGAATGGAATCGGCTGCAAAAAGCGGCGCGTCCCGATCTCAAAGCTCTCCTGTTGGCTGCCGAACCTCGCATCGAGAATCTGGCGCCAAAGCGGCGCAAGCTGCGGCGGCGGGCGGCGCCGAAGCTCCCATGAACCGCTACCTCCTCGACACCAACGTTGTCTCGGAGCTACGCAAGCCACGGCCGCACGGCGGGGTCATCGCCTGGTTGAAGGGCCAGGAGAGCGAACAGTTGTTGCTTTCTGCGGTGACCCTTGGCGAACTCCAGGCCGGTGTCGAACGGACCCGGCGGCAAGATCCGGTCACGGCGAGCGCGATCGAGGCGTGGGTAGATCAATTGGCCGCCTCGTATCAGGTGTTGCCGATGGATGCGTTGTGTTTTCGGGAGTGGGGCCGGATCATGGACCGAAAGCCGGATCGACTGCTCGAAGACGCCATGATTGCGGCCACCGCCCGCGTCCATCAGTTGATTGTCGCCACACGGAATGAAGCGGATTTTCGCCAGTTGGACGTCCGAATTCTGAATCCGTTCAAGGGCGACTCCTAGGTTCCTGGAATTGAATCTGTGGAAATCTGCGTGCATTCGCGGCCAATTTGAATTTCCCATTCCCATAACCGCGACGTAGAATCACTGACAAACCATGTCCCAATTCGTTCACCTCCATCTTCATACCGACTATTCCATGCTCGACGGCGCCTGTGACGTGGAAAAGCTCTGCCAGCGGGTGCAGCAACTTGGCATGCCCGCGGTCGCCATGACCGACCACGGCAATATTTTTGGCGCGGTGCATTTTGTGAATGCCGCCAAACACGCGGGGGTAAAGCCGATCGTCGGCTGCGAACTCTACATCTGCAAGAAGGACGACCACAACATCGAGCGCACGCCGCCCGACGGAGATACCTACAATCACCTGCTGGTGCTTGCGGAAAACGAAGAAGGCTATCGCAATCTGACCAAGATCACTTCAGAAGCTTCCCTACACGGTTTTTATTACAAACCGCGGGTAAGCAAGAAATTTCTTGCCGAGCACAGCAAGGGGTTGATCGGCCTCTCTGGATGCCTGAAGGGGGAGGTGGCCGAGTTTCTCATGGAAGAAAAATACGGCGCGGCGCGCACAGCCGCGGCGACCTACCACGACATTTTTGGCAAAGGAAACTTCTATCTGGAAATCCAGGACCAGGGTTTGGAGCAGGAACACAAGATCCATCCTGGATTGTTTCAGCTCGAAAAGGAACTGGGGCTGCCGCTGGTGGCCACCAACGACAGCCACTACCTGTGCGAAGACGACGCCCACGCGCAGGATGTGATGCTCTGCATCCAAACCGGCAAGTCGATTCAAGATACCAACCGCATGAAGTTTCAGGGCACGGGCTTCTTCGTCAAGAGCCGCGACGAAATGTATCGCGTGTTCAAAGATTCTCCGGAAGTGCTCACCCGCACTCTCGACATCGCCGAACGCTGCCACATGAAACTGGAGAAGGTGAGCAATCCCTTTCCCCACTTTGATGTGCCTCCGGGGTTCACCCTGGACAGCTACTTCGAGCACATATGCCGCGAGGGTTTTGCACGCCGGCTCGAAATGCTGGGGCCTCTCGCAGCGCAGGGCCGGCTTAAGCATGGCATGGCGGAATACGAGCAGCGGCTCGCGCGGGAGATTGGCATCATCCAGCAGATGCAGTATTCGGGATATTTTCTGATCGTGTGGGATTTTATTCGCTACGCGCGCGAACGTAGCATTCCGGTGGGCCCGGGGCGCGGCTCGGCGGCGGGATCGCTGGTCTCCTACGCGATGGCGATCACGGACATCGATCCGCTGCAGCATGAGTTGATTTTCGAGCGCTTTCTGAACCCTGAGCGCGTGTCATTGCCCGATATCGACATCGATTTTTGCATGCGTGGTCGCGGCGAAGTCATCAACTACGTGACGCAAAAGTATGGCCGCGACAATGTGGCGCAAATCATCACCTTCGGCACCATGGCCGCGAAAGCTGCCATCAAAGATGTCGGCCGCGCCATGGATATGCCTTACGCGGATGTGGATCGCATCGCCAAGATGGTGCCCACCACGCTGAACATCAAGCTGGAACAGGCGATCAAGGATTCCCCGCAGCTGCAACAGGCTTGCGACGGCGACGCTCAGGTGCGGGAACTGTTCAAGACCGCCAAGAAACTCGAGGGGATGGTGCGCAACGCCGGCGTGCACGCCGCCGGCGTGGTCATTGCGCCGCGGCCGCTCACCGATCTGGTTCCGCTGTTCAAAACCAAAAACGACGAAATTGTCACCGCCTTCGATATGGGCGCGATCGAAAAACTGGGCTTGCTCAAGATGGATTTTCTCGGCCTGACCACGCTCACCATTCTGGATGACGCGCTGAAGCTGATCGCGCAGACCCGCAACGAACGAATTTCCTTGCAGGATATTGCTTTCGACGATCGGCAGACCTACGAGAAAGTCTTTCACAGCGGGCTGACTTCCGGCGTGTTCCAGTTTGAATCGCATGGCATGCGCGACGTGTTGCGGCGCTACCGTCCAGATTCCATTGAAGACCTCACCGCGCTGAACGCGCTCTACCGTCCCGGCCCGATTCAAGGCGGCATGATCGACGATTTCATCGACCGCAAGCACGGCCGCAAGAAAATCGAATACGAATTGCCGGAGCTGAAAGAAATCCTGCAGGAGACCCTGGGCGTGATCGTGTATCAGGAACAGGTGATGCAGATCGCCAACCGCCTGGCTGGATATTCTTTGGGTGAAGCCGACCTGCTGCGCCGCGCCATGGGCAAAAAGATCGCCGAAGAAATGGCCGCACAACGTGAACGCTTCGTCAGCGGTGCGGCGCAGCGCAATTATCCGCCTAAGAAAATCGAAAAGATATTCGATCTCATGGCGCAGTTTGCGGGCTACGGCTTCAACAAGTCACATTCCGCGGCGTACGCGCTCTTGGCCTACCACACCGCCTATCTCAAGACCCACTACCCGGTCGAGTTTATGGCGGCGCTGCTCACTTCGGTCACCGGCAGCACCGACGACGTGGTGAAGTACATCAATGAGTGCCGCGAGATGGGAATCGCGGTCGAGCCTCCGGATATCAATGTGTCCGAGGCCAACTTCACTCCGCACGGCAACGCCATCCGTTTTGGTTTAGCGGCGGTGAAGAATGTTGGCCACAACGGCATTGAGTCGATCGTCGCCGGGCGCAAGAAAGAGCCGTATAGCTCCATCTACGGTTTCTGCGAGAGCGTGGATTTGCGCCTGCTCAACAAGCGGGTTTTGGAGTCGTTGATCAAGAGCGGCGCCATGGATCCGCTGGGCCGCCGGGCGCAGTTGGTGGCCGTGCTCGATAAAGCCATCGAGCGCGCGCAAAAGACCCAGCGGGACGCCGAATCGGGACAGCACGGCCTGTTCGGAGTTTTTCAGGAGGAGGAAAACCAACCCCCGCGGGACAAGCTTCCCGATATTCCGGATTGGGATGAACATGTTCGCCTGGCAGCCGAGAAGGAAATCCTGGGATTTTTCATCACTGGCCATCCGCTGGAGAAGTACAAAGAGAAACTGGAAGACCTCCGCGCGCTCAGCACCGCGGAAATCGGTGCCATTAAGGCATCGACGGGGAAAGACGAGAGTATTTGCACCGCCGGCATCATCGCCAATCTGCGAGTACTGAAGTCGAAGAAGGGAGACTTCTACGCCCAGGGAGCCTTGGAGGATATGGCCGGCTCGGTGGAGATGATCGTCTTTCCGGAAGCCTATCGCCGGCTGCAGGACAAAGTGAAACTCGAAATCCCCGTCCTGGTGCGTGGCGGCTTGCGGGTGGAAGAAGGCGCCAACCCTAAACTCACCGTCAACGAAATCATGCCGCTCGAGGAAGCCAAGGTTCCGCTGCCCCGGTCCCTGCGCATCCGCATTCCCATCGATACCGCGACCGAATCCACGGTGGACGCCCTGCACTCGCTTTGCCTGCAAAAGAGAGGCGAAGCCAAAATGTTGTTTGATGTGGAACGTCAGGGGGATTTCATGGTGGTGATGGAAGCGGAAGGCTATAATGTGCAACCAGACCGCAACTTCATGGCGCGCGTGGAAGAACTCTGCGGCCGGGGAGCGGTGCGCGTGATTGACTGAAGTCCGCGACAGATGCGACCTTCCAAACCCAGGAATTCGAAGGAAGAAGCGGCGGAAGCCAATCCGCCGGTTATGGGCGCCGAGTTTCTCCTGTCCATGGTGGAGGAGCGCTGCGTCGCCAAGAACGGTAACGGCAACCACATGGATTCCCGCGGGCAACAGGAACTGGAAAAAATCGAACAGCAGATCGCCAAGCTGCAGGCGTCAGCGCAGGACGACGTTACACGCCAGGAGATTCATCAACTCCACCAGCGCATCAGCGTCCTGCGTGAGCAGGTTTCCATTCTTCCCCGCGCCTGGCAAAAAGCTGAACTCGCCCGCAACCCGCAGCGGCCGCTCACCCTCGAGTACATCGAACGCATCTTCACCGATTGGAGCGAGATTCACGGCGACCGCAGCTTCGCCGATGACCACGCGCTGGTGTGCGGCATGGCCCGTTTCCACGGCCAGGAAGTCGCGGTCATCGGCCATCAAAAAGGCCGCGACACCAAACAGAATGTCTACCGAAACTGGGGCATGACCAATCCGGAGGGTTACCGCAAGGCCCTGCGGGTGATGAAGATCGCCGAAAAGTTCAAGCGCCCGCTGTTCACGTTTGTCGACACGGTTGGCGCGTTTCCGGGTTTGAGCGCGGAAGAGCGCGGCCAGGCAGAAGCCATTGCGCGCAATTTGCGGGAAATGGCGCGGCTGCAGGTTCCGATCATCACCACGATCACCGGCGAAGGGGGAAGCGGAGGCGCGCTGGCGATTGCCGTCGCCGATCGCGTGCTGATGATGGAGAACGCGATTTATTCCGTGATTTCGCCGGAATCTTGTGCCGCCATCATGTGGCGCGATGCCACCAAGAAGGAACTGGCGGCGGAAGCGCTGCACATTACCGCGAACGATCTGAGCGAGCTGGGTTGCGTTGACGGAATCGTTCCAGAACCGGAAGGCGGAGCCCAAACCGACCATGAAGCCGCCGCCGCTTTGCTGGATGAAGCCCTGCGGAAGCACCTCGCCGAACTCAATCGCCTTTCGCTGCCCGAATTAGTCGCGTCACGATATAATAAGTTCCGCAGTATGGCGCAGTTTTTCCGTCCGGAAGCATAGTTCCCATTCGGGTACGCCAGCCTCGGGCTGCCTCACGTGTCTCCTGTTCGCGGCAAACACCCGTGCCGTATAATAAACAGGTTTGGTTTTCACCTTGACCAGTACGGCAAATTCCGTGGCAGACAAAGGAAGGAATAGGGATGGCTACTACCGATGCGCCTCTTCACCAAGTCGATGGAGAGGCAGGGCAGAAGCGCGTCGCCAACAACATGAGTATTCAGGTGGCGACGGTCAACGGCTCCGGCTCGCAAAGTTCTAATACCGTTCTCCTACGCAGTGTTTTTCAAATGGGTGTTCCGGTTTCCGGCAAGAACATGTTCCCGTCGAACATCGCGGGACTGCCCACCTGGTATACCATCCGCGCCAACAAAGACGGGTACATCGCGAGGAAGAAGGAAATTGACTTCCTGGTCGCTATGAATCCAGAGACGGCGCAGGAAGACGTGATGTCGCTGGCGCCGGGAGCGGCTGTACTCTACGACGAGCCGCTGAATCTGCGCACTCTCCGCAACGATCTGGTCTTTTATTCGGTTCCCTACGACAAGCTGGTCGCGCCGGTGTGCCCCGAGGCTAAGTTGCGCAAGCTGGTCAAGAACATGATTTACGTGGGGGTGGTGGCCAAGCTGCTCGAGATCGACATGGGCGAGGTGGAGAAAGCCATTCGCAAGCAGTTTGCCAAGAAAGTGAAAGCCGCCAATTTGAACCTGGCGGCGGTAAAGGCCGGTTACGATTACGCGGCTGCCAACCTGCCCAAGCGCGATCCATTTTTCATCCAGCGCATGGACAAGACGCAAGGCAAGATCATCATTGACGGCAACTCGGCCGCCGCTCTCGGCTGCGTGTTTGCTGGAGTCACCGTCGTCAGCTGGTATCCCATCACGCCCTCGTCCTCTTTGCCGGAAACCACGATTGAGTATTTGAAAAGCTATCGCGTGGGCCCCGACGGTAAAGCCACTTTCGCGGTGGTGCAGGCGGAAGACGAACTGGCCGCCATCGGCATGGTGATCGGCGCGGGCTGGGCGGGGGCGCGCGCCATGACGGCGACCGCGGGCCCCGGGATTTCACTCATGGCCGAGTTTGCCGGCCTGGCTTACTACGCCGAGGTTCCGGGAGTGGTCTGGGACATTCAGCGCGTTGGCCCATCCACCGGCTTGCCCACGCGCACCGCGCAGGGCGATATTCTCTCGACCGCGTTTCTGTCTCATGGCGACACTAAGCACATATTGCTGCTTCCCAGCTCCGCCGAAGAATGCTTCACCATGGCGAGCGACGCCTTCGACCTAGCCGAACAATTTCAAACTCTGGTTTTCGTCATGTCGGATCTCGATCTCGGCATGAACAACTGGATGGCCGATCCGTTCTCGTATCCCGAAAAGCCGATAGCGCGCGGCAAGGTGCTGAGCAAAGAGGATCTCACTCGCATGGGAGGTTTCTCCCGTTACAAAGACGTGGACGGCGACGGCATCGGCTATCGCACGCTCCCCGGCACCGATCATCCCAACGCGGCCTACTTTACCCGCGGCAGCGGACACAACGAGCATGCGCAATACAGCGAGCGCGCCGACGACTTCGAAAACAATATGGAGCGGCTCAACCGCAAATTCGAAACCGCGCGCGCGTTCGTGCCTCGTCCCGAGGTCCACACCGGCAACGCGAAAATCGGAATCATCGCCTACGGCACGTCGCACTGGGCGATCATCGAAAGCCGCGATCAGCTGCGCAAAGAGTACAGCATCGAGACCGACTACCTGCGCCTGAAGGCTTACCCCTTCACCCGCGAGGTGCACGATTTCGTGAAGCAGCACGACCGGGTTTACCTGGTCGAGCAGAATCGCGACGCGCAAATGCTTAGCCTGCTGAAGCTTGACCTGGAGCCTTCGCTCACGCCACGGCTGCGCAGCATCGCGCACATTCACGGGCTGCCGCTCGACGCGCGCTCGGTCACCGACGAACTCATGTCCATGGAGGGAAAGTAAATGGCGACCATCACCAGCACGCCGGCGCCGCCGCCCGCTCCAGCTCCGAAGACCAACCGCATTGGCCTGACCGTGCTCGATTACAAAGGCGGCAAGACCACGCTGTGCGCCGGTTGCGGGCACAACGCCATTTCCGAGCGCATCATCGACGCCATGTTCGAAATGGGCGTTCCGCCCGAGCGGGTCATCAAGCCCAGCGGCATCGGCTGCTCCTCCAAGAGTCCCGCTTATTTCCTCGGCCGCTCGCACAGTTTTAATGCGGTTCACGGCCGCATGCCCTCGGTCGCAACCGGCGCCGTGCTGGCCAATCGCAATCTGATCGCTCTCGGCGTCAGCGGCGACGGCGACACGGCTTCCATCGGCCTGGGCCAGTTCATGCACTTGATGCGGCGCAATTTGCCCATCATTTACGTCATTGAAGACAACGGCGTGTACGGCCTGACCAAGGGTCAATTTTCCGCGACTGCGGATATCGGCTCCAAACTGAAAACCGGCGTGCTCAATGATCTGCCGGCAATCGATACCTGCGAAATGGCGATCGCGATGGGAGCGACCTTCGTCGGCCGGTCGTTCTCCGGCGACAAGCGGCAGTTACACAGCATGCTGAAAGCCGCCATCGCCCACAACGGCACGGTTATGCTCGACGTGGTTTCACCCTGCGTCACCTTCAACGATCACGAAGGGTCGACCAAGTCTTACAAGTACATGAAGGAGCACGACGAGCCGCTGCAGGAAGTCAGCTTCGTGCCCGCATTCGACGATATCAATGTGGATTACGACCCGGGCACGACCATCGATGTGACCATGCACGACGGCTCCCATCTGCAACTGCGCAAGCTGGAGGAAAACTACGATCCCACCAACCGGATCGAGGCCCTCCACCGCTTGAATCAGTCGCACGAAAAGGGAGAAGTGCTGACCGGAGTGTTCTACGTCAATCCCAAGGCGCCGAATTTCATCGATTTGCTGAACATCACCGATCATCCGCTGGCCACGCTGCCGGAGTCGGTGGTGCGGCCGGGCCGGGAAGTTCTCGAGGCGGCGATGGAAGAACTGCGCTAAGTTTTGCGGAGAAGCTTTTTGGCGCGAGTCTTTCTTGGAAGGGACAACATAGTTCGGAGGAAAAGTATGAGAGGTCTGCTTTTAGCGACGGCTGTAGTCCTGTTGTTCTCGTTGAGTTCCTGGGGCCAGCCGCAAACGCCGACGCCGACGCAGGATTCTTCCGCCGCGGGAGCAACCGCGGCCGCGGCCCAAGCAGGCCATGCGGGAATCGTGCCAGAGACTGCCCGCCGGCATCATAAGCATCACCACCACGAGCATCACAGAGGGTAGAAATCGCCGTTCGGCCAGCCGCACTCCGCGCGCACAGCGGATCTCAGCAATCCGCCCTTTACAGTGAGCGCAGCCCGTTTCGGGCTAAATCCCAGCTACGCTTCTCGCCGTCCTTGCGCGCGCCGCTGTGTGCGGGATTCTCACCCGGCTCCGGAAAGTCGCTATCGGCCGCTTTCAGCATGGGATCCTGGTCTCGGTGTCCGAGCTGCCCTTGCATGGAGCTGTTACCCAACTGATAACGGTCTTCCTGCTCCACGGCGCCTTTATTACGGTCCTGATCTCTGGTTCCGGTCATGACTGTGACCTCCAAATGGGCGTGCGGCAAACCTCGTTCGCCATCAGACTACTCCCAAAGCCTTGGCCGTGGAAGCGATTTTTCGGTTTGGGCAGTGCAGTAAAACGAATGCTCATTTCCGAAGGCGGAAGCCTTGCGCGGGCCTGCGGTAAGCGAAGTGGAAGGCGAAACTCGCCGGCTACTTTTGCTGCCCCTCATGCGACGGTTTCTTCGGCGGGGCTTCTTTGGCCGTTTGAGATGAAGGAGCAGTCTCACCCTTGGGAGGAAGGCGCACACACAAGGCACGCCTGCCACCGCTCGCCGTGACCGGGCTGGACTCCTTGCCCCCATTGGCAAAGCCGAAGAGCCAAGCCTCTCCCACAGCCTTCCCAGTGTTGCTGCTCCATACCCATGCATAGAAAAGCTGGAGGTCCCCTTTGATATGCCGCCCGTTCACGTTCTGGGTTTGGTCGTAGATGCCCGCAAGCTCGTCAATCGTCGGCAGTCTCCAGCCGGAGTAACCGCCCATGCGCAGGTTTGCGCAGTAGGTGGTTGTGTCGTTCCAATTTATGTCGCTGCCATTGTCCTGCTTTGTCCACATCAGGCCCGTGGCCGGGTCGGTCCAATACGAGCTTGCCGCCTGCGCTTGCGGCGGCGGCGTCCCCGGCGTCACCGGACCGATCTGCCCCGAAAAGCCCCCGAGATTGAAAATTATGTAGCTATTTCCATCCTCGGTCGTAACCAGCGCCTTTCCTTGCACCAGCGAGCGGGCGGTGATCTTCAACCATTGCAGCGGGACACCCTCCGCGATGCTCTGCGTCTTGTCTTTCGCAAACCCAAGGCTTTGCAATCCGTCGAGACTTCCAACAATTCCGATGGAGTTAAACCAGAGCGAGCCCTTGACTTCCAGCATGGCGACAGGCGCGTGTTGATCCCCCGTACTGCGAAAAAGCGAGATATAGACGCTGCCGTTTCCCTCCGCCTGGACGCCGCTCACCATGTCGGGGCCCGAAGAATCCGCATCGATGACTTGTCCATGCGCCATGATCAACGCCAAGGCGATCAGCACGAGAACTCGGGGAAGTGTGGTCCGCTTCATCAGAATTCCTTTCCAAATTTATGCATGGGTACCGCCGCGTAAAGGCGATTGCTTCACGTCGAAAATTGGACTCCACGTCGTTTGCCCGCAACACTATACGCTAGAATGCGTGCAGCCGTGCTCTTACGATGACCGCACCCACCACGCTGTTCCGCCCCTATTCCCGCCTCGTGCAGATCACTATCCTCGGCGAGGAATTCGAGGTTCCGGAAAACAACCCCATGCTGCGTTGCTTTCAGTACTTAGCGCCGGAGACGGTGCCTCTTGGGCGCTTTTGCTGGAATGAGGATTGCCAATACTGCCGCGTGACTTTCGATCTGGGCGAAGGGACTGCATCGCGGGCTGGTTTGGCCTGCAAGCTCATAGTGCAGGAGGGAATGCGCGTACAGGAAGTGACCACGGAGATCCGGTATTGCCTGCGCAGCCTGAATTTGGGCGAGGCGGATGAAGGCCACAGCGGATAGAGTAGAGACGTTGCTTGCAACGTCTCCCCCGGCGCGTGCGACACGTCGGCTATTCGGTCTTGCGAGCCGTGGTTGCCGATACTCCCAGCTTTTGCAAGCGCTCGCGTGCCTGCAGGGCCTCGTTGCTGCGCGGATAGCGTTGCACTACATGACGTAACTCCGCAATTCCTTCATCTTTCTGGCCCAGTTCGATTTGCGCGAATCCCTTTTTCAGTTCTGCGGACGCCGCCTTATTGCCGCTGGGAAAGTTCTGCAGCACCTGGTCATAGTCTTTGGCCGCTTGCTGATAGTTCCCCTGGCGATATTCGATCTCCGCCACATAGAAATAGCAGTTTCCCGCTAGATCGGTATTGGGATACGCCTTGATGTATTGACCGAACTCCTGCGTGGCCAGATCGTTGTTGCCCGCGTTGTAGTCGCGCAGGGCATTGTTGTAGAGCACATCCGGCGGGGGCGCTTGTGGCGCAGCTGGCTGCGCGGGCGCTTGCTGCGCGGCGAGATTTTGCTGTGCCGCTTGCATGTCCTCCAGTTGCTTGCCGACCTTCTCCAGGCGCGCTTTCAGTTCATCGAGCGTGTCATTCAAGGCCTGCAATTGTCCGGAAAGCTGGTCCACATGGGCGCCGCTGTCGGCCTGTTGCTTTTGCAAGGAAGTCTGCAGGCTGGTGATGGCCGCCGTCGCCTTGTTGATGCTGTCGGTGTCCTGGTCGATCAGGCTTTTCATGACGCCCATGCGCTCGTCGAGCGACTGCTGCATGTGCGTCATTTGGTCCTGCAGCGCCTGGACCTGGGTTTGTAGTTGAATGATGTCGCGGCTGACGGCATAAGCGGGAGCGGTAACGCAGCACAGGCTGGCAAGCAGGCCAAGCATGATGGAATATCGCTGGATTCTCATAGTTTGTTCCCTGGGACTCAAATAGTCCGATACAAAACCTCTGCGATGCGAAAAGCTCCAGATCCAGCGGGCGCTACCGGACCGATTTCCCGACCGACGAAAACAGCATGATGCAGTATTTACGATACCGCGTTCGAGACACAATTATCTTGCACACCTTGGCTATGTCGCGCGGCGCGCCAGAGTGGCGCCGATTCCACGGTGCTGCGGAGAGCGGCGGCCCGGGCCGCCGCTCTTCAGGCCAGCTACTTTTCGTACACGAAGTGCCCGCGGCGGTTCTGCTGCCAGCACTCTTCATTCTCTTCAGTGCAGAAAGGCCGTTCCTTGCCGTAGCTGATGGTTTTGATGCGGTCGGCCGAAATGCCGCCTTGCACCAGGGCATTCTTCACCGCGCCGGCGCGATTGTCGCCGAGCGCCAGGTTGTATTCGGTGGACCCGCGGCTGTCGCAGTGTCCCTCGATCGTGATGTGGACGTTGGGATGCTGCTGCAGGAAGGCAATGTCGCCCTGCAAGGAGGCTTGCTCGCTGGCGCGGAGATCGTACTTGTCGTAATCGAAGTAGATATCCTTCACATTCTGCGCGAACAAATCCTCATCCGATGGGCCAGCCACGACTGGCGGCGGTGGCGGAGGCGGTTCGGTCACGGTCACTCGCGCCGTAGCCTGTTGCGACCCGCCGGCTCCTTTGGCGGTCAGCGTATAGGTGGTCGACTCGGTCGGGGTAGCTTGCTGCGACCCACTGGGCTGCACTGCGCCAATGCCCTCAATCGAGACATCGGTAGCGTTGCTGGTTTCCCAAGTCAGCGTGGTCGACTGACCCTTCTGAATCGAGTTCGGACTGGCGGTGAGCGAGGCCGTCGGCGCGGGTGGCGGCGGCGGCGGTGCGGGCGGCGGCGGGGCCACTTTCTTCTTGCAAGCGCCCAGCATCATGACGGCGCCCAGCGCGACTACCAGCGTAATCCACTTCAGTGGTTTCTGCTTCACTTTCTCCTCCTGCGTATTTGCGCGCCCTAGCCTGTGGCGCGGATGAAATCGGGCGGGGCGGGCCAACTTCTCCGCTTCCCACCTGGCATGGAAATCAAAATACAAACCCCGGAACGGACTACTTCCAACTCCAATTCGGCTGCGTGTTGCTGCCCGTAAAAGTCAGCTGCTGCTGATGGGTCCCATCCGCCAGCATAGTCCAAATCTGTTCGCTTCCGGAACGGCTGGACTGAAAAACAATATGCCGCCCGTCCGGTGACCAGGAAGGAAAATCGTTGCGCCCGCCGTCATGCGTCAGCTGCACCCATTGTTTGCTGGCAATGTCCATCAGGTAGATATCGTCCGCTCCCGGCGCACCCGGCCCATAGTGCCGGATCCAGGAAAATGCCAGGTACTGGCCATTCGGGTGCCACGCCGGCGAAACCGCGTAGCCCTGGTCGGTGAGCCGCTGCACGTTGGTGCCGTCCGACTCCATAGTGTAAATCTGCGGCAGGCCGGTGCGCCCGCTTACCCACGCAATTTGCGCGCCAGTTTTCGGGTTCCATACCGGAGAAACATCCGGGCCCTCGTACGCCGTCATGCGCTTCAAGTTGGCTCCGGACGCGCTCACCACATAGATTTCGGGATCGCCGGTTCGGGAGGATGAAAAAGCCAGCTTGCTGCCGTCCGCCGCCCAGGCTGGGGAAAGATTAGTGCCGCCAAACCGTGGAAACGCCACCAGCCGGTTCAGGTCGAGGGAATAGATCAATATGTCCCAGCCGCTTTTGGTCAGCGAACTGAACGCCACCCGCGAACCATCCGGCGAAACCCGCGGCGAAAGCGAAATGGAGCCGACGTGAGTGATCTGCCGCTGATTGTTGCCGTCGTAATCCATTTCCCAGACTTCGCGGTGTCCGCTGCGATTGCTGATGAAGAAGATATTACTTTCGCCGATCCCCTGAATGCCGCCGCCTAAACGAAAGATAATTTCGTCGGCAAATTTGTGGGCGATGATGCGGACGGCGTCGCTGCTGGCTGTGTCCTGGTACCGCTTGCCCAACACCTGCGGTGAAGTGACGTTCTTCACGTCGTAGAGCCAGCCTTGCACGGTCACGTTCGCGCCGTTGACTCCCAGATTGCCAAAGGCCAGCATGGAGGCGTTGGGCGGCGGGCTGCTCCAATCTCCAAACTTCACGTCCTCCGGATCGCCCACCGGTCCCAGGGGATAGAAACTCTTCGAAACCATATCGAAGATGCCGGCATTGTCCAGATCATTCCACAGAACGCCATTGAAAACGCTCAGCAGATCGGCGTTCTTGGGATCCTGCGTGGCCGCCTTGAAGTCGGGAACGGCCAGGCGAATCTTCTCCACTCCGAGCCCGGTGCCGGTCTCAAAATGGCCCTGCGCCAGCGCGGACGACGCCAGCGCCAACAGCACAACCAACCAACTCGCCAATCGCTTCATGAATGCCGTTTCCTCAAACTCTCAAACACCGGGAGAATCTTTTGTCAGCTAGTAGCTAGAGGCTAGCAGCTTTCTATCTCTTGTAGTCGAACCAGAACTCCACGGAAACCTTATTCCCCGCGTAGTCCGAGGGCAGGGGACCAAAAGTGTCAATGCGCTGCAGTGCCCGCGCTGCCGACTGATCGAGCGACGGTACTCCGCTGGACTGCTCGATCCGGATGTCGGTGGGCCGGCCGTCGCGTGTGATGTCGAATGCCAGGTAGACGCGGCGCGCGTCGGTAACGCTGGGATCGACCTCGTATTTCAGCCAATTCTCCGAGACTTTTTGTTGCACCACGCGAACGTACCAGGCGTAGCGGTCGCCGAAATCTCCCCCGCCGCCGGTGAACCCGAACCCGCCCTTAGCTCCGCCGGCGTTGAAAACTCCATACGGCCCGCTGACTGGGCCGCCTTGGCCGAAGGGAACTACGTTATCGGCCTCTTCCACCGGTTGTGGCGCCGGCTTGCGTTGTGTGGCGCTGATGGCGGGCTTGGGTTTTATTTTTACATTCTTGTCGGGGATCGGAATCGCATCCGGCTCCTTCTCTTCTGGCTTGGGTTTGGATTCGGAAAGCCCCTTCGACTCATTGGCTAGGACGTTCTCCGCGGGCGCGGGATTGGCCGGCAGAGGCACGCTACTGACCAATGAGACGCCCATGGAATCGCCGCCGCCACCGGTGCCCCAACTTTCGCCGCCGGGGGAAATCATGGCGTACAAGACAATAGCGGCCGTGAAGACCACATGCAGCCCGGCCGACCAGGCCAGATTCCGGCCCCAGCTATCGCGCTCAAAGAAGATTTCAGCGTTGGCTGCCATTGCTTTGGATCGGCTGCGTCACAATGCTCACATTGGTGATCCCCGACTGCTTGACCGCATCCATCACGGTCGCGAAGGCGCCGAAAGGCACATCCTCGTCGGCGCGCACGAAGATGGCTTGGTTCCGCGGGTCCCTTATCTTTTGATGCAGTGTGGAGGCGATTTCGTTGATATTGATCGGCTGATTTCCCAGAAAAACCCGCTGCTGCTTATCGATGCTGATGACCAGCCGCTCCTGCGTGATTTCTTTCACCGTGCGCGTCTTGGGCACATTCACGTCAATGCCGGACTGCAGCACCGGTGCCGTGACCATGAAAATCACCAGCAGCACCAGGACAACGTCCACCAAAGGCGTGATGTTGATGTCGGAAAGGGAAGTCTGCGTGCGTCCGTTGGGAGCGGTGAAAGCCATTACCGCCGCACCTCGGATGTTTCGGGGGTCCGGCGAACGGTCGCCGCCTGTTGCGATTCGAGGGTGTTCAGCATTTCCAGCGCAAAATCATCGCCGCGGGCAGCGAACTCGCGAATCGAGGCGCCGATCAAGTTGTAGGCAATCACCGCTGGAATGGCGGCGGCCAGGCCTGCGGCCGTGGTGATGAGAGCTTCGGAGATGCCCGGCGCCACCGCTCGCAGCGTAGCCGCGCCCGCCGTTCCCAGCCCGTGAAACGCGTCAATGATGCCCCAAACCGTCCCGAACAAGCCGACAAACGGCGTAACCGCGCCGGTAATAGCCAGCCAGGGCATGTTGCGTTCGAAGCGCGTCATTTCTTCGGAGGTCGCGATCTGCATGGCGCGCTGAATCGCCGTTTCGCTGCGGATCGCTCCCGTGGCGCTCATTTGGCGGCGGTATTCCTCGTAACCGCCTTCAAACACGCCCACCAGTGGGCTGGGCCGGAACTGATCCGCCACCGTGGCCACATCTTGTAGCCGCTGCGCCTTGCGGAAGGCGCGCACAAATCGCCCGCTGCGCATGCGCGCCCGCCGCAGAAGGCTCCACTTGGCCAGAATGATGGCCCACGAGAGCAGGCTGAACCCCAGGAGAAGGAGCAGAACCAATTTGGCGACAGGGCCGGTTTCGCCCACCAAATCGAACATCTCGCCGCCGATAAGGAGTGCGGGCAATAAGCACAGATGCATTTGTTTTTGGAGACGCTCCCTCAATTATAGAACAATCCCGCCGGCGCTTTCGGGGCCGAATCGCATGTGCCAACCCCGCGAATGGCGCGGAATCAGGGCAGGTCCGGAACCTTTAGGCCCTCGGTCTTGGCAAGCCGCCCCTGCCGGAGATCGAAGGTGTAGAAAACTTCGGCTTGCCGCGGCAACGCAATCGCCATCGGCTGTTTTTAGCTAACGGGTAGGAGCTAGAAGCTAGAAGCTGCTTCCATGTTATCCTGCGCTCACTTCTTCTCTCAGGACGGCCCGGTGCTTCTAGAGCTGCGGCTAGAAAACTACGCGGTCATCGACAACTTGGCGGTCGAGTTCGCGGCTGGCCTGAATCTGCTGACCGGCGAAACCGGCGCCGGCAAGTCGATTCTCATCGACGCGCTAGCTCTGCTTCTGGGCGACAAAGCTTCCAGCGAGGTAATCCGCTCGGGCGCCGACAAAGCGGTCGTCTCGGCCGTTTTTGAAGTCGAGGGCGGTGCGGAGAAAACCGCAGCCAAGATTCTCGAAACCAACGGCATCGATTCCGAAGACGAGTCCATCATCCTGCGGCGTGAGATTGCGGCCGGCGGCAAGGGACGTGTTTTCGTCAACAATCAGCCGGCCACGGTTGCCGTGTTGCGCCAGCTCGCGCCATGCCTCGCGACCATCCATGCGCAAAATGAGTCGTTGCTTTCTTTCGATACCGCGGCCCGCCTCAGCCTGCTCGATGCTTTCGCCGGTACACAGCTTGAAGCCACGGCCGAAGCATTTGCCCTTTGGAAGAGTGTGGCTAACCGCATCGACGAACTGCAGCGTGACGAACAGGATCGCCTGCGTTTAGTCGATCTCTGGACCTTCCAGAAACGCGAGATTGAAGACGCCAAGCTGCAGGCCGGCGAGGACGAGCGCCTGGAGACTGAGAAACGCGTCCTGGCCAACGCGGAGAGAATCTATAGCGCGGCCATGAACGCCTTCGATCTGCTTTACGAAGGCAACGCTTCGACCTCGGCTTCGCTGCGTGCGGCGCAGAAACACGTCGAGGAGTTAGTCCGCTACGAGCCGAAATTCCAGGAGGCGCTGGCCGCGCTCGACACCGCCCGCATCAGCGTGGAGGACGTCGGCGCCAGCTTGCGCGATTACGCCGGCGGTATCGAGGCCTCGCCCGAGCACTTGGCCGAGGTGGAAGACCGCCTCGCCGCGCTTGATCGCCTGAAACGGAAATACGGTCCCACGCTCGAGGAAGTGATCCGCCTGGGCGCGGAAGTCGGCCGCAAGCTTTCTGAGATGGAGAACAAAGACGAAACCCTCCGTCAACTTCATGCCGAGTTAGCCCAGGCGGCGGAGGGTTATCTACAGGCCGCGCGGGCGATCTCCAAGAAACGCTATGAAGCAGCGCGCAAATTGGAGAAGCTGGTTGAGGCGGAAATCAACGACTTGGCCATAAAATCGGGATTTCACATCGAGGTCAGTGGTAGCGATGAAGCTGGGAACTGGACCGCATCCGGCTTCGACCAAGTGGTCTATTTGATCTCGACTAATCCCGGGGAGCCGCTGCGCAGGCTGGAGCAGATTGCCTCCGGGGGAGAGTTGTCGCGCGTCATGCTGGCCTTGAAGGTCACTGTCGAGAAGTCTCGTGTGGCGCGGGCGCCCTCGCCCGCGCAAGGCGGCGCAAGCCGTCGTCCTTCCGGAGTGCAGCGGACCTTAGTTTTCGATGAAGTGGATAGCGGCATCGGCGGCCGCGCGGCGGAATCCGTTGGAAAGAAACTGAAGGCGCTATCCCGCAATAATCAGGTCCTGTGCGTCACCCACCTGCCGCAAATCGCCACTTTTGCCGATCAACACTATGTGATTGAGAAGAAGGCCGCCGCTGGCCGCGCCCGCACCACCGTCCGCCTCATCACCGGCGAAGAACGAACCGAAGAAGTCGCCCGTATGCTCTCTGGCGCCAAACTCACCGACGCTTCCAGAAAGTATGCCGAGCAGATGCTCAAGGCCAATACCTAGCCCGCGGGAATCTTGATGCACAGACGCAGCGCAAGGAGTATAAATGTGCTCCGAAGCACGCTCCATGCTCAGCTTCGCCCGCAGTGGACTCACGATTTCTTCGCACTCGAAAGGGAAACTCGCATGAAATTGCTATCCGCTCGGTTGTCGCCGATCCACTTGAGTATCGCAGGGTTCGCCGTTCTAACGTCCGCCGACGCCCTGGCTCAATCCGATTCAGCACCCTCCGCGGCAATGCCCGCCGCAGCTATGTTGGTCGTTCTGGTTTTAGTCCTTGGCCTCTACATATACATGTCGCTGGCTCTTCAGACCATCGCCAACAAGACCGGAACCGCTAACGCCTGGCTTGCCTGGATTCCCGTTGTGAATCTGTTCTTGCTCCTGAGCATCGCCAAGAAGCCGCTGTGGTGGTTTTTGCTTTTCCTGATTCCCCTGGTGAACTTGATTTTCCTGGTGATCGTGTGGATGGAGGTCGCCAAAGCTTGCAGAAAACCCGATTGGTTGGGCGTTCTGATGATTGTTCCCTTAGTTAATATTGTGCTGCCGGGTTATCTGGCCTGGGCGGACTGAAGTTCCGCCGCCACGAGCAAGACAAATTGAAGATGATCCGCCTGGCCGGCCCATCGCGGGCGAGTGCGCCTGCGACGCGCCGTTCACCGCCCCAATTTCCCCAATTGCTGCTAATCCTCGCTGTTTCTTTGGTTTACGTTGACCAATCAGGCACTTTTCCGGTAGCCTAGTAGCATAAACTCACGGCGGACGTGTACCCTTAAAGGCAGAGGATTATGAGCGTGCTCCAAGATAACGAGAAGACTTTACTGCTTCTGAAACCGCGGGGCTTCTGCGCCGGGGTCGTGCGGGCGATCGATATTGTCCGCATAGCTTTGGACGCGTTTGGGCCGCCGATTTACGTCCGCAAGGAGATCGTCCATAACCGCTTTGTGGTGGAAGACCTGCAAAGCAAGGGCGCGATCTTCGTGGACAGCGTGGATGAGGTGCCCTCCGGCGAGCGGGTGATTTACAGCGCGCACGGGGTTTCTCCCGAAGTGCGAGAGGCCAGTGAACACCGCAACCTGCGGGTGATTGACGCAACCTGCCCGCTGGTGACCAAGGTTCACGTGGAGGCGGTAAAGTTCGCCAAAGAGGGCTACTCGCTGATTCTGATCGGCCATCGCGATCACGATGAAGTAATTGGAACGCTGGGCGAAGCTCCGCTGGTCACGCAGGTAGTGGGTTCTCCCGAGGAAGTCGAATCGATCAACGTTCCCGATCCGGACCGGGTTGCCTATTTGACCCAGACCACTCTTAGCCTGGACGAGACGACCGACATCATTGCCGCGCTGGAAAAGAAGTTCCCCAACATCAAGGGCCCGGCCGCGCAGGATATTTGTTATGCCACCGAGAACCGGCAGCAAGCGGTCAAGCATGTGGTTTCCGACGCCGACCTGTTGCTGGTGGTTGGCTCGGATAACAGCTCTAATTCCAATCGTTTAGTGGAAGTCGCGCGCAACTTTAGCACCCGCTCGCATCTAATCGATAGCTACCGAAACATTCGGCCGGAGTGGCTGGAGGGCGTCAAGACGATAGCCCTTACCGCTGGAGCATCGGCTCCGGAATGCCTGGTGGAAGAGGTCGTGAAGTATCTCGCGAGCAAGGGCTTCGGCAATGTGAAGGAAATCGAATTAATGCCCGAGAACGTGCGTTTTGGCCTGCCGCCGGAAATTGTGGTTGCCATCGGTAGCGCGCCGGGTAGCGCTACCGCGGACTAGTCAGGCGGGGTTTGACCATTATGCAAGATGACTCCTCCCCACGTCGCGCCCTAACCGCACCCCAGCTGCGTTTTGGGAAAATTGACGACCTGACCAGCCGGGTGAGCGCGGCAATAGATGGCGCGCGCAAATTCCTCTTTTCTGAACAAGATGCCGAGGGCTACTGGTGCGGCGAACTGGAAGCAGATACCACGCTGGAATCTGACTACATCTTGCTGCATGCCTTGCTGGGCACGGGCAATCCTGAGCGCTTCGCAAGAGCCGCGCGCTATATTCTGCAGCACCAGAACGAAGACGGCGGCTGGAGCATTTACGCCGGCGGGCCGTCGAATATCAGCGCCTCGGTGAAGGCATATTTTGGGTTGAAGCTGGCCGGCTTCACCGCGGACCATCCTGCCTTGGCGCGCGCCCGCAAGAAGATTCTGGAGATGGGTGGGGTGACCAAGGTCAACACCTTCACCAAGATTTACCTGTGCTTTTTTGGACAGTACGACTACGACGCGGTGCCCGCCATTCCGCCGGAGATTGTGCTGTTCCCCAACTGGTTTTGGTTCAATATTTACGAAATTTCGTCGTGGTCGCGGGCCATTCTAGTGCCGCTCTCGATCGCCTATGCCAAGAAGCCGTTCAAGAAGATTCCCGACGAAATGGGGGTGGAGGAGCTTTTCGTGGGCGGGCGAGAAAAAGCTAGCATGTACCTGCCCTGGGCGTCCAAGCTGGTTTCCTGGCGCAATTTCTTCTTGGTGCTGGACCGGATAACCCACTGGGCGGAACGGGTGCACATCCGGCCGCTGCGTTCTGTCGCGCTGAAGAAAGCCGAGAAGTGGATGCTGCAGCGCTTCGAGATGAGCGACGGTTTGGGTGCGATCTATCCCTCGATCATGAATTCCATTATCGCTTTGCGCTGCCTGGGCCGCTCCGTCGACGACCCGCAGTTCATCCGCGCCATGGATGAATTCGAGAAGCTGGGAATCGAAGAAGGCGACACCTTCCGCATGCAGCCCTGCAAGTCGCCGGTGTGGGACACTGCCTACGCTCTTTTCGCCATGGGCGAGTGCGGCGTGCCAGCCAACGATCCGCGAATGGTCAAGTGCGCGGACTGGCTGCTGCAAAAGCAGGTGCGCAACCCAGGCGACTGGAAAGTGAAAAACAAGAAGGGCCAGCCGGGCGGATGGTACTTCGAGTTCAACAACGAGTTTTATCCCGATGTCGATGACAGCGCGATGGTTTGCCTGGG
>Ga0209415_10001862_pt1 | contig 39881 bp, 38 predicted proteins | sample PeaSoiSIISIP2007_FD_187696 | JGI IMG/M metagenome (GOLD analysis project Ga0209415, IMG submission 187696) | Peat soil microbial communities from Weissenstadt, Germany - SII-SIP-2007 (SPAdes) (version 2) | ecosystem: Environmental > Terrestrial > Soil > Wetlands > Peat | place: Germany...
GTGGTCGCCGTCGCGCTCGCGATCCTGCTGTTCTTCCGGCGCAACTGGTGGCCGCACGGCGCCGTGCTGGGACGAGTCGACGCGATCGAGGGCTGGCACGACATCGACACCCACCCGGACGCCGAGCAGCTCCCGGGCGTCGTGGTCTATCGCTGGGAGGCGCCGCTGTTCTTTGCGAACGCCGGCACGTTCCGCCAGCAGATCCGGCAGCTCGTGCGTGAGCGCAAGCCCGACTGGATCGTGCTGCAGTGCGAGGCGGTCACCGACGTCGATGTGACCGCCGCCGAGATGCTCGAGCAGCTCGACAACGAGCTGAACGCCGCCGGCGTCCACATGGCGTTCGCCGAGCTGCGCGGCCGCCTACAGGACCTCACCTTGCGCTACGGCTTGATGGAGACCCTCGACCGCGACCACTTCTATCCGACGCTGGAGTCCGCGCTGGAGGCCATCAGGACGAGCGAGAGGCCGCCTGGCGAATCCGGGCCGCCAGATCACGATTGACCGGCCGCGGCCGGCGGTCCCCGGCCGAATGCCCAGGGGCTTCCGGGCTGCGCGCTACCGCGATCAGGCCAGCGTTCACTCCCGGGATGCGTCCGTGACCGCGGGCTGCATCGTCGGCGGCGCGGTCCTTGTGAGGGCCACCACCCCCACACACATGACGGCGAACCCGAGCACGCTGCCGGCGATCGCCACCGGACCGCGCGTGTAGCGCTCCTGGAAGAGCCAGATGCTAAGCACGACGCTCACGGAGGGGTCCACGATCACCAGTAGGGGCTGGGACACGCTCAGGGGCCCGACGTGAAGGGCCGCCTGTACGAGGATCACGCCTGCGGCCCCGCCGGCGGCCAGTGCGTAGACCGGCCAGTCGGTGAACACCGCGGCGATCCCTGATTCGCTCAGGGTCTCGGTGGCCGTCTTGATGAACGTTGCCACGAGCGCCCACACGATGGCCGCGGCCGCGGCGTAGAGCGCGGCCCTACGTCTCGGTGGCCCCCAATGAGCCGCGAGCGTCATCGCGGCCGCCGTGCCGCCAAACCCCGCCAGCGCGCCCGCCCAGGCGTGTGCGCTCGGCGTCGGCGTGCCGCCGAGCGGCTGGTCGACGAGCACGAATACGAAGAGGCCGGCGCACGTGACCGCGGCCGAGACCCACGCCGCTGGACGGATCGCCTGGCCGATCCACAGCTTCCGCAGCAGCAGGCCGAAGACGAGCTCGGTCACGAGCAGCGCCTGCACTATCGACAGCTGGCCGTTCTTCAGCGCAGCCGCCTGAAACGCGAACGCCCCAAGCGCGGCCGTCCAGCCGAACAGCCACAGCGGGCTGCGAAAGAGATAGGCGACGAGCCGCAGTCCCGATGCCCTACCCACACGCCCGCTCGTACTCGCGACATGCTGCGTCGTCACGTACAGCGCGTTGGAGAACGCCGCGCAGAGAGCAAAGATCGCGCTCATCGGGCCGAGCTCTGAGTCAGGCAGTCGCGTCCGGCGTGCGAGACGGAGGCGGTAGGCGGTTGCGGGTGGGCGCTATCCCCGCCACGCGGGGCCCTTAGACTGCCTTCTGCACGAACACTTGGGCTGCCAGGAACTTGACCGACGCGATCTCGCTCCCGCTGACGCGTCGCGCGCCCTCCGGAAGCGGGCCGCGAATGTCTACGGCGACGGCGTCGGCGAGCGTCTTTACGAACCCGACCATCCCGAAGTCATGGCTGGGGAAACGATCCCGCGCGGGTGAGCGTGTCAGTCGAGCCAGAAGTTGCTCCATGCGCCCCGGCGACGACGGCTCAATGCTCGGTGGGGGGCCCATCTGACCTGGCGCCGGGTAGGGTCCACGGTACTCCCGCCCATCGGGCCAGTTCGGCCAGTACCCGGTGCCCCAGTCCTCGATGACGTAGATACCGCCGGGCTTCAAGTGGTTGGGAAACAGGTGCCAGAACGACGCGGCGGTGTACCGTCCCAGGTGCGAGGCGTCGTCGACGATCACGTCGAAACCTTCTGGGGCCACCTCGGACGCGATCCGGTCCAGAGTCGCGTGATCCTGCTGAAGGCCTTGGTAGGCGCGGACGCGACCGCTGTCGTCGCTCAAGGACATCGGGTTGATGTCGAGTCCGGCGATGTGTGCCTGGGGAAACATGTCGCGCCATAGAAGCAGCGAGGCGCCCTCTCGAATACCGAGCTCCAGCAGCGCGATGGGCTTGTCCGCGAGGTGGCCGAACTCGCGCACATAGTTGGCGAGGTAGTCGCCGGCCTTGTCGGTGCCGTACTCCCGCGCGGCACGCTGAAGCTCCGCCTGATCCAACATCGTGCTTTCTCTAACCGACGTTCTCGTCCATGATGGGACCGACGTTCATTCGTTGGAGCGTACATCCCATGTCAGCTAGACAGCATACGGCCGCGCGGATCGATCACGGTCCGTGCCGTTGACGCCATGCTTCATCGCGCGGCCAGTAGCCACGAGCGGTTCGGCGCTGGGGGTGATCGTGGTAATCTTCCAGCCGGGATGCTGCGTCGCGTGATCGGGGTCGAGAAGTGTCCGATCGTGTTGTTCATGCCGGTGATGTTGTTCGCGATCATGTTCGGGATGTCTAGAGCTTGACTACATCGGCCGGGAGGGTCCCCGACTTCTTCATCGTCGGTCACCCCAAGAGCGGCACGACCGCTCTGTATGAAATGTTGCGGCGGCACCCGCAGATCTTTATGCCTGATCTGAAGGAGCCGCGGTTCTTCGCGAGCGATCTTCCGTCCCGTTACAACCCGCCGCGGTCCGGTGTACCTGCGGAAACCTATGATGACTACCTTGCGTTGTTCGCTGAGGCGAGGCCCGACCAGCTCGTCGGCGAGGCGTCGCCCGTCTATATCTGGTCTCAGACTGCGGCGGAGCTCATCGCCCGCGCCCAACCCGCCGCTCGCATCATCGCGATCTTCCGCGAGCCGGCGAGCTATGTGCGCTCACTCCACTTTCAGCTGCTGCAGGCTCGCATCGAGAAGGAGACCGACCTGCGCAAGGCCATCGCCCTCGAGCCCACGCGCAAGGGGCGCCAGGCAGACGGCACGTCAGACTGGCCGGAGGTGCTCCAATACACCCGCCAGGTGCGATATGTCGAGCAGTTGCGCCGTTTCCACTCTTTCTTTCCACCCGAGCAGGTAATGGTCATTATCTATGACGATTTTCGCAGTGACAATGAGGGGACGGTGCGCGGGGTGCTGCGCTTCCTCGGTGTCGACGACGCCGGCCCGATCGAGGTGATGGATGCCAACCCGACTGTCGGTATACGCTCCGTGCGGTTGGACGAGATGGTTCAGGCGGTGGACCTCGGACAGGGCACGGCCACACGCGCAGTGAAGAAGACAGTTAGAACGATCGCGCCGAGATCGTTGCGCCGCAAGGCCTACGGAATGATCCAGAGTCGCCTGGTGTTCGGGAGTCCGAAGCCTCCGGATGAGGATGTGATGCTGGACTTGCGTCGTCGCTTCAGGCCAGAGGTCGAGGCGTTGAGTGAGTATCTGCAGCGCGATCTCCTCACCCTGTGGGGCTACGACAGCGTCGACTGATCCGCCGACGTCACTGAACGCGGTCGATCGCCGGCTCGGGCTGCTCGCCGAGGTACTCCACCCACGCCTTCTTGACGCACGGGTAGTGCTTGTGGGCCTCGACCGCGTCCATGAAGTTCACGAGGTTGGTGTCAAAGCGCTCCTGCAGGCGTTGGTCGGCGATGCGGCCCTCGCGATCGAACGCGTCGTGTCCTTGGGCGAGCGAGAACATGTCGGGGTAGATGCGCGCGCCGAGGTGCTCGAAGGGAACGCGCAGCGCCCACAGGCCGCGATTGCCGCCGACCATCGACGGGGAGGCCGACAGCAGCAGACCGTCGAGCTCGTTGAACGGCTGCGGCTGAAAGCGCGAGACCCAGTCGATCGCGTTCTTGAGCGCCCCCGGCATCGACGCGTTGTACTCCGGGGCTGAGATCACGAAGCCGTCGCAGCGCTCCAGGCTCCCGCGCAACGCCTGCGCACCGGGCGGGAACCCCTCGCTGTCCTGAACGTCGGCGTCGTAGGAGGGCGCGTCGAAGTCGCTCATTGACGCGAGCTCCACCGTGCCGCCGTTTGCCTCGATGCAGACGGCCGCCAGCTGCGCGAGCCGCGTGTTCAACGAGCCGTGCCGCAGAGATGCGGAGAACACGAGGAAGCGGACCGGCTCACGCGGGCTCGATGCGTTCATGAGCGAAGGCCAAGCGTAGTCCTATGAACGAGGCTCCGCGCATTCGTGGCGCCGCGGGCGGTCTCAGGCGCCGCAGAGGAAGGCGTGGGATGCTGGTGGCAGTGGCCCGTGTTCGAGTGCTGCTCACCGAGGGCTCCAGCCTCACCTCGCGGGAGGTGCTGACGTGTCTGGGCCCGGCCGGTCACCACATCGAGGTGCTCGATCCCGACCCGATGTGCGTGGCGCGGTTCAGCCGCTGGGTGCGACGGCTCCACCGCTGTCCCAGTGGGGGTCGCGAACCGGTCCGCTATCTGCAGAGGCTCCAGCAGGTCGTTTCGCAGCGGTCGATCGACGTCGTGCTTCCGACCCATGAGCAGGCGTGGCTGCTCGCGGCGGCCGCTCCCCTGCTGGGGCCCGGCGTGCGCGTCGCGGTAGCCGGCCCGGCTGCGTTTGAGCGCGTGCAGAGCAAGGTCGGCTTCGCGCGCCTGCTCGACGAGCTCGCGCTCCCGCAACCACCCTGGCGCTTCGTCGAGGGAGCGGGGGATCTCGATGATCTCCCGTTCCCCTACTGGTTGAAGGCCGCGTACAGCACAGCCGGCCAAGGCGTTCGCGAGGTCGTGGACACGCGCTCGCGCGAGGCCGCCGCAAGCGTCCTCCTCGGCGAGGTCGACGCGATGGCACAGCAGCCTGCCACCGGCCAATACGGCCAGGTCCAGGGCCTCTTCGACAACGGTCGCCTCCTAGCTGTGCACACGAGTGTGCAGCGAGGCGTGGGGATCGGCGGAAGCGCGGCGGCACGCCTCAGCGTCGATCACGCCCTGCCACGGCAGCACATCGCCCTGATCGGCCAGGCGCTGGAGTGGCATGGCGGTCTGACGCTCGACTACCTCCACGAGAACGGCGTGCCCGCATACATCGAGTGCAATCCGCGGACGGTCGAGCCGGGCAACGCGGCAGCCAGCGGCGTGAACATTCCCGCTCTGCAGGTCCGCCTCACGCTCGGCGAGGAGCTGCCCTCACCGCCGAGCGCTGGCCGCGACGGAGTACGCACGCATGGCACGATCGCGCTCCTCATGGGACGCGCATCACGGGACGCGTCGCGGCGGATGCTGTTGGGTGAGATGCGCGACGCGCTCCTGCACCGCGGGCTCTACGCCGACAGCCGCGAGCAGCTCACACCACTCCTGCGCGACCCGCCGAGCTTCGCGCCGGCCGCTTTCGTCGCGAGCAGGCTGCTGCTCTCGCCGCGCGAGGCTGCGGGGATCGCGGGCCGGGCGGTTTCCGGCTACAGCCTCGGTCCCGCTGCGGTAGCCGAGGTCACGCGAGCAGCCGCGAACGCGCGCTCGGCGCCTGCGTGAGCCGCGCCCGCGGCGTGACGTGTCAGGCCGCGCGGCCCATGCCCGCGAGCAGCGCGCTGATCAGATCGAGCGCATCGGCGACCGCGCGCGCTTCGGCGTCGAAGACCTCTCGCCACTCACCACGCTGGGACGCCTCGCTCGTGCGTCGAAACTCATCGGCGACCTCGGTCGGGAAGAACTCCCGCACGGTGATCAGCGCCGCCTCGGTCCAGGCCTCGCGGCCTGCGCGCCAAACCGCGGCGTCATTGTGATCGGCGACCAACCGACACGACGTGAGCAGCTCCCTCCCGAGCAAGCGCTGCGCGGCGACTGTTGCGGCAGCCTCGCGCGAGCTAGTCAGGGAGAATCGTTGGTCGCGTCGGCCATCCGAGCCGTCGGGTGAGGACATGAGCGCGAAAGTCTCGGTCCGTTCCCGCCAAGAGTCCAATACGAGCTTGAGCGTCTGGTATCGAGAACGCTTATGTCTCGCTGGAAGAGCCAGCTGCGGTCTATGCGCGACGGTCACCACGGCCGGCAGCCGACGGCGCGTCGGTAGAGGTGACCGCGTGGGGCGCAAGGCCCGGCTCGCCGATCAGCTCACGGAACGCGCGCACGACAGCCGGATGGAACTGCAGGCCCGAGCACCGGCGCAGCTCGGCCAGGGCGTCGGTGACCGACAACGCGTCGCTGTAGGGACGCCTCGAGGTCATCGCGGCGAACGCGTCGGCGACGGCGATGACGCACGCGCCGAACGGGATCTCATCGCGTGACGTCCGGTCGGGGTAGCCGCTGCCGTCGTAGCGCTCGTGATGGGAACGCACGAGGCCGGCCGCGTGGGCGAGCGAGGGTGCGGCCAGCAGGATGCGCTCTCCGATCTCGGTGTGCCGGCGCATGAACTGCCACTCCTCCTCATCAAGCGGTCCCGGCTTGTTGAGGATCGCGTCTGGAATCGCCACCTTGCCGACGTCGTGCAGCTCGGCGGCCAGCCTGATGCGCGCGACCTCGTGCTCCGGGAGCTCGAGGATCTCGGCCGTCGCGGTTGCAAGGTGGGCCACGCCGCTGATGTGTTCGAGCAGGCCCGGACTGCGCTCGTCGAGCACTCTCAGCAGGACGTCGGTGCTCTGCCTGCTGGCGGAGACCCGTGCGGCCTTGCGCCCGTACATGCGCTGGTCGGCGATCCGCAGCGCGTCCGCGGGCAATGAGGCCTCGTGCGGAAGGTCGGCCACGCCGTAGGAGCAGGTGATGTTGAACGCCTCGCCCTTCTCGCTGAGGGCCTCCGCCGCGCGCCGTGCGATCGCCGCGCCGTTCCTGCGGTCGGCGCGCGCGAGCACGCAGAACTCGTCGCCACCCATGCGATAGCCGGTGCCCGACCCTCCGAGCGCCCTCTGCAGGTTGTCTCCGAGGCGCATCAGGAGGGCGTCGCCGACCGGGTGGCCGAAGCTGTCGTTGTACTGCTTGAAGCCGTCCAGGTCGAACAGCGCGAGCATCAGCGGCCCCCGCTCGCTTGTGCTCGCGAGCTCGGTCTCGAGGTCGCGCATTAGCGCGCGACGATTCGGCAGCCCGGTCAGCGCGTCCGTGTTCGCCTCCTCGCGACTGGCGGCGAGCAGCCGCTCGTTCTCGGCGATCAGGCGGCGCAGGCTCCCGGTCATGGCCGCCAGCGAGCTGCCGAGCGCGTCGCGCGTGGATCGCGGCTCGACCTCGATATCGAGGTTGCCGGCGGCGATCGTCTCGGCGACCGCCACGGTGTTGCGCAGATAGTCGGTCATGCCGTCGAAGTCCGCTGCCATCTCGCCGAACTCGTCGCGGCTGCGGATCTGGACGCGCTGGTCGATGTCGCCCTGCGCGATCGCCTTCGCGGCGGCCCCGATTTCGTGTACCGCGCGCGTCGTTCGCCGAGCCAGCGCGATCGCGACGGCCACCGCGATCATCACGGCCGCGGCGAGCAGCGCGAGGATCAGCGCGACGCTCAGGCTGTGGCTGGCGTTGGACGCACGCTCGGCGGCCTGCGCCGTCGCGACCTTGTGATCGCTCCAGCCAGATATGACCACCTTCAAGCGGTTGTACATCGCGTCGCCTGCACCGTTGCCGATCGCCTCGCTGGCCCTGACCGTCTGGCCGCGATCGGCGAGCGGGATGAATGCCGAGGTGAGCGCCACGTATTGGGCGAAGTCGCTGCGGAAGGTCTCCAGCAGCCGCCGGTCCACATGGTCTTCGATCAGCCCCTGCGACACATAGCTGCCGAGGTCCGCGCGCATCAGGGCGAGGTCTTCGTCGAGGTCGCCGGTGATGCTTCCTTCCGCGCTCAGGGGCCGGTCGGCGGGCAGCGCCACGATGTAGTGCAACTGGTCCTTGCGGTACTTGTTCATGAGCGCGTTGATGTCGCCGACCGCGCGGGTGCTCGGGACGACCTTCGAGGCCAGCTGGCTGAGATGCTGGTTCTCGCTGCCGAGCCGTAGGAGCGCGAACAGGCCGACCGCGAGCAGCAGCCCCACGACCACGCCGAAGGAGGCGAGCATCCTCGTCTGAACGGAAATCCTCACCTCACCGGTATCGGCGCGGCGTCGACCGCGCTTGACAGACCGCGAAGCGGCTTGCGCTAGACGAGCAGCGAGCGGCGGAAGGCGGTCGCTACCGCTTGTGTGCGCGTGTCGGCATCCAGCTTCGCCATGGCGTTGCGGACGTGCGTCTGGACGGTCTCGGCGGAGATGCCGAGCGCATCGGCCGCCTTCTCGTTGGTCATCCCGTCGGCGACCATCGCCAGGATCTGCTGCTCGCGCCGTGTGAGCGGAGAGAGCGTCTCCACGCTCCCGGTCGTGAGCGCCTCCGCGAGGTCGGCGTCGACGTAGGTATCCCCGCCCGCGACCGTCATCAGCGCCTCCACGAGCTCGGCCATCGAGGCGTCCTTGCGCACGAACCCGCGCGCGCCGGCGTCGAGAGCCTGCTCCAGCATGGCGCGGTCGCCGTGGCCGGTATAGAGGACGATCTGGGTCTCGGGAACGGCGGCCGAGATGTGCCGTGAGACTTCGATTCCCGTCAGCGGCGCCATCGTCACGTCCAGCAGGGCGAGCGTCGGGCGCAACGCGAGGATCGCTTCGAGTGCCTCGTCGCCTCTGGAGGCGCGCCGTACGACGTCGATGCCGTTCTCTTCGAGGTAGCGCGAGACGGCGTCGAGCACCGCGGGGTGGTCGTCTGCGACAAGGCAGCTGATCCCCGTGCCGGTCGCTTCGGCGCGCTCCTCGCCGACTGGGCGCTCGCTCCGGTCGATCAGCTCGTGGACGCTTCGCAGCAGGCCGCTCGGCGCGAACGGCTTCTCCAGAAAGCCCAGTTGCGTGTCGCTGCGGGCGCCGATGATCGGGGCCTCGTCGGTGTAGCCGGACATCATCAGCACGCTCGCGGTCGGGCTCAGCCTCAGCACCTCCTGCGCGAGCTCGCGGCCGCTCATGCCGGGCATGACCATGTCGGTGACGACGACATCGACCCGTTCTCCGACTTGGCGGAAGATCTCCAGCGCCTCCTCTCCGTTGACCGCGGCCAGCACCCGGTAGCCGGCGCGCTCGAGCACGATCACCGCCAGGTCGCGGACGATGCGCTCGTCCTCGACCAGCAGGATCGTGCCCGCGTGCGTGTCCGCGGGCGCCGCCTTCTGCGGCGAGGTCTCCTCATGCGACGCCGTGTCGCCGACGCATGGCAGCCAGACCTCGACGACGGTCCCGTGCCCGGGCTCGCTCTGGACGCTGATGAAGCCGCCGCTTTGGCTCACGATCCCATAGACCGTCGCGAGGCCCAGGCCCGAACCGCCTGGCTTCGTCGTGAAGAAGGGCTCAAACGCGCGGGCCTGCGTCTCCTGATCCATTCCTTCGCCTTCGTCGCTCACGACGATCACCACGTGTTCACCCGCGCGGGCGTGGAAATCCGAGGGAGCTTCCGTGCAGGCATCCGCGTTCCTGGTCGAGATCGTCAGGTTGCCGCCGTCGGCCATCGCGTCGCTGGCGTTCATCGCGAGATTGAGCAGGATCTGTTCGAGGTAGCCGGGATCGGCGAGCACGAACGGCGATCTGGCCCGTGAGGTGACCGTCAGCTCGGTCGCCTCGCCGACGAGCCGCCCGAGCATGTCGCTCGCCGACGCGAGCACCGCGTTGACGTCGACCGCTTCGGGCTGCCATGCCTGCTTGCGGCTGAACGCGAGCAGCTGACGCGGCAGGGCTGCGGCCTGCTCGGCCGCGCGGCCGATCTGCTCTGCGAGGGACCTGTGGGGATCGTCGCGCTCCAGGCCGTCGAGGAGCAGCTGGCTGTAGCCCTTGATCGCGGTCAGCATGTTGTTGAAGTCGTGGGCGACGCCCCCGGCCAGCCTGCCGATCGCGTCGAGCTTCTGGGAGTGGCGGAGCTGTTCGGCCAGTTCCGCGGCCCGCTTCTGCTCGCTGATGTCCTGGATCTGCGAGACGAAGTGGACCGGCTCGCCGTTGCTGTCGCGGACGAGTGAAACGCTCAGCCGGATCCAGATCGTGTGGCCGAGCTTGTGGATGTAGCGCTTGTCCATCGTGTAGGTCTGGATCTCGCCGGCGATCACCCGGCGCACCAGCGCGAGATCCGCGTCCAGGTCGTCGGGGTGGGTGATCGCCTGAAAGTCGCCGCCGTCGAACAGCTCCTGTTCGGAGTAGCCGACCAGCTCGCAGAGCGCGCGGTTGACCTGCAGCCAGCGCCCATCGGGCGCGACCAGGGCCATACCGATCGCCGCCGACTCGAACGCGCCGCGGAAGCGATCCTCCGCCTCGCGAAGTCTCTGCTCGGCGTGCTCGCGCGCCGTCACGTCGCGGATCGCCGCCGAGGTCAGGATCCCGTCGGGGGTCTGCAGCGGACTCAGGCTGATCTCGATCGGGAACTCGTGTCCGTCGCTGTGCAGACCGTAGAGCTCGAGCCCGGCACCCATCGGCCTGACCCGGGGGTTCGCGAAGTACACGCTGCGGTGCTTGGGATGCTCGCGCCGGAAGCGCGCGGGCACGAGCACCTCGATGTCATCGCCCACGAGCCGCTCGCGCTCGTAGCCGAAGAGCGTCTCGGTCTGTGCGCTGACGAACCGAATCGTGCCGTCGGCTGCGACCACGACGATCGCGTCGGGCGCCGAATCGAGCAGGTCGCGGAACAGCGACTCCGTGGGCTCGCCCCCCGGCTCAGACACTCGATCGAGGTCGTTCACGGCGCCGGCTTCCCTCAGCGGGCGGGGACGGTCACGTCGCGGCCGCGCTGGCCCCTCACGCGCTCGGTCGGGTGGAGTGGCGCAGAGCGATGCATGTGGGACGTATCGAGCAGCTGCCGCCGAGGCTCAAGCCACGTCGATCCTTCTGTCTCGATCATCTAGCTCCTTCCCGGTAGAAAGCCTTCCGTGGCGCTGGCCAAGGGGGTGTGAGCTACCTGCATATGGGGATATTGACGGGCGGGGCGGCTAGAACATCCGTCCACCACTCTGCGCTCCACTACGGGAAATCCGGTAGTTCGGCCGTTGACTGCGGCGATCGCCCGTGGCTCTCGAGATCCGCTCGAGGGCGCCATGCGGCGCCGATCGCCCCAATGCACGTCAACCAAACAAGGAGCAGAGACCGGATGACCACAAGACGCCTCGTCCTGCGGTCGCTAGCGGCGACCGGCTGCGCGTGTGCCATCGCGGCGCCCGCTCCGTCGGTGGCCGCGGCGGCCACGCAGGAAGACAAAACGCAGTTCTCCGTGACGGCTGGTTCGCTGTCGTTCTCGACGGCCCCCGCCCTGCCGACGCTGGGCGCGGTCACGCTGACCGGTGCCGCCCAGACGACCAACTCGACGATGACCAACGTCGGTGTGGCCGACGCGACCGGCAGCGGCTCGGGCTGGAACGTGACCGTGGAAGGACAGTCGGGCACGGGCAAGAGCGCCGTGTTCGCGCAGTACTGCCCGAAAGCGAAATGCGGCAGCGAATCCGAAGGCTACATCGGCGCCGGCGCCACCCTGCCGGCGAACTCGCTGACGCTCAACAGCACCGGCGCGAGCTTCGCCGCGCAGGGCGGCACCACCGGCACGGCGCCCACGCTGCAGTGCTCGAGCGCCTGCAACGTCGACCACGCCAGCTCGGTGAAGGTCGCCTCGGCGGCCGTCAGCGCGGGAATGGGCACCTGGCTGACGAGCGGCTTCAGCGGGACGAGCCTTGCGCTCTCCACACCCTCGACGCTGAAAGTGCTGCCCACCGAAGAGGTCTACCGCGTGAACCTGCTCTGGACCCTCGGCACGGGTCCGTGAGCGAGACGACCGGTCACTACCGGAAATCCGGCAGGAAAAGGCCGCAGCCCGCGGAAAGGGACGGGGCGATGAGCTCGCTCTTCACCTCGTCCCGCCTGCGGCTGCGGCTCGCGGTCCGCGTCGTGATCGCCCAAGCGCTCGTCGTGGCCGTGCTGGCGTCGGGCGCGGCGGCGTGGGCCGCACGGCCGCGAGGGCTCGTCGTCGTCCCCCATCCCGCATCGCGCGCCGCGCTCAGCTACTTCAAGCTCGGTGCCTCCCCCGGGTCGCTCGTGCGAGCGGGCTCGATCGAGCTGCGTAACCCGACTTCCGCGCCGATGCGCGTCGCCCTCACACCGGTCGACGGGACCACGCTCAGCACCCTCGGCTCGGCCTACGCACCGGCGGGCTCGCGCGTGCAGGGGGCAGCTCGCTGGACGGCGCTGGGCGCGCGCACGATCGCGCTCGCGCCCCGGAGCAGCGCGACCGTTGCCGTGTCGGTCCGGGTTCCCAGGTCTGCCCGGCCGGGCGACTACCTCAGCGGCGTGAGCATCGAAGCGCTCGACCAACGGGCGGGCGGGACGGCCGCCAAAGGCGTGTCGATCGCGAGCGTGGACCGCTACGCGATCGGGGTCGAGGTCTGGCTCCCCGGCCTTCGCACCGCGGCCATCCGCTTCACCGGTGCGCAGCTCGTGCGCGAACCCTCGGGCCTCGCCTTCCTGCTGCTCGCCAGCAACACGGGCAACGCGATCCTGCAGGGCGTCTACGGATCCGTGCAGATCACCAGCGGCGGCCGGACGGTTCTACAGCGGGCGATCGAACCGGGCACGTTCATCGCCGGCACGAGCATCGCCTACCCGGTCACCGCGCTGCGGGAGGCTCCCAGTGAGGGGACCCGCTACCGCGTCTCGGCCTGGCTGCGCTACCCGGGCGGGATCGCCCGGCTCAACACGACCGTGACGTTCGGTCATCGCCAAGCCGCCGTCCAGCAGCGCTACGGCGCACGCCCGCGGTCCTCAGCAAACGGCGGAACACCGCCATGGCAGCTGGCGCTGCTCGGCGGCGTGATCCTCTATGCCCTGGCCACGACCGTCCTGCTGCTGCGTCGGCGCGCACGCTCCGAGCGGCTCGCGGATACCGACGCAGCGGGTGCGCCGGCTCGTGCGACCGAACCACAGCGGGAATCCACGCCGGTGTGAGGCACGCTCGTTCGATCTGGCTGTTCGCGATCGTGTGTGTTGCGCTAGCGCTCCGCGCGCCGGCGGCGCCCGCGGCGGGAGAACTCAAATTCTCCACGGCGCCTGCGCTGCCGACCCTCACAGCTGTGACCCTCAACGCGAAAGCGCAGACGCTCAACACGACGATGACCAACTTCGCCGTCGCGGACACGCGCGGCACCAAATCCGGCTGGAACCTGACCGTCGCCGGCAAATCGGGCACCGGCAAGAGCGCCGTGTTCGCGCAGTACTGCCCGAAAGCGAAATGTGGCGCCGCCTCGGAAGGCTACGTCAGCGGTGGCTTTACGCTGGCGGCCAACTCGCTGACGCTGCACACCAGCGGAGCCAGCTTCAGCGGCGGTACCGGCAGCGCGCCGGCCTTCCAGTGCTCCACGGCCTGCAACGTGGACAGCGCGAGCGCGGTGAAGATCGTCTCGGCGGCGACCGGCGGCGCGGGTGAAGGCACGTGGACGACGAGCGGCTTCTCCGCCACGAGCCTGGCGCTCGCGATCCCGACGACCATGCGGGCGCTGCCAAGCGAAGAGGTCTACCGCGTCAACCTGCTCTGGACGCTGTCGACCGGACCGTGATCGCGGGCAGTTCCCCGCCAGGACCCACGGCGCGAGGGCCGGAGCTACGACGACCGAAGGGCGCCGGCGATGGCGTCGATCGCGCCCTGCTCGGCCTCGCTCACCGGCTGGCCACCCTCGGAGTGCGCGCGGGCGACCCGCTCGGCGAGGCTCGCGACGAAGCTCCTGTAGTCCTCGACCTCCTGTTGCTGGGCCTTGCCCTCGAGCAGCGCGACCGCGTCGCGGATCTGCTGCAGGGCGTGATCCCTGAACTCCTCGGGCGAGCCGAATCGCTTGTGGTCGACCTCCGGCTTGGCCGCCACGATCTCGTCGAGCAGCTCGCTCTGGCCATGGCGCTGTCGTGCTTCGGCATAGGCCTTGGCCATCGAGATCGTCTCCCGGATGGTTCCTCCGCGCGCGGCGGCGATCACGATCATGCCGGCGCTCGGAGGCCCCTCCAGCACCAGCTCCCACTCCTGCGCCGTGAAGTCGGCCTTTCCGGTCATGCACGCTCCTCTTGGTGTGCGGGATTCGGTCGGGGGCAAGTCTAGTGTCCTGACTCAGGACACTCTGTCCAGCCGTCGCGCGCGTCAGGCCCTGATCGGCACGCCGGCGTCTGCGCCCGCCGGCGGCGGCAGCTCGAGCGCTCGCCCCAGCGCACCGACCCGCCGGCCGGAATCGGGGCGTTCGGCCGCCTCGGCGTCGCCGATCGCCCAGGCGAGCCGCTGCACGAGCTGCGCTGCCGCGTGCCCGGTAGAGAGGTGCACAGAGCGCACCTCCTCGTCGAGTAGCAGCGGGGTGTCATCGGGGATGTGGGAGAGGTCGGTGGTGACGATGATCCTGGGCATGTGGGGGGCTCCTTGGGGATGGGGGCGTTCGACTCGCTGCCTGCCGCCTGCACGGAGCGCCTGCTGCCGAATCCCACGGCCAGGCCCAGCTGCACCCGGTGTGGCCTTGGAGCACGTGCGCCCGCGGCGGCGCCACCACACATGCTGCACGCCCGCCGGCTCGCGGCGCATGGTCCACGGTCCAAAGATCTGCGCCGCCGGCTGCCACGTCTGTCGCGTCGCGCTGGTGCGCGCCAGCCGGCTCGCTCCGGCGGCCGCGCTCCGCAGCGTCTAGAGCAGGTGAGCCCATGCGCTTGATTACATTGGGCGCGTGAACCTCGCGCACGGCGTCATCTGCTCATCCGGCTGGTGGGCGCGTGTGGTCGAGCGCGAGCTGCTCCCGTGGGGGCTCGACGGCGTGGACCTCGGCGATGAGGTGCTCGAGATCGGCCCCGGGTTCGGCGCCACGACGCGCGTGCTGGCGCGCGGTCCGGGCGCGCTCACGGTCGTGGAGCTCGACCGCGGCTACTGCGAGCGGCTGCGGCGCACCCTCGGCGAGGACGCCGAGGTCGTGCAGGCCGACGCCAGCGACATGCCGTTCGAGGACGGGCGCTTCTCGGGCGTGGTCTGCTTCACAATGCTCCATCATCTGCCCTCGCCCGAGCTGCAGGACCGGCTGCTCGCGGAGGTCGCGCGCGTGCTGGCACCGGGCGGCGTGTTCGTGGGCACCGACAGCCTCGGCACGAGCAGGACGTTCCGGTTGCTTCACCTCCGCGACACGCTCGTACCGGTCGCCCCGGCTGGGCTGCCCGCGCGATTGGAACGCGCCGGCCTCGTCGAGCCGCGCGTCGATCAGGCCGCCAGCTCGTTTCGCTTCCGCGCCTACAGCCCCGGTTGAGGCCCGCGACCGCGCGCGCGAGGGCGCCGTCGGCTGCTATTCGGGCTCGGTCACCTCGACGGCGCCGAACCCTGCCAGAGGCCCGTCCACGAAGAAGATCTCGAGCGTGATGTCGGGCTCGACGTGGGCCTGGCTGAGGAACGCGAGGACCTTGCGGCCGGTGAGCTCTTCGATCGTCGCCTTATAGCGCTCGGCCATCACCTGCTGGAAGTCCTCGCGCATGGCGATCACGCGTTCGGGCTGGCCGCTGTCCATGATCGTTTGCTCGAGCGGGGTGAATCCGCTTCCGCGCATCACGACCACGATGATGTCGTCGAGCACGTAGGTCTTGGCCTTCATCGGCCCGCGCCCGTAGTGCTCGCGCAGGATGCCCACGATCGCGGTCGAGATCGCCGCCAGCAGATGACCCCCCCCAAGCGGGGACGCTCTGCCCTCGATCGCTGCCCTCTCCACGTTTTGCGTCCCCGAGTCCGGCAAGGCCTGCGAGACCTCTCCCGTCCGTCGTGTCAACTCGTCGGCCTGGCCTTCGGGATTACGCGACCCGCCGACCCGCCGCGACGGAGATTAGCGCACGGTTCGCTGGAGGATCAGCTTCCCCTCGGCCGCTGCCCGTCCACGCGCTCGGCGTCGAGCACGAAGACCTCGACCGAGGACTCGGCGAGGGTGCTCGTGCCGCTGAGGAACGAGCGAACCGTGCGTCCCGTCAGCCGCTCCACCGCCGCGACCAGCTGCGGCTCCATCGCACGCTGCAGCGCGTCGCGGCCGCGGCGCACCAGCTCGGCATTGCCGGCGGCGACAAGGTTGGCCTCGGCCCTGGTGGCACCGTCCTCGAGCAAGCACACGAGCACGTCCTGGTCGATGAACGCCCGCGACCTGGGGGCGCCCCTGCCGGTGAACTGGGCCATGAGCCTGCCGATCTCGTTCGCGATCGCCGCGTTCAGCGACGCCTCCGCGATTCTGCCATCCGAGCTGGTCATACCGAGCACCCGTCTCCGTCTCTCCGTGGGAGAGCGCCGTCCGGGCTGAGAGCGGGAGAAGGCCTCGCGATGGCGATGCTGCCGCCCAAGCGTAACGCCTATGGCCCTCCAAGGTGCGGAGTTCTACAGATTGTGCGGGGAGCCTGCCTGCGCTAGGCTCGTCATACAGCGATCCAGCGGAGCGGCCACCGGCACTCCCGGGAATTGCGCCTCTTAGAACGGAGCAGGCTCGCGGTCGGACGTAGGCCGCCCAGCCTTGGTCCGGGCGACCACTCGTTGAAGGGGGCGTGGCATGTCGTCCACGATTGGGGCTCCAGAAGGCGCTCGATCGAACCTTGGGGGCGGCCGATCGCGCTGATCGCGTGCTTCCCGTTCTGATCGCAGGCGTCTGGCTGGCAGTGGTCGTGCTGGTTCTAGCCGTTTGTTGGGCGGCATCGCGCGGCGATGAGGCGCCCCCCATCGGCAGATCCGCACGCTCTGCTGCGCGCCATGACCCGCAACCCCGATCGTCACCGTCGGTGGGCAACCACCGCGAAGGGCTTGAACGGGCGCCCAGCTCTCCCCGGGTCGCCGTTCAGGGCAGCGCGGAGGCGTCGATCCTCTCCTCCCAAAGCGCTGGAATAGGCGCGAGGGCACCCACCCCCTTGGGTGTCCTCGCGTCGCCCCTTCCCACGGACAGCGGTGTGGGGCCGCTCCGCTGGAGCGCAGCGGTCTTGCGGGGCGAGCGATCGACCTCCGTGCGGAGCAGCCGATGAGCGGGCGGCGTCCTGAGACGCCGCGCCGCCGCGCTCACTCGGCGAGCTTGACCGCGCGCAGCCTCATGGCGGCGAGTTCGCCGGGGGCGTAGGCCTGCACCTCGAGCGTGCGGCAATCCTCCAGCGAGGCGAACACGTGCTCGCCGACCGTGGCGAACTGCGAGATCACGCGGAACAGCCTGTGGCCGTCGGTCACATAGCTGTCCGGGCGAGGCAGCCCCGGCGTCTCCGGATGAGGCCCGCGGCGTAGAAGGGGAGCAAGTGCCATCGCGCTACAGGCTCCCCCGCGGGCGCGCCCGCCGCATCCGCAGACGCAACGGGTTGCGCGGGGGAGAACTACCGAGCGCCATGGCGACGCGCTCAGCGCTCCACGCGGTAGGTGAGGTGGATCACGCCCGGCGCCTCGACCACGCCGGTGCAGCGCAGCGCGGGGGGTGCCCCCGCGAGGTTCTCGAACAGCCGGGCGCCCGAGCCCAGAAGCACCGGCACGAGGTGGATCTGGATCTCGTCGAGAAGCCCCGCGTGGATGTACTGCTGGACGACCTGCGCTCCACCGGCGAGCGCCACGTCCTTCCCGGCCGCCGCCTCGCGGGCCAGCTCGAGCGCCGACTCGATCCCGTCGCCGACGAACGTGAACGTCGTGCCCCCCTGCATCGCCAGCGGCTCGCGCGCGTGATGGGTGAGGACGAACACCGGCATGTGAAACGGAGGGTCATCGCCCCACCACCCGTCCCACGGGTGATCCTGCCAGGACCCCTGACCGCCGAACATGTTCCTGCCCATCACGGTCGCGCCGATGTTCTGCAGCGACGCCTCCACGACGCCGGTGGAAGCGTTGACCTCGCCGCCGTCGAGGCCGTGACGCTCGCGCCAGGCCGCCAGCGCGAAGGCCCACTCGTGCAGCTGCATCCCGCCCTCGCCGAGCGGGTTCTGCTCGCTCTGATTGGGACCGGCGACGAAGCCGTCAAGCGACATCGCGATCTGCAACCTCAACCGCGCCATGCTCCCTCCTGTGGGTCGAATACCTTGATAGACCGGCGCGGGTGGGCAAACTCATCGGCGGCGTGCACGGGCTGCTCAGCCACGGGCCCCTGTCTCGGCCGGAGTCCCGCAGCTGGGACTCGCGGCTGGGCACCTCGCCCGCGGCTAGACCATCGTGCCGGCGAACGGGCGACTCGACGAGGCGAGTGCCTCGCGCGCCTCGACGTGGCGCACGAGCGCCCCCGTGTGTCGCTCGATCAGCCTCGGCAGGCCTGTCTGCAGCCAGCGGGAGGTGGAGGCCGGGAGGGTGGAGACGATCACTTCGTCGTACTCCGCGGGACTCCACGCTTCGAGCACCGCGCCCAGCGGGTCGCTGTCGCCGGCGCGACCCTCGACCTCGAGGCCCGCGCTGCGCAGGCGTGCGGCCATCCGCTCGGCCGTGCGCTGCGCATCGGGCGACCTGCCCAGGGGTACGAGCAGCGTGAAGCGAGCCGCTCCGTGCTCCAGGCGCGCACGGAGCGCCGCCTCCAGCCCGATCGACATCGCGGTCCTGTTGGCCACCACGAGGACATTCGACTTGTAGGCCAAGGCTCGCCCCTCTCTGGTCGGGTCGGCGTCGGCGAACATCGGTTGCGTCCGCCTGTGTGCCGAGTGTGCCCGGAGGGGGCTCCGATCGGTATGGACTGCAGGCCAAACATCTGTGGCGGCGGCTGGCCAGGGAACTCAGCGCACGCGTCGTAGGATTGCTCGGCATGGAAGGCTCTGCGCTCCCCCTCACGCCGGCCTCCGGCGACCTCGAGCGCCACCGCCGCGAGCTGACCGCATACTGCTACCGGATGCTCGGCTCGCCGTTCGAGGCCGAGGACGCCGTGCAGGACACGCTGCTGCGTGCCTGGCGCGCGCTCGAGAGCTTCGAAGGCCGCTCCTCGCTGCGTTCCTGGCTGTACAGGATCGCGACCAACGTCTGCCTCGACATGCTGGCCGGCCGCGAGCGTCGCGCGCGTCCGATGGACCTGGGCGCCGCGCGCTCGCCCGACGGCCCGATCGGTGAGATCCTGCCGGAGGTCACGTGGATCGAGCCTGTGCCCGACGGCCGCGTGCTGCCCGACGACAGCGAACCGGCGGCGGTGGCAGAGTCGCGCGAGACGCTCCGGCTCGCGTTCGTGGCCGCCCTGCAGCACCTGCCGCCACGCCAGCGAGCGTCGCTGATCCTGTGCGAGGTCCTCGGCTGGAAGGCCTCCGAGGTCGCCGAGCTGCTCGACACGAGCGTGCCCGCCGTCAACAGCGCGCTGCAGCGCGCGCGGGCGGCGATCGAGGCCGCCGACGTGCTCGATTCGACCAGCGGAGCGCTCAGCGCGCACGACAGCGAGCTGCTGGCGCGCTACGTGGACGCCTTCCAGCGCTACGACATGGACGCGCTCACGGCGCTGATCCACGAGGACGCCACGCAGTCGATGCCGCCCTATGAACTGTGGCTGCAGGGCCGCGGGAACATCTTCGGCTGGTGGGTCGGCCCGGGCGCGGCCTGTCGAGGCTCGCGGGTGCTCCCCACGCTCAGCGCCAACGGCTCGCCCGCGTTCGGGCAGTACAAGCCAAGCGAAACCAGCTCGGGGTATGACCCGTGGGCGCTGCAGGTACTCGAGATCGCCGACGGCCGCATCGTCGAGCTCACCTTCTTCCTCACCACCGACACGCTCTTCCCGCTGTTCGGACTGCCGGCACGGCTCGACGCCTAGGCTCGCTCCCGCAGCACGTCGGCCAGCCCCATCAGGTCGATGAGCGTGAGCAGTTCGGCCGAGGCTCCGCGCAGCCGCGCCTGGCATCCACAGCGCCGCGCGGCGAGCGCGAGCCGGGCGAGGGCGTCCACGGCCACGGCGTCGGCCGCCACGCCCTCCAGCTCGCAGAGCAGCCCCTCGCCCTCGCATGCCAGCAGCAGCGCGCAGGCGCGCGCGTACAGGCCGGGGAGGTCGCAGCGCCGCAGCGGGCCCCTGATCGTAAGGATGGCGCTCCGCGGCCGAGAGCTCGCCATCGTCGCACCGTCTCCTCTCCCTAGGTTGGCGCCGTCTGCAATTAGGACCGACGCGCCCCCGGGAACTCATCGCCGCGCGGGCTCAGCGAGGATCGAGCAGCTGCAGCGTGAGCGTGTCGTGCGAGTCCATGTGGGTCACGTCGTGACTGTCCGCGAGCTTCTCGAGCACGCGCCCGAGGCCCTCCACGTCGGAGTCGTCGACCAGGCGCTCAGCGCGTCCGGTGATCAGCGGGCCGACGCGCAGCTCGAGGTCGCGCGGCTCCACGCTCACGGCCATGCTCAGGTAGTCGCCGCGGAACGAGTCGCCCGCGTGCGCCACGAGCGCGTCGGCGACCATCTGCGAGTCCGAGATGCGATCGGTGGAGAAGTGCGCGCGCGCGGCGAGCGCGCACAGCATGCGCGGCACCACGGCGCGGGCCAGCAGCGTGGGGGCGATGCTGATCGTGGCGGTCGTCGCGTGACCGGTCTCCGCGAACACCGGTACCTCGAGCCCGTTCTGTGCGGGCGATTCCATGCCACCCGCTGACGCGGTCGCAAACTCCATGCGGACCTCGGTGCCGCCCTCCTCCGGCTCGCGGAACTCGACCTCGTGCGAGAGCGCCTCGATCACCGGCAGGCCGATACCGGGCGCATCCTCGCTGGTGGCCGCGTGGCCGATGCCCACGCCGCGATCGCGGACGGTCACCTCCAGCGCCCGCGGCGCGATGTGCACCTCCACCTCGAGCGACCCCTCGCGGCCCTCATAGGCATGCAGCACGACGTTGTTGCAGGCCTCCGTAACGGCGGTGCGGACGTCGTTGAGATCGGTTCCGTCCAGCCCGATCGCCTCCGCCACGCCAGTGAGCGTCTCGCGCACGAGCAGGACGTTCTCCGGCCTATTTGAGAGATTCAGACGGACGTTCGGTTGCCTGGCCATCAAGGTACGGCGATCGCGGTAGGGGCCGGCTCGCACTCGGGCCGGCTGGCGGCTAACGATATCGGTGCGGCGGACCTCGCTAGCCGCGCGCTACTGCGCCTCGCCGGTGTCCTGCGTCAGCGATCGCAGCTGGTCCAGCGAACGGCGCAGCACGCGCGAGACCTGCATCTGCGAGATGCCCACGCGGCCCGCGATCTGCGTCTGGGTGAGGCCCTCGACGAACCGCATCCGCAGGATCTGACGCTCCCGCTGCGGGACCTGGTCGAGCACGGCCACCACGGTGGCGTCCAGCTCGATCAGCTCGTAGCGCGCGTCGTCCTCGCCGACCGAGTCGCCGTAGGTGAGCGCTTCGTCCTCGGCGCCGGGTCGCGGGGCGTCCAGCGAGAGCGACTCGTAGGCCTGGATGGCGAGAAGGGCATCGATCACCTGTTCGTCCTCGAGCTCCAGGTACTGGGAGAGCTGACTGACCGTGGGCGCGTGCCCGTGCTCGTTGGCGAAGGCCTCCTGTGCGTCGCGTACCTTCAGTGCGCGCTCCTTATCGCCACGCGGCACGTGCAGCGACCAGCCGGAGTCCCTGAAGTAGCGCCGCATCTCGCCGAGGATCGTCGGGATCGCAAACGACGCGAACGACGGACCGCGCGCGGTGTCGAAGCGGTCCATTGCCTTCAGCAGCCCCAGCGCCGCCACCTGGAGCAGGTCCTCATACGGCTCGGAGGAGCGGTCATAACGGCGCGCGAGGCTGCGCGCGAGCGGCATGAACCGCTGCACGAGCGCCTCTCGGGCCGCCCGCTCGCCATGCTGCTGCCAGCGTGCGAACAGCACGCCTGTGTCGTCGCTCGGAGCTGACAAGACGCGTGGCTTGGGCCTTGCTGTTGCAACTGCTGCGATCTCGATCTCCTCCTGCGCTCCTGCCGTCGCGAGCTCACCCCCAACCGGTGAGGGGTCCGCTAAAAATACTACCCCCAGCGCCGATAAGTATGCATCCGCCCCGGATTCGGGTTTCGCCTGCCAGCTTTGTTCACGCGCGCGCGAGCGATGCGCACCGGCTCCCGCCGGGTCTCGCTGCGCTGGGTGAACCGCGACGCCCGGCGAGCGGCCGCGGCGTGCGTAGTCCCTACGGATCGCAATGCGAAGCTTGCGCCGATGGTTCGCCAGCGCCGGCGGGTTAGCTTGGCTTGGAGATGAGCGAACCGACGATCGACAACGGCAGCTACCGCATCCCCCGGCTGGAGCACGCGCGGGTCGCCGACGCGATGCGCCACGGCGTCCTCAGCTGTCCCGCCGACGCGTCGCTGCGCGAGGCCGCGCGAACGATGTCCACCCAGCACGTGCACATGATCCTCGCGACCGATCCCGCCGACGGCTCGCCGCTCGGAACCCTTTCAGACGGCCAGCTGCTCACCGTGCTGCTGGACCGGCGCGGAGAGGACCCAACGCTCGGCGAGGTCGTCGATCGCGACATCGACACGATCTCCAGCGCCGACCAGCTGGTTGTCGCCGTCGAGCAGATGCGCAGCAAGGGCACCAGCCACCTGCTCGTCCGCGACGCGCAGAGCGGCAGGCCGGCGGGTGTGCTCTCCACGCTCGACATCGCGGGCATCCTCGCCTGGGGCGAGGCCTGAGCCCGGCCGGCGACGCGTGACCTCGCCCGAGGGGTCGGTCGTCGTGTTCGCGCCGTCGCTGGTGCTGACGGTGACGATCGAGCAGCGCTCCAGCGGCGAGCCGGAGCTCCACCTCCACGCCGGCGGGCAGGGGCTGTGGGTGGCGCGCATGGCCGCCACGCTTGGCGCACGCGTGACCTTGTGCACCGCGCTGGGCGGGGAGTCCGGCGGCGTGCTGGCGGGACTGCTCGCCGACGAAGACAGCGAGCTGCTGAGCACGTCCTGCAGCGACGCCAACGGCTCCTACGTGCACGACCGCCGCGGCGGCGAGCGGCGCGAGATCGCCGAGATCCCGGGCTCCCCGCTGTCGCGACATGAGCTCGACGACCTCTATGTCAAGACGCTCACCGCCGCGATGCACAGCGACGTGCTCGTCCTCGCGGGCTCGCGCGACCGCGCGATCCCAGCGGAGATCTACCGCCGGCTCGCCAGCGACGCGCGCGAAAACTCGACGCCGGTTGTGGCCGATCTCACGGGTGACTCGCTGGACGGCGCGCTCGCCGGCGGGGTGCGGCTGCTGAAGGTCAGCGAGGAGGCCCTCGCAGCGGGGGAGGCTCGCGTTCGCGCCCTGCCCGACGCCCTGGCCGAGCTGCATCTGCGCGGCGCCCAAGAGGTGATCATCTCGCGCGCGGAGGCCGGCGCGCTGGCGCTGATCGACGGTGAGCTGCTCGAGGCGATCGGTCCGCGGCTGACGCCCGCCGACCACCACGGCGCAGGCGACTCGATGACCGCCGCGGCCGCCGTGGGCATCGCACGGGGGCTGACCCCGCGCGACTGGCTGCGCCTGGCGACCGCGGCCGGCGCGGTAAACGCCGCTCGCCACGGTCTCGGCACGGGCGCCCGCGAGGAGATCGAGCGGCTGCTCGATCGCATCGAGGTGCACGAGCTGTCCGCCGCGAGCCAGGGTTGAGGGATGCGCTTCCGTAGAACCCCACCTGTCCGTCAGCAAGATCTGCTGATGCTCGCGGCGAGCGCGTGCTCGATCATCGGGCTCCCCCTCCGTCGACCGGGAGCGCGATGAGCAAGCCCACTGGCGACCGCCGGACGGGTGCGGTCAGCTCGCTGACCGACCCGCCCCTGCTCGCCTCCGACGACATCGTCTTCAAGGACCGCCGCGACGCCGGACGGCGTCTGGCCGCACTGCTGGAGCCCTGGCGGCGGGAGCAGCCCGTCGTGCTCGGCATCGCCCGCGGCGGTGTGCCGGTCGCCGCCGAGGTGGCCAAGGCGCTCGACGCGCCGCTGGACGTCGCGGTCGTGCGCAAGATCGGGGCCCCGCAGAACCCCGAGTTCGCGATCGGCGCGGTGGCTGAGGACGGCGTGCACGTGCTCAGCGGCGGGACGGTGCGCGCCCTCGGTCTCTCCGACAAGGCTCTCTCGGCGCTGATCGCCCGCGCCGAGCAGGAGCTTCAGCGCCGCCTCGGCCGCTTTCGGGGGACGCGCGAGCCGCTCCCGCTGACGGGGCGCACCGCGATCCTCGTCGACGACGGCCTGGCAACCGGCCGCTCCGCGCTGGCCGCCGTCCGCTCGCTGCGCAGGCGCGGGGCCGCCCGTGTCGTGCTCGCAGCGCCGGTCGCCTCGCCGTCCGCGGCGGCGGCCCTGCAAGACGAGGCCGATCAGGTCGTCTGCGTGGAGATTCCCGACGACCTCTGGGCGGTCGGCTATTGGTATGAGGACTTCCGCCCCACCTCCGACGAGGAGGTTGCCGAGCTGCTGGCCGTGAGCGCTAACGCACACGCCGGTGCCGGCGCCCGCGCTGTCCCGGCCGCGGCCGTCGAGCAGGTCACGATCCCGATCGGGGGTGCCGTCTCGCTGGAGGGGGACCTCGCCGTCCCGCCGCATCCTCACGGCATCGTCGTGTTCGCACACGGCAGCGGCTCCGGCCGCCGCAGCCCGCGCAACCGCCAGGTCGCGCGGTGGCTCGCCGAGGCTGGCTTCGCGACGTTGCTGTTCGACCTGCTCACCCCGGCGGAGGAGGGAGACCGGGGGAACGTGTTCGACATACCGCTGCTAGCCTCGCGCCTGGCCGCGGTCAGCGCGTGGCTGGCCCGGCGCGAGGATGTCGCCGGCCTGCCGCTCGGCTACTTCGGCGCGAGCACCGGCGCGGCCGCCGCCCTGACCGCGGCCGCCGAGCTCGGCGAGCGGGTGGCCGCGGTGGTCTCGCGTGGCGGACGGCCGGATCTGGCGAGCGATCTGCGCGGCGTGCGCGCGCCCACGCTGCTGATCGTAGGCGGCGCCGACGAGCAGGTGCTCGAGCTCAACCGCCAAGCCCGGCGCGAGCTGCGCTGCGAGAGCGAGCTGGCCGTCGTGCCCGGTGCCACGCATCTGTTCGAGGAGCCCGGCGCGCTCGAGCAGGTGGGCCGCCTGGCGATCGACTGGTTCCGCAGCCGGCTGGCAACGCGGGAACAGGACGATGAACGGTGAGCTGCGCGTGGCCGGCGGGATGGTGACCGAGATGTGCGACGGGTGAGAAACGGCATGCCTGCGCCGCCGGCACTGCCCCTCGGCGAACGCGAGGTGCTCGACGCACTGGTGCACGAGGCCCACGTCCTCACGGGCGACGGTCGCGACTACGACCCGCTGCTGTCCTTGATCGGCGACGCGCGCATCGTCCTGCTCGGCGAGGCAAGCCACGGCACGCACGAGTTCTACCGCGAGCGCGTTCGCATCACCAGGCGCCTCATCACCGAGCTGGGCTTCAACGCCGTTGCGATCGAGGGCGACTGGCCGGACGCCTACCGTGTCGACCGCTACATCGCCGGCGCCGGTGCGGATGTGGACGCGCAGGATGCGCTCGCCGGCTTTCAGAGGTTCCCCACCTGGATGTGGCGCAACGCCGACGTGCTCGACTTCGTGGGCTGGCTGCGCGCCCGCAACGAGCAGCGCCCGTCCGGCGCGGCGCGGGTTGGCTTCTACGGCTTGGACCTCTACAGCCTGGGCGCCTCGATGGATGCGGTCATCGCCTACCTCGACGAGCAGGACCCGCCGGCGGCTGCCAGGGCGCGTGCACGCTACGAGTGCCTGCAGCCATATGCGGGCGACAGCGCCGGCTACGGCCAGGCGGTCGTCCTCGGCGTGGGCGAGCCCTGCCGTCGCCGTGTCGTCGAGCAGCTCGTCGAGCTGCGCCGCCGCGCGGGCGGATACCTGGCGGCAGACGGGCCTGCCGCCGAGGACGAGTACTTCTACGCGGAGCAGAACGCGGCCGTGGTGGCCAACGCCGAGGAGTACTACCGCACGATGTTCGGCGATCGCGCAGGGTCTTGGAACCAGCGCGACCGCCACATGGCCGACACGCTCGACCAGCTGCTCGCGCACCTCGACCGCCACGGCGGCACCGCGCGCGCCGTGGTGTGGGCGCACAACTCCCACGTCGGCGATGCGCGCTCGACGGAGATGGCCGCGCGCGGCGAGCTGAACATCGGCCAGCTCATGCGCGAGCGGCACGGCCGGGACGCCATCAGCGCCGGTTTCACGACCTATGGCGGAAGCGTCACAGCCGCTTCGGAATGGGGTGGCCCCGCCGAGCGCAAGCGTGTGCTGCCGGCACTCGAGAACAGCCTAGAGGCGCTTCTGCACGAGACCGGCATGCCCGCGTTCATGCTCTGCCCGATCGCGGCGGGCCAGAGCGGACGCGCGCTGCGCCAGCCGCGACTGGAGCGGGCGATAGGCGTGATCTACCGGCCCCAGACCGAGCGCCAGAGCCACTGGTTCGGTGCCAGCGCCGCGCAGCAGTTCGACGCGCTGATCCACATCGACTTCACGCGCGCGGTGGAGCCTCTGGAGCGCTCCGCCGGCTGGGAGCTCGGCGAGCCTCCCGAGACCTACCCGAGCGCTCTCTGAGCGCGGGCCGAAGGCCGCGGCCGGCCGTGGCCTTCCGCGGCCGTCCAGCTCAGCCGGCGCTGGGCGTGATCTTCACCGACTCCTTCTTCGCTTCTTTGGGGAGGGGAATCGTCACCTCGACGACGCCATCATGCGTCTTGGCCTTGATCTTCTTGGCCTCCACGCCTGCAGGCAGCACCAGCGAGCGCGAGAAGGACCCGTACCGACGTTCACGCCGCAGGTAGGTCTTGTCCTTCTCCTCCTTGCGCTCCTCGTGCTCGCCGGAGACCGTGAGGATGTCGTCCTCGACCTCGATCTTGACCTCCTCGGGCTTCATGCCGGGGACGTCCGCGCGGACGATCAGGTTGCCGTTGTCGCGCTCCACGTCGATCGCGGGCACCCATTTGCGCTCGCGTCCCTCGGCGAAGTCCTCGAACAGACGGTCGAAGCGGCTGCGCAGTTCGCCCAGCTCGGCGAACGGTTCCCAGCGCGTAAGCGTTCCAGCCATTTGTCTCTCCTTTGAATCGCAGATAGGCCCCGTGGCGCCGACGCTACGCCGCGCACGGCGGCCCGCGCATCGGGGCCCGGCCCCATCGCGGCTCCGTAGTTAGGCCCAGCCGCGCCCGTCGCTCGCGCTGTCGCTCAAGACCGGGCTCGCTCGGCCACGCTGCGGCATTGCACGGACGGCGCCGAGGACAGTTCCCCGATGAATCTCGCGCCCGCGCGCGCGAGGCTTCTCGCACCCCCGCGATCTCCAGGAGCCCATCATGCGCGACGGCGACCCGAGCATCATCGAGCACAGCGTCGAAAAGACCCACATCTGGCTGAAGGAGCTGGCCGCGGAGCTCGGCGACAGCGACCGCCAGTACGCGTACCGCGCGCTGCGCGCGGTCCTGCACACGCTGCGCGACCGTCTCACGGTCGAGGTGGCCGCGAAGCTCGGCGCACAGCTGCCGGTGCTCGTGCGCGGCATCTACTACGAGGACTGGCGTCCGAGCCGCACGCCCCTTCCCATCCACGACGTGGACGCGTTCCTCGCGCACGTGGCCGCCGAGGGGCACATGGCGGGGGAGACCGAGGCCTCGCTGGCGGTGACGGCGGTCGCGCGGGTGCTGCGCGAGCACGTCTCCGCGGGCGAGATCGACGACGTGCTCGCGATCCTGCCGGCAAAGCTGCGGGTGCTGGTCGAGGCTTGAGCGCGGGCATGCCCGGTCGCAGCTTCCGTGTCGGGCGCATCGCGGGTATCCCCGTTGGGGTCAGCCCGTGGTGGCTGGTGATCGTCGCGCTGATCACGTGGAGCCTCGGCGCGAGCTACTTCCCCGAAGCGGTCCACGGGATCAGCCCGTCGGCCTCCTACGCGCTGGGCCTCGCCAGCGCGCTGCTGCTGTTTGCGAGCATCCTCGCCCACGAGTTCGGCCACGCCATCGTGGCGCGGCGGCGTGGCATCGAGGTGGAGGAGATCGACCTGTGGCTGCTGGGCGGCGTCTCGCGCCTGCACGGCGACGCGCACGAGCCGCTCGACGAGCTGCGCTTCGCGCTCGCGGGCCCCGCCGTCACGGCCGTCCTGGCCGTCAGCTTCGGTGCGGCGACGCTGCTGCTGCCGGCCGGCACGCCGGCGGCGGTCGCCGCGCTCGTGGAATACCAGGCGCTGGTCAACGGCCTGATCCTGATCTTCAACCTGATGCCCGCCTTCCCCCTGGATGGCGGTCGCGTGTTGCGCTCGCTGCTGTGGAAGCGAAGCGGCGACATTGCCCGCGCCACGCGGACCGCCGCGGGCGTGGGTCGGGGATTCGGCTACCTGCTCATCGTGCTCGGAGGGCTCGAGCTGCTCAACGGTGCACCCGAAGGACTGTGGCTTGGCCTGATCGGGCTGTTCATCGTCAGCGCCGCGCGCGCCGAGGCGGTCGGCGCGCAGGTGCGCGGCACGTTCTCCGGGGTGCGCGTACGCGAGCTGATGTCCGCGCCGGCGGTGAGCATCCCCGCAGAGATGTCGGCTGCGCGCGCGGTGCGCGACTTCTTCGTGGTTCATCGCTACGCCTCGTTCCCCGTGGTCGAGGAGTCAGGGCGCGCGATCGGCCTGGTCACGCTCGCGCAGGTCCAGGCCCTCACCCCCGCCCAGCGCGAGCGGCAGCCCGTCGGCGAGCTCGCCACGCGCGAGCCCGACGTGCTCGTCGATCAGGACGAGGACGTCGCAGAGCTGCTGCAGCGCGGAGCCTTCATGCACGTCGGACGGGCCGTCGCGATCGAATCGCGCGGGCGCCCGGTCGGAGTGGTCTCGATCACCGACGTGCAGCGCACGCTGCGCGCCGCCGCGCTTGCGCAGCAGCCCCCCGGCCGCGATCCCGTGGGATGGACCGGGAGCGACAGACCCGCGCCGCAGCACTAGCGGCTCGAGAGCGCCCGCAACGGGGTCATGCGCGTCACCCTCCAGGCTGGGTAGATGCCGCCCAGCACGCCGATCGCCACGCCCACGAGCAGGCCCCGCCCGAGGGCCCACGCCGTCACCGACGGCGACACGTAGGCGCTCACGCCGAGCGCCTGCACGAGCAGGCCGGCGCCGATCACGCCGACCAGCAGTCCGAGCGCGGCGCCGAGCACGCTGACGGCGACGCCTTCGCCGAAGATCAGCGAGGCGACCCGCAGCGGTGTCCAGCCGACCGTGCTCAGCAGGCCGAGCTCGGCCTGGCGTTCGATGATCGACATCGCCATCGTGTTGGCCACGCTGATCGCGCCGACGATCAGGGCGATCACCACGATCACCAGGATCGCCTTGGAGATGAGCGTGCTGTTCGCGCCCGCGCGCAGCGCCTGCTGGGGGTCGGTGATCACCTGCGTCCCCGGGAAAGCGCGCTCGATGCTCGCGGCGGACGCGCCCGCGCGCGCGCCCGGAGCGAGCTGCACGACGACGTCGGTGACCTCGCCGGCGCGTGCGGTCAGCGCCTGGGCGGTCGCGAGCGGGATCACCGCGCCGGAGTCCTCGAACAGGATCCCCGAGTGGTAGATACCGGCGATGCGAAACGTGCGACCCTCGATCACGATCGGGCCGCCGGCGCGCAGGTGGGCGCGCGCGGCGAGGCGTTCGCCGACCAGGACTTCACCGGGCCCGCCCTGCACGAACACCAGCCGCTGGGTGAAGAAGCCGTCCGGTTCGGCGCCGAAGACGATCGCCGAAGGGTCTGCCCGGACGCCTTCCACGAGCAGCAGCAGCGGCGTCGCTCGCGCGACTTCCGGACGCGCGGCGAGGTGCCCCACCATCGCCTCCGGGAGCACCGACGCGGTCGGGTCCGAGACGTTCGCCTGGAACACACCGAGGTCCGAGCCGCCGAGGTGGACGAAGCCTGCGGCGGTGTTCTTGAGGCCCTGGGTGAAGGACAGCAGCGCCACGATCGTGGCCACGCCGAGCGCGATCCCGCAGGCGGTGAAGATCGTGCGCGCCGAGCGCCGGAGCAGGTTGGTGGTGATGATCGCGAGCATCTGCGGTCGCGCGCTAGCGCTGGAACAGCGCGGCCTCGGCGCCTTCGAGCGTCCCGTCCACGAGCGTGATCGTGCGATCGGCGCGCACGCCCACGCTGCGGTCGTAGCTGACGACCAGCAGGGTCATGCCGAGCCGATCTCGCAGGCGGAACAACAAGTCGAGCACGCGCTCGGAGGTGACCGAGTCGAGCGCCCCCGTCGGCTCGTCGGCGAGCAGCAGGCGGGGTTCGTTGGCGAGCGCGCGAGCCACGGCCACACGCTGGCTCTCGCCGCCGGAGAGCTCCGAGGGCAGGTGCTCGGCGCGGTCGGCCAGACCCACCTCGTCCAGCAGCGCGAGCGCTCGCTCGCGGCGTTCGCGGCGATGTACGCGCGCCCCTATCAGCGGCACTTCCACGTTGGCGCGGGCCGACAGCGCCCCCAGCAGCAGATGGCGTTGGAAGACGAAGCCGACGACCTCGCGACGTGCCAGGGCGGGTTGTCCGGACCTCCAAATCGGTCGGCGGTCGATCAGAACCTCGCCCGCGTCGGGCTGCTCGAGACCGCCGATCATCGCCAGCAGCGTGCTCTTGCCCGAGCCCGAGCGCCCCGTTATCACGACCGCCTCGCGCGGGGCGACGCGCAGCGATACCTCGCGCAACGCGCTGATCCGGCCGAAGCTCTTACTCACGCCGTCGACGATCACCTCGGCGCCAGCCGGCGCGTTCACTGCCTGACCTGCACCGCGTAGTCGAGGTTCACCCTGGTCGTGCCCGTGGTTATCGCCGCGCGGAACGTGAGCGGGTAGCCCACCGCCGAGGACGGCCACAGGACGATGTCCGAGAAGTGTCCCGTGAACGTGTAGTGCGAGCGGTGCGCTACAACCTGCGCTCCGAATACGAACTCGTATTCGACGCTCGACTTGGCTGGTTGACCTGCGGCGGTCACCTCGAAGTGCACCGGCCACGGTGCTCCGACCCGCGGCTGGTGGGTGCCGGCGCGCATCGTTGCGCGCACGTCGCCGGCCGTCGCGCTGACGACTCCCGGACCCTGCGTGACGGTGCTCGGCGCCGTCGCGGGCGAGGTCGAAGTCGAGGTTGTCGGGCTGGCCTTGTGCGTGGTGGGAGTGCCGGAGGAGCCTCCGCAGCCGGCGAGCGCGGCAACAGAAACGGCCGCAGCGAGACTGCCGAGAGCCTGCGTGAAGCGCTTCACGCAGACACCGTAACGGCTGGTGCGGCTAGCGCCCGCGGGCGCTTTGACGCTGCAAGTCTTCGATGCGCGCGAGCAGGCGATCGTTCTCCGTGCGCAGCTCCTCGCTCTGGCGCCGTGCGCTCGCGAGTTCCTTGGCGAACACCGGCACGATCGTGCGCAAGTTGGCCAGTCGCTCGAGCAGCAGCTCGCGCTCGACCCCCCACGTCTTCGAGCCTGCCGCGCCGAACGACGCCGCGACCGGAGCGGCGATCGCGCGCGTCCCGACCCCCGAGCTCCTGCTCCTTCTCTGGCGCACGGGCCGCCCGGCCGGCGGTAGCGGCCTCTGCTGAACTTGCATCCTCGTCCCTCCGTTCTGAAAGAGCTGCCTGTCCCTGCAGCGGTATCTTCGGGCCTGCCGGTCCGCGGGCCATCCGCGTCCGGTGCTGAGCGCCGCTGTGGTTTAACCGCTACGGGATTTGCTGCATCGGGCCGGCAGCTTCGCGCGCGGCCTCGAGCATCACGCGTCGCTCGGCCGCGGCGATCAGCCGTCGTGTGCGCTCCACCGCGTCGACGCTCACCGAGATGTTGTCGATCCCCAGCCGTACGAGCAGCTCGGCGTACTCCGGGTGCACGGAGGGCGCCTGGCCGCAGATCGAGGTGCGCAGCCCGAGCTCGCGCGCACGCGGAATCAGCGCCGAGAGATATGCCTCCACGGCGGGGTCGCGCTCGTCGAAGGTCGCGGCCAGGACCTCGGAGTCGCGATCGGCGCCGAGGATCAGCTGGGTGAGATCGTTGGACCCGATCGAGATGCCGGCGATACCGAGCTCGGCGTAGCGCTCGAGGTTGAACAGCACCGAGGGGACCTCGGCCATCACCCACAGCTCGAAGCCGGGACGCTCGAGCAGCCCCGACTCGGCGACCAGCGCACGGCAGCGTTGCAGCTCCGCGGCGGTGCGCACGAACGGCAGCATCACGTGGAAGTTCTCGTGGCCCTCGTCCCACACGCGCCGCACGGCCTGCATCTCAAGCGCGAAGACCTCCGGCTCCTGGGTGTAGCGCAGGGCGCCCCGGTAGCCGATCATCGGGTTGGCCTCCTGCGGCTCGAAGCGCTCGCCGCCGCGCAGGTTGCGGAACTCGTTGGTGCGGAAGTCCGTCGTTCGGTAGGTCACCGGCCGCGGCGTGAAGCCGGCCGCGAACGCGCCCAGCGCGTCGGCCATACGGGCGACGAACTCGTCGCTGCGGCCCTCCTCGATCAGCTGCTTGGGGTGGGTGCCGTCCAGCGCCTCGATCAGCATCAGCTCGGCGCGAAGCAGCCCCACGCCGTCCACCTCCAGCTGTGCCGTGCGCTCCACCTGCGATGGCTCGGAGAGGTTCACCAGCAGACGCGTCGCGGTCACCGGCGTGGCCTGCAGCGACCCGGCCGCCGCGAGCAGGGCGCTTGCCCCGGCCGCGGCCGCTCCGTTGGGGGAGGGAGCCGGCGCGGCGCCCTCGAGCACGGTCCCGTGCGTGGCGTCGACCGTGACCAGCTCGCCGTTGCGCAGGCGCTTGGTCGCCTCTCCGGTGCCGACGATGCAGGGGATGCCGAGCTCCCGCGAGACGATCGCGGCGTGGCAGGTCATGCCGCCCGAGTCGGTGACGATCGCGGCGGCCTTGCGCATCAGCGGCACCCAATCGGGCGTGGTCATGTGCGTGACCAGCACTTCGCCGTCGTGGAAGGCCGAGGTGTCGTGGGGATCCTCCAGCAGGCGAACGCTGCCGCTCGCGCTGCCCGGCGCCGCGCCGAGGCCGCGCACGAGCACCTCCGTGGGCACGTGGTCGGGATGGACGATCGTGGTGATCGGCCGGCTCTGGAGCATCCACACATCTCCACCCGGGTCGAACGACCACTCCGTGTCCTGCGGGCTGCCGTAATGCGCTTCGATCGCCAGCCCAAGCTCGCTCAGGCGCATCACCTCGGCGTCGTCGAGCACCGGACGCATGCTCTCCTGGGCGCTCAGCTGTCGTGTCACGGTGCCGCCTGCGGCGGCCGGCTCGATCACGAGCTCCTTGGGCCTCACCGAGCGCGTGATGATCGCATGGTCGCTCTTGCGCACCACGTAGCGGTCCGGCGAGACGCTCCCCGAGACGACCGCCTCGCCGAGGCCGAAGGAGCCCTCGATCACGAGATGGTCCTGCTCGCCGGTGGATGGGTCGACGGTGAACATCACCCCGGCGCGGGTCGAGGGGATCTGCACCTGCACGACCACCGCGATGTCCATGTCGGCCTGGCTGAATCCCCGCTGGCCGCGGTAGTAGATGGTGCGGGCGCCGAACAGCGAGCCCCAGCAGCGTTTGACCGCATCCACGACCGCGTCCTCGCCGCGCGTGTTCAGGAACGTTTCATTCATGCCCGCGAACGAGGCCGAGGCGGTGTCCTCGGCGGTCGCCGAGGAGCGGACCGCCACGGGCGCGTCGCGTTCGTCGCCCACGAGCTCACGGTAGGCGGAGATGATCGCGCTCCTGAGGTCGTCCCCCATCGGCGTGTCGAGCACCGCCTGGCGGGACTCGGCGGAGGCCGCCTCGAGGGCGTCGCCGTTCTCGATGTCGACGTCCGCGAGGATCTCGTCGAGACGTTTGCGCACGCCCGACTCCTCGCAGTAGCGCGCGTAGCTTGGTGCGCCGACCACGAACCCGGGGGGGACGGGCAGGCCGGCGCCGGTCAGCTCGCCGAGGTTCGCGCCCTTGCCGCCGGCGTAGGGCACGTCCTCCTTGCCGAGCTCGGAGAAGGATCGGGTGAAGGCGATGGGGGTGGTGGTCGTTGTCATGCTCGCAACCATCCCGGCTGCCCGTGCGTCTCGCATCCGTGCGCAGCCGCCGAGCCGGGTGGCCGGTTGCTGCCTGGCCCTGCGGCATTTCACGGATGTCCTGCGGCGGGCGCCGGATCACCATGCCAACCAAGCGGACAGCACCGAGATACGGAGCGCTCCACCGATGAGCTCGTTGACGACAGGAATCGATGCCGGCGAGCCGGTGCACGGGGAGCCCCCGCATCCACTCCTGCTGAGGGCGCTCAGCGATCCCGCCACCTACGGGGCCGGCGGCGACGAGGTCGCCGTCCACGAGACGCACGCGTCCGTCGTGTTCGTCTGCGGGCCGCGCGCCTACAAGATCAAGAAGGCCGTCTCGCTCGGGTTTCTCGACTACGGCACCCTCGCCCGCAGGCACGCCGCCTGCCGCGAGGAGGTGCGCGTCAACAGCGAGCTCGCCCCCGGCGTCTATCTCGGGGTACGCGCGATCGTTGCCACCGCACGCGGACTGCAGCTCGCGCCGGAGGACACTCCGGGCGCGATCGAGTACGCCGTCGAGATGCGGAGCTTCCGTGAGGCCGACACGCTCGCCGGTCTGATCGAAGGCGGCGTGCTGCGCTCGGAGCACCTGCGGGCGGTCGCGCGCCGGCTGGCCGCCTTTCATCGGCTCACGCCCGGGGTCGCCGGCGGCGCCCCCGCGGACGTGCTCGCGATGTGGCAGGCGAACGTGCGCGCGCTGGCCGACCTCGCGGCGAGCCTCGCGGGCGGCTGGGAAGTGCAGCTCGCGGTCGGCTTCGGCGAGGCCTTCGTTCGCGCGCACGCAGGCGAGCTCGAGCGGCGCAGGAAGGAAGGGCTCGTCCGCGACGGGCACGGCGACCTGCGCTGTGAACACGTGCTTGCCGTGCCCGAGGTCCGGATCGTCGACCGGGTGGAGTTCGACCCGGCCCTGCGTCACACCGACATCGCCTGCGATCTGGCGTTCCTGACGATGGACCTCGAGGCCCAGGGTCAGCGCTGGGCCGCGCGAGAGCTGGCAGGCGCCTACCGGCGGGAGGGCATGGACCCGGGGAGCGAGGAGCTGCTCGCCTTCTATGCCGCCCATCGCGCGCTCGTTCGCGCCAAGGTCGCGCTCGTCACCGCAGCCGAGCGCGACGGCGAGGCGCGCGCGCGGCAGCTGGCGCGCGCGCGGACGCTGTGGGACCTCGGCGAGCGGCTGTGCTGGCGAGCACGCGCACCGCTGGCGCTTGTGATCTGCGGCCCGGCGGCCTCCGGCAAGTCCACGCTGGCGGGTGAGCTCGCGCGCCGCTCCGGGCTGCACGTGGCCTCATCGGATGAGCTGCGCAAGTCTGCGGCCGGCCTCGCGCGCGCCGAGCGCGCGGCACCCGAGCACTACAGCGCGCAGGCGACGCGTAACACCTACGAACGCCTGGGACAGCAGGCTGGGCGCCTGCTCGAGCGCGAGCGCGGCGTGATCGTGGATGCCACCTGCCGCTCGCGTGCGCACCGTGCCCTGCTCTTCCGCCGGCTGGAGCGCGAGGGCCTCACGCGCCTGGTGGTGCGCTGCGAGGTTCCTCTCGAGGTGGCCCTCGAGCGCGCCGCGTCGCGAATGCGCGCTGCGAGCGTGTCCGATGCCACGCCACAGGTGGTCGCCGAGCAGAATCGCTCCTATGAGGCGCTCGAGGAGCTGCCCGCGGAGACCGTGCTCACCTTGGACGCCCAACGGTCTCTGGAGGACCAGGTTGCCGAGGTGACCGGCGCCGTGGATCGTCTGCTCGCGCACCACACCCCGCCGGACAGTGGGCAATCCGCCGATGCGGCAGACGCGCCCGCGGCAGAGCACCTCACGCGATGAGCGCCGACAAGGAACGCGCGAGCGCCAACTATCCGAGTGCCTATGAAGTGGACGTCGCGCTGCGCGACGGCTCATCGCTTCACATTCGACCCGTCACCGCGGAGGATCGACCAGCGATCGACGCCTTCCTCGGTGGGCTCTCGCCAGACTCGATCTCGTTCCGGTTCTTCGGCGCGATCAACCTCGACTGGGTCGCCGAGTGGGCAACCGACGTGGACTACTCGGACCGCTATGCGCTGATCGCCAGCACCGGGCCCGAGCAGACGATCGTCGGCCACGGCGCGTACGTCCGCATCGATCAGACCAGGGCCGAAGTAGCGTTTCTGATCTCCGACGCCTGGCAGGGGCGCGGGATCGCCACGATCATGCTGCTGCACCTGGCTGCGGCCGCCGACGAACACGGCATCTCCGCCTTCCTCGCCAGCGTGCTGCCGAGAAACGAACGCATGCTGGAAGTGTTCCGCGAAAGCGGCTTCTCGCTGAAGCGGCACACGAAGGACGAGGTGGTCGAGATCGAGCTGCCCACGTCGCTGTCGGCGCGTGCGCGCGAAAGCGTCGAACAGCGCGAGCAGATTGCGGCGATCGCCGCGCTCGAGAGCTTCCTGAAGCCGCAAGCCGTCGCGGTCATCGGCGCCTCGCGCCGGCGTGGAACGGTCGGCGGCGAGATCCTGCACAACATCCTGATAAGCGGCTTCACCGGCGCCGTCTACCCGGTCAACAGCTCGGCTCGCACGGTCCAGGCGGTCCGGGCATATGCCTCGGTCGGTGACGTGCCCGAGCGCGTGGACATGGCGGTGATCGCCGTACCCGCCGCCCACGTGGCCGACGTCGCTCGTCAGTGCGCGGCGGCCCGTGTGCGCGCGCTGCTCGTGATCTCTGCGGGGTTCGCTGAGGCCGGTCCGGACGGCGTACGACGCCAGGACGAGCTCCTGAGCGTCTGCCGCGACGCCGGCATGCGCCTGATCGGTCCCAACTGCCTGGGCGCGCTGAACACGGGACCGGAGGTGCGCCTCGATGCGACCTTCGCAGCGAGGTCGCCGCTGCCTGGGCGGGTCGGCTTCCTCTCCCAGAGCGGCGGTCTCGGAATCGCGATGATCGAGGCCGCCGATCGCCTGGGTCTCGGGCTTTCGTCGTTCGTGTCGGTCGGCAACAAGGCGGACATCTCGGGCAACGACCTGTTGCAGTACTGGGAACGCGACGTCGAAACCGATGTCGTGCTGCTGTACCTGGAGTCGTTCGGGAACCCCCGTCGCTTCGCCCGCATCGCACGGCGGGTGAGCGCCGTCAAGCCGATCGTCGCGGTCAAGAGTGGGCGTTCGGCCGCCGGCGCACGCGCCGGCGCCTCGCATACGGGTGCGCTGGTGTCGGCATCGGACGTGACCGTGGACGCGCTCTTCCGCCAGGCGGGCGTGATCCGCACCGACACGATGCACGAGCTGTTCGACGTCGCCTCGTTGCTGTCCGCGCAGCCGGCTCCGCGCGGACGGCGCGTCGCGATCGTCACCAACGCCGGGGGCCCGGGCATCCTCTGCGCCGACGCCTGCCAGGCCGGGGGTCTCGATGTCGTGGAGCTGCCGCGGAAGGTGCGCCGGCGCCTGGCGGGCTTCCTGGCTCCCGAGGCCTCGCTCGGCAACCCGATCGACATGATTGCGACCTGCACGGCGCTCCACTACCGGCAGACGATCGAAGCGCTCGCAGAGGAAAAGGCGTGCGATTCGATCCTCGCCCTCTTCGTGCCACCGGTGGTGACCGACGCTCGCGACGTGGCGCGTGAGATTCGCGCGGCCGCCGCGAGCTTCGCGGGCGGCCGCGAGGTGACGCTCGCGGCGGTGTTCATGAGCGGCGATCCCACGCCACAGGAGCTCGCGCTCGAGGGCGTGCGCATACCGGCCTTCGACTTTCCCGAGGATGCGGCCCGTGCGCTGTCTCACGCGGTGCGCTACGCGCACTGGCGGGCGCGGCCCAAGGGCTCCGTCGTGCAGCCCGCCGACTGCCGTCCGGCCGAGGCGGCGGCGATCATCGCGGAGGGGCTCGCAGCAGGGGCGGGCTGGCTCGGGCCGGGCGCGGTCGCCGCGCTGCTCGGCGCCTACGGGCTGCCGCTCATACCGACGTCGGTGGTTGGCGATGCTGGCGAGGCGGTGAAGGCGGCGGCTCAGATGAACGGGGCGGTCGCGCTGAAGGCCGTTGCCGGCGATCTGATCCACAAGACCGACGCCGGCGGCGTGCTGCTGGGGTTGCGCGGCGCGCGGGCCGTGCGGGAGGGCGCCAGGGAGATCGAGGCCGCAGTTGGCGCCGGCGGCCACGAGCTGGAGGGACTCGTGGTCCAGCCGATGGCCGAGCCGGGCGTGGAGCTGCTGATGGGCGTGGTGCACGACGAGAGCTTCGGTCCCGTCATCGCCTGCGGCGCCGGGGGCACGCGCGCCGAGCTGCTCGGAGACGTGGCGGTGCGAATCACGCCGCTCACCGACCTCGACGCCAGCGAGATGCTGCGCTCGTTGCGCACCTTCCCGCTGCTCGACGGCTACCGCGGCGCGCCCCCCTGCGACCTCGCCGCCGTGGAAGACGTCCTGCTGCGCCTCAGTGCGCTCGTGGAGGCCCACCCGGAGGTCGCCGAGATGGACGCGAACCCCGTCATCGCAGGCGCCGGCGGAGCGGTGATCGTCGACGCCCGCATCCGGCTGGCGGCCGTGCCTCCGCCGCCTCCGCTGCCTTCGCTGTGAGCGCCGCCGCGACGCCTGAGGGGCGCTCGAGTCGGCTGGCGCGGCGGCATCCGGCCGATGCCCCTGAGGGGCGAAGGCGCGCCTTACGTAGAAACGCCCACCGACGACTGAGGAGAAGCCCCGATGTCGACTGGGAGGCGATCTTCTTAGCTTGGGTTGCGAGGTTCCCGCAGGCAACGCGTCATCACAACGACTGGAGAAGCCGACAATGGCAACGACCGAGCAACCCACCACCTTCGCCGCCCCGGGCAGCCCCGACAGCCCCGTGCAGACCAAGCCCCGCTACGACAACTTCATCGGCGGGCACTGGGTCGCGCCGGTGGACGGCGAGTACCGCGAGAACCTGACCCCCGCCACCGGCCAGCCGATCTGCGAGGTGGCCCACTCCGGCGCCCAGGACATCGAGCTGGCCCTCGACGCAGCCCACGCCGCGAAGGACGCCTGGGGCGAGGCCTCCACGACGGAACGCTCGAAGGTGCTGAACGCGGTCGCGGACGCGATCGAGGAGAACCTCGAGATGCTCGCCGTGGCCGAGAGCTGGGAGAACGGCAAGCCGGTGCGCGAGACGCTCGCCGCGGACATCCCGCTCGCGGCCGACCACTTCCGCTACTTCGCCGACGTGATCCGCGGCGAGGAGGGACGGATCTCGGAGATCGACAAGGACACCGTCGCCTACCACTTCTCCGAGCCGCTCGGCGTGGTCGGCCAGATCATCCCGTTCAACTTCCCGCTGCTGATGGCAGCCTGGAAGATCGCGCCGGCGCTCGCGGCCGGCAACTGCACGGTCGTCAAGCCGGCCTCGCCTACGCCGTGGTCGATCCTCAAGCTCGCGGAGGTCATCCAGGAGATCGTCCCCCCGGGCGTGCTGAACGTCGTCAACGGCCCCGGCGCCGAGACCGGCAAGGCGCTGGCGTCCAACAAGCGGATCGCCAAGATCGCGTTCACCGGTGAGACAGTGACCGGCCGGCTGATCATGCAGTACGCCGCGCAGAACATCATCCCCTCGACGACCGAGCTCGGCGGGAAGTCGCCGAACGTCTTCTTCGAGGACGTGATGGCGGCCGACGACGAGTTCCTCGACAAGGCGATCGAGGGCCTCGTGCTGTACGCGTTCAACAAGGGCGAGGTCTGCACGTGTCCCTCGCGCGCGCTGATCCAGGAGTCGATCTACGACGAGTTCATGGATCGCTGCCTGGAGCGCATCCGCGCGATCAAGCAGGGCCACCCGCTCGACCAGAGCACGCAGATCGGCGCGCAGAACTCGCTCTCGCAGCTGGAGAAGATCGAGGGCTACGTCGAGATCGGGCGCGAAGAGGGCGCCGAGCTGCTGATCGGCGGTGAGCGCAACCTGCTCCCCGGCGAGCTCGCCGGCGGCTACTACTACGAGCCGACGGTGTTCAAGGGCACCAACGACATGCGCATCTTCCAGGAGGAGATCTTCGGCCCGGTGCTGGCGGTGACCACCTTCAA
>Ga0209415_10001863_pt1 | contig 39870 bp, 39 predicted proteins | sample PeaSoiSIISIP2007_FD_187696 | JGI IMG/M metagenome (GOLD analysis project Ga0209415, IMG submission 187696) | Peat soil microbial communities from Weissenstadt, Germany - SII-SIP-2007 (SPAdes) (version 2) | ecosystem: Environmental > Terrestrial > Soil > Wetlands > Peat | place: Germany...
CTGGTGGACGCCGACGCCGGCGTGGTGGACGCGCCGATCGGGCGTTCGCCCCGCCAACCCACCCGGATGTCGGTGACCCGGGGGGGCCGGCCGGCCCGGACGGCCTACACGGTGGTGGGCCGCTACCGGACGCCCTACGAGGCGACGCTGATCGATGCCAGCCTGGACACCGGCCGCACCCACCAGGTCCGTGTCCATCTGGCCGCCATCGGCCACCCCGTGATCGGCGACGACCGCTACGCCGGACCGGCGCCGCGCCCGGAGGCGCTGAAGGGCGTGCTCCCGAGCGGTCGGCTGTTCCTGCACGCGTGCCGACTCAGCCTGGACCATCCCGACGGGTCGGGGCGGCGCACGTGGGAGTCGCCGCTGCCGCCCGATCTGACGGCGGTCCTGGAGGGGCTAGCGCTCTGAGGCGGACGACCGGTCTCAGGCCGCTTCGTGGGCGGCTTCGACCTCGGGAAGATCGGCCAGGTGCTGCAGCGCCCGGGTCTCGGCCTGCCGGGCCCGGCGCACGCCGATCCCCAGACGGGTGGCGGTCGCCTGCAGGGACGCCGGGCTTCCCCCGTCGAGGCCGAAGCGGATGCGCACGACGTCGCGCTCGAGTTCGTCCAGGCCGTCGACGGCCTGGAGAACCCGGTCGAGGACGAGGCGCCGTTCGACGTCGTCTTCGAATTGGTTTTCGTCGGCGGCGACGAGGTCACCGAGAGGAGAGCCCGTATCTCCGCCGGTGGGTTGATCGAGGCTGGCGACGACCCGGGCCACGCCCTGCAGCGAGCGCAGCGCCGTCTTGTCCAAGGCACTGGCCTCGGCCACTTCCTCGGGCGTGGGATCGCGCTGCAATTCGGTGGCGAGCTCCCATGTCATGCGGTCGGCCCGTTGCGCCTGCTCGGCCACCTCCATGGGGACACGGATGGTGGAACCGTGCTGCTGGACGGCGCGCTGCAGGGCCTGGCGGATCCACCAGGTGGCGTACGTCGAGAAACGGAAGCCGCGTTGCCAGTCGAACTTGTCCACGGCCCGCATGAGGCCGAAGGTGCCCTCCTGCACGAGATCGCCGAAGTCGACGCCGCGATCCTGATAGCGCCGGGCCCAGTGGACGACGAGCCGCAGGTTGGCCGAGATCATGGCGCGTCGCGCCTCTTCGTCGCCGGCGGCGACGCGCTTGGCCAACTCGGTCTGGGCCTCGGGGTCGGGCAGGGGGTACTGGTCCAGGTCGTCCAGGAAGTACCGCACGCTGTCCGGTGTGCTCGTAAATTTCGCCATCTCAGCCTCGCGATCGGAGGTGTTTCCTTACGGGTAGAACAACACGGGTGTCGTCCTCCGCATTCCTGATACCCCGTACTCCCTTTGTCGTCACAAACAATTCCGGGAATCGCCGCATTTCTGGGCCATCGGGGCTTTTCCGGCTACCACCGGCCCGCCACCGGGGGTCCGCCAGGCGTGGGGCCGGACCGTCGGGGCCGGATCAGGTTGCGGATGGGCGCTGCGGGTGGTGCGCTCTTGGCCGTGCCGCCCTCCGGAACCGAGACCTGCCCGCCCGCCGCCCCCGCCCCCGGGCGCCTGGTGGCGGTCCGGCATGGGGCCACCGCCTGGAGCCGGTCCCTGCGGCATACGGGGAGGAGCGACATCCCCCTCGAGCCCGACGGTCGGGAGCAGGCCCGGGAGGTGGGTCGGCGCCTGGCCGGGCATCCGTTTGCCCTGGTCCTCACCAGCCCGCTCGCCCGGGCCCGGGAATCATGCGCTCTCGCCGGTGCGGGCCCGGCCGAGGTCTGTGACGACCTGCGGGAGTGGGACTACGGCGCCTACGAGGGCCGGACCACGGCCGACATCCGCTCCGAGGCCCCGGACTGGTCGCTGTGGCGCGACGGGGTCCCCGATGGCGAGACCCTCGAGGAGGTGGGGCGGCGCGCCGACCGGGTGGTGGCCCGAGTGCGCCAGCCGCCCGGGGATGTCCTCGTTTTCGCCCATGCGCACATCCTGCGGGTGATCGCGGCGCGGTGGCTCGGGTCTCCGCCCGACGCCGGGGCCCAGTGGGTGCTCGACCCGGCCACCATCAGCGTCCTCGGCTGGGAACGCGAGACCCCGGTGGTGCAGCGCTGGAACGTGACGACCGGTGACCCCTTGGCCTGACGGGCGTAGACGGGCGTCAGACGGTCCGGCCCTCGGGCTGTTCCGGACGGCGGTCCACGGGGCGACGCGGGAATTGGGGAGCGTCGGTGTGTTCGTCGGGGTACCGGCGGGGGCCGGTCCAGGCCGCCGGGGGTGCGAAGACGATGTTGGTGAGGGTGTAGGCGATGGCCTCGTAGTTGACCCGCCATCCCTTGAAGTGAGCCCACGCCTCCTCGGCCGTGCGTTCGAGGGGGACGGTGGCCTGCTGCAGGCGGGCCACGGCTTCGAGGAAATCGTCGTAGGGCAAGGAGATATCGGCGTCGGGTCGAGGGTCGGGGTCGTACGGGATGTGGATGGCGCGGGCGATGTCGCGCAAGCAGGTGAAGCCCATGCGCACGCACGGCCGCGCCTCGGCCGGCGCCGCCGAGGGGCACACGGCCAGGTAGAGCGCAGCCGAGTCGAGCACGGCGATCAGGCCCACGAGCCATGAATTGGTGGGGTGGGGAGAGCGCATGTACAGCAGCGCCGGGTAGGTGGTGTGGCTCTCGGCCACGTCGGCCGACCAACGTTCCCAGTCGTCGTAGAACGAACCGAGGTTGTTCTCGATGCCCACCAGGTAGTGGCGAGCCAACAGCTCCGGACCCCAGGCAGGCGTGCCGGCCCGGCTCTCGAGCATGGTGACGAGCGTCTCGCGCCGGTTGAAGGAGTCGTAGAGAGCGGGTAGGTAGGCGATCTGGAGCGCCACCACGAGAAGACCGAAGGCGGCGGCCAGGAAGGCCACCACCTCGGGGGCGGGGTGGTTCTCGGTGGCGAAGCCGAGGGTGAAGATGGACGAGCCGGACTCGATGAACGAGTGTCCGAACGAGGCGTTCCCCGTGCTCCAGATGATGAGGGCGAAGCCGATCAGGCCGCCCGACAACCAGATGCCGAGGCGGACCAACATGACCATCGGCTCGGCTGTGGTCAGGATGCGATCGCGCGTCTCGAACGACTTGATCCGGCCCACCGCGCTGTGCAAGAGCTGGCGGATCTGGCGTGCCGCCATGGCCACGGGACCCGTCGTATGGGGTCGGGGCACCACCAGGGCGCGGACGAGGTCGTGGAGATCGGCGACGACGACGGCGACACCGATCACCCCCACCACACACTTGAGGGCGATCAAGAGAGGGTGCTCAGTGCAGGGAGCGAGCCGGGGCGATGCCGCGCGCCCGGTGGACCATGTCGGCCAGGGTGAAGGAGTCGAGATGCTCGCGCATGTGCTCACCCACCTCCGACCAGACGGCGAGGAGGATGCACTGACCCTCGTGCTCGCACGCACCGTTCTCGTGGGGACGGCCGAAGTCGCCGGCCACGATGGGACCGTCCACGGCGTGCACGATCTCGGACAGGGTGATCTCCTCGGGCGTGCGGGCGAGCACGTAGCCGCCGCCCACGCCCCGCTTGGAGCGGACCAGACCGGCGCCCTTCAGGGCCAGGAGGATCTGCTCGAGGTAGGGCTGGGGCAAACCGGTGCGTTCCGCGATGTCCCGCACGGACGTCGGTCCGAGGGCGTCTCCATGAAGGGCCAGGGAGAGAAGGGCCCGACTGGCGTAGTCCCCCCGGGTCGAGACTTTCACGCTTCGATGCTACCTGGCCCCTCCCTCTTGCCTGCTGGACGGTGGAGGAGGCCCAGCCGAGGGTGGGTACAGTGCCGCTTGTGAACGACGTCGTGGCCGAGGAGCCCCTTCTTCCCGACTACGGCGGTGCCTGTCTGTCATCGGTGGTTCCCGCGCTCCTGGACCGGTTCGCCGACGAGATCCCGCCGTGGCTCCCGGCCCCGGCCCGGGGGGCGCCGCAGGTCGTGTTGCTGGTGCTCGACGGGCTCGGGTGGCAGCAATTGCAGGCGAGACGGGCGGCGGCGCCGACAGTGGCGGCGGGCGACGGTGGGCCCATCACGTCGGTCGTTCCCACCACCACCGCCACAGCGCTCACCTCCATCACGACGGGACGGCCGCCGGCCGAGCACGGCGTGGTGGGCTACCGGGTGCGGGTCGACGGTGACGACGGGGCGGGCGACGAGATCATGAACGTGCTGCGTTGGCGCAGTGGTAGCGGTGACATGCGGCAGCGTCGACCGGCGGGGGAGTTCCAACGGATGCCTCCCTTCGGCGGCGTCGTCGTCCCCGCCGTCACCCGGTCCGAATTCTCGTCGACCGGTTTCACCGCCGCCCACCTGGCCGGGGCGAGGCTCGTGGGATGGTCGGTGCTGTCCACCATGGTCGTCGAGGTGCGACGACTGCTGGCCGAGGGGGAGCCCTTCGTCTACGCCTATTACGACGGCCTCGACAAGGTGGCCCACGAACGGGGACTGGGGGAGTACTTCGCCCAGGAACTGGGCACCGTCGACCGTCTGGTGGGCGACCTCATCGGTGTCCTGCCGGCCGGGGCGGCCCTTGTCGCGACCTCCGACCACGGGCAGGTGGAGGTGGGGACGGCGGCCCGACTCCCCGGTCCCGAGCTCTTGGCCGATGTCGAATTGCTGTCGGGAGAAGGACGCTTCCGGTGGCTGCACGCCCGCACGGGGGCCGTCGACGACGTGGTGGCGGCGGCCGAGGAGGCCCACGGGGACGAGGCCTGGGTGCGGACGCGCCGACAGATGGTGGATGAAGGATGGTTCGGGGGGGCGCTGTCCGAAGAGGTCGCCCACCGTCTGGGCGACGTGGCCCTCGTGGCCCGGGCCCCGGTGGCCTTCCTCGACCCGGCGGACACGGGCGAGACCCGGCTGCTCGCCCGGCACGGCTCGCTCACGCCGGCCGAGATGTATGTCCCCCTGATCGCCTGGGGCAACCGGTGAGCCACGGCCCACACAATCGAGCAACAACCCACACAATGGGGCCCCACTCCATGTGGCCCAACTCCATGTGGCCCAACTCCATGTGGCCCAACTCCCAGTGGAAGGAGTGGACGTGACTGACACGAGCGGATCCGGCACCGACGAGACGACCGAGGCGGTGCTGATCGGACCGGGGGAGCGCGGCAGCCTGGACGACGCCCGCAACGGTGACGACAACGACGACCGGTCGAGCGCGGTGGAGTCGGTGGAGCAGCCGGCCAAGGTCATGCGCATCGGCTCCATGGTGAAGCAGCTCCTCGACGAGGTCAGGAACGCCCCCCTCGACGAGGCCAGCCGGACCCGGCTCCGCGAGATCCACCAGCAGTCGATCCGCGAGCTGGCCAGTGCCCTGAGTCCCGATCTGGCCGCCGAGCTCGACCGGATGGCCCTGCCCTTCGACGAGTCCACGGTCCCGTCGGAGGCCGAGCTCCGGATCGCCCAGGCCCAGCTGGTGGGGTGGCTCGAGGGGCTCTTCCACGGGATCCAGGCCACCCTGATGGCCCAGCAGATGGCGGCCCGGGCCCAGCTCAGCGAGATGCGGCAGCCGGGCCTACCCGCCGGCCGGGGTCCCGACGACGGGACACCTCGGCCCGGTGCCTACCTCTGACGTCCGTCATCCCCGCTTGATAGGGTCGAATCCCAAAGATGTAGTTCACCGGTGCTGACCCCGCGGCGCCCGTCATAGGGAGGCGACGGCGCATGGCCGGCGAGAGATCGTTCGCCCATCTGCACACCCACACCGAGTACTCGATGCTCGACGGCGCCGCCCGGATCGGTGACCTGGTCGACGCCGCGGTGGCCGACGGGCAACCGGCGCTCGGCATCACCGACCACGGCAACATGTACGGCGTCCTCGACTTCTACGCCACCTGTCGGGAGAAGGGCGTCATCCCGGTGATCGGCACCGAGGCCTACATGGCCGGAGACTCCCGTCACGAACGACCCGTGCGTCGGGGCAAGGTAGACGACACCGGGGGCGACGTAGAAGGCGGCGAGAAGCTCTACTACCACCTGACCCTCCTGGCCGAGACCAACCAGGGGTACGGCAACCTGATGAAACTGTCGTCGGCCGCCTATCTCGAGGGCTACTACTACAAGCCCCGGGTCGACTGGGAGTTGCTCGAGCGCTACAGCCCCGGCCTCATCGCCACCACCGGATGCCTGGGGGGCGTCGTGCTGCAGGCCCTGCTGGCCGACGACGAGGAGCGCGCCCTCAAGCTCGCCGGCCGACTGCAGGACATTTTCGGGCGTGACAGCCTCTTCGTCGAACTTCAGGACCACGGCCTGGCCGCCCAGAGCCGCACCAATCCCGGTCTCATCCGCATCGCCCGGCAGCTCGACGCGCCCCTGATCGCCACCAACGACAGCCACTACACGCACCGTCAGGACGCCGTCGCCCACGACGCTCTGCTCTGCGTGCAGACCGGAGCGTTGATCGACGACCCGAAACGGTTCAAGTTCGAAGGCGAGGAGCACTACCTCAAATCGGCAGCGGAGATGCGTTCGTTGTTCCGTGAAGTTCCCGAGGCGTGCGACAGCACCTTGCTGATTGCCGAGCGGGCGGACGTCGAGATCGCGTTCGGTTTGAATGCGTTACCGGAATTCCCGGTGCCGGCCGAGTTCACGGGGGAGCGCTACGAGGAGCGGGCCGACGCCTACCTCCGTCACCTGGCCTACGAGGGAGCGCGCAAGCGCTACGGCGCCGAGCTGCGTCGAGACGTCGAAGAGCGGCTCGACTTCGAACTCGGGGTCATCACCAATATGGGATTCGCCGCCTACTTCCTGGTCGTCTGGGACCTCATTCACTTCGCCCGGACGAGCGGGATCCGGGTGGGACCGGGACGGGGATCGGCCGCCGGGTGCTGTGTGGCGTACTGCCTCGAGATCGTCGACCTGGACCCCATCCGTTACGACCTGCTGTTCGAGCGGTTCCTGAATCCCGGTCGCAAGCAGATGCCCGACATCGACATGGACTTCGACGAGCGTTACCGCGGCGAGATGATCAAGTACGCGGCCAAGCGCTACGGCGACGACCGGGTGGCGCAGATCGTCACCTTCTCCACCATCAAAGCCCGGGCGGCCGTCCGCGACGCAGCGCGTGTGCTGGGGCTGCCGTACATCGTGGGAGACCGGATCGCCAAGGCCATGCCGCCGCTCATCATGGGCCGGGACACGCCCCTGCGGGCCTGTCTCGACCGGGTCGAGGGACAAGACGACGGCTTCGCCGCGGCGGGCGAACTGCGCGAGATGTACGCCCTCGATCCCGAGGCCCGCCGGGTGATCGACGTGGCCAAGGGACTCGAGGGTCTCCGGCGCCAGGACGGTATCCACGCCGCCGCCGTCGTCATCACGAAGGACCGGCTGACCGAGTACCTCCCCGTCCAGCGCAAGCCCGAGAGTGGTCAGGACGCGGCCGAGGCGCCGGTGGTGACGCAGTACGAGATGCACGGCGTCGAGGAGCTGGGCCTGCTCAAGATGGACTTCCTGGGCCTGCGGAACCTGTCGGTGATCGAACGGGCCCTGGATCTCGTGGCGCTCACCGAGGGGGCGCGTCCCGACATCGACGGCGTCGACCTGGCCGACGCCGAGACCTTCGCGGCGCTGTGCCGGGGTGACTCCATCGGCGTGTTCCAGCTCGAGGGCGGTCCCATGCGGTCGCTCATGCGGTCACTGGCCCCCACGTCGTTCGACGACGTGGCGGCCCTCGTGGCTCTCTACCGGCCCGGGCCCATGGCGGCCAACATGCACAAGGACTACGCCGACCGCAAGAACGGTCGCAAGCCGGTGACCTACCTGCACCCTGATCTGGAACCGATACTGGCCGACACCTACGGACTCATGATCTACCAGGAGTCGGTCATGCGGGTGGCGCAGAAGTTCGCCGGCTACACGCTGGCCGAGGCCGACAATCTCCGCAAGGCGTGCGGCAAGAAGATCCGGGCCATGATCCAGGCCGAACGCAAGAAGTTCGTTGCCGGGTGCGTGACGGAAGGCTACGAGGAGCGGTTGGGGACGCAGCTGTTCGACATCATCGAGCCGTTCGCCGACTATGCCTTCAACAAGTCACACTCCTACGGCTACGGACTGGTGGCGTACCAGACGGCATGGCTGAAGGCCCACTATCCGGTGGAGTACCTGGCCGCCCTGCTCACGTCGGTCAAGGACGACAAGGACCGGACGGCGGTGTACCTGGGCGAGTGCCGGTCCATCGGCATCGAGGTGTTGGTCCCCGACGTCAACACCTCGGCCGCCGAGTTCACCCCACTGGTCGATGAGAACGGAACGAGGCGGATCGTCTTCGGTCTGGCGGCCGTGCGCAACGTCGGTGAGAGTCTCGTCGAACGCATCGTGGCCGAACGCGACGAGAACGGCCCGTTCATCGACTTCTACGACTTCTGCCGGCGCGTCGACCCCATGGTGCTCAACAAGCGGACGGTGGAGTCTCTGGTGAAGGCCGGCGCCTTCGACTCCCTCGGCCACGTCCGTCAGGGTCTGTGCCTCGTCTTCGAGGACATCGTCGACCGGACCCTCGAGCGTCGTCGAGAGGAGCAGGCCGGTATCTCCACGTTGTTCTCCTCGGTCGAAGGCTTCTCGGCCGACGGCGATACCGTCCCCGGCGGCCCGGCCGGCTTCGCCGATGTCCGGGTGCCGATACCGGACTCGGAATTCGGCAAGACCCAACGCCTGGCCTTCGAGAAGGAGATGCTCGGGCTGTACGTGAGCGACCATCCCCTGCGCGGCGTGGAGGGGGCGTTGTCCCGACTGGTCGAATGCCCGATCTTCGACCTGAAGGAAGAGGACCCCGGCGGGGAGGTGGGCCGCGAAGGCCAGGTCCGTGTCGTGGGCGGCGTGGTCACCGCCCTCGTGCGTCGGTACACCAAGAAGGGCGAGTTGATGGCCACCTTCACCTTGGAGGACCTGCGGGCCTCCATCGAGGTGTTCGTCTTCCCCAAAGTGATGGCCCAGATGGGACCGCTTCTGGCCGACGACGCCATCGTCGTGCTGAAGGGCCGCGTCGACACCCGCGACGACCAGGTGAAACTCATCTGCATGGAGGTCAGCCGGCCCGAGCTGGCCGTGGACGGGGCGTCCGAGCTCCATGTGCGGGTACCGGTGGGGATCTCGAGCGGCGACACCGTCGACCAGCTCAAGCAGCTCCTGCGGGACAACCCCGGCGACGAGCCCGTCTTCCTCCACGTGGGGGAGACGGTCTTGCGGTTGTCGGGCGAATTCAACGTGAACAGCCGGCGGGGCCTGGCCGCCGAGCTGCGGGTCCTGTTGGGCCCGAACGCCATCTGCTGACCCCTCCCGACGTGCCCCGCCACTCTCACCGAACGTCGATCGGCGCGGACGAAGGCCGAGGTAGGCGCTCCGGTTGGGCTCCCCCCTGCACATCCCGTATCCTGTAGGGAGAACCCCCGGTCCCCCCTGCGGGCAAGCGCCATCACCTGCCGTCGGTGCCGGGTAGCCGGGTCAGCGAGACGAGCACGGAGCCAGGGCATGCCGTTTGAGGTCGGGACCAAGGACTGCACATCACTTAGTGATGCCGAGTTGGCCGAAATGGCCGACTTGTGCGTCGACCGGGAACCAGGATTCGACATTGGGTTCCTCTCCAAGCAGTGCGAGGAATGGGTTCTGATCACCCTCGTCCGTGAGGGACAGAAGCTCCGGGGATATTCGTTCTCCACCCTGGAGCGCATCGGAGGCACCCCCTCGCTCCTGATCGGTCTCTCGACGGTGGACCGGACGGTGAAGGCCGAGCAGGCATTGAAGCTGTTGCTGGGCGACCAGTACCGGCGGGCCCTGTTGGCCTTCCCCGACGAGGACGTCCTGGTCGGGACCCGCTTGGGCGTGGCCGAGGCCTACCAGGCGTTCGCCGGCCTGGTGGACGTGGTGCCGCGACCCGATCACAAGGCGAGCGGGGAGGAGCGGGCCTGGGGACGGCGTCTGGCCAAGCGTTTCGGTGCCGAGGGCCGCATCGACGACCGGACATTCGTCTTGAAGGGCGACGGCGGCCCGGCCGGCGCGCTCGACCTGGGCGGGCCCAAGGTGAAGGAGCCCGACGCCGGCGTCTCCCTTCTCTTCAAGGGTCTCTCGGTGAAGCGGGGCGACCGCCTCGTGACCTTCGGTTGGGCCATGGCCGAGGATCTGGCCTCGGGGTCGCTCGCTTCGGGCAAAGCCCGCTGACCAGCTGATCTATCGCTGACGCCCTCGCCTACGGGCGGGGAAGGATGGAGACCACTGTCTTGTAGCAGTGGCCGTCGCGCGGTCGGCTGACCGCCACGAGCACGTAGTGGGGACGGAAGCTCAAGGCCGTGGCCAGGTCCTTTCCCGACAGCCGGTCACGTCGCGACGCCCACAGGGAGGCCATGGCCCGGCGGTCCTCGACCGGAAGCCAGTTGTCGCTCCGGGCCGCGCTGAAGCGAGCCCAGACGGTCCCGTCCTCGCGCCGGCGGAACAACACCGGACCGCGCCGGGGTACCACGAGGGCGACCGACGGCCGCATGCCCCGGAACTCCCAGTAGGGCGCCGAGGTACCGGGGAAGCCGAGCAGCTCAGGCTCGTCGGGGGCGACCAGGTGGCGCAGGATCCGCCGGGCCCGACGCCCCCGCAGCGTCCCCACCCGCTCCGGCAGGCCGGCCACGGTGACCGCCTCGGGCTGGGCCAGGTCGTCGCGCTCGGGATCCTCGGCCCATGCCGCGTCGATCACGTCGAAAGGCGAGAGGTCGGCTTCGGCCCCCGCCTCGGTCCAGCCGATCCGCAGCCGGACCAGCGCCCCGCTGTCCAGATCGACGCCGGTGGTGTCGTCCACCCCGCAGGCGAGGACGAGGCAGCGCCGGGTGCCCGGCGCCCGCGCCGACATCCTCCGGCCCCGGCGGCGCGACGAGGCGTGTTTTGCCTTACGCGCCCCGGCGTGGGCGGGGGTATCGGTGCGGCTCACGAGGCGCTCCCTCGACGAGGGGACGGCTCCACGGCGTGGCGGGCGCGCTCGGCCAGGAACTCGGCGTCCAATTGGGTGACGAGGGTCGCCGGATCGTCCGATGGTTCCCGGCAGGCGTACCGGTGGCAGACGTAGGCGAGACCGTCGCCCCGTCCCGCCCACAGCGGTGAGTCGGTCCGCTCGCCCCACACCACCACGGCCGACGGCTCGTAGCGCGTCCGGACGACCTCGAGGAGATCGGGGCGGTCGCCGGCCACCACCACCTCGGTGATGCCCCCGCCGGCCAGCCCGCACGAGGAGATGGCGCGCGCCGCCGCCAGTGGGTGGGTCTGGGCGATGGGGAGCAGTGCTCCGAGCAGGGACTCGCCGGCGGTCGTGAGCGCGTCGTCCCCGGTGATGGCGCCCAGGCGCAGCAGCGCCCCGGCGGCGACGGCGCTGGCCGACGGGGTGGCCCCGTCCAGAAGCTCGGTGGGGCGCACGACGAGCGCCTCGGCGTCCACCCCGGTCGTGAACAGCGGTCCACCGTCGTCGGCGAAGAGCGCCAGCATCGAGCGCGCCGTCTCGGTGGCCGTGTCGAACCAGCGGGCCACGCCGGTCAGCTCACCCACCCGGGTGAGGAAGTCGACCACGCAGGCGTAGTCGCCGGCGTAGGCCAGGTGGCGGGCCTCCCCGCCCTGCCAGGACCGCAGCCAGCGCCCGTCGGTCGGCCGCCGCAGCTTGTCCACCAGGAACTCGGCGATGGCCACGGCGGTATCGGTCCAGTCCGTGCGCCCGGTGGCCGCCGCCGCCTCGGCGAGCGCCGAGCCGAACATGGCATTCCATTCCGTCAGGATCTTGTCGTCGAGTCCCGGCCGCACCCGGCCCAGCCGGGCCTCGAAGAGACGTCGGCGCGCTTGCTCGACCTCGTCGGGCCGGCGCAGTGGGGAGCGCAGCGGCCGGCGCAGGATGGAGCGACCCTCGAAGTTGCCGGCCTCCGTCACCCCGTACCACTCGGCCGCCACAGCGCCGAGATCGGCCCCGGCCGCCTCGATCAATTGCTCCCTCGTCCAGACGTAGAAGCGCCCCTCCTCGCCTTCGGAGTCGGCGTCCTCGGCGCAGTAGAGCCCCCCCTCGGGAGAGGTCAGGTCTCGCTGCACGTAGGCGATGGTCTCGTCCACCACCTGCTGCCAGCGATCGTCGCCGGTGAACAGGGCGGCCCGTTGGTAGATCCGGACCAGCCCGGCCTGGTCGTACAGCATCTTCTCGAAGTGCGGGACCGTCCAGGTGGCGTCGACCGAATAGCGGGCGAAACCCCCGCCCAGGTGGTCGTAGATCCCGCCCGCCGCCATGGCCGCCAAGGTGCCCTCGACCATGGCCAGCGAACCGCTGTCGCCGGTCACCCGGGCGTGATCGAGACACAGCTCCACGAGCGCCGGCTGGGGGAACTTGGGGGCGGGGCCGAATCCGCCCCAGGAGGAGTCGTAGCGGCCGGCCAACTCGGCCGTGGCCGCGGCCAGGAGGCCCGGGTAGAGCGAGCCCGGGTCGACGTCGCCCCCGGCCCCGTCCACCAGATCACCGGGCATGGTCGTGCGCCGACCGATGGCCGCCACCAACGAGTCGGCCTGGCCCTCGATCTCGGCCCGTCGGTCCCGCCAGGCGTCGCCCACGGCCTCGAGCACCCGACCGAAGCCCGGGGTTCCGTGCGTGTCACGGGGAGGGAAGTAGGTACCGGCGAAGAAGGGACGGCCGTCGGGGGTGAGGAAGACCGTCATGGGCCAGCCGCCGCGTCCGGTCATGGCCTGGACGGCGTCCATGTAGACGGCGTCGACGTCCGGACGTTCTTCCCGGTCGACTTTGACGGGGACGAATCCGGCGTTGACCACGGCGGCGATGGCGTCGTCCTCGAAGGATTCGTGGGCCATCACGTGACACCAGTGACACGACGAATACCCGACGGACAGAAGCACGGGCACATCGTCGCGTCGGGCGCGAGAGAACGCCTCGTCGCCCCAGGGATACCAGTCGACCGGATTGTCCGCATGTTGCCGGAGGTACGGACTTGTCTCCGACGCCAGTCGGTTCACCGTGGCGTGGCGGTCGTTCGGGTCACGGGGGCTGATGTTACGGCTCCGGTGAGGGCCCCTGATCCGCCCCTAGGGTGGCGGGCCATGGAACTGCGACTGGACGGAAAGGTGGCGCTGGTCACCGGGGGATCACGAGGGATCGGGCGGGCCATCGCCGGCCGCTTCGCCGAGGCCGGGGCCCACGTCATGCTGGTGTCGCGCAAGGCCGACGCCCTGGCCGACGCGGCGCAGTCCATGGCCGGTCTGGACGGGGAGGTGGCATGGCAGGCGGCCAACGCCGGCGACCCCGAGGCGGCGGAGGCCTGTGTGGCCGCCACAGTCGAGCGCTTCGGTTCGTTGGACATCCTGGTGAACAACGCCGCCACCAACCCCTACTTCGGTCCCCTCGTGGAGATCGATCTGGCCCGGGCCGACAAGACGGTCCAGGTGAATCAACTGGCCGTGCTCACCTGGACCCAGTGTGCGTGGCGCGCCTCCATGAAGGAGTCGGGGGGCAATGTCATCAACGTGTCGTCCATCGGTGCCCTCTCGGTCGAGCCCGGCATCGGTTGGTACAACGTGACCAAGGCCGCCGTCGCCCACCTGACCCGCCAACTGGCGGGCGAGCTCGGACCGACGGTCCGGGTGAACGCGCTGGCCCCGGGCTTGGTCAAGACCGATTTCGCCCGGGCCTTGTGGGAGCGTGCCGGCGACCGGGTGGCGGCGCGCCTGCCGCTACGGCGTCTGGGCGAGCCCGACGACGTGGCCAAGGCCGCTCTCTTTCTGGCGTCGGACGCCGCGTCGTGGCTCACCGGCCATCTTCTCGTGGTCGACGGGGGCGCCCTGGCGGTGCCGTCAGGTGGGGTGTGATGGCGTCACTTTCGTCCGACCTCGAGTTCCGGGGCCTGATCCACCAGGTCACCGACCCCGTTCTGCTCGAGAAGCTGGATCGTGACCACCTGACGGCCTACGCCGGGTTCGACCCGACGGCCGACAGTCTCCATGTCGGACATCTCCTCCAGGTCCTCAATCTGCGTCGCCTGCAGCGGGCCGGTCACCGACCCATCGCCCTGGCCGGCGGGGTGACGGGCATGATCGGGGACCCGGGGGGCAAGAGCGAGGAACGGAACCTCCTGTCGGCGCAGGACCTGGCGGCCAACCTGGCCGGGATCCGGTCCCAGCTCGAACGGTTCCTCGACTTCGACTCCGCCGCCGGCGATGCCGGAGCGCTCCTGGTCGACAACGACGCCTGGCTCGGGAAGGTGACTCTCGTCGACTTCCTCCGCGACGTCGGGAAGCATTTCACCGTCAACCAGATGGTGACCAAGGAATCGGTGCGGGCCCGGCTCGAACGACCCGAGCAGGGGATCTCCTACACCGAGTTCAGCTACATGCTCCTGCAGGCCTACGACTACCAACAACTGTTCGACGCCCACGATTGCCGGTTGCAGGTGGGCGGCAGCGACCAGTGGGGCAACATCACCATGGGCATCGAGCTCATCCGCAAGACACGGCAGGCCGAGGTCTTCGGGTTGACCTCGCCGCTGCTTCTCAAGGCCGACGGCACCAAATTCGGCAAGACCGAGTCGGGAACGGTGTGGCTGGACGCGCGGCGCACCAGTCCCTATCAGCTGTACCAATTCCTCCTGCGCACCGAGGACACCATCGTGGGGACGCTTCTCCGCTTCCTCACCTTCCTCGACCATGACGCCATCGCCGGGCTCGACATCCACACGGCCGAGCATCCCGACCGCCGCGAGGCGCAACGGGCGCTGGCCCGCGACGTGTGCACCCTGGTGCACGGTGAGACCGAGACGCGGCGGGCGGAAACGGCCGCCAACGCCCTGTACTCGGAGGAGATCACCGAGCTGGACGAACTCACCCTGCTCGACATGTGCGCCGATGCGCCGACCAGCGTTCTGTCGCGAGCCCGCCTCGACGACATGACTCTCGTCGATGTCCTCGTCGCCACCGGTCTGGCGAAATCCAAGGGTCAGGCCCGCACGACGATCACCCAGGGTGGGGCCTACGTCAACAACCGACGGGTGGACGACGCCGAGGCGCGATTGGGTGCGCACGACCTGCTCTTCGACCGCTACCTGGTCCTGCGCCGGGGGCGCCGGGACTACCATCTCCTGCGGTTCGAGTAGCGGACACCGCGTCCGCACCGCACCTGGAGGCACCAGGCGTGATCTTCTTCGCCCTCATCGGCATTCTCGTCATTGCCGCCGTGCTGGTGGCGGCGGCGATGAGCCTCTTCCTCCGACGTCACGGAGAGACCGACACGCCCAAGCCGGGCTGGGTGCCGACCGACGAGGTCTTCCACGATCCGGACTCGGACCGGGTCATGCGCGTGTGGTCCGACCGCACCGGTGGACGTCACTCGATCCCCGAAACCGTCGAAGGGACACCTCCACTATGAGCGACCCCGTCAACCTGACCGTCGGCCCGTCCGACACGGTGCTCGATCCACCGCACGCGGTCGCCGCCCAACGACTCCGGGTCGCCCTGGCCACGCCGGCCGACGGTCGCCGCGACGCCGTCTCCGACGTGGTGCGGGCCTTTCCCGACTGGTGTGACGCGTGGGCCGCGCTCGGCGGCCTCGCCCGCGACGACATCGAGGCCTACGCCTGTTACCGCGTCGGCTACCACCGCGGCCTCGACGCGCTGCGCAAGTCGGGGTGGCGCGGGACGGGGTATGTCCGCTGGTCGCACGAATCCAACCGGGGGTTCCTGCGCTGCCTCGACGGACTGCGAGCCACCGCCGCCGTGATCGGTGAGCCGGCGGAAGAGCAGCGATGCGACCTCTTTCTCCGTCAGCTCGATCCGTCGTGGCCCCCGGCCGATCTGGCGGCACCGCCCGGTGGACCATCGCCCGGTGGACCATTGCGGTGACGCCCGGACGCCGAGCGTCCGGGCGACGTTGCGCCGCCCGCGGCCGGCGCCTGGCCCTGGCGCTGTCGGTGACGGTTCCAGGCCTGGGGTTCTGCCTGGCCGCCTGTGGCAGCACCACTTCGGGCACCACCCTGGCCGAGCAGGTGTCGAACTGGGCCACGTCAACGGGATTCTCGGCCCAGGTGGCGACGCTCCAGGGCGACCTGCGCCGTATCGGGCCCGGGGCCCCGGGACGAAGTGCGGGAACACTGCGTACCGACTGCGACGTCCTCGTCACCGACACCTTGGCCGCCAACCAGAACCTGCCCACCCCCGACCTGACCCTCACCACGTTGCTCTCGGACGCCTACACGGCGGCCGGTACCGCCGGACGCGACTGCTTCTCCGGTGCCGGTGGCCCCAGTCGGCTCCTCGCCCGATCGATCTCCGAGCGGACGACGGCGCGTCGTGACCTCATCAAGTCGTTGGCGCGCTATGACACGGTGACCGTCTCCTCGGCCGGAGGGGGTTCGTGACCCGGCCGGCCGGTGACATCGTCGGCCCCGTCCCCGACGGACGCGATCCCGATGCCTATGACCGGCTCCGCCGACGCGTCCTGTGGTCGTTGCCTTCCGGCCTCTACGTTCTCGGTTCGCGCGCCGGCGCCCGTCGCAACCTGATGACGGTGAGCTGGGTCACCCAGGTCGCCCTGTCACCCAAGTTGATCGGCGTCGGCGTCGAACAGGCGGCGGTGACCCACGAGTTGCTGGTCGACGGCGGCGTCTTCACCCTCAGCCTCCTGGCCCGTCGCCACCGGGCGCTCGTGCGCCACTTCGTGAAACCGGTGCAGGACATCGCCGTCGACGAGGAGACCGGCCTCGGAACCATGAACGGTGTGCCCGTGGCCGGCGCGCCATCGGGAGCGCCCATCCTGGCCGCCGCCGTGGCCTGGATCGACTGCGAGATCCGCCACCGCCTCCCCCTCGGCAGCCACACCTGGTTCGTGGGCGAAGTGACGGACGTCGGGGCGGTCGAGGCGGGCTCGGAGCCGACCCCCGATGGCGACGACGACGCCGACGGGATCCTGCGTATGGAGGACACCCGGATGAACTACGGCGGTTAGCTCCCGCCGCTCCTGCTCCCGCCCCCGTCCCCGTCCGGTCTGAGGTCGATGCGGAGGGTGAGAATGCCCTCCGCCAGGGTGGCGTCGGCGTCACCGAGCATGGCGTAGTCCATGAAGTCGACCTGCGCCTGATCGATGAACCGCTGCCGCTCGGGCCCCTCGATGGGGGGGATGCCCCGGTTGCGCACGGCCGTGGCCCGCGCCCGGAACCGCTCGATCATGGCCGCCGGGTCGAATTCTTCGGGCACAATTCCGACTGTACCTGGACCAGCTCCCGGGGTCGGGGCCGGTGTCGGAGGCCCGTTGACGCCGGGTACACTCGATGTGTTGCTCGCCGCGGGGACGCGCCCCGGCCGATGGAGGAGTCGCTCGTGAAGAAGGGACGACATCGCCGCTTCGAAGAGGCCCGCAGCCTGAAGCGCTCAGTCGCGACCGTGCCCGAACCGTGTGCCGAATGCGGCGCCGACCCCGAGGACGAACACGCATCGTGGTGCATGGCCGAGACGGACGAACTCGACGACACCTTCGGTGACGGCGAGGGGTCCGCGGCCGAGGACGACCCGCTCGCCCACGACGACCCGCTCGCCCCGTAGCGCCGTCGCTCCCCGTTTCCGGTCGGCCGTCGCCGGCCGACGTTCCGACCGTTCAGCGCCGGCGGACGGCGGGATGGGGGAGAGGGACGGCCACGGGGACGACGGTGGGGGTCGATGCCTCGGCAGGTCCGGTGGTGCCGTTGGCGCGCCGTGAACCGTTCGTGGCTGTCGACGACCGCCCCGCCCGCGCCTGGAGATAGCGGACGAGTCGCTTGTAGATCTTGCGCCCGCTCAACGCGATGAGCTCGGGCTCCAGTTCCTCGTAGACCGGACGCGTCCCCACGAACGCATCGGGAGCCTCGGTGCACCACCAATGGAACTCGGCCCCGCCCGCACCCCAGTCGCGGCGGTCCCACTGCCGGATCACCGACGTCACGTAGCCGTCGTCGGCCACCTCGTCCTCGCGGCGCAACGGAAGTTGCCAGCAGACGTCGGGCTTGAGCTCGAGGTGGGGCACGCCGCGCTCGACGGCGGCGCGGTGCAGAGCACATCCGGCGCCGCCGGCGAACCCGGGCCGGTTCAAGAAGATGCAGGCCTCCTTCACCATTCGGGTGGAGAGGTCACCGCCGCTGCTGCGCTTCACCACCCGCGGCTTGCCTCCGTCGCGGCCCTGACCCTGCTTCCAGAATTGCCATTGCTCGGGCGTGAGGGTGGCCGCCGCCGCCTCGACCCGGCGAGCGTCCTTGGCCCCGGTGAAATGGGCGCCGTACGAGCAGCATCCCTCCCCCAGCTCGGGGGCCGGTCCCGTCATCACGCCCTGACAGCCCCGCCCGAAGATGCAGGTCCAGTTGCTCTCCAGGAAGGTCACGTCGAACAGCCAGGTCCGTTCGTCGTCGGGGTCGGGGAAGCTCATCCACTCATGGGTCCCCTCGGGAGCCTGGCGCCACGTCTCGTCGGCCGCGTTACGCCGTGGTCGGACTTTCTTCTCGGTCATCTCAACTCCCGCCGGCGGTCGTCGCCACGTCGAGGACGAATGTTCGGAACTGGGCATCGGTCGGTTCTGCACAGCAGAACCATGATTCGGTCAGTCGGGGTCTGTCGTCGGGTGCGAGGGCCGATCGCAGGCGCCCGTCGGCAACCGGTGCGCCGGCCGGGTGCGCCGGTTGCCGCGCTCCGAGGGTGGCACCGGCGGCGGCGGCGACTGCCTCGTAGGCGCGCATCGCCGGCCACTGCTCGGCGGCCGCCTTCTCGGCGATGGCGGCGAACTCCTGTTGGACGATGTCGAGCCGGGGATCGGGCGACTGCCACGTCCAGGTCAAGCCCCCGGTGTCGTAGGGCCCGAGAGCCCCGTCCAGAGCCCCCGAGCCGATCAACAGCGATCCGGGCGGCACGAGAAGCCGGATGGAGTAGTGCACGGGGTCGACGTTTCCCACCAGGTCGCAGGAGGCGAGAAGATCGAGCAGGGCGGCCACATCGTCCGCCGTCGTCCACGGGGTGAAGGGCATGAGTGACGGCCGGGGCTCGATGCCCGTGCCGCGCAGAACGGCGACCGCTTCGATCTCGTCGGCCACGGTGTGACCCTTGTCCAGCCGGCGGAGCACCTCGTCGCTGGCCGACTCGAAGGCCGACACCACGAAGAGGCAGCCGGCCTCGGCCAGAGCGGGCCACATGTCGCGGTGGCGCAGGATGTGCTCCACCTTCACGGTGACGTCGAAGGAGAGCTCGGGAAAGGCCCCGTGGACCGCCGCCACCACCCGCGCGGCGTGATGGGGACCGTTCAAGAAGTCCGGATCGCCGAACGTGATGTGTCGGGCCCCGAGATCGACGAGCTGGGCCACATCGGCCACCACGGCCTCGGGACCCACCAACCGGGTGCGACCGTCGTAGACCACGGGCACAGGGCAGTGCCGGCACCGGTGGGCGCAGCCGTGGCTGGCCTCCACGTACCCGACCAGCCGCTCGTCGCCGGCCACGGCCAGCCGGGCGTAGCGGTCGAGAGGCGGGAGAAGCTCACGGGCGGGCAGCCCGAACCGACCCCGTCCGAGAGAGACGACGGCCTCGCCCCGGCCGTGTCGGCGACCGGTGCGGCCGGCGGCGATCTCGTTCACCCAGCCCACGAGCTCCGGTTCGTACTCACCGGCGATCGTCCGGTCCACCAGGGATCCGGTGGACGTCTCCTCGAGCCCCGCGTCGAGTCCGGCGTACAGACCGTAGAGACACAGGGCGACGTCGGGTCGCCGGGCGCGGATCTCGGCGCACGCCGTCAGCGCCAGCCGCATGGCCGTGTGCATGGGAACCGAAGAGGCCACGGCGTCGGCCCAGTCGAGGGTGTCGGAGCCGAGCGGGTCGATGGCCAGATCCACGCAACGCACGTCGTGCCCGTTGCGCATCAGTGCACCGGCCGGCGACGCCACGTGGAGCGGCTGATGACCGAGTTCGTAGGTGGAGAGCAACAGAACGTGCACGAGCCCACCGTAGTGGGCGCCGCCGGTCAGGTCGGAGAACTGAAACCCGGCGCGCTGATCCGGATGTCGAGCAGCGTCCGCGCGCGTCGGAGCGCCGCCTCCACGTCCTGCGGTGTTTCGCCCCGGGCGAACACGAAACCGAGGTACCGGCTGCCTTCGGGCACCGGCTCCACCGGTCGACCGACGGGGATGGTGATCTGCACGTCGGTGACGCCGGGGACCCGCGCGGCGAGCTCGCGACCGTCGACGCCTTCCAGGATCCCGGCCCTGGGGATGGGAAGCATGAACACTCCGGAGGCGCCGCGGCGCCGCCGCATCGAGCCGAGGTCCCACCCGAGCGCCTGCGCGATCACCAACTGCTCGAGTGTCCGCCCCGTGGCGAAGGTGAGCGTCCGGGCACACAGGCCGCCGATGGTCCGGGCCGCCACCTCGATCACCGAGGCCCGTCCCTCTGTCACCCGGACCTCGGCGTGGACGGGTCCCTGGACGAGCCCGAGAGCGCGGCAGGCCGCCGCCGTGGCGGCCGACACGGCGTCGACGTCGGCCCTCGCCAGCCGCGACGGTGTCACGTAGATCGTCTCCTCGAAGGTGGGGCCGTCGAGCGGATCGGGTTTGTCGAACACGGCCAGCACCGTCAGCTCCCCGTCGTCGAGCAGTCCTTCGACGGCCACCTCCGGTCCGGGGACGAAACGCTCGAGCAGCAGAGCGGCGTCCTCGTCACCGGTGGCGCAGGCCGCGATGCGGCGGACGCGCTCGACCACGGTCACGGCCTCGGCGGCGGTGTCGGCCCGCACCACGCCCTGGCTGGCCGACAACGTCCGCGGTTTCACCACACACGGCAGCCCGACCGACCGCGCCACGGCGGCGATCTCGTCGGGCCCGGCGCCGGCGGCCACGGTGGCGTAGGCGGGTTGGGCCACCTCGGCGGCGCCCAGACGGGCCCGCATCACCAGCTTGTCCCGGGTGGCGGCCACGGCGTCGGGGGGATTGTGCCGCAAGCCCAGGCGACTCGAGGCGGCGGCGGCGGCGATCGCCCCCCGGTCGTCGACGGCCAGGACGGCGTCGAGGGGGGCCACGGCATCGTGGGCCACGATGGCGGCGGCCGCCGCCTCAGGGTCGTCGAGCGTCACCTGCAGCGCCCGGTTTCCCATGGTCTCGCCCATCACGGGGCTCTCGTCCCCCCCGATCACCACGTCCACACCGAGCGTCCGGGCGCCCTCGAGAAAGTCCGCCACCCGGTACGTGGCCGACGGAACGAGGAGGAGAACACGGGCCATGCCTCTATGATGGACCCCGGAGGTGGCGGCTATGGCCGAGGAAGTCGGACCGGCCGGAAACGGTCACACGAGCTCACCGGTTCTGTCGGTCACGCCGGCGGCACGTACCGTCGTCCTCGACGCGCGGGCCCAGGAGGCCGATGCCGACAAGCTGGCTCTGTGGGTGGAGGTCACCGGTTCACGCGACGGCGCCTACACCTACGACATCTATTTCCAGGTCGCGGCCGACGCCTCCGAGGCCGATTCGGCCGGGGGCGACGACGAGCTCAAGGTGGTCGTCCCCCAGTCGTCGGTGGCCCGCCTCACCGGGGCGCGGCTCGACTGGTCCGACGAGGGCGAGGGCGGCCTGGTCATCTTGAACCCCAACACCCCGCCGCGCTCGGACCTCTTCTCCAGTCCTCCGGCCGGTGACCTCACGGGCGACCAGGCGCAGCGGGTTCTGGCCGTTCTCGAGGAGCAGGTGAACCCGTCGATCGCCATGCACGGCGGCCGCGCCGATCTGGTGGCGGTCGAGGAGGACGTCGTCTACCTGCGGCTGAGCGGCGGTTGCCAGGGTTGTGGCCTCGCCACCGTGACGTTGTCGCAGGGAATCGAGGTGGCGCTGCGCGATGCGATGCCCGAAATCGTCTCGGTCGTGGACGTCACCGACCACGCCAGCGGCGCCAACCCCTTCTACGAGCCGGCCAAGAAGTAGCGGCCGGGTCCGCGGCGCCCCGGAGGGCGTCGGTTAGCCTGCGCCCGATATGAACGCCCTCGTCACGGGGGTGAGTGCTGCCGGCGGGCTCGTCCTCGGCGACGGGATCGAGATCTTCGTCCACCGCCTGGGGGAGCGCCGCCCGCTCGACCGACCGTGGTGGCGGTGCGAAGTCTGTGAGGCTCCGCCCACGGGGATCGGCCGCGTCCCCGTCGTCCGCGTCCTGTCCCGCCGGCGGGGCTGTCTGTCCTGTGGGGCGCCGGTCAAGCAGTCCTTCCGTCCCGCCGTCCTGGCCGTGGTCAGCGCCCTCGTCCTCGCCGGCTTCGCCGTCCGGTTCGGCGCCGACGTCGTCCTCGCTGCCTATGCCGTCTTCGGACTCTCGATGGTCGCCATCTCGGCCGTCGACCTCGAGCGCTGGATCATCCCCAACCGGATCATCTATCCCACCCTGGCGCTGCTCGTCCCTCTCTTCGTCGTGGCCTCGGCCGTCGATCACCGCTGGGGATCGCTCGGCCGCGCCGCCGCCTCGGGTGCCGCCGCCTTCGCCGGCTTCTACATCCTCCACGTCGTCGTCCCCCGGGGCATGGGCTTCGGTGACGTCCGCCTCTCGGGCGTCATCGGCCTGGCCACCGGCTGGCTCGGCTACGGCCACGCCTTCGTGGCCTTCTTCGCCGCCTTCGTCCTCGGCTCCGTCGTCGGCATCGCCGTCATCGCCGTCACCGGCGGTGACCGTAAGTCCCGGATCCCCTTCGGTCCCTTCCTGGCCGCCGGGGCCGTCATCTCGATCATCTGGGGCAACCCGGCCGCTCACGCACTGTTCCACCGGGGCACATAGGGGTCCATCGGGGCCCAGAGGGGCCATCGGGGCCCAGACCATCGGGGCACCGGGAGGCCCGAGACCGGGGGGTCCCGGCGGTAGATTGAATTCCGTGCTCCGGTACCTGACGGCGGGTGAGTCCCATGGCAAAGCCCTCGTCGTGATCGTGGAGGGCCTCCCGGCCGGCCTCCCCATCACCGTGGAGGAGATCCAGGCCGAACTGGCCCGCCGCCGCCTGGGTTTCGGCCGGGGCCCCCGCATGCGCTTCGAAGCCGACGAGATCACCCTCCTGGCCGGCATCCGTCACGGCCGCACCCTGGGCTCGCCGGTGGCCATCGAGATCGGCAACACCGAATGGCCGAAGTGGGAAGAGGAGATGTCTCCGCACCCCGGTCTCCCCTCCAAGGTCCTCACCAAACCGAGGCCCGGGCACGCCGATCTGGCCGGCATGCAGAAATACGGTTTCGACGACGCCCGCGACGTCCTCGAACGGGCGTCGGCGCGCGAGACGGCGGCCCGGGTGGCGGCCGGCGCCCTGGCCAAGGCCCTCCTGGCCCGCCTCGACACCAAGCTGCTCAGCCACGTGGTGGCCATCGGACCCGAGCACGTCGAGAACGAGTCCCGCCCCGCCCCGGCCGACCTGGAACGGGTCGACTCCTCCGACGTCCGCTGCTTCGATCCCGACGCCGAGCAGCGCATGGTGCGTGCCATCAAGGCGGCCGCCAAGGACGGCGACTCCCTCGGAGGAGTCGTCGAAGTCCTCGTCTACGGAGCCCCCGTCGGCCTCGGCAGCCACGTCCACTGGGACCGCCGGCTCGACGGCCTCCTGGCCCAGGCCCTCATGTCCATCCAGGCCATCAAGTACGTCGAGATCGGTGAGGGCGCCTCGGTGGCCGGCCGCCGGGGCTCGGACGCCCACGACTCCATCTCCTGGGACGCCGACGCTGGGACCTACGAGCGTGCCACCACCCGCGCCGGGGGCATCGAGGGCGGCATGTCGACCGGCGGCCTCATCGTGGCCCGGCTGGGCATGAAGCCGTTGGCCACCCTCAACCGGCCCGTCCTCGGCACCGTCGACGTGGTCACGAAGGAGTCGACCGTCTCGTTCAAAGAGCGCACCGACGTCACCGCCGTCCCCGCCATGGGGGTGGTGGCCGAGACCATGACGGCTCTCGTCCTGGCATCGGAGGTCCTCCGCAAGTTCGGCGGGGACTCGCTGGCCGAGACCGTCCGCAACTACGAGAGTTTCCGGGCGTCACTACGCGGGGATCCCCCGTCGGCCGCGGCGGCCGGCGGTGGCTGACCGTCTCCTCCTCGTCGGCATGATGGGAGCGGGAAAATCGACGGTGGCCCGCCTGGCCGCGGGCCGCCTGGGCTGGACGTGGCTGGACACCGACACCGAGGTAGCCCGGGCCGCCGCCGCCTCGGTGCCCGAGATCTTCGCCCGCCACGGCGAGCCCTCTTTCCGCCGGCAGGAGACCCGGGCGCTCGTTGAGATCCTGCGTCGTGACGAGCCCCTGGTCGTCTCTGTGGGAGGCGGTGCCGTCCTCGACGAGGCCAACCGCGCCGCGCTGCGGGCGGCGGGCACCGTGGTCTGGCTCCGGGCCCGGCCCGAGACCCTCATCGAGCGGGTCGGTGACGGCACCGACCGACCCCTGCTGGCCGGCGACCGACCCGAGGACAGGGCCGAGACCCTCCGGGCCATCGATGCCCGGAGGCGACCCGTCTACGCGGCGGTGGCCGACGAGGTCGTCGACGTCGACGGCCTCGACGCCCCGACTGTGACAGAGCGACTCCTGGATGCCGCCGGCCTCGGCGCGCCAGGGAGAGGAGTCCATCCGTGACCACCATTCCCGTCGACTTGGGCGACCGTTCCTACGACGTCGTCATCGGCCGCGGCGTCCGGTCCCTCCTGGCCGACGTCCTGCCCAAGGGGGTCGAACGGGTCGCCATCGTCACCCAGGAGGGCATCGATGTCGACGTCGATCCGGGCGTCCCCTACGACGTGCTCCGCGTGGCGGCCGGCGAGCGGGCCAAGTCCCTCTCCCAGGTGGAGGAGCTCTGTCGGGGCTTCGCCCAGGGCGGCCTCGCCCGGTCCGACGCCATTGTGGCCGTGGGCGGCGGTGTCGTCTCCGACGTCGCCGGCTTCGCCGCCGCCGTCTATCTCCGCGGCATCGCCTACGTCACGGTGGCCACCACCCTGCTGGGCCAGGTGGACGCGGCCATCGGCGGGAAGACCGGCGTCAACCTGCCCGAGGGCAAGAACCTGGTCGGTGCCTTCTGGCAACCGTCGGCCGTCCTGTGCGACGTCGAGACCCTCTCCACCCTGCCGGCACGCGAGTGGGCATCGGGCCGCGGCGAGATGGCCAAGTACGCCTTCCTGGCCGATGCCCTTCCCGGCGCACCCGCCTCACCCCTGCTCGACCTGCCCCTCGAGGAGCAGGTGGCCCGGTGCGTCGCCATCAAGGCGGCCGTCGTCTCGGACGACGAGCGGGAGTCGGACCGCCGGATGATCCTCAACTACGGCCACACCCTGGCCCATGCCCTCGAGGCTGCCTCCTTCGGTCCCGATGCCCTCTGGGACCTCCGCCACGGCGAGGCCGTGGCCGTCGGCCTCGTCTTCGCCGCCCGACTGGCCCGGCGCCTCGGTCGGATCGACGAGGCCCGTGTGGCGCTGCATCGCAAGGTGGTGGCCGGCTTCGATCTCTCGCCCGACCTGCCCACCGGCGCCTCGGCCGAGGAGCTCCTCGGTTTCATGGCCCGCGACAAGAAGGCCCGCCACGACCTGACCTTCGTCCTGGACGGGCCCCGCGGCGTCGAACCGGTCCACGGGGTGTCGGCCGATGACGTCACCGCCATCCTCACCGAGATGGGAGCGGCCCCGTGAGCCCACCTCTTCTTCTTCTCCTGTCGGGTCCCAATCTCAATCTCCTCGGCGAACGCGAACCCGCCGTCTACGGCACCCAGACCCTGGCCGACCATGTGGCGGCGGCCACGGCCGAGGCCGACGCCGTAGGCATCGGCCTCGAGCACCACCAGACCAACCACGAGGGCGAGCTCGTCGAGCTCGTCCACGGGGCCCGGGGCCGCGCCGCCGCGCTGGTCGTGAACGCCGGTGCCCTCAGCCACTACTCCTGGGCGCTGCACGACGCCCTGGCCAGTTTCGACGGCCCGGTCATCGAGCTCCATCTCTCGAACCCGGCGGCCCGTGAACCCTTCCGCCACACCTCGGTGGTGGCTCCCGTGGCGGACGGCTCCATCGCCGGATTCGGCGGCCTCGGCTACGTGCTCGCCGTCCAGGCCGTGGCCCGGCTCCTCGAGACGAAGGCGCCTGACAACCCGTGACCGCCGGACACCCCGTGACCACCGACCTCCCGGCCATGGACACCGCCGGCCGCCTGGCCCGCCTGCGCGCCGGCCTTCCCGCCGCCGGGGCCGACGCCCTCCTCGTCACCACCTTGGCCAACATCCGCTACCTCACCGGTTTCACCGGCTCGGCCGCCCTCCTTCTCGTCACCGCCGACCAGACCCTCCTCGTCACCGACGGCCGCTACCGGACGCAGGCGGCCGAGCAACTGGACGCGGCGGGCGTGGCGGCATCGGTCGCCCTCACCATCGGAGGAGCGGTGGTCCAGCGCGACGCCGTCGTCGCCCTGGCCACCGCCACCACCGGCATCCGCCTCGGGCTCGAGGCCGAGAACATCAGCTGGGCGGCGGAGCGCCGGTGGGCGGAGCTCCTCGGGGCGACCGAGCTGGTGCCGGTGTCCGGCGTGGTGGAAACGCTGCGCCAGGTGAAGGACGCCGGCGAGCTGGCCCGGATGGCCCGCGCCGCGGTCATCGCCGACGCCGCGCTGGCCGACGTCGTGTCCCTGCTGGGGACCGGGGCCACCGAACAGGAGGTGGCCCTCGCCCTCGACACGGCCATGCGCCGGCTCGGGTCCGAGGACCGGGCCTTCGAGACCATCGTGGCCTCGGGACCGAACGCCGCCAAGCCCCACGCCCGTCCCACCGACCGCCCCATCGAGACGGGCGACCCGGTCGTCATCGACTTCGGCGCCACCTTCGACGGCTACCGCTCGGACATGACCCGCACCTTCTGCGTGGGCGGGAAGCCGGCCGCCGAGCTCGCCCGCGTCTTCGCCGTCGTGGCCGAGGCCCAGGCGGCCGGGGTGGCCGCCGTGGGGCCGGGCGTGGTCACCGGTGACATCGACAAGGTCTGTCGCGACCACATCGCCGAGTCGGGCTGGGCCGACGCCTTCGAGCACGGCACCGGTCACGGTGTCGGTCTCGACATTCACGAAGCCCCGGCCGTGGGCCAGGGGTCGACTGCTATCCTCACGCCCGGCGTCGTCGTCACCGTCGAGCCCGGCATCTATCTCGCCGGCGTGGGCGGTGTCCGTATCGAGGACACCGTCGTGGTGACCGACCAGGGTTGTCACCCCCTCACGGGCTTTCCAAAGGACATCGCTGCCTGATGGCTGTCACCACTTCTGATCTGCGCAACGGTATGACCATCGTCATCCCCGAAGGTCTCTTCTCCGTCGTCGAGTTCCAGCACGTGAAGCCGGGCAAGGGCGGTGCCTTCGTCCGCACCAAGCTCAAGAACGTCCGCACCGGCGCGGTCATCGAGCGCACCTTCCGTGCCGGCGAGCACGTCGAGCAGGCCATGGTGGACAAGCGCGAGATGCAGTACCTCTACCGCGACGGCAACGACTACGTCTTCATGGACAACGTCTCCTACGACCAGGTCCAGGTGAGCCCGGAGAACCTGGGCGAGGCCACCCAGTACGTCAAGGAGGGCGACTCCGCCGTCCTGCAGATGTACAACGAGGAGATCGTGGGCGTCGAGCTGCCCGCGGCGGTGGAGCTGACGGTGGCCGAGACCGAGCCCGGCGTCCAGGGCGACCGGGTCTCCGGGGCCCGCAAGCCGGCCACCTTGGAGACCGGTCTCGTCCTCCAGGTGCCCCTCTTCGTCAACCCTGGAGAGCGGATCAAGGTCGATACCCGCACGGGCGAGTACATCACCCGAGCCTGAGGACAGGGCCACCATGCCCGAGGAGGGACCGCGTCACGAGGCGCGTGAGCACGCCCTCGCCCTGCTCTACGAAGCGGAGATGAAGCAGTCCCCGTTGCCCGACGTCATGGCCGCCCTGGCGGTGACGCCCGATCCCTACACCGTCACCCTGGTGGCGGCCGTGGCCGACGACGCGGCGAGGATCGACGACCTGGTCTCCTCGGCCGCCGTGGGCTGGGAGCTCGACCGCATGCCGGTGGTGGACCGCACCATCCTGCGGCTGGCCACGGGCGAGCTCCTGGCCGACCCCGGCGTACCCGTCGCCGTCGTCATCGACGAGGCCGTCGAACTGGCCAAGCAGTACTCCACCGAGCAGTCGGGGAAATTCGTGAACGGCGTCCTCTCCACCATCGCCGCCCAGGTCCGCCCGAGCGCCCCCTGACATAACACCTTTGCCGACCTCATGGAGCGGGTCCGGTTTCATGAGGCGCTCGAGCTACACGGGAGTCCCGACGCACGTCGGTAGCCCAATCGTCTGGCGGCCTGGAACGCGGGCGTGGTCGGTGCTGGGACCTACCGGGTGGATGAGCCAGAAGAGCGTCCTCGGCCGGCCTTATCGAGCTATCTGGAGTTTATCAACATATGATAAAGTCTGATAAACCCTGAAAAGGTCGATAAGGTTGATCAGGGGGCCAGCATGGAACCTCGAGACAATCCGTACACGCCGAACGCTGGGGCACAGCCCCCGGCCCTCGTGGGGCGGGATGCGGAGGTCGATGCCTTCGACGTCCTTCTTACCCGGCTCGAGCGCGGAGCGACCGAGCAGTCGATGATCATCACCGGGCTCCGGGGTGTCGGCAAGACGGTACTGCTCGGGGTGTTCCGGGAGAAGGCCGACGAGAGACGATGGGCGACGGTCGAGGCTGAGATCACAAAGAATTCCGAATTCGGGCCCCGGATCGGCCAACTCGCTCGGCGCGCCCTTCTCCAGATTGCGCCCAAGCCACGCTGGGGGGAGCGAGCCCGACGAGCGGCAGCGGTGCTCAAATCCTTCAACCTCACAGTGAATCCGGATGGCTCAGTCACCATGGGTGCCGACGTGGACGCTGCCGAGGGCCTCGCTGACAGCGGGAATCTCTCTGACGACCTCACCGACCTCTTCGTTGCTCTAGGTCATGCCGCTCGTGCACACGGCACAGGTGTGGTCTTCCTTTTCGACGAGGTGCAATTCCTCGACGTCAGACAACTGGAGGCGTTGATCGCCGCGCTTCACAAAACCGTCCAGTACAACCTCCCGATCACGATGGTCGGGGCCGGCCTTCCCCAGATACCCCGGTTGGCCGGTGACGCAAAGTCATATGCCGAACGGCTCTTCAAGTTCCCTACCATCGGCCAACTCACTCATGCCGCGGCGGTCGAGGCGCTCGTTGCTCCTGCGAGGACGCTAGGGGTCTCATATACCGACGGCGCTATCGAAGCGATCACCGAGTACACCCAAGGTTACCCGTACTTCCTTCAGGAATACGGAAAGATCGTCTGGGACGAAGCACCAGAGTCTCCCATCAATGAGGACGATGTCGTGTCGACACAGCCCTTGGTCGAGGCCAAACTCGACGGCAGCTTCTTCCGCGTGCGAGCCGATCGAACGTCCGAACTGGAGCTTCAATATATGCGGGCAATGGCGCAGTTGGGCTCGGAGCCACAGAGATCGTCGGATGTCGCCCGGGTCCTGAGGCGAACATCGGAGCAACTTGGTCCGACTCGGGCCCGGCTTATCGAAAAGGGCCTTCTCTACACACCTGGTTACGGTTTGGCCGCCTTCACTGTTCCGCAATTCGACCGGTACATGATCCGAAATCATGAACTGGCGATGCCTCCGGCTGCGAAGCACCGGCGAGGTTGACGGGTCAACTGCCCGGCCAGGCGGCGCTGACGCATGAACCGGAGCACAAGAACGATCAACAACAGCCTTACGAGGCAACGACCAGCGTGAGGACCTGCTCGGCCTCGAGCCTCGTCGTGCCGGACTTCGTGATGGCCCGGATCGGCAGCCGGTAGGTGGCGTTCGTCCCCGCGACCGGCGTTCCCGAGATGGTGGCCGTCCCGTCGCCGTTGTCGAAGAAACGCAATCCCTGGGGGAGTCGGTGCGATCTCTTCAGCGACGGTACCGGTAGGCCCGACGTGCGTACCGTGAATGAGAAAGGTGTGCCGACCGTGGCCGTGGCCGTATCGGCGCTGACAAAGCGCGCCGGCATGGCAACGGTGGAATTCCACCGGATGGCGCCGTACAGCGCCGGGCCTCCGGCCACACAGGGGTAGATGAATTCGGCGGCGAAGGACTTGAGCATGCCCAGGGAGTCGTAGCCGATGTCGTAGATCGTGTAGCTGGCCGACCCCGAGCTGCAGCTCCGCCCCGATCCGGAGACCATCAGGCACTCGGGTTTGGCCGACCCCACGGAACAGTCGTTGGCCAGGTAGCTGCCCAGGGCCGGGGGTTGGGCCGTGTCGAATACAACGTCCCAGTAGGGACTGGCCGAATCGGTGGCGAGGAGCCAGCGCTGCGGCCCCTGGTTGTTCGAACCCCCGAACGGGTAGGCGATGGGAAAGGTTCCGGTCGCACCCTGTCCGAGGTAGTCCCCCGGTTGGCTGACCAGCTGGGCCTCCTGCGGGGGCTCGGGGGCGGTGGCGGGGAGCGGAGGCAGCGCGACGTCCGAGTTGAACGAGATGTTCCCCATCAGCGCGGCGTAGAAGCCCTCGCAATGCTGGAAGAACTGGGCGGCGAAGGAGACGAGGTTTCCGCTTGTGTCGTAGGTGGCGTCGTACACGGTGAAGCTGCCGACGACCTGATCGCAACCTCGGCCGCCGCCGGTGACATCGAGGCCGGGGAAGTCGGCCGATCGGGACCGTTGGGCGTCGAGATACGTCCCGGGCACGAGCGGCTGACCCGCCGGGGGCGACAGAAGGGCCTGGAAGACGATGGTCGAGTCCGACAGGTTGAACTCCGGGTACCCCTGGGAGAGCCCTTCGTAGGCCACGGACATCGCCGGGTACGACAGACCCTCACCGATGTAGTCCCCGGGTTCACTGACGAAGCTGGCCCCGGTGAACGGCGTGGTTCCCGCCGACCTCGGCGTCCCCCTCGGGGCGGCCTGGGCGCCGGACCCGCCGACGAACGACAGGGCAACACCGAAGAGACAGATGGCGCCAGCCAGCCGCAGAACCCTCACCATGATCCGTTCCACCCCCCGACATCAAGGGTAGACGAATGAGGTGCAAGCCTATTGATCTGAGATATACTCTCAGTGTATTCTCTCAGGTATGAGTGTACCGATGGCTCTGCTGGGGCTGCTCGACCGTGAACCCAGTCACGGCTACGACCTGAAGCGCGACTACGACGCGTATCTCAGCCGGGGGAGGCCACTGCCTTTCGGCCAGGTGTACGCCACCCTTGCCCGTCTGGCGCGAGACGGAAAGGCGGTCGCGGGCGATGTCGAGCCGGGGGCGGGCCCCGACCGACGGCGCTACCACATCACCGAGCAAGGAAAGGGTGAGGTCGAGGCCTGGCTGGCGGAGCCGATCCCGCCCGAGCCATACCTCCAGACCGACCTTTTCGTGAAGGTGGTGCTCTCCCTCATGCTCGGTCGTGGCGCCGAGGAGTACCTCGACGTGCAACGCAGGGCGCACCTCGGGCGGATGCGCGAGCTCACGGACCTCAAGCAGCGAGGGAGCCTGATCGACGCCCTGCTGGCGGACCACGGGCTGTTCCATCTCGAGGCCGATCTCCGCTGGATCGACCTCACCGCGGCGCGCCTGACGGCGCTCAAAGAGGAGGTGGCGTCGTGAACGTCGCCCTGCAACCAGTCGTGACCAATGACACACAGGTGCTGATCGAGGCGAAGAACGTCGTGCTCTCCTTCGGCGAGACGCCGGCACTACGCGGCGCCGACTTCTCGGTGAAGCGCGGCGAGATCGTCGCCGTGATGGGCCCGAGCGGCTCGGGAAAGTCGACGTTGCTCCACTGCCTCGCCGGTATCCTCCTCCCCAACTCGGGCGAGGTCTACTTCGAGGGCCGGCGCATCGACGTGCTTCGCGAGCAGCAGCGCAGCGCGCTGCGACGCGACCACTTCGGCTTCGTCTTCCAGTTCGGCCAGCTCGTCCCCGAGCTCTCCGCCGAGGAGAACGTGGCGCTTCCGCTCCTCCTCGCCGGCAAGCGCCGCGACGAGGCGATCCGAGAGGCAGATGCGTGGCTCGAGCGACTCGACCTCGGTGGCCTGGAGCGTCACCGCAGCGGCGAGATGTCGGGCGGCCAAGCCCAGCGCGTGGCGCTTGCCCGCGGGCTCGTCGCCCACCCGGAGGTGTTGTTCGCCGACGAGCCGACCGGGTCGCTCGACTCCCTGAACGGCGAGCTCGTCATGGCGCTGCTGACAAAGTCGGCGCGTGAGGAGGGGACGACGGTCATCCTCGTCACGCACGAGCCCCGGGTCGCTGCCTACGCCGATCGCGAGGTCATCGTGCGAGACGGCAAGGTGGCCTCGACCGAATCGGTCCTCCGGTGATCAACCTCGGCTTCCGCCTCACGCTGAACAGCGGAAGAGAGGCCCTCGTTCGGGTCGTCGTCACGGCCGCGGCGGTCGCCCTCGGCGTCGGTCTGCTGCTGTTCGCCCTGGCCGGCATGAACGGGCTCCACGCCCAGACCGACCGTGGTGCGTGGCTCGACACCTCGCCAGAGTCGCCTCCGTCGACCGCCAGCAGCTCGACATCCGACCGGCTGTGGTGGCTGCTCAGCGTCGACCAGTTCGGCAACCAGGCCATCGACCGAGTGGATGTCGCCGCCACCGGACCGGGCGCACCGATCCCGCCGGGGATTCCCCGCCTGCCCGGACCGGGGGAGTTCTACGCATCGCCGGCGCTCAAGAGTCTCCTGGTGTCCGTGCCGGTGGGCGAGCTGCGCGACCGGTTCTCCGGGCACCAGATCGGGACCATCGGCGCCGCGGATCTCCCGTCACCGAACTCGCTGATCATCGTCATCGGACAACAGGCGCGCCAGCTCTCGCACGTCCCGGGGGCGGTCGAGGTCCGAGGCATTCAGCACACGCCGAGCAACTGCTTCAGCTGTCAGAGCGGCGCCGGGAGCGGACCCGTCCTGAGGTGGATCCTGGTTGCCGGAGCCGTCGCCTTGTTGTTGCCCGTGCTCATCTTGATCGCGACGGCCAGCCGGCTGTCCGCCGCCAGGCGAGAGCAGCGTTTCGCGGCGATGCGCCTCGTCGGGGCGACCCCACATCAGGTTTCGGTGGTCTCGGCGGTAGAAGCGACGGTTGCCGCCCTGGCCGGAGTGGCGGTCGGATTCGCACTGTTCTTCGGTTTCCGGCCTCTGCTCATCCACGTCCCCTTCGGCGGAGCGCCGTTCGCCCTCGGCGACCTGTCGCTGCAGGGGATCGACGTGGCGCTCGTCGTGATCGGCGTCCCCATCGCGGCTGTCGTGTCCGCCCGCCTCGCGCTGCGCCGTGTCCAGATATCGCCGCTCGGCGTGAGTCGACGAGCGTCGTCTGCTCCGCCGCGGATCGTCCGGGTCATCCCGCTGCTGGCCGGCATGGCCCTGCTCGCGTACTTCGACGCCGCCGGCAAGCCGAAGAGCAACGGCAGCCAGATCCTGGAGGTGCTCGTCGGCTTCGTGCTCCTCGTGGTGGGGCTGGTCCTCGCCGGACCGTGGCTCACGAAGATGGGCTCTGGGCTCATGGCCACACGGGCACGTCGCCCCGCCACGCTCATCGCCGGTCGCCGGCTCCTCGACAACCCGCGGGCGGCCTTCCGCTCGATCAGTGGGCTCGTGCTCGCCCTCTTCGTCTCGAGCGCGGCGATCGGGGCGCTCAGCTCGATCGTGGCCGTCAGCTCCCAGGGGGGCAGCGCCGGAACCGACACCCTCGCCGACACCTTCTGCGGACTCCAGAATTCGTGTGACGCTTCCACCGAGGTTCGTTCTGTCGGAGGCCAACTGCTCACCGAGCTCCGCGCCGCGCCCGGGGTGCGCGGCGTGACGGTGGTCTACGTCCGTCCGACCCCCGATCAGCAGATGTACGAAGAGGGGCTGGTTGGCTGCGGCCAGCTGGCGAAGACCCCCGCGATCGGCACGTGTGCACCGGGAGCGACGGTGGCGACGATCGGCTTCTTCCTCCAGCCGATCACCGGGAACAACACGGCGTCCTCATCGACGGTCTGGCCGTCCGCCCACCTGTCGGTGGCGAGCATCGCCAGTCTTCCCGCCGAAGCGGTCGTCGTCGCCACGGACGGATCGTCAAGCTCCCTCGAGCGGGTCCGGAGCTCGCTCGAGCGGGCCTTTCCCTTCCGCGGAACGCCGTTGGTGGTGAAGGGCAACACGCCCGACGTCTCGCTCCTTCTCACCATGATTCAGAACATGACCGACGTGATCATCGTGGCGAGCCTGATCATCGCCGCCTGCAGCCTCGCTGTGAACATCGCCGCCGGCATGGGCGAGCGCAAGCGCCCGTTCAGCCTGCTCAGGCTCACGGGCGTCCCCACCGGCGTCCTGCACCGCGTCGTCGCGCTGGAGAGCGCGCTGCCGCTCCTCCTCGTCTCCGCCGTGTCGATCGTGGTCGGTCTGGCTGCCGCTGCGCTCTACCTCAGCTCCCAGGTCGACATCGCGTTCCGAATCCCGGGGATCGCGTACTGGGCGACCGTCCTCGGTGGACTCGCCGCTTCACTCGCCATCATCGCCTCGACGTTCCCGCTTCTCGACCGGATCACCGGACCGGAGGTCGCCCGGAACGACTGACCGCACCACAACGGAGGGGTGATAATCTCTCTCGAACCGTGAAGCGGGTCCTGAGAGGCCCAGACGGAATTTGAAGGAGCCCCCGTGGCCGAAAGAGAACGCAGGCTGACCCCACCGCGAGGTGGGGTCTTTGTTCCTCGGGTACAGGTTCTGGCTCCGGAGGACGTCCAGCGGGCCCTCACCCGGATCGCCCACGAGATCGTCGAACGCAACCGGGGCCTCGAGGACGCCGTCGTCATCGGGCTGCAGACCGGTGGTGTCCCCCTGGCCTTCCGCCTGGCCCAGATCCTGGAGGAGATGGAGGCCACGGCGGTGCCCGTGGGCATGCTCGACGTGGCCTTCTACCGCGACGACATCGGCATCCGGCCCGTCCTGGCCGAAGCCATCACCGCCATCCCCTGCGACCTGGCCGGCCAGTTGGTGATCCTGGTCGACGACGTCCTGTTCACGGGGCGGACCGTGCGCGCCGCGCTCAACGCCCTGGCCGACTACGGCCGGGCCCGGGCCGTCCAGCTGGCGGTGATGGTCGACCGCGGCCACCGCGAGCTTCCCGTCCGGCCCGACTACGTGGGCAAGAACATGCCGACCCGACTCGACGAACAGGTCGACGTCAGCCTCGACGGGGTCGTCCTGGGCGACGTGGTGGCCCGATGACGCCGCCCTCACCGCCGCCCGCCTCGCCGACCGGCTCGGACGACTTGAAGCCGCCGCCGGCGTGGCACGCCGGCCGCCATCTGCTGTCGGTCACCGATCTCGGGGCCGAGGGGATCGAGGAGGTCCTGCGGGTCTCCGACGCCTTCGTGGAGGTGGCCAGCCGGCCCATCCCCAAGGTGCCGGCACTGCGCGGCCGGACGGTGGTGACCTTGTTCGCCGAGGAGTCGACCCGGACCCGCCTGTCGTTCGAGACGGCGGCCAAGAGACTATCGGCCGACGTCCTCTCCTTCTCGCTGGCGTCGTCGTCGGTGAAGAAGGGCGAGTCGCTGCGCGACACGGTGGAGACGGTGGCGGCCATGGGCGTGGACGCCTTCGTCGTCCGCCACTCCTCGGCCGGTGCCGCGGCCCAGGTGGCGCGGTGGGTGGACGCCGCGGTCATCAACGCCGGCGACGGCTGGCACGAGCACCCCACCCAGGCTCTTCTCGACTGCTACACCATCCGCCAGGTGTTGGCCGAACGCGCCGGCCGGGCGGTGAGCGACGTCGGGGTGAAGGACTTCGTCGGCCTCCGGGTCGCCATCGTGGGCGATATCGCCCACAGCCGCGTGGCCCGTTCGGGCGTCCTCGCCCTCTCCGCTCTCGGGGCCGAGGTCACCCTGGTGGCGCCCGGGAGCCTCGTCCCCCCGTCGCTCGAGGGATGGCCGGTCACCGGTGTCTCGCACGACCTCGACGCCGTCTTGCCCCACGTCGACGTCTGCTATCTCCTGCGCCTGCAGACCGAGCGCGGCGCCGGATCGTTCCTCCCGTCCATCCGCGAATACACGGCCGACTACGGGCTCACGGCGCGGCGCGCCGGGCTCCTGGCCGAAGGCGCGTTGGTCATGCACCCGGGACCGATGAACCGCGGCGTCGAGATCGCCGACGAGGTGGCCGATCTGCCCCGCTCGTTGGTCCTGCGGCAGGTGGCGAACGGGGTGGCCGTCCGGATGGCCGTGCTCTTCCTGCTCCTCGGCCAGGTGGTGGGCGGTGACGCGGCGGGAGTCGTCGCCGATCTGGGCCACGGACCGGCCGGCGATGGCTGAGCGCCGCCGGAAGATGCTGTCGCCTCAGCGCCCCGTGGTCGTCATCCGTGGCGGCACGGTCGTCGACGAGACGGGGGAGCGTCGCGCCGACGTGCTCATCGACGACGGCCGCGTCGCGGCTGTCGTCGAGGACCTCGACGTCCCGGCCAAGGCCACCGTCCTGGACGCCGGCGGATGTCTCGTGACCCCCGGCCTGGTCGATCTCCACACGCATCTCCGCCAACCGGGCGGGGAGGAGGCCGAGACGGTGGAGACGGCCTCGCGGGCGGCCGCGCTCGGCGGGTACACGGCGGTGCTGGCCATGCCCAACACCAACCCCACCATCGACAATGCCGCCGTCGCCCGGGAGGTCCTGGCCCTGGGCGAGACCGCTCTGTGCCGGGTGGCGGTGGCCGGGGCCATCACCGTGGGCCGGGCCGGCTCGTGCCTGGCCCCCATGGGTGAGCTCGCCGCTCTCGGGGTCAGGATGTTCACCGATGACGGCACCGGCGTGCAGGACGCCGGCGTCATGCGCCGCGCTCTCGAGTACGCCCGAGGGTTGGGCGTCACCCTCGGTCAGCACTGCGAGGACGCCACCCTGGCCGACGGCGGCCACATGCACGAGGGTGCGTGGTCGAGCCGGCTCGGCGTCCCCGGGGTGCCGGCGGCGGCCGAGGAGCTCATGGTGGCGCGCGACATCATGCTGGCCCGCCTGACCGGGGGGCGGGTGCATTTTCTGCACCTCTCCACGGCGGGCTCGGTGGCGCTGGTGGCCCGGGCCAAGGCCGAGGGACTGGCGGTGACGGCCGAGGTGGCACCGCACCACCTGGCCCTCACCGACGGCGAGCTGGCCGGGTACGACGCCGTCTTCAAGGTGAACCCGCCCCTGCGCACCGACGCCGACGTGGCGGCCCTGCGCGCCGGCTGCGCCGCGGGCACCGTCGACGCCGTGGCCACCGATCACGCCCCCCACCCCCCCGAGTCGAAGGAGGGGCCACTCGACGTCGCCGCCCCCGGCATGCTCGGCCTGGAGACAGCTGTCGCCGTGACGCTGGACGCGCTGTCGCCCGCCATGTCGTTCGGCGCCGTGATGGCCCTCATGTCGTGGCGCCCGGCGCGCATCGCCGGCCTCGGCGTCGATCAGGGCGGCGATCAGGGCGGCCCCATCGCCGTCGACATGCCGGCGAACATCTGCGTGATCGATCCCACGGAGCGGTGGGAGGTCGATCCCGAGCGCCTGGCCAGCCGCAGCCGCAACACACCGTGGGCGGGCCGGATGCTCACCGGTAAGGTCCGCCACACCGTCTACCGGGGCGAGGCCGTCGTCGTCGACGCTAAGGCCCAACGGTGAGCTTCCCCACGGACAGGCCGCCGGCGCTGCTCGTCCTGGCCGACGGCGAGGTCTTCGAGGGCGAGGCCTTCGGGGCGACCGCGCCGGGAGGCGTGGCCACGGGCGAGCTGGTCTTCAACACCGTGCTGTCGGGCTACCAGGAGGTGATCACCGATCCGAGCTATGCGGGTCAGATGATCGCCTTCACCTACCCGCACATCGGGAACTACGGCACGACGGCCGCCGACGACGAGGCCGCCCGGCCGTGGTGCCGCGGTGTGGTCGTCCGTGATCTCGTGGCCCGTCCCTCGAACTGGCGGGCCACCGGGTCACTGGAGGAGATGCTCGTCCGCCACGGCGTTCCCGGCATCACCGGCATCGACACCCGGCGTCTCACCCGGCACATCCGCGACGACGGCGCCATGGGGTGCGCCTTCGGCACGGCGTCGCAAGAGACACTTCACGCCGCGGCGGCGGCCGACCCGGGGACGACCGGACGCGACCTCGTCTCCGAGGTGACGACGGCGGCGCCGTACCGGCGCGGGACGGGACCGCGCCACATCGTGGCCTACGACTTCGGGGTGAAGGAGACGATGTTGCGGAGCCTCGAAGCCGACGCCCGGGTCACCGTGGTACCGGCCACCTTCGCCGCCGACGACGCCCTGGCGCTCGCCCCCGACGGCGTCTTCCTCTCGAACGGCCCCGGCGACCCCGCCGCGCTCACGACCCAGGTGGGGATCATCGCCGACCTGCTCGGCCGGGTCCCGGTGTTCGGCATCTGCCTCGGCCACCAACTCCTCGCCTCCGCCCTGGGGGCGCGCACCTTCAAACTGCCGTTCGGCCACCACGGCGGGAACCACCCCGTCAAGCACATGGCGAGCGGCCACGTGGAGATCACGAGCCAGAACCACAGCTACGCCGTGGAGGCGGACAGCCTCCCCACCACGGGGCCCGACGCCACCGAGCTGACCCACGTGAACCTGAACGACGGGGTCGTAGAAGGTTTCCGCTGCACGTCGGTGGCCGCCTTCAGCGTGCAGTACCACCCCGAGGCGGGGCCGGGACCGCACGACGCCCGCTATCTCTTCGCCGACTTCCATGCGCTGATGGCGAGCCGCTGATGCCGCGGCGGACCGACATCGAGACGATCCTGGTGATCGGCTCGGGCCCCATCGTGATCGGCCAGGCGTGCGAGTTCGACTACTCGGGCACCCAGGCCTGCCGGGTGCTGCGGGCCGAGGGCTACCGCGTGGTGCTCGCCAACTCGAACCCGGCCACGATCATGACCGACCCCGAGCTGGCCGACCGCACCTACGTCGAGCCCCTGGACGCCGACACCCTGACGGCCATCGTGGAGCGCGAGCGGCCCGACGCGCTCCTGCCCACCCTGGGGGGCCAGACGGGGCTGAACCTGGCCATGGCCCTCGTCGAGCGGGGCGTCCTCGACACCCACGGGGTCGAGCTCATCGGCGCCAACGCCGAGGCCATCCGCACGGCCGAGGACCGCGACATGTTCAAGACGGCCATGGAGGGCATCGGCCTCGAGGTGCCGTCGTCGGGTTTCGCCGGTTCTCTGGACGAGGCCATGGCCGTGGGGGAGCGGATCGGTTTCCCCTTGATGATCCGCCCGAGCTTCATCCTCGGGGGGGCGGGCACGGGCACGGCCGACGACCGGCTGCAGCTGGCGCGCGTCGCCGCCGAGGGACTGGCCGCCAGTCCCATCTCGCAGATCCTCATCGAACGCTCCATCGCCGGATGGAAGGAGTACGAGCTCGAGGTCATGCGCGACCGCGCCGACAACTGCGTGGTCGTCTGCTCGATCGAGAACCTCGACCCCATGGGTGTGCACACGGGGGACTCGATCACCGTGGCGCCGGCGCAGACGTTGTCCGACGTCGAGTACCAGGCCATGCGCGACGACGCCTTCGCCTGCATCCGACGGGTGGGGGTGGAGACCGGTGGTTCGAACATCCAGTTCGCGGTGGAGCCGACGAGCGGCCGGCGGCTCGTGATCGAGATGAACCCGCGCGTGTCGCGTTCGTCGGCGCTCGCCTCCAAGGCTACCGGCTTCCCCATCGCCAAGATCGCGGCGCGCCTGGCCGTGGGCTACACGCTCGACGAGATCACCAACGACATCACCGGCGCCACCCCGGTGAGCTTCGAGCCGACGATCGACTACGTGGTGACGAAGATTCCCCGCTGGGCCTTCGAGAAGCTCCCCGGCGTGACCGACCGGCTGGGCACGCGGATGCAGTCGGTGGGGGAGGTGATGGC
>Ga0209415_10001864_pt1 | contig 39857 bp, 38 predicted proteins | sample PeaSoiSIISIP2007_FD_187696 | JGI IMG/M metagenome (GOLD analysis project Ga0209415, IMG submission 187696) | Peat soil microbial communities from Weissenstadt, Germany - SII-SIP-2007 (SPAdes) (version 2) | ecosystem: Environmental > Terrestrial > Soil > Wetlands > Peat | place: Germany...
GGGTGACGCGTGCCGGTTCGGCGCGCCGGGTGACGCGTGCCGGTTCGGCGCGCCGGGTGGTGGTGGCCCGGCGCGCTGCCGATGACGACGCCGGTGCGGTGCGGTGCGACGTGGCGCCTCGGCGCGGCGCCGGTCGGCTCCCCGGGCGCGGCCAGGCGCGCCCTCCGTCGTTCCGACGCCGGCTCACCGGGTGCGTGCGGCCGCGGTCGACGAGCGCGTCCCCGCCGCCGTGGCGGTCGGCGCGGGGGTGGGAGCGGGAAGGCTCACTTCGGGGAGGTCCGTGACCTTGCTCGGGGCGTCGAGCCCGGCTCGCTCGGCCTCCGACACGACGTTCGAGGGGTTGGTCAGGGTGGCCACCTTGAGCTCGAGGTCCCGATGTTTCCCCGAGGCCGAGACGAGCTGCTGCTGCATCCTCGTCAGGCGCACCTGGCCCTGGGTCAGGTAGGCGTTGGCGCCCACCACCGTGAGAAGGCTTCCCACCACGACCACGGCACTGGCCACGACGGCTCGCCGCATGAAGCGGCCCCGACCGGGACGTCCCGGCGCCGGTCGCCCCTCGATCCGGCCAGGGCGTGGCGTCGACGGACGGGGCTCGGTCACGGCCCCGGTCGCCACCGGCCGGACCCGCTCGGGCGCAGCGGCGACGGGCATCAGCCCTCCCCCCGCTCGAAGGCGCGGAGCTTGGCGCTCTCGGCGCGACGGTTGCGTTCGACCTCGTCGGGCGAAGGGCGGCGCGCACCGCGGAACACGAGGTGACCGAGCGAGACCGCCCCGCACCCGCATGGGAGCCCGGGCGGGCAGGTGCACCCTCCGGTGACGGCACGGGCGAATGCGCCCTTCACGATGCGGTCCTCTCCCGAGTGGTATGCGATGGCGACGCAGCGCCCGGCGGGGGCGAGCACCTCGATGGCGTCGGGGAGCGCACGCGACAGGACCTCGAGCTCGTCGTTCACCGCCACCCGCAAGGCCTGGAAGACCCGTCGGGCCGGGTGACCACCGTGGCGGCGGGCGGCGGCGGGGATGGCCGAACGCACCACCTCGGCCAGCTCGGTCGTCGTAGCGAGCGGACGTGCGGCCACGACGGCCCGGGCGATGCGGCGGGCGAAGACACCCTCGCCGTGGGCGGCGAACAGGCGCCGCAGCTCGTCCTCGGGCCAGGTGTTCACCAGCTCCGCCGCGGTCGGACCTTCCTCCTGGTCCATGCGCATGTCGAGCGGGGCCTCGAGCCGGTACGAGAACCCTCGCGCCGCCCGGTCGAGCTGCGGGGAGCTCACTCCCAGATCGAACAGGACGCCGCTGGCCGTTCCGGATCCGGTCCCTTCGGCTGCGGCGACCTCGGCCAGGTGGTCGAAGCGGGCATGGCGCACGACGGCGCGCCCTCCGAATCCGGCCAGCCGCGAGGTGGCCGCCACCACGGCGTCGCCGTCGCGGTCGAGGCACAGAACGCGCAGGTGCGGGTGGGCGGTGAGGAGTGCCGCCGAGTGCCCCCCGGCACCGGCAGTGGCGTCGATGACGACACCGGCGGGGACGGGAGCGAACAGCGCCACCACCTCGTCCGCCATGACCGGCTGGTGGGTAAAGGCCTGGGGCATCCGCAGCCCCTCGACTGGCGGGATGCCGTCGGGAGGGTTGCTCCGTCGACTCGGTTGGAAGCGGGCGGAGGAGGAGTCTTCCACCGAACCAGCCGAGGGGCTGCGCATGCTCCTGGTGTACCTACCGGACTGCCTGTCGTCGTCCTGCTTGCCGTCCTTTCGCCGTTCCCCACCTGTCGTCGAGCCGTGCGGCGGGACTCGCCGCTCCCCGCTCAGTCGTCGGCACCCTCTGTCAGCCGCTGCTCCTCGGGGCCCACCTTCTCCTGCCAACGCTCCGGGTTCCACAGCTCCACCCGGTCGATGACTCCGGCCACCACGACCTCGCTGTCGAGCCCGGCGTACTCCCGCATCCGGGCCGGGACCACCATGCGTCCCTGCCGGTCGACCTCGAGCTCCTGGCTGGCGGAGGCCCAGAAGCGCGCCATGTTGCGGTTCGCCCTGCTGGCTGCCGCCCGCTCTTGCATCTCCTCCATCTGCCGCTCGAATTCCTCGGGCGTCCACAGGGCCAGGCATCCGTCGCGCGCCTCGGTGAGGTACCCGCCGTGCTCGAAGGGAGCCCGGAACTTGGACGGCAGGATGACCCGGCCCTTGTTGTCGAGCGAGTGCTCGTACGTCCCGAAGAACCGTGCCACCGAATCGAGCTCCCACGTCGCTCCCCCCGCATCGCGGGCTCCTCCCCTTTACTCCACTTCGCTCCACTCTAACCCCCACTCCCCCACAGGTCAATCTTCTGCCCCACGCCGCCCCACCGTCCCGGCGGGCGGTGAGGGCCGGGACGGGGCCGAGCGACGCACGACGGCCGGACGCCCGGGGGTGTGGGCACCCCGGCGACCGCCCGTCGTCGCCGGAGCGGCTCGGGAGCCGGGCACGTCGTCGTGGCGCCGACATCGGCACAGCAGCGATCCGCGGTTCGTCAACGCGTCAACGCGTCAACGCGTCAACGCGTCAACGAGTCGGCGCGCCAACGCGTCGAACGCGTCGGTGTAGCGGGCGCCTCAGTCCAGCTGCCGCAGGAACACCTCGTGCACCAAGTCGACGACATCGTGATCGCGGCGCGATGCGACGCTGGGCGCCGCGCCACGCAGGCCGACGGCGAGCGATGCGAGCGCCTGGCCGGCCCGCCGGGCGTCGTCGGCATCGAGTGCGAGCACGCCGAGCAACGCAGCGGGGTCCCACGACAACGGGGCCATCGAGCTGAAGCGCGCTCCGTGGCGCGTGCGGCGCTGTGACAGCCCCACGATCTTCGACGCCCCGGTCACCACCTCACCCGGACCGGTGCCAGCGAAACACACCAGGCGCGACCACGCGTTGTGGACGGCACGCCCGTCGTGCACACGCACATCGGGTACGCCCAGGTCGAGCAGCACCCGCCGCCAGGCCTCACCCAGCCAACGCGGCGAGCGGATCACGTCGTCGTCCCACAGGACGTCGCCGCGGGGCAGCCAGAGGTCGAGCCACACTTGCGCGTCGGGGGCGACGAGCACCGCTCCTCCCCCCGAGCCTCGCTGCGCCACGGCGACACCGGCGCGGGCGGCGCGCCCGGGGTCGACGACATCGAGCCGTTGGGTGCTGCCGACGACCACGGCCGGGTCGAGGACCGAACACACGGCGACGACGCGCCCGGCACGGTCCGCCGGCGCCGGCCACGGCCCTTGGAGCTCCCCGGCCGACCCCGTCCGTCGTTCGACCGCCCAGCCGCCCCGCAGGGCGCCACTCATGCCGTGAGGGACTGCTCGCCCAGATACGGGGTCCACTCGTCGCGGGCCCCACCGCTCATGGCCAGCAACCACACCCGCTGGCGGGGGGCGGCGGGCTGTGTACGGAGCACCAGTCCGGCCTCGTGGGGAAGGCGGTCCTCCTTGCGGGTGTTGCACCGGCGGCAGGCGGCCACGACGTTGTCCCAGGCGTGGAGCCCACCGCGGCTGCGCGGCATCACGTGGTCGATGCTCTCCGCCGGCGATCCGCAGTACTGGCAGCGATGGCTGTCGCGCGCGAACACGGTGCGCCGATTGACGGCGACGGTCCGGTCGTGCGGGACCCGCACGAAGCGGGCGAGGCGCACCACCGACGGCTCGGGGAGCGAACTGCGCTCGGAACGGAACACACGCTCGGTGGCGTGCACCATTTCGGCCTTGGTGGCGAGCACGAGGAGGAGCGCGCGGCGGGTGGACACCAGGCCCAGCGGCTCGAACGTGGCGTTGAGCACCAGAGCCCGGCTCGTTCCCGTCGAACCCGCCTCCCCGGCCAACATCACCGCGAGGCTAGCCCGGCACCTGGTTCGTTCTCCGGCACGCCCCTGGGGCGGAGGTGGCCGTCACTGCCGCCGCCACCGGCGCATGGCGCCGCACCAGGCGATGAACGACACCACGTCGTGGGGGTCGGGCAGGGCGTCGCCCGTCCCCCCGTACGCCGTCTCCATGCGGAAGCGCCACAGGGCGGGGTCCGGTGCCGGCACGGGCGGCCAGTGCCGCCACCATCCCGGCGTCGCCAGACGGGCCGCCTCGGCCAGCGCCGCCGGCCACAACCACGGCCGCCGGGCGATCGCCGCCACCACCACGGCGGCGGTGCGCCCCGACCGGGGTGGACCCTCAGTGCCGAGCCCGGTCACCGGGACACCGCCACACCGCGCTCGAGGGCCTGCCAACCCACGGCCCCGGCGCCGACGAGCGGTCCCCCGTTGCCGAGCCCGCTGGGGACGATGGCGGCCCCGGCCGCGTACGACAACCGGGCGCGGGCGTGCAGTTCCTCGTTGGCGGCCCGGAAGAACGGCGTGCCGAACCCGAGGGCCACCGAGCCGCCCACGACGGCCAGGGCGATGTCGAGCAGGCTCACGACCGACGCCACGGCCCGACCGACCAGCACCCCGGTGCGGCGCACGACCTCCGGGCCGGCGTCGCGGGCGGGGTACCCGGTGACCTGTGCGATGGCCGTGCCCGACGCCTCGGCCTCGAGGCAACCGCGCGCCCCGCACGCGCACAACCGGCCGTCGGGCTCGACGATGACGTGCCCGACATGCCCGGCGTTCCCCGAGGCGCCGTGCAGCAGCCGACCGTCGAGGACCACGCCGCCCCCCACGCCGGTCGACACCACCATGGCCATGAAGTCGCGCTGTGTGCGGGCCGCCCCCGTCCATCCTTCACCCAGGGCGAACGCCTTGGCGTCGTTGTCCATGACGACGGCCAACCCGGTGAGCTCCTCGAGGCGACCCCGCAGGGGGAACGCCCGCCAGGCGGGGATGTTGAGGGGCGAGACGGTGCCGTGCTCGAGGTCCATGGGGCCCCCGCACCCCACGCCGCACACCACGGGCGTGCCGGGCGAGTCAGGGGCACGGCCACGACCCATCACGGCGCGCACCACGGCGGCGAGCGCGCCGAACAGCTCTTCGGGGTCCTCGGTGATCGGCGTGGGGACCCTCCGGGCCTCCGACAGCTCGCCGTCGCGGGTGACGAGACCCGCCGCCAGCTTGGTGCCGCCGATGTCGAGGGACAGGCACAGGTCCACGGAGCGGCACCCTACCGCCGGTACGGCGCCGGACCCGGGGCACGCCGGGCCACGTCGTCGGGTTGCCGGGCGGTTACTTGTTGCGCCGGAAGCGGTCGCGCAGCCAGGTCCGGGTGTCGTTGACGGCATGGCCGATGCCGTCGGACTTGAACGATCGGCCGATGTCCTCCAGCCCGGCCTTGCCCATGCGGCGGACGTTGGTCCAGAAGGTCACGAGCGAGCCGAACATGATGAGGACGCCCAGGAAGCCGAGGAGGACGTTCGTGGTGAAGAAGGCCAGCATGACGGCGAGACCCACCACGAACCCGGCCACCGACCATTTCATGTAGCGGCCGGCGTAGCGGTAGACGCTCTCCGAACGGACGCGATCGGCGAACGCCGGGTCGTGCTGGTACAGGGCCTGCTCCAATTCGTGCAGGACGCGCTGTTCGTGCTCGGAGAGTGGCACGCTCACCCCCTTCCGGCCGCGTGATCGACGTGGCGTGCGCTACGCAATCTTAGGCACGGTCGCGGCCCAAGACAACGCCGCCCCACCGGTCCATCGTGGCCCCGGAACGGGCCCCCCGCCGGACAAGGCCCTGGTCGCGGGCCGAAGATGCCCGGGAAAGGGCGGCGCCGACCAGATCGTCGGACCACCACCGGGTCAGGGCGGTCCATCGGTCGACCCTTCTGTGCTCGGGCCCCACTGGGTGTCGCCACGGCGCTTCACGTCCAGACCACCCCTCCCCACCAGGGTGGCCGGACCGACCGAGGCGTGCCCGTAGCGGGCCCGGATGGCGGACATGGCCGCCTCGACCTCGTCCCACGCCGGGCTGCCGGCACGCTCGGGCGACGCCGCTTCGTCGTGGGGCAACCCGTCGCCACCGGACAGCCCGCCACCCGACATCGGGTCCGGGTCGGGCCCCCCGTCGTCGCCGTGCTCGTCGAAGGAGAGCTGGCGCACCACCTCGGCCGCCTGACCCAGGCCCGACACCGACACGCCCAACAACCGGACGCCCCCCGCCACGTCCACCGCGTCGAGCAGGGCACCCGCCACGGCGCCGATGGCCCGGGGGGAATCCGACGGGGCCCCCACCGTGTGGGACCGCGTGATGGTGGCGCGGTCCCCGAATCGCACCTTGACGGTGACCGTCCGGCCCTGGAGGCGGGCCTCGCGCATGCGGGTGCCCACGGCGTCGGCCATGCGGACCAGGTGGCGGTGCAACGCGGCGGGATCGGCGATGTCGGTGGCGAAGGTCTCCTCGTGCCCGACGGACTTGGTCCCACGGTCGCCCTCCACCGGCCGCGGGTCCTCCCCCCGCGCCAGCGCACCGAGGTGGGTGCCGTTGGCCGTGCCGAGGGTGCGGCACAGCGCGTCGGTCGGGATGCGGGCCAGGTCGCCGATGGTGTCGACGCCCAGCTCCTTGAGCCGGTGGGCCGTGGCGGGGCCGACACCCCACAGGGCCCGGACCGGCAGGGGGTGGAGGAACGACAGCTCCTCCGACGGGAGCACCACGACCACGCCGGCGCCGGGCCGGGGACCCCCGGTAGCGGGGACGGGCTTGGCAGCTCGCGACGCCAGCTTGGCCACCAACTTGGTCCGGGCCACCCCCACGGCGCAGTCGAGACCCAGCTCCCGGCGTACCGCCGCCCGGATGGCGCGGGCGATGTCGGGAGGGGCGCCGAGGAGCCGGCGGCTACCGGAGACGTCGAGGAACGCCTCGTCCAGCGCGATCCCCTCCACCACCGGCGAGAAGCGGTGGAACTGGGTATGGAGCCGTTCGCTCATCTCGGCATAGCGACCGAAGCGACCGGGCAGGAACACCGCCGTCGGGCACCGGCGCCGCGCCTCGACCGACGGCATGGCGGAGTGGATCCCGAAGGCCCGGGCCTCGTAGGTGCACGACGCCACGACCCCCCGGTCGCCCGTGCCGCCCACGATGACCGGTCGTCCGGTGAGCGAGGGGTCGTCGAGGACCTCGACGGCGGCGAAGAAGGCGTCCATGTCGACGTGCAGGACGGTGCAGGCGTCGACCTCGCCCCCGACCGCCGTGAGGGCCCGGGGCGGCACCTGATGCACCGACCGGTCAGCCACCGAGGCGCAGCCGCCGGAATCCCTCGGCGAAGGCGACCCCGGCCCGCCGCCCGTCCTCCTCGGCTCGATCGCGCACGGCCCGACCCGCCCACTCACCGCCGTCGGCGAACTGGGAGCGGTGGCACGACACCGCTGCCACCTTGTCGTCGATCGTGACCGACACGTCGACCCACACCGTGGGCTCGAGCGTCCCCGACAGCAGAGCCGTCTCGACCTGGTGGGCCGGTCCCGTCTCGGGGAAGTAGTGCGGCAAGGCCGCCGCCGGCGACAGGGCGTCGAGCAGTGCGAACCCGGTGGCGCGGTGGTCGCGGTGATTGAAGTAGTCCTCCCCGAAGAACACCGCCGTCGGGTCCGGGCCGAGCACGGTGACCGGTCGCAGCGACCGCACCCACCGCACCAGCATCCCCCGGAAGGCGGCGTCGTCGACGAGCTCGCCGTCGGGGTACCCGAGGAAGTGCTGACCGGTGAGCCCGACGATGGCGGCGGCGTCGGCCGCCTCCGCGGCCCGGACATCGGCCAGGGCGACGGGATCGACGTCGGGATCGTTGGTCCCCTTGTCGCCGTTGGTGCAGATGAGGACGTGGACCTCGGCACCGGCCCGGGCCCAGCGGGCCAGCGTTCCCCCGCACGACACGTCGGGGTCGTCAGGGTGGGCGTAGACGGCGAGGACCGTGCCGGGCACGCCGTCGATCAGCTCCGCCACGGCGTCACGCCTTGCGCTTGGGCTCGGTGGTCTTGGTGAGGAGCCCCACCTCGCGCTGGAAGTCGCCGAGGTCCTCGAACCCCTTGTACACCGAGGCGAAACGCAGGTAGGCCACGTCGTCGACGTCGCGCAGGCGTTCGAGCACCGCCACCCCGATCTGCTGGCTCGACACCTCGGCGCCCTCGCCCCGCAAGGCATCCTCCACCTGCTGGGCGATCTCCTCGAGCTTCTCCTCGGTGACGGGCCGGTTCTTGGTGGCGGCACGCACACCGGCGACCACCTTGGCCCGATCGAACGGCTCCCGGAGCCCCCCGCGCTTCACCACCCACAGCGGGGCTTCCTCCAACCGCTCGTAGGTGGTGAACCGTCGGTTGCAGGCCAGGCACTCACGTCGACGACGGATGGCGACGCCGTCCTCGGCCAGACGTGAGTCGACGACCTTGTCCTCGAGGCTCTGGCACCACGGACACCGCACCAGGCCCACCGTAGTGCCGGTGCCCAGACGGTCAGGGAAGGACGATGCGCTCCCCGGGGACGACGGTGTCGCGGCCCACCTGTGTGGTGAGCCGGGCCACGAGGGCCCGGGGATCTGCGGTCGGATCGAAGCGCTCGGCGATCGACCACAGCGAGTCGCCCGTTCGAACCACGTAGGTCAGGTGACCGGCGACGGTCTGCCCCGCCAGGGCGGGACCGGGGGTGGCGAGGGGATGCCCCCCGGTTCCGCTCCACGGCAGGGCGAGGGCGGTGAGCAGTGCCACCGCCACGGTTCCGAGCACGATCCGGCGGCGTCGCACCACGTCGGCGCCGGTACCGGGACGCCCGGTGGCGCAGCCGGCGCGCATGGGACGCGCCTGGCGACACCGGGGCTCCTGCTCGGGGATGTGAGAGGGCCGACACGGCTCGACCGCGTGCGGAGCCGGTAGACCGGCCCACACGGACGGTGGAGCCGCCTCGGGGGCGGGCCACGCCCGACGCCCGGGACGCGGCGGTGCCGGGGCGAGGACCGTGGTCACCGTGCGCGCCTCGGCGCGATCGAACGTCTGTTCGTCACATATCCATGTGAACACGAACGTGTGTTCGTGTCAAGGGTCTTCTGACCCATCGGACTCCAGATCTGTGGGGCCATGGCGGTGAGCCTCGCGCCAGGGTGTGACAGTGGCGTGGGGTGGCCCAGACGGCCCGCCCCGGACGCCCCCGTTGCCTGTCCGCCCCGTCCCAGGCGAACAAATGTTTGCCTGGGACCGGGCCGAAGAGTACCGTGTCACGAACTGGTGTTCGCCGGCGGCACGGCCGCCGGCGAGCGTGCCTGCCCCCAGCCGGCGTCGCCGGCACCCGGGCGACCCGAGGGAGACGACATGGCAGAGGCGTTGACGGGGAAGCGGCTCGAGATCCTCGAATTCATCGGCGACAGCCTCCGCGAGCGGGGCTACCCCCCCTCGGTACGTGAGATCGGCCAGGCCGTGGGGCTGACGTCGTCCTCCACCGTGCACGCCCACCTGGCCGTGCTCCAGCGCGAGGGGTACCTGCGCCGAGACCCGACCAAGCCCCGGGCCATGGAGGTCCGCTTCGACCCGTCCTCGCGGGCCGCCATGGCCGCCCGCCCCGTCCGGCACGTGCCGCTCCTCGGGGACGTGGCCGCCGGTACGGGGGTCCTCGCCAGCGAGAACGTGGAGGAGCTCCTCCCCCTGCCGGAAGACTTCACCGGGACGGGCTCGGTCTTCATGCTGCGGGTACGGGGCGACTCCATGATCGACGCCGGCATCTTCGACGGCGACTACGTGGTGGTGCGCCAGCAACCCGAGGCCGACAACGGCGACGTGGTGGTGGCCGGCATCCCCGACGACGAAGCCACGGTCAAGACCTTCTCGCGGCGGCGGGGGAAGGTGGTGCTGACACCGGCCAACAGCACCATGTCCCCGATGGAGTTCTCCGGCGACGACGTGACCATCTACGGCAAGGTGGTCACCGTGCTGCGCCGGCTCTGAGACCGCCGGGGACGGCCGCACCCGGTCGGTCCTGCCTCCGGCCGTCCCCGGTCGGCCCGGGTCGGGGACCGGTCATCGCCTACGATGGGCGGACCGCTCCATGCGAGGGAGGCGACCACGTCATGCGCCAGCCGAGCACCCGACTCCGCGCCAGCTTCACACGTATGGACGAGTCCACCGCCGAGGACTGGGTCCACATCGCGGATCAGCACGGCGTCCAGGTCGGCGAACTGGCCGACCGGATCCTCGACCACCTCCGGCTGCTCGACGACGACCACGGCGGCTTCGCCGTCGACCGCCTCACCCACAGCCTGCAGACCGCGCATCGCGCCGAGACGGACGGGCGTGACGACGCCTACCTGGTCTGTGCCCTCCTCCACGACGTGGGCGACGTCCTCGGCCCCATGAACCACGCCGACATCGCCGCCGCCGTCGTGCGCCCGTGGGTGTCGGACCCCTACCACTGGATGGTGCAGCACCACGGCATCTTCCAGGGGTACTACTTCTGGCACCACATCGGCGGGGACCGCGACGCCCGGGACGCGTTCCGGGGGCACGAGTACTACGACCTCACCGAGGAGTTCGTGCGGAAGTACGACATGCCCGCGTTCGACGGCGGGTACCCGACGCCGCCGCTCGACCATTACGAGCCCCTGCTCCGCTCCTTCTTCAGCCGGAGCGGCCACGCACCCTGACGCCGGACACCGGCAGCGATGAGTCGGCCCGTTCCCATCCGTCTCAGCGACGACACCGACGCAACGGAGGCGAGATGGGCGACGTGGTGGTGGGACTCTCGATGTCCCTCGACGGATTCATCGCCGGCCCGAACGACGGGCCGGCGAACCCGCTCGGCGACGGCGGTGACCGCCTCTTCACCTGGTGGACGGCCGGTTCCGAGCGCCTCGGGCCCGACGACCGTTTCCGGCCGCCGGCCGCCAGCCGGCCCGTGGTGGAGGAGATGTTCAGCTGCGGGGCCGTCATCACCGGTCGGCGCACCTTCGACATCGCCGGCGGGTGGGGCGGTCATCACCCGATGGGTGTCCCGTTCTTCGTCCTGACCCACTCCCCACCCGGTGAGCACGTGGGTCCGGGCACCGACGGAACTGCCGTCACCGACGGCATCGAGAGCGCCCTCGAGCAGGCACGGGCGGTGGCGGGCGACCGCCCGATCGCCGTCGGGGCCGCCGACGTGGCCCAGCAGTACCTCCGGGCAGGTCTTCTCGACGAGATCCACATCAACCTGGTGCCTGTCCTCCTCGGCGACGGGGTCCGGCTGTTCGCCAACCTGTCGGACCACCACTTCCTCCTCGAATGCACGCGGGTGGTGGCGTCGACCGGCGTCACCCATCTCCGCTATCGCGTCGTGGAGTGATCACGCCGGCGTGCCGGCGCGCGACCGGCCGGCCCGTCCTCGGCGGGGTGCACGGCGATCCGACGCGGGCGAGCGAGACGGCCGCGCCGCCACGTCACCCGAGGACGGCGGCGAGCACGTCCCGGGCGTACTCGAGCTCGCGCCGCGACACGTGCTCGTCGGCCGTGTGGGCCAGAAGGGGATCGCCGGGGCCGAAGTTGGTGGCGGGAACGCCGATGCCGCCGAACGTGGCCACGTCGGTCCACCCCACCTTGGCGCGCGCCGGCGCGCCGGTGGCGGCCACCAGCGCGGCGATGACGGGATGGCCGAGGGCGGGCTCGGCGCCGGGTGCGCTGTCGACGACCTCGATCCGGTCGCCGAGGTCGGGGTCGAGGCTGCGCTCGAACAGGTCACGCAATTGCTCCTCCGCCGCCGAGGGATGGCGACCGGGGGCGAAGCGGTAGTTGACGGTGACCGACGCCCGGTCGGGGACGACGTTGCCGGCCACCCCGCCCTCGACCGCCACCGCCTGGAGCTGTTCGGTGTACCGGCACCCGTCCACCACGACCGGGCGGGGCTGGTAGCGCGACAGCACGTCCAGTACGCCGGCCAGCCGGTGTACGGCGTTGACGCCGGTCCACGGTCGGGCGGTGTGGGCCCGGCGCCCCCCCACCGACACCACGGCCCGCATGGTGCCCTGACAGCCGGCCTCCACCACCCCGCCGGTGGGCTCGCCCAGCACGGCCACGTCGGCGGCGAGCAGGTCGGGGCGCGCCGTGGCCAGGTGGGCCAGGGCGTTGTGCCGGCGCTCCACCTCCTCGCAGGCGTACAGGACGTAGGTGACGTCCATCGCCGGCGCGGCGACGGTGCCGGCCAGGTCGAGCAACACGGCCAAGCCGCCCTTCATGTCCACCGCGCCGAGGCCCCACAGCGTGTCGCCCTCGACGCGCGGCCCGCCCCCCGCTCCCGAGGGCGGCACGGTGTCGAGGTGACCGGCCAGCACCACGCGCCGGGCCCGGTCGAGGTGGGTGCGGGCCACGACGGTGTCACCGATGCGCTCGACCTCCAGGTGGGCCAGGGCGGCGAACACCTCCTCGACCCGATCGGCCAACGCCGCCTCGTGGTGGCTGATCGAGGGGATGGCCACCAGCTCGGTGGCGAGCGACAGGAGGTCGGTCACGTCGGCATCGGCCGAGCGGGGCTCAGCGGGCCCCATGGTGCTGGCGCAGGACGTCCTCGAGCTTGGCCTTGTCGTGGCGCTCGCCGGGCTCGAGCCGCTTGATGACGAGGACGCAGGGAAGGAAGAACTCGCCTCCGGGGAACTCCCGGCGGCGCGACGCACCCACGGCCACGCTCCACGGCGGCACGACACCGCGCCCCAGTTCCTCGCCCGACTCGGCGTCGATGACGGGTATGCCGGGGTTGAGGATGATCCCCTCGGCGAGCACGGCCCCCTCCCCCACCCGCGCCCCCTGGGTCAGCATGCACCGGCTCCCGATGTTGGCATCGTCGCCGACCATGACCGGGGCGGCGTTCGGGGGCTCGAGCACGCCACCGATGCCGACCCCGCCCGCCAGGTGGACCCGCTCCCCGATCTGCGCGCACGAGCCGACCGTGGCCCACGTGTCGACCATGGTGTCGGCCCCCACGCGCGCCCCGATGTTGACGTAGCTGGGCATGAGGATCACGCCCCGGCCGAGGAACGACCCCCAACGCGCCGAGGAACCGGGGACGGCCCGCACGCCGGCAGCGGCGTACCCGGTCTTGAGCGGCAGCTTGTCGGCGTACTCGAAGGGCCCGAGCTCGACGGTCTCCATGGATCGCAACCGGAACAAAAGGAGGATGGCCGCTTTGAGCCAGGTGTGCACCACCACCTGACCCGCGCCGTCCACCTCGGCCACGCGCACCTCTCCCCGGTCGAGGAGGTCGATGGCCTCGGTCACGACGGCCAGGGCGTCGGTGTCGCCCGGGCCGAGCTGGCCCGACCGGGACCACAGTTCGTCGATCAGGGCAGGCAGGTCGGCCATCGGGGCCCGAGGTTACCGGTCCGCCCCGTCCCCTCCGGAGACCACCGCGTCGGGCGCCTCGGCGGGGGGGTGGAGACGCTCGAGCACCGCCGGCCCGCCGGCGGCCAGGCGGCCGGCGGCCAGCTCGATGCGGTCGTCGGGCTGGACGGCCGCCACCCGCACGAAGCCGGCGCCGTCCGTCCCGTAGAACTCGCCCGGGCTCACGACGACGCCGGCCGCCTCGGCCAGCGCCTCGGCCAGGACCCAGGCGCCGGCACGTCCATCGGTGTCGCCGAGGGCGTCGGCCCAGGCCGGTACGGGGATCCAGAGGTAGAAACCGCCGGAGGGCAGGGTGACGTCCAGTCCCGCCCCGCCCAGCATGGTGGCCAGGCGGTGCAGCCGGTTCCGGTAGCGCCGGCGCTGCTCGAAGACGTGGACGTCGTCGTCCCACGCCACCACGGCGGCGGCCTGCACCGGGCCCGGCACCATGAACCCGGCGTGCTTGCGCACCTCGGACAGGTAGGCGACGAGCTCGGGGTCGCCGGCGTAGACGCCCACGCGCACCCCGGCCAGGTTGGAGCGCTTCGACAGGGAGTGCACGGCCAGGACCCCGTCGGTGCCGTGCTCCACCACGCTCGACGGGGGGCCGTCCCAGGTGAACTCGGCGTAGCACTCGTCGGAGAGCACGGGCACGGCACGGGCCCGACCCCAGTCGGCGGCGGCACCCAGGTCGGTGCGTGCCCCGGTCGGGTTGGACGGGCTGTTGACCCACAGGCACAGGGCCCGCCCGGCGTCGGCATCGGCCACCGCCGACAGGTCCAGTCCACCGCCGGGGCGCTCGGGCACCTCCACCACCCGACACCCGGCCAGCCGCCCGCCCATGGCGTAGGTGGGGTAGGCGACGGCCGGGGCGAGGACGGTATCGCGGTCGGGGGTGCGCAGCCGCAGGAACCACGCCGTCGTGGCCACGAACTCCTTGGTGCCCACGCAGGCGGCGACGTGGGCCGGATCGAGCGCCACCCCGAAGCGCCGCTCGATCCACCTGGCCGCGGCGCGGCGCAGCTCGGCACTTCCCACCGACGCCGGATACCCCCGCTCGGTGCCCGAAGAGCCGAGGGCGGCCACCACGGCGGGCGGGGGCGGGTCGCACGGTGTGCCCACCGACAGGTCGACGGCCCCACCGGAGTGGGCCGCCGCCCGGGCCGCCACCGCGGCCAGGCGGTCGTAGGGGTACGGCGGCGGCGAGAAGCCGGGGACGGGGGCGCTCACGACGCCACGAACTGCCCGAACCGCGCCCGCCCGGCCTCGTCCAGCACCACGTGCACCACGGTGGCGCCCTCCCCGTGGGACTCCTCCACCACCTCCCCCTCGCGGTGCACGGCGGCCAGCACGTCGCCCCGGTCGAACGGCACGAGCAGCTCGACCACCCGGTCGGCGCCGCGCAGGCGGTCGCCCATGGCCCGCAGCAGCTCGTCCATGCCCTCGCCGGTGCGAGCCGACACCACCACCGCCCCGTCGTGGCTCGACGCCAGCCGGGCCGTCGCCACCGGGTCCCGGTCGGCCTTGTTCACCACCAGCAGCTCGGGCACCGCCGCGGCGTCGATCTCCTCCAGCACGGCCCGGACGGCCTCGAACTGGGACTCGGGCTCGGGCGCCGAACCGTCGACCACGTGGAGGAGGAGATCGGCCTCGCGCACCACCTCGAGGGTGGAGCGGAACGCCTCCACCAGCTGGTGGGGCAGTTTGCGGACGAATCCCACGGTGTCGGAGACGAGGACGGTCTCACCGCCGGGGAGCGCCAGGCGCCGGGTACGGGGGTCGAGGGTGGAGAACAGCCGGTCCTCGACCACCACGCCGGCGTCGGTGAGGCGGTTGAGCAGCGTCGACTTCCCGGCGTTGGTGTACCCGACGAGGCTCACCTCGCGCTGGCGCGACCGCTGGCGCGACCGACGCTGGGTCCGCCGGGTGGCGCTCACCTGGCGCAGGTCGCCCTCGAGGCGCGTCATCCGCCGCAGCAGGCGGCGCCGGTCCACCTCGAGCTGCGTCTCTCCCGGGCCGCGCGTCCCGATGCCACCGGCCTGCTGGGACAGGCCGAGGCCGCGGCCGCGCAGGCGCGGCAGCCGGTAGCGCAGCAGCGCCAGCTCCACCTGGGCCTTCCCCTCCTGCGAGCGGGCGTTCTGGGCGAAGATGTCGAGGATCACCGCCGTGCGGTCGATGGCCGTCCGTCCCAAGAGCTTCTCGAGGTTGCGCTGCTGGGCAGGGGACAGCTCGTCGTCGAACACCACGGTGTCGGCGTCGAGGGACTCCGACAGCTCGTGCAGCTCACCGGCCTTGCCCCGCCCGACGAAGGTGGCCGGGTCGGGACGGTCCCGACGCTGCACCACGCGCCCCACCACGATGGCACCGGCCGTGTCGACGAGCAGGGCCAGCTCGTCGAGGTCCGCCTCCACCACCACCGTCGACGTCCAGGGGAACACCACCCCCACGAGCACGATGCGCTCCTGGAACCTGCGCTCGATGAGGGTCACGGGCCCGTCACCGCCTCGGCGGGGCGGGGACCGGGCGCGGGCGGATCCCCGTCGAGACCGGTGACCAACGCCGCCAGGACGGCGGCGTCCACGGTGACGTCGCCCACCTTCTGGGTGGGCCCGGCCAGGACGATGCCCCCGGGCCCGAGCTCGACGTCGAGCCGGCCGCCGGGGTTGTGCACCGCGACCCGCGGCCCGACGTCACCGTGGTCGTGGGCCGCCGCGGCCGCCGCGCAGGTGCCCGTCCCGCACGCCAGCGTCTCGCCCACACCGCGCTCCCACACCCGCAGCACGAGCTCGTCGGGTCCGGGTCCGGGCCACACGAACTCGACATTGGCCCCGCTCGCCAGCGACGCCTCGAGGCGGGCACCGACGCCCCGCACGACGTCGTCGCCCACGGGCGGTCCGAAGAGCACCACATGAGGGTTGCCCATGTCCACCCGCCGTCCCCACCGCACCCCTGGCGGGTCATCGGGTGCGAGCTGCTCACCGAGCACGGCGGGCCCCATGTCGACCCGTCCGTAGCCCCATCCCGGATCCGGCCCCGGGCGGTACTGCACCGTCCGGACACCGCCGAGGGTCTGCACCGTCACGTCGCCCGCCGCCACGAGGCCGGCGTCGACGGCCGCCTGCACCAGGCACCGGATCCCGTTGCCGCTCATCTCGGCCACGGTGCCGTCGGCGTTGCGCAGGTCCATGGTGAGCATGGTGGTGCCGACCCGCCCGGCCCGCAGCACGCCGTCCGCCCCCACGCCGCGATGGCGGTCGCACAGGGCGCGCACCTCGGCCGCCGACAGGGGACGGCGCTGCTCGGGGTCGAGCAGCACGAGGAAGTCGTTGCCCGCGCCGTGGTGCTTGGTGAGCCGAAGGGCACCCGTCATGGAGTGGGATCGCTCCATCCCGTCAGTCTCCCACCTGGCGACCGTCCCACATCCCGACCAGCTGGGCCGGGAGATCACCACCGGGATCGAGCCAGCGAATCCGCGGATCGCGCCGGAACCACGCCCACTGCCGGCGGGCGAAGGCGCGGGTGCGCCGCACCGCCGTGTCGACCGCCTCCCCGAGGGGGACGCCGTCCTCGAGGTGCGACAGCAGCTCGCGATAGCCCAGTGCCTGGCGGGCGGTGCGCGACAACCCTCCGGGACGGCCGGCGAGGCCCCGTACCTCGTCCAGCAAGCCGCGGTCCATGAGCCCCCGGAAACGCAGCTCGATGGCGGCGTCGAGCACGGCCCGGTCGGGGCAGATGCCCACCAGGAGGAAGGGCGAGGGGGGGTAGGCGCCGAGCCCGGGCCCGAACGAGGAGAAGGGCCGCCCCGATCCGAGCGTGACCTCGAGGGCGCGCACCACCCGGCGCCGGTTGGCGGGGGTCGTGCGCGCCGCGGCCACGGGGTCGACCGACCGGAGGCGTTCGTACAGTCGCGCCGTCCCCCCCGGTTCGCCCGCCTCGGCCTCGAGGGCGGCCGACAGCTCCGCCCAGCGGCCGGGGACCTCGAGACGGTCCACCACGGCCCGCAGGTAGAGCCCCGTCCCCCCGACGAGCAGGGCGCGCCGCCCCCGGTGCTCGATGTCCACCACGGCCTCGGCCGCGGCGGCCTGGAAGCGCCGCACCGTGAACTCCTCGGCCGGGTCGACGAGATCGAGGAGGTGGTACCGGCCCTCGGCGCGTTCGGCCGGGGTGGGCTTGGCCGTGCCGATGTCCATGCCCCGGTACACGCACATGGAGTCGACCGACACGAGCTCCGCCTCCGGACGCCGGCGTGCCAGGGCCAGGGCCAGAGCCGACTTCCCCGACGCCGTCGGCCCCACCAGGGCCACGTGCCGACAGGGGCCGACGGGCTCGGGCGGCCGCCCCACCGCTCAGCCGGCCGAGACGGGGATGCGCAGGCGGATGCGGGACGGTGCGGTCACCCGCACCAGGTCCCCGAGGAGGTGGTGGGGGGCAGCCTCGCGCACGCGCACGTCGGCGTAGGCGCCGGCGCCGGGCACGCCGGTGGGGGGCGGTGCGAAGTGGACCAGCTTGTTCTGCCGGGTGCGCCCGGTGACGACGCCGGGGTCGCGCTTGCTCGGTCCTTCCACCAGCACCTCCTCCACCCGGCCGATGCGGGCCCGGTGGCGGGCCAGAGCAGAGCGCTCCACCACCACCCGCAGCCGCTCGAAGCGTTCGGCCACGACGTCGTCGGGCACGGCGCGGTCGGCCATGGTCGCCGCCCTGGTTCCCGGGCGGGACGAGAAGATGAACGTGTAGGCGCTGTCGTAGGCCGCCTCAGCCGCCACCTCGAGGGTCCGCTCGAAGTCGTCGTCGGTCTCGCCCGGGAACCCGACGATGATGTCGGTGGTGACGGCCAGGTCCTCCACCGCGGCCCGCGCCGCCGCCAGCCGTGCCAGGTAGCGCTCGGCGCTGTACCCCCGGCGCATGGCGGCGAGCACCCGGTCGCTGCCCGACTGCAGCGGCAGGTGGAGGTGCTCGCACACCGAGGGCGTCTCGGCCATCGCCGCGATCGTCTCGGGCCGCAAGTCCTTCGGGTGCGGGCTCGTGTAGCGCACACGGCGGATGCCCTCGACACCCCCCACGGCGCGTAGCAGCTCGCCGAAGAGTGGGCGCCGCCGGGTGACGTCACGACCGTAGGAGTTGACGTTCTGCCCGAGCAGCGTCACCTCGGTGACACCGCCGGCGGCCAGGCCCTGAACCTCCTGCACCACGTCGGTGAAGGGACGCGACACCTCGGGCCCGCGCACCTGCGGGACGATGCAGAAGGCGCACGAGTTGTCGCACCCCATCTGGATGGTGACCCACGCCGCGAAGGAGACGGGGCGCGGGGCGGACAATGCCGGAGCCAGCGCGCCGGCATTGTCGGGCATCGGCGCATCGAGGACCTCGACCACCGGGCCGCCGGCGGCCGCCTGGCGCAGCAGCGCCGGGGCACGCCCGAGGTTGTGGGTCCCGAAGACCACATCGACGTGCCCGGCGCGCCGGCGCACCGCCTCGCGGTCTTTCTGGGCCAGGCAGCCCCCCACCGCGATCTGGATGTCCGGGCGCCGGTCGTGCAGCTCCTTCAGCCGGCCGAGCTGGCCGTAGAACTTGTTGTCGGCGTTCTCCCGGATGCAGCAGGTGTTGAGCACGACGACATCGGCCTGCTCGAGGTCCTCGGTCGGTTCGAGCCCGTCGGCCATGAGCAACCCCGCCAGGAGCTCGGAGTCGTGCTCGTTCATCTGGCAGCCGAAGGTGCGGATGTGGAACGTGCGGGCCATCGGTCTCAGAACGCAGACGCCGGCGGACGTACCGCCGAGTGGGGGACGTCCTCGACGATGAGGCCTTCGACGTCGGCCCGCAACACGAGGGCGCGGCCGGGCACGCCGATGTCCTCCATGGCGGACTCCGCCGCAGCACGCACCCGCTCGCCGTCGGCGCCGTCGCAGATCCCGAGGAGCGTCGGACCCGCCCCCGACCAGCACGACGCCATCGCCCCCGCCGCCACCAGGCGGGCCAACAGCTGCGGGGCCTCGGGGAACAGGGGGCTGCGGTAGTCCTGATGGAGGCGGTCCTCCGTCGACTCCCGGATCAGCAGGGAACGGTCGGCCAGGCCGGCCAGGAGCAGCGACAACCGACCCAGGTTGAAGGTGGCGTCGGCCCGCCCCACCTGCTGGGGTAGGGCCTGGCGGGCCTTGGCGGTGGGCAGCGGCCGTTCGGGCACCATGGCCACGAACACGAGCCCGCCGTCGAGCGCCATGCGCACCGCCTTCACCGCTCCCCGCACCACGGTGGCGGCCACCAGCCCGCCGACCACCGAGGCGGCCGCGTTCTCGGGATGGCCGTCGACGCGCGCCGCCACCCCGAGCGGGTCCTTCGAGCCGGCAGCGGCGGCAGCGGCCACGGCCAGCGCCGCCGACGACCCGAGGCCGCGCGCCACCGGGATGTCGGAGCGGACGGTGATGGCGAGGCGGTCGTGCCCCACGACGTCGATCGCCACCCTGGCCGCCAGGTGCATGGCGTCTTCCTCCAGGTCGGCGCCCTCGCCCTCCGACCGCACCACCAGGCGGGGGGACGGCTCGATCTCGACCTCGACGTAGAGGTCGAGCGCGACGGCGAGGACGTCGAAGCCCGGGCCGAGGTTGGCTGCCGACGCAGGAGCCCGGGCGCGCATGGTGCCAGGGTAGTGCCCCACCCTGGGGAGCCCGCCCCGGGCGCGCTCAGCGACGCGTCAGGCGCCACCGCAGCGTCGGGCCCCGCACGGAGCCGGCCAGCTGCGCGTAGACCCGCACCTGCTCGGCACCGGCGCTGACCGTGACAGTCTCGACGTGGGCCCCGGCGAGCGTCCCGGTCCGCACCGGATCGTCCGACAGGCCGGCCCGCACCACCTGACCCGGCCACACCACCAGGGTGGCCGGGGCCGTCGCCACGACCGCCACTGCGGGCCGGGTCCACGCCGTGGTGACGGTCCCGACCCGTGTCCCGCCCGCCAGCACAGCCAGGGGGTGCAACCCGCCCGCCACGGCGTCCACGATGCGCAAGGCGGTCTGATCGGCGTCGGACAGCGGGTCGGTTCCCGCCTGACCCGTCACGGCCGCCAGCATCAGCACGGTCCTGCCCCCCACCGTGCGGTCGGCCGCCATCACCAGGCACCCCATGGCCGCCTGCGTGAATCCCGACTTCACGCCCACGACGCCGTCGGTCCCCACCGACTGCACGTAGTTGACCAGCCGGCCGGCGATGGGCAGCGTGATCGAGGGCTGGTCCACCACGGCCGCGAAGGTGGGGATGGCCATGGCCGCCTGGGTCACGCGCAGCAGATCGGCAGGCGTGCCGACCGTGGCGCCGCTGAGGCCACTGGCGTCGGCGAAACGGGTGTGCGCCATGCCCAGGGCGGCGGCGGCGCTGTTCATCTTGGTCACGAAGGCGGGCACGGTGCCGGCGTCCCAGCGGGCCAGCACATCGGCGAAGTCGTTGGCCGAGTGCACCATCAGGCCGTTGAGCAACTGCCGCTCCGTCAGCCGCTCACCGGGCTGCACCGGCACGTTGGTGGCACCGTCGGCGTCCTCGGCGATCGCCTCCGTCTGGTCGGCTGCGGTCATCACGAGCGACGGGCCGTGGGCCCCGGGCGCGAGCGGATGATCGCGCAGCGTCAGGTATCCGGTCATGATCTTGGTCAGGCTGGCGATGGGGACCGGCGCCTCTGGACCGGACTGCTCGACCAGGCCCAGGGCCGGGACGTCGACGGCAGCCTCGCCCGCCGACGGCCACGGAAGCGCCGGCGCCGTGCCGGGCACCGTCTCGACCAGGTGGACGGTGCTGTGCAGCACGGGCGCCGGGATCGGCCGGCCCATCTGCACCACGGCCAGGGTGATGACACCACCCGCCAGCAGCACCGTGGCCGACCAGCGCAGGCGCCGGCCCCGTCGCCGCCTCGGCGGTTCGACGAGGGGCGCCGAACCGCCCGCCGCCAGGGCGCGCACCGCCGCCGCGTCGGTGGAGCCGACCAACATGACCCGCTCCTGCGCCTGGCCCGGCGGTGGGGCCGGCGTCGTTCCCACCTGGGCCATGTCCGTCACGCCGGTCATACCCGTGACCGCGGTGGTGCCGGGAGGGGCTGCCTGGTGCCCGGCGGTGCCGGGCGAGGCGCTGCCGGGCGCGGCGGTGCCGGGCGCGGCGCTGCCGGGCGCGGCGGATTCGACCGGCGCCGTGCCGGACGGAGCGGTCTCGGACGGAGCGATCTCGGACGGATCGGTCTGGACGGGGGCGACCGAGCCCCGGGTGACGGGCTCGGTCGGAGGCGGCGCCAGAGCGCTCCCCACGGAGAACCGGTCGGGATCGACCACGGCCGGCACCGCCACCGCAGCCGGCTCGGCGGGTGGCGTCACCACCGGCGCAGCTGCCGTGCCGCTCGCGGACGCCGCCTCAGGGGCCTCGGCGGTCGGCGCCCCGCCGGGCCCCGTCGTCGGCTCCGCGGCCCGCACCGTCGGATCCGCGGACAGCGTGGACATGGCGCCGAGGCCATCGGTGGCCGGGAAGGCCCTCGTGGCGCCGGGCCCACGGGTGTGGCGGCCGTTGCGACGGGACACGCCGCTATCCGACGGAGATGTGCTCGAGCTCGTCGGGCGTCATCAGTACGGCACGGGCCTTCGAGCCTTCCGACGGTCCGACCACCCCCCGCCGCTCGAGAAGGTCCATGAGTCGCCCGGCTCGCGAGAAGCCGACCCGGAGCTTGCGCTGCAACATCGAAGTGGACCCTAGCTGAGAACGGACGACCAGCTCCATGGCTGCCGACAGCAGGTCGTCGTCGTCGTCGAAGCCTTCACCGCCAACAGTGGGGCCATCCTCACCGGCGATGCCGGTCACGTATTCAGGGTCGCGCTGGCGTTGCCAGTGCGCCACCACGGCCCGGACCTCGTCCTCTGACACCCACGGTCCCTGGATGCGCCGGGGCACCGACGACGACGCCGTGAGGAGCAGCATGTCGCCCTTGCCGATCAGGCGCTCGGCCCCGGGCTGGTCGAGGATCACGCGGCTGTCGGCCAGGGACGACACCGAGAACGCCAGCCGGGATGGCACGTTGGCCTTGATCACCCCGGTGATGACGTCGACCGACGGGCGCTGGGTGGCCAGCACCAGGTGGATCCCGACCGCCCGGGCCATCTGGGCGATCCGGCAGACGGACTCCTCCACGTCGCGCGCCGCCACCATCATGAGGTCGTTGAGCTCGTCCACCACCACCAGGACGAAAGGCAACCGCTCGCGCCGCACGGCCGGTGACAGCGCAGCCCGCGACTGCGCCACACGCTCCGCCGCTCTGGCCCGGGCCTCGTCGTCACCGTCGACCGTGTCGTCGCGCTCGACCTCGTCGACCTCGTCGACCTCGTCGTCGTCGTCGGCGGCGTGGGGGGGCGAGTCCTGCTCGAATTCCCCTCGGTCGACGGCCGCGTTGTAACCGGTGATGTCGCGCATGCCCGCCTCGGCCAGCACGTCGTAGCGTCGCTCCATCTCGGCAACGGCCCACGACAGCGCGTTGGCGGCCTTCTTGGGGTCCACCACGACCTGCGTGAGCAGGTGCGGCAACCCGTTGTACTGCCCGAGCTCCACCCGCTTCGGGTCGACCAGGATGAGTCGCACCTGTTCAGGCGTGGCGCGCATCATGATCGACGTCAGCAGGGAGTTGATGCACGACGACTTGCCCGCCCCGGTGGCACCCGAGATGAGGATGTGGGGCATGTCGGCCAGGTTGGCCATGACGGGGCGCCCGGCGATGTCGCGGCCCAGCCCCACCTCGAGGGGATGGGTGGCGCCGCGGGCCTCGTCCGAGGCGAGCACGTCTCCCAGGGTGACGAGCTGGCGGCGCCGGTTGGGCACCTCGACGCCGATGGCCGACTTGCCCGGGATGGGGGCGAGGATGCGCACGTCGGGTGACGCCATGGCGTAGGCGATGTCCTTGGCCAGGCTGGTGACGCGGGCCACCTTCACCCCCGCGCCGAGCTCGAGCTCGAACCGGGTCACGGTGGGGCCCACCGTGTAGCCCACCAGGCGGGTCTCGACGCCGTGGGCGGCCAGGGCCGTGACGAGGGCACGCCCGGACGCCGCCACCTCGGAGCGGTCGAACTCCTGGGGCTTCGAGCGCGACAGCAGCTTGCCGGGCGGCAGCCGCCAGTCGCCCGCCGGGACGTCGACCGCCATGCGCAGGGCGCCACCGGGTCCGGCGGCGGGTGCGCCGGCGGGCACCAGGGCCTCGGTGTCCACCACCGCCGTCTCGACGGGCTCGTCCACGACCGGGACCGCGTCGACAGTGCCCTCGCCACCGGTCTCGGGGCCGGTCGGCGGGGCGGCCGGCGCCGCGTCGAGCAGGGCGTCGATGTCGAACAGCTGGGGCGCGGCGCCACGGCGCGCTGCGGGCGGGGTGGGGTGCACCTCGTCGACGGTGTCGTCGGTGTCGACGGTGTCGTCGGTGTCGGCGGTGTCGTCGGGATCGATGTCGGGAAAGGCGAGGGCCCACGCGGCCGCGCCGGCCCGGACCACGCCCCGGCAGGCGTCGCGCACAGTCACCGCCGTGAGCAGCACCAGCGCCAGCGCCACCAGGCCCAGGAGCACGACCGCAGCGCCCCAGGCGCCGAGGCCCAGGCGCAGGGGGTCACCCATGCACGCGCCGATCCACCCGCCCGCTCCGGCCAGGCGATGGACCGGGGCCGTGAGACGAGGGGCTCCCCCGGCCAGACCGGCCAGTCCCGCCACTGCCGCCAACAAGAGGATCAGTCCGAGCGCCGTTCGGACCGGCTCGTGGCGGGGGCGCCCGGCCACGAGCATGGCCCCGGCGCCGACGAAGGTCGGTGGGACCAGGAACCGTCCCACCCCGAGCATGGCGCCGATGCCGACCCGCACGTCGTGCCCGGCGGGTCCGAGGGCGTCGGCGTAGAGGGCCAGGGCAGCCAGGATCCCGACGGTGAAGGAGGCGATCCCCCACACGTCCTCGGCGTGCTCGCCCAGGATGACCATGGTCGACTGCAGCCACGTCGGACGCAGCCGCCGGCGGGGTGCGCCCGCCCGGCGACGGGTGGGCGAAGGGCGCGACTTGGGCCCTGACCTGGACCGGGAGGCGCCGCCGGACGCGGACCGGCGCTTCCCGGCCGGCGACCGGGACGAGGAACGGGAGCCCGCCGGGCGGCGCTTGGTGGTCACCACAATGACCCCAACGCTAACAGCCGCCCCACGGGGGGCCGAGGACTGCCTAGACGGTGACGACGACGGGGACGATCATGGGGCGTCGCCGGGTGCGCTCCCCCACGAACTTGCCCAGCGCACGACGGGCGTGGCGCCGCAGCGTCTCCTGGTCGGTGGCCCCTTCGGCCAGGGCCTGCTCGAGCGAGGCCCGCACGGCGTCGCTCGCCTCCCCGAGCAGCGCCTCGGCCTCCGGTGCGTGCACCCAGCCCCGGGTGACGATCTCCGGTGGGCAGACCACCTCCCGGGCGTGCGGGTCGACGGTGGCCACGACCACCACCACGCCCTCCTCGGACAGGACCTGCCGGTCGCGCAGCACACCGTGGCCGACGTCGCCCACGGTGCCGTCGACGTAGAGGAACCCGGCCGGCACGGCGTCGCCGCGGCGCAGGCCCTTGTCGGCCAGGACGATCGAGTCGCCGTCCTCGCACAGCAGGACCTTGTCGGCGTCCACACCCATCTGCTCGGCCAGCCGGGCGTGGTTGACCAGGTGCCGGTACTCGCCGTGGACGGGGATGAACCACTCGGGGCGGGCCACTGACAGCATCACCTTGAGCTCGCCCTGGCGGGCGTGGCCGCTCACGTGGACGGGCTCGACGCCGGTGTGGATCACCTCGGCGCCCCGTCGGTACAGCGAATCGATGACCCGACCCACGGCCCACTCGTTGCCGGGGATGGGATGGGCGCTGATCACCACCGTGTCGTCGGGCCGCAGGTGCAGCCACTTGTTGTCCCCGGCGGCCATGAGCGCCAGGGCCGACAGCGGTTCGCCCTGGGAGCCGGTCGACACCACGCACACCGATCCGGGGTCCAGGTCGTCCACGCGCTGGACGTCGACGAGGATGTCGGAGGGGATCTCGAGGATGCCCAGACGGCGAGCGAGCTCCACGTTCTTGGCCATCGACCGCCCCAGGGTGGCCACCTTGCGATTGGTCGCCGCGGCGGCGTCGAACACCTGCTGGACGCGGTGGATGTGGCTGGCGAAGCAGGTCACCACCAGGCGGCGGCCGGCGGACGCCTCGAAGAGCCGCAGCAAGGTGGCGCCCACCGACGTCTCGGACTCGGTGAAGCCCGGCTCCTCGGCATTGGTCGAGTCCGACAGCAGCAGGCGGATGCCCGATTCCTTGGCGATGGACCCGATGCGGGCCAGGTCGGTGAGCCGGCCGTCGACGGGGGTCAGGTCGAGCTTGAAGTCGCCGGTGTGCAGGATCACGCCCTGCGGTGTGTGGAAGGCGGTGGCGAAGCCGTTGGGCACCGAGTGCGTGACGGGGATGAATTCCACGTCGAAGGGACCGATGTCGAGGCGCGACCCGTCGTTCACCTCCACGAACGTGGCCCGGTCCTCGAGGCCCGCCTCCTCCACCCGGTTGCGGGCCAGCCCCAGCGTCAACGCCGAGCCGTAGACGGGGACCGACAGGTCCCGCAGCAAGAAGGCGAGGCCGCCGGTGTGGTCCTCGTGCCCGTGGGTGAGGATGACAGCCTCCACCGCCTCGGCCTTGTCGCGCAGGTACGAGAGGTCGGGCAGGACCAGGTCGATGCCGGGCATGTCCGGCTCGGGGAACATGACACCGCAGTCGAGGACGACCATGCGCCCCCCGAGCTCGATGACCGCGCAGTTCCGGCCGATCTCTCCGAGGCCGCCCAGGAACGAGACGCGTACCGGGTCAGGCAACCGGGCCGCCAGCGTCGGCACCGGCGGTGCTCGTCGTGTGGTGCCCGAGCCGCGCCACCACGGCGCGCGCCCGCTCGTCGAGCTCCGCCGGCGCGTCGCCCAGCGGGAGCCGGCACTGGCCGGCCGGGAGGCCGAGGACGCGGCAGGCGGCCTTGGCCGGCAGTGGGTTGGGGAATTCGTCGCTCGACTCGAAGGCGTAGGACTCGAAGAGCCGGGCGTTCGTGGCCCGGGCCCCCTCGACGTCGCCCTTGGAGAACGCGGCCACGAACTCCCCCATCTCCTCGCCCGCCCAGTGCGAGGCCACGCTCACCACCCCGACCGCGCCCACCGCCAGCAGCGGCAGGGTCAGGGCGTCGTCCCCGCTGTAGAGCTCGAAGCCCGGTGGCGCCTCGGCCACCAGCCGGGCCGCTCCGGCCGGGTCCCCTGCCGCGTCCTTGACCCCCACGATGTTCGGCACCTGGCGGGCCAGCTGCACCATGGTGTCGCGGGCGATCCTCCGCCCGGTGCGCACCGGGACGTCGTAGAGCATGACGGGGAGGTCGGTGGACGTCGCCACCGCCGTGAAGTGCCCCAGCAGTCCGGCCTGCGAGGGCCGCGAGTAGTAGGGCGTGACCACGAGGGCGGCGGCCGCGCCGGCGTCGCGCGCCAGCCTGGTGCACTCGACGGAGTGGCGGGTGTCGTTGGAGCCCGTGCCGGCGATCACGGGCACGGTCACCGCCTCGGCCACCGCCCGCCACAGCTCGACCAGCTCGGTGTCGGAGAGCACGGGGCCCTCCCCCGTCGTCCCCGCCACCACCAGGCCGTCGCTGCCGTGGGCCGCCAGCCAGCGCGCCAGCGTGACGGCACCGTCGACGTCGAGCGCCCCGGCCTCGTCGAAAGGGGTGACCATGGCGGTGACCACCGCTCCGAAGCGTCCCGGTCCCGAGGGTGCCATCACGCCCGTCAGGCTATCTCGCCGGCGGCCGTGGGCGGCCGCCCACCCCGGGGGACCGTCAGGCGACGGCGTCGGTGGATCCGGTGGCCTGCAGGGTGTCGTACTCCTCGCCCGTGTCGGCCCAGTCCTCGAAGCCGATCACACCCAGCTCGGTGAAGCGGTCCCTCAGCCACCCGTCGGCGGCGTCGAGCAACCCGAGCTTCTTGCAGTTGGGGACGATCTTCGAGAACAGCATGGACTGGAAGACCTGGCGGTCGGGGACCTGCATGAGCAGGGGCACGACCTCCTTGGGGTTGACCCCCATGCGGTCCCACACCTCTTGCTGGAGGAATCGGTCGCGCATGCGCACGGCCGCCTCGAAGGCGAACTCCTGGCGCTCGCGGATCTCCGCCGCGCTCAGCTGCTGGTAGTACTCCTGGAGGCTCAGGACCCCGAAGGCGACGTGGCGCGCCTCGTCGGACATGACGTAGCGCAGCAGCTGCTTGAGCAAGGGCTCGGTGGTCATCTGGTGCATGAACCCGAACGCCGCCAGGGCCAGGCCTTCCACCATGATCTGCATGCCCAGATAGGTCATGTCCCAGCGGCTGTCGGCGATGATGTCGTCGAGCAGCAGGCGGAGGTGGGCGTTGATCGGGTAGTGCCCCGACAGCTTGTCGTCGAGGTACTTGGCGAACACCTCGACGTGGCGGGCCTCGTCCATGACCTGGGTGGCCGCGTAGTACTTGGCGTCGATCCACGGGACCGACTCCACGATCTTGGCCGTGCACACGAGCGCACCCTGCTCGCCGTGCATGAACTGCGACAGCGTCCAGTTCTGGCCCTCGATCCCGAACTGGATCCACTCGCGGTCCCCCCAGCTGGCCAGGGCCGTCCCGCTGACGTCGACGCCCTCGGTGAACCCGCCGTTGGCCACGGCGTTCGCCACCACCAGCTTCTCCTGGTCGACCTCGGTCTCCCACGGGAGGTCGGTCTGGCCGTTCCACTGGGCCCGCTTGGCCTTCTCGTAGAGCTTCTCGAGCTTGGGCCGCTGGCCTTTTTCGTAGTCCCACGTGAAGATGGTGTCGTACACGGAGCGGACGTCGTGGTGCTGCTCGTCGCTGTCGGTGTTGACCACCGACAGGATCGCCTCCAGGTCGTTGACGTCGTCGCGGCCGATGATGTCGGCCGTGTCGCGCATCTGCTGGGTCATGACACATCTCCCTTGGTGGTCTCGATCGGGTGGGCTGCGAAGGCGGGATCGACCCGGGCGACGGACGACACGCCCGCGGCGGGGCGCCGGGCGCCCGGGCGCGACGACAGGGCACGGATGCCGGGCAGCACGAATTGGCGCACCAGTTGCCGGACGTGCGCAGGGTCGGTGAGGTCGACGCCGGTGGCGGGACAGGCGAGGTACGACACCACGATGCGCGTGGCCCACTCGGCGACGCGCTTGGACTCGGCGGTGTCGAGAAAGCGCCCCAGGAACGGAGTGGTGAAGGCGCACGTGGCGGCGAGCACCTCGTCGAGGCGTCCGAAGGCCAACCAGGGCAGGACGAGTTCGGGCTCGTGGCGCAGCACCTGGCCCAGCGCGGCGTGCCCGCTCACCTCGGTGGCGGCCTCGCTCATGCCTGCCACCAGCACGTCCTCGATGTCGACGGCCTCGCCCATGCGCACGGCCAGGGCGCTGAAGAACCGGGACACCTCGGTGTCGACCACGGCCCGCAGCACGGCGTCCTTGCCCCCGGGGAAGGCCCGGTAGACGGTGGCCCGGCTGCAGCGCGCCGCCCGGGCCACGTCGTCGAGGGTCGTCCCGGCCACCCCCTGCCGGGCGATGCAGTGCAGGGCGCCGTCGATGACGCGCACGCGGGTGGGAGTGGGGTCCGACGATGCGGCGGGGATGCGGCGGGCGGGCGCGTCCGGGCCCGTCCCCTGCACCAGCTCGAGCCGTGCTGCGCCCACGATGAGACAGTATGGCTATCTGTGTCTCATTGTCAATGACGCGCGGGACGGTCGGGGCGCTGTCCCGGGTCGGAGCCCGACCCGGTCAGGTGCCGCCCCGTCCGCCGTGTGCCACCACGCCGGCCAGCATCTCCGTCCGCACCAGCGTGGCCACCTGCTCGGCGTCACCCAGGTCCCAGTGTCCGGGCGAGGAGATATAGGACAGGAGCATGCGGGCCAGGAAGTCGGCCGCCCGGTTGACGTCCACGCCGTCGGCCAGCCCGTGCTGGTGCAGGTACGGAACGAGGAACGCACCGATGAGCCCCACCGTGCGATTCGACTCCACCGTCAGCTTGGGCACGAGGACGTCGGGCTCGGTCTCCATCACCGTCTGCAGCACCTCGTGCTCGAGCACCGCCCGCCGGGCGAACATGAGGCCGCGCTCGAGGACTTCCTGGAGCGAGCACGAGCCCTGCACCTCCTCGTAGAGGCGGCCGAAGAACAGCAGGTACTGCCACGACACCACGGCGTCGAGCAACTCGTCGCGGCCGCCCGGGAAGTAGCGGTACACGGTGGCCCGCGACAATCCGGCCTGGCGCGCCGCGTCCTCCACCGTGGTCTTCGACAGGCCCCATCTGGCCACGCAGGCGTAGGTGGCCTCCAGGATGCGCTGACGGGGCCCGTCCACGGACACAGACTACGGGCGCTCCGGCCTCACTCCCCGGAGCCCTACGAATGCAGAAAACCCCGGCTCCCCGGAAGCCCCGGCTCCTCAGAAGCCCAGCAGGGTGTCGAGGCCGACGGTCAAGCCCGGCCGCCCGGCCACCGCCTTCACCGCCAGGATCATGCCGGGCATGAACGAGGTGCGGTCGTAGGCATCGTGGCGGATGGACAGGCTCTGTCCCCCGGCGCCGAACAGCACCTCCTGGTGCGCCACCAGCCCTGGGAGGCGCACGGAGTGGATGTGCACGCCGCCGGGACCCGTTCCCCCTCGCGCCCCGGGGACGACCTCCGACGTGGTGCGGTCCGCCGGCCACGGCCCCGCCTGGGCGGGTCGGGCCCGGGCCAGGCGCTCGGCGGTCTGCAGCGCCGTGCCCGACGGGGCATCGACCTTGCCGTCGTGGTGCAGCTCGATGATCTCGACGCCGTCCATGAACGGCGCGGCCAGCTCGGCGAAGCGCATCATGAGGACGGCGCCGATGGCGAAGTTGGCGGCGACCACACAGTTGGCACCCGAGTGCTCGAACGCCGTGGCCAGCTCGGCCAGCACGCCGGCCCCGATACCGGTCGTCCCCACCACGGCGTGGACGTCGTGTGCCGCGCACCAGCGCATGTGCTCGACCGCCGCTTCGGCCACGGTGAAGTCCACCGCCACCTGGGCGCCCGAACGCTCCAGGGCCTCCACCCCACCCTCCACCAGCAGGCCCGAGGCATCCAATCCGGCAACCTGGCGGAGATCGATGCCGGCCAGCCGGGGGTCGACGGCCGCGACCAGCTCCAGGTCGGGGTCGGCGGCGACGGCCTGACACACCTGCTGACCCATGCGTCCGCCCGCTCCGAGCACGCCGACTCGCATCATGGCCGCGACCCTATCGAGGGGTGATCACGACCGGGCGGGGTCGTACGGACCCACCACGGACAGGGTGCGGGTCTCGCCCGCCAGCGCGGCGGCCGCCGCCGCCACCTCTGCCGCCGTGACTGCTTCGACCCGGGCCAGCACCTCGTCCACCTCGAGGACCCGGCCGTGGAGCAGGAGGCTCGAGCCGATGCGGCTCATGCGCGCACCCGAGTCCTCGAGCGACAGGAGCGTCTCGGCCCGCAGGTGCCCCTTGGCCACCGCCAGCTCCCGATCCGTGACACCGTGCCCGCCCATGCGGTCGAGCTCACTGTGCACCAGGTCGAGCACCTCGGCGGCGTGCTCGGGGGCCGTCCCCACGTTCACCGTCAGCGTGCCGACCTCGTCGTAGTGGGTGCGCTCCGACCAGATCGAGTACGCCAGCCCCCGGCGCTCGCGCACCTCCTGGAACAAGCGGCTCGAGATGCCGCCCCCGAAGGTGTGGTTGAGCACGGCCAGCGCCCACCGCTGGGGGTCGTGGCGCCCCGGGCAGCGCATGCCCAGGACCAGATGGACCTGCTCGGTGGGACGGGGCTGGACCGCCAGGTCTTCGCCCGGCCCCTCGGGTGCCCGGCGCGAGGGCGACGAGCCGCCCGGACGGCCGGCCAATCGGCGGTCGATGTCAGCCGCCAGGCGGTCGTGGTCGAGGTCGCCGGCTGCCGCCACCACCAGGTTGCCCGCCCGGTAATGGGTGTCGAAGAACGTCCGGATCTCCTCCTGGTCGAGGGCGGCCACGCTCTGGGCCGTCCCCAGCACCTCGCGGCCCAGCGGGTGCCCGGGAAACAGGGCCGCCGTGCACTGCTCGGCGGCGAAGTCCGAAGGCTCGTCGGCATGCATGAGGATCTCGTCCAGGATCACCTGGCGCTCGGCCTCGATGTCCTCGGCCCGCAGGGCGGGGTCGGTCATGATGGCGCCCAGCACGTCGAGCCCGAGGGGCAGGTGCTCGGCCAGCAGCCGGATGTAGAAGGCCGTGTACTCCTTGGTGGTGAAGGCGTTCATGTCGCCGCCCACCTCGTCGACGGACTCGGCGATGGCGGCCGCGCTCCACGTGGGCGTCCCCTTGAACAGCAGGTGCTCGAGGAAGTGTGACGACCCGGCACGGGCGTCGTCCTCGTCACGCGAGCCGGTGCCGACCCACACCCCCACCGTGACCGACCGCACGTCGGCCATGGGCTCGGTCACGAGACGTGCCCCGCAATCGAGGACCTCGGTGCAGATCACCCCGGTGTCCTCGGGCCGCACGCCGGCGCCCGGCGGACACGCCCGGCACTGCGGCCCGGCGTGTCCGTTGTCCTCCGCTGCGCCCTGACGGTGCGCCCCGGCATCACCGCCGACGGGGACGGCGTGCACGACCGCGGTCGCCGCCGCGGTCACGGTCGCCGCCGCGGTCCCCGCCACCGGCGGCGGGTCCGGGACCGAGGTCGCCCAGCTCGCTCACGAGCTCGGCCTCGAAGGAGGCCTCGAACGACGCCACCGGCGCCCGTGATGCTCCGCCGCTGCCACCACTGTCGCGGCTACCACTGTCGCGGCTACCACTGTCGCGGCTACCACTGTCGCGGCTACCGCTGTCGCGGCTACCGCTGTCGCGGCTACCGCCGTCGCGGCTACCGCCGTGGTCGCGGGACTCGGAGTGGCGCGCACCGTTGGCGGGCGACCCTCCGCCGCCGGACGGGGCCGGGGGCTCACCCACCAGGGAGAGCGACACCTTGCCCTGGGGGTCGATGTCGTCCACCTTGACCTCGAGCTCCTGCCCGAGCGACAGCACGTCCTCGACGCGGTCGACGCGCTTTCCCCCGCCGATCTTGGAGATGTGCAACAGGCCGTCGCGTCCGGGGAGGATGTTGACGAAGGCCCCGAACTTGGTGATGTTGACCACCTTGCCCGGGTACGTGGCACCCACGTCGGCCTCGGGGGGCTCGACGATGAGGAAGATGCGCCGCTTGGCCTCGGACACGGCTCCCCCGTCCTTGGCGCCGATGGTGACGATGCCGTAGAGGCCGTCGTCGTCCACGGCGATGTCGGTGCCGGTCTCGGCCTGCAGGGCGTTGATCACCTTGCCCTTGGGCCCGATGACCTCCCCGATGCGGTCCGCCGGGATCTGGAACGACACGATCTTGGGGGCGTTCTCCGACACCTCGGGCCGCGGCTCGGCAATGGCGCCCGCCATGACATCGAGGATCAGGAGGCGCGCCTCGCGCGCCTGGTGCAGGGCGGCGCCCAGCACATCGGCGGGGAGACCGTCGATCTTGGTGTCGAGCTGCAGGGCCGTCACCGTGTCGCGCGTCCCTGCCACCTTGAAGTCCATGTCGCCGAAGGCGTCCTCGGCCCCGAGGATGTCGGTGAGGGTGACGTACCGACCATCGTCGTACACGAGGCCCATGGCGATGCCGGCCACGGGGGCCTTGATCGGCACACCGGCATCCATGAGCGACAGCGACGAGCCGCACACCGACGCCATGGACGTCGACCCGTTGGAGGACAGGACCTCCGAGACGAGCCGCAGGGTGTAGGGGAACTCCTCCTCGGACGGCACCACGGGCAGCAGGGCGCGCTCGGCCAGCAGGCCGTGGCCGATCTCACGCCGCTTGGGGCCGCGCATGAAGCCGGTCTCGCCGGTGGAATAGGGCGGGAAGTTGTAGTGGTGCATGTAGCGCTTGTGCTCGTCGATACCGATGGTGTCGAGCAGCTGGTTCATGCGCGGCATGCCCAGGGTGGTGACGTTCAGCACCTGCGTCTCGCCCCGCTGGAACAGGCCCGATCCGTGCACGGCGGGCAGGACGCCCACTTCCGCCGACAGGGGGCGGATGTCGGTGGTGCCCCGGCCGTCGATGCGCACGCCATCGTCCACGATGCGCCGGCGCACCAGCTTCTTGGTGAGGGACCGCACGGCCGCCTTGATCTCGCGCTCGCGCTCGGGGAACTCCGGCGCCAGCTGGCCGATGATCGTGGTCGTGGCGTCGTCGAGCGCCGCGTTGCGCTCGGCCTTGTCGGTGATGGTGTTGGCCTTGGCCACGGTGTCGGCGCCCACGGCTTCGACGCGCTCGTACACGTCTGTGCCGTAGTCGCTCGACAGCTCGTAGGCCATGGTGGGCTTCCTCCCCACCTTGGCCACGAGGCTGCGCTGGAGCTGGATGGACTCTCGGATCCAGGTCTTGGCCGACTGCAGCCCTTCAGCCAGCACCTCCTCGGTCACCTTGGGGGCGCCCGCCTCGTAGTACTTCCACGAGTCCTCCGTGCCACCCGCCTCGACCATCATGATGGCGATCTCGGTGTCGGCGTCCTCCGACAGGGCCCGGCCCGCCACCACCAGCTCGAAGCAGGCGGCGTCGCCCTCCTGGTAGGTCGGATGTGGTGCCCACTGCCCGTCGGTGGTCCAGGCGATGCGCACCGCGCCGATGGGCCCGTCGAAGGGGATGTCCGACACCATGAGGGCGGCCGAGGCGGCGTTGATGGCCAGCACGTCGTGGGGGTTGGCCAGGTCGGCGGCGAAGACGGTCCCCACCACGTGGATCTCGTTGCGGAACCCCTCGGGGAACGAGGGCCGCAGGGGCCGGTCGATGAGCCGACAGGTCAGGATGGCCTGGTCGGTGGCCCGGCCCTCGCGCCGGAAGAAGGATCCCGGGATCTTCCCGGCCGCGTACATGCGCTCTTCGATGTCCACGGTGAGAGGGAAGAAGTCGGCCCCCTCGCGGACGTTGCGGGCGGCCGTGGCGGTGACGAGCACCATGGTGTCGCCGATGCGGCCCACCACCGCCCCGTCAGCCTGCCCGGCCAACTTGCCCGTCTCGAATGAAAGTGTTCGGTCGGTGCCGCTGATCGGGCCCGACACGGTAATGGCGTCAGCCATGGTTCTCCTCGCTTGATCGAGGACACCGTCCAGGCCAGTTCCCAGTGGTCGACCACCTCCTGCAGGCCCCGCCACCGGCTCGGACCAGCCGAGGATGGCGCACAGGCGATGCGAGGTGACCGGCGACTGGCAGCTGACGGCTGGCCAGATGCCCTGGTCCGTCTGGTCGGGGCGGGCGGTCCGCCCCTTGCCCGAGCGGGACATTCCCACCCGAGGTGGTCCCCGCCCGACGTGCTGCCGGTACGGAGACCGGCCGCCTAACGACGGATGCCGAGCTTCCCGATGATCGACCGGTAGCGCTCGACGTCGTTGTCCCGCACGTAGTCGAGCAGCCTGCGCCGCCGGCCGATGATCTTCATCAGCCCTCGCCGGGTGTGATGGTCGCCCTTGTGCACCTTCAGGTGTTCGGTCAGGTGGGTGATGCGCTCCGTGAGGAGCGCGATCTGTACCTCGGACGAACCGGTGTCGGTGTCGTGCAGGCGGTGTTCGGCGATGGTCGCAGACTTGTCGGCCATATGGGGGGAAACGACCTCGGGAAAGCTCGGGGGCGATCGGGCGTCCGTGCCATGCACGGCCACCCCGGCCCAGATCCGACCGGGACGGCGTCCCGGCTGGGACTCCACTCTAGCAGGGCGGACCGTGCGTCGCCGGTGCCCCCGGGCGGGCCCCGGGGCCCAACACGGCCCGGGCGGCCGCCACGTCGTCGTGCATCTGCCGGACGAGCGCCCCGGTGGAGGCGAAGCGCCGCTCCTCCCGCAGGCGGGCCACGAACGACACCCGGGCCGGCTCCCCGTAGAGGTCCCCCGAGAAGTCGAGCAGGAAGGCCTCGAGCAGCGGGCCGTCGGCCTCGGCGTGGAACGTGGGGCGCCGGCCGAGGGATGCCGCTGCGGCGTGCACCGATCCGTCGGGCCGTTCGAACCAGCAGGCGTAGATGCCCTCGCCGGGCAGGGCGATGCCCTCGGGCACGGCCACGTTGGCGGTGGGGAAGCCGAGCTCGGGGCCGCCCCGCCCGTCGCCGTGGACCACCACCCCCCGGACCTGGTGGGGGCGGCCGAGCAGCATCGCCGCCGCCACCACGTCGCCGCCGGTGAGCAGCTCGCGGATGCGGGTGGACGACACCGCCCGTCCTGCCGCGTCGGCGTCGAGGGCGATGCCGGCCACCTCGAAACCGTGGCGGGCCCCCATCTCGGCCAGGAGGGCGACCGTGCCCCGGCGCCCGTGCCCGAAGTGGAAGTCCTCCCCCACCACCACCAGCCGGGCGCCGAGCGCCCCGACCAGCACCTCCAGGACGAAGTCCTCGGCGCTCTCCCGGGCGCGGGCCTCGTCGAAGGGGACCACCACGGTACGGTCGACGCCCGCCGAAGCCAGCAGCTCGAGCTTCTGGCTCGGATCGGTGAGCAGGAGCGGGGCGGACTCGGGGCGCACCACGGTGGCCGGGTGGCGGTCGAAGGTGACCACCACGCTGGCCAGCCCCCGCTCCGCTGCACGGCGCCGCAGCTCCGACAGCAGGTACCGGTGACCCAGGTGCACACCGTCGTAGGCGCCGATGGTGACGGCCGATCCGCCCGGCGGCGGCGTGCACTCGGGACCGACCACCTCCATGGCGTCGAGGTTACCCGTGGTCGTCGCCTGTCCCGGGGGGCCGCCACGGCCCCACGGCGGGGGCGCTCAGTCCGCTGCCGCCAGGACGCACGCCGCCACCATGCGGTCGGTGTCCGTGGCCTCGTACACCGCCAGCAGCGTGCCGTTCCGGTCGAGCAGCGCCCACGGTCCGTCCCCCGCCGCCCCCACCGACACCTTGTCGAGGGCGAGGCCGTGGGAGACCGAGCGTGACACCTCGTCGGCCACCTCCACCGGTGTGAGGTCGCGCAGCGCCTGGGCGGGCGTGAGGACGTGCTCGGCCGTCACGGTCCCGAGGGTGTGGGCCTCGTCCACCTCGAACGACCCGATGCGGGTCCGGCGCAGGTTGCGCAGGTGCGCCCCCCCGCCCAACATCGTGCCCAGGTCGGCGGCGAGGACGCGCACGTAGGTGCCCGACGAGCAGGTGACGGCGATGCGCAGCACCCCGTCCTCCGCTCCGGGGGCAGCCGACACGTCGAAGCGATCCACGGTCACGGCCCGGGCGACCCGTTCCACCTCCACGCCCGCCCGGGCCAGCTCGTGCAGGCGCCGGCCGCCGACCTTGCGGGCCGACACCATGGGGGGCACCTGTTCGATCACGCCGGTGAGCGACGCCGCCGCCCGACGGGCCTGCTCGAGCGTGACGCCGGACATGTCCCACGTGCCCGTGGTCTCGCCCGAGGCGTCGAGGGTGCTGGTGGCCCGGCCCAGGACCACCTCCGCCTCGTAGGACTTGGGCAAACCGGTGAGGAAGCGCAGCATGCGGGTGAAGCGGCCCAGGCCCACCAGCAGGACGCCGGTGGCGTCGGGGTCGAGGGTCCCGGCGTGGCCCACCCGCCGCTGCTCGAAGATCCGCCGGCACCGGGCCACCGCGTCGTGGGAGGTCGAGCCGGCCTCCTTGTCCACCACCACCAGCCCGATCCGCTCGGGCCGGGGCGCGGCGTCACTCGCCGACGGCATCACGGGCCGGCTGGTCGGGCCGCTCGGGCCCGGGGCCGTCCTGGAGGCGACGCAGGATCTCCTCCACCCGCAGCCCGTGGACCACGGCCGGGTCGACGTCGAAGTCCAGCTGTGGCGTCCGCTTCATGCGCACCTGGCGGCCGATGGCCGCCTGCAGTTGGGCCCGCTGTGCCCGCAGGGCGTCACCGGCGTCGTCGGGCAGCGAGCTCAGGTACACGGTGGCGTGCGACAGGTCGGGCGCGGTGTCGACGGCCGTGACCGTCACGAGGCGAAGGCGCTCGTCGGTGTCGGCCATGCGCTCGATGGCGTCGGCGACCACCTCCCGCAGGACCTGGTTGACCCGCGCTGTGCGCGCATAGGGGGCCGGGGCCCTGCTGTCGCGGCGGCGTCCGGGCACTGTCCAACCTCCTCCACCTCGCGCCCGCGAGCTGCGGACGGGACCGCCAAACCCGTCAGGCGCGGGGGATCTCGCGTTCCTCGAAGGTCTCGATGAGGTCGCCGGCGTGCAGGTCCTGGAAGTCCGACAACCCGATGCCGCACTCGAAGCCGGCCTGTACCTCGCGCACGTCGTCCTTGAACCGGCGCAGCGAGGTGACGGACCCCTTCCAGATGATGACGCCCTCGCGCAGGAAGCGGACCTTCGAGCCCCGGGTGATCACGCCGTCGAGCACGTAGCAGCCCGCCACGGCCCCGACGCGCGGGACGCGGAACACCTCGCGCACCTCCGCCTCGCCCGTGACCACCTCCTCGAACTCGGGAGTGAGCATGCCCACCATCGCCGCTTCGATGTCCTCGAGGAGCTTGTAGATGATCTCGTAGGTACGGATCCCGACTCGGCGCTCCTGCGCCATCTCGCGGGCCCGCCGGTCGGGGCGCACGTTGAACCCGATGATGGTGGCGTTGGACGCCACCGCCAGCTGGACGTCGTACTCGGTGATCCCGCCCACACCGCGGTGCACGAAGCTGAGCTTCACCTCGGGTCGCTCGAGCTTGCGCAGGCTGTCGGTGATGGCCTCCAGGGTGCCCTGCACGTCCGCCTTGAGGATGAGGTTGAGGGTGGCCGCCTCGCCCCGCTGGATCTGCTCGAAGAGGTCCTCGAGCTTGGCCCCCGGCGCCGTGGGTGACGGGGCGTGGCCGGCCACCCGGTACCGGCGCTCGCGCGCCTCGCCGATGGTGCGGGCCGTCGTCTGGTCGGTGGTCACACGGAACTCGTCACCTGCGGCCGGCGGTTCGGAGAACCCGAGCACCTGCACCGGGGTCGACGGCGGAGCCTCCTTCACCTGCTCGCCGCGGTCGTCGATGAGCGCCTTCACCTTGCCCCACGCCGCGCCGGCCACGATGGGGTCGCCCACTCGCAGGGTGCCGTTCTGGACGATGACGGTGGCAACCGGTCCCCGGCCCGACTCGAGATTGGCCTCGAGGACGGTGCCCCGGGCGCGGCCCTCGGGGCTCGCCTGGAGCTCGAGGATCTCGGCCACGACCGTGAGCTGCTCGAGCAGGTCGTCGACGCCCAGGTTCTGCAGGGCCGACACCTCGACCACGATCGTGTCGCCTCCCCACGCCTCGGGGGTGAGACCTTGCTCCGAGAGCTGTTGGAGCACGCGGTTCACGTCGGCGTCGGGCCGGTCGACCTTGTTGACGGCGACCACGATGGTGACCCCGGCGGCCCTGGCGTGGTCGATGGCTTCGACCGTCTGGGGCATCACCCCGTCGTCGGCCGCCACGACCAGCACGACGATGTCGGTCACCTCCGCCCCCCGTGCCCGCATGGCCGTGAAGGCCTGGTGGCCGGGGGTGTCGATGAAGGTGACGGAGTGGCCGCCCGCCTCGGTCTGGTAGGCACCGATGTGCTGGGTGATCCCCCCCGCCTCTCCCGCCACCACGTCGGCGTGACGGATGCGGTCGAGGAGGAGGGTCTTGCCGTGGTCGACGTGGCCCATGACGGTCACGACCGGCGGCCGGGGCCGCAGGTCCTCGTCGCTCTCTTCCTCCTCTTCCTCGAAGTACTTGGCCTGGAGCTCGGCCTCCTGCTCCTCGCCGGGGTCGACGAGGCGGATCCTGGCCCCGAGCTCGGCCGCGAACAGTTCGATCATGTCGTCGCTCAGTGACTGGGTGGCGGTGACCACCTCGCCCTGGAGGAACAGGAAGCGGATCACGTCACCGGCGGAGCGGTTGACCTTGGGCCCGAGCTCGCGTGGTGTGGACCCGCGCTCGACGATGACCTCGGCGTCGGGCACGGGCGCGTTCGAGGGCGTGTAGGTGGTGAGCTGCGTCGGCTCGAGCTCCTCGAGATTGCGCCGCCGGCGCCGGGGCCGGCGCGGGGGAGGCCGACCACGCCCACCGGGACCCCCGCGCAGTCCCGGTGGCGGGGGGCCACCGCCGGGGCGGCCGGCGAATCCTCCGCCGCCACCGCCAGGTCCGCTTCGCCCTGCGAAGCCCCCACCGCCGACGCCCCCACGGCCCGGTGGGCCGCCCCCGGGACGCGGGCCACCCGTGCCCATACGGCCGGCGCCGCCCGGCGCACCGCCTGGACGCGGACCGCCGGGCGTCGGGCGCCGTCCCGGTGGTGGCGGAATGGGACGGCCGGATGTGGACCGAGGGCCGGGCGGGGGCGGAATGGGCCGGCCCGTCGGGCTGATGGGAGGGCGCGTCCCCGGCTGCGGCGCGGCGGGGGGTTGCATCGCCGGTAGCGGCGAGGCCGGGCTGGACTCAGCGGGCGCCTGGGGAGGGGCGGCCGCGGGCGCGGCCGATGCCGCCACCGCCGGGGCCGGCGCGGGTCGGGCGGCCGGGGCGGGCGCGGGGCGAGGGGCCGGGGCGGGCGCGGGGCGAGGGGCCGGGGCGGGTCGGGCGGCCG
>Ga0209415_10001865_pt1 | contig 39854 bp, 37 predicted proteins | sample PeaSoiSIISIP2007_FD_187696 | JGI IMG/M metagenome (GOLD analysis project Ga0209415, IMG submission 187696) | Peat soil microbial communities from Weissenstadt, Germany - SII-SIP-2007 (SPAdes) (version 2) | ecosystem: Environmental > Terrestrial > Soil > Wetlands > Peat | place: Germany...
CCACCCTCGCCGTGCCGCAACAGTTCACCGACACGGATGCATTCATGAGCTCCACCGACGTGGTGGCCCTCGTGCCCTCTGCCCACCTTTCGATCAGCAAGACCGACAACCTCGGGGGGTCCTCGATCACCGGTGCCACCGGCACCGCCGTGCCCGGCGACCCCATCACCTACACCATCGTCGTGTCCAACACCAACGGCTCTGACGCCCACGACGTGAGTGTCGTCGACACGCTGCCCAGTGCGGGCCTGGACACCGTCACGACCACTCAACCTCCGGGGGTGACCTTCAGCTCGGCCGACGACACCTGGACCGTGGGCACACTGGCGGCGGGCGGATCAGACACCTTTACCTTGTCGGGCACCATCCCGGCCGATGCCGCCGGCCCGAGCTATGTCAACGCGGCCACCGCCAGCGCCTCTGACGCCTCCTCGGCACAGGCCACCGACACCGACACCCTCACACCCGAGGCCGACGTCACCGTGACCAAGTCGGCCTCCTCGTACACCCCGGCCTTCGCCGCCCAGGACACGTTCACCGTCACGGCGTCCGACGCCGGGCCGTCCGATGCCGGGAAGGTGGTCGTCACCGACACCCTGGCGGCCGGCCTCCAGTTCGTGTCGGACACGTATCCGACGGCGACCAGTTCGGTGGCGGTGTCCGGCCAGAGCGTCACCTGGACCATCTCCGACCTCGCGGCCGGAACGACCGACACCTTGAAGATCGTCGTGACCGTGAATACGGGTGAGGCCACCAACCAGGCGTCCTTCACCCAGGCCGAACCCGACTCGTCCGGTCACACGACCGGCGTCTCCAACCTGGTCAGCCTCGACTCCTGTGGAGCCGGGCTCACCCCCCACGTCTTCTCGGCCACCGCCCGTACGGGCGACTTCGTCGGGCTGTTCTGTCTGAACGCGGCGGGAAAGGGCACCTACGCCCAGGGTGCGGTCCACGGCACCGGCACCATCACAGGCTCGGGATCGACCACCCGGGTGACCGCCTACGGCACCAACCTGGCCCTCCTCGGAGAGGGGTCGGGACCCACGAGCAGGTACACCGAGACGGCCCCCCTGCGTTCGGCCGGCACCTTCACGCTGTCGTAGATGGAGCCCACGATGATCCTCTCGCCGCCTCAACGTAAGACCGGTGCCCCGCCGAGACGGCGCGCGCGGCTGAGTGGGTTTGTCTCGATGGTCGTCCTGGTGGGCGTGGTCGCCGTGGTCGGCGTGGGCGCCGGCTCCGGAGTGGCCTCGGCAAGTGCGGCCAAGGGCTCGTCCAACCCGGCCAAGGGCTCGCCTGCATGGTGCAAGAAGCACCCCGGCTCCAAACTGCCCGCCTGCAAGGGAGGCAGCGGGTCGGGAGGAGGATCGGGGGGACCGAATCCCACCATGACGGTGTCGGCCAGCCCGAGCCCTCTGGTCGAGACCGGGCAGTCCGAGGTCTACGCCGTCGTGCAAGTGGAAACGAGCGCCTCTCTGGCCGGGGACACCGTTCTCATCACCACCTCCCAGCTCGCCGCCACCTGCGGGGGGGCGGTGCTTTTCGGATCGCTTCAAGCCGGCGCCGTCTACGGCCCGGACTCGGTCCAGGTGGTCCTGGACGACGACGGTAACGCCACCGTGAGCCTCTACGGCATCAACTGCGCTCCGGGCCCGAGCACGGTCGAGGCCGACCTCACCGTGGCGCCCTTCACCAGCGCCCTCGGCGTCGTGGACGCGGCCGCCCCCGTCCCCACGACGGCCGGCGTGACCGGCTTCCCGAATCCCGAAGTGGAAACGGGGAACTCGCCGGCCAGCGGTGAGTCCGACGTTTTCGCCGTCTTCTACGTGGAGACCGACCCGGTGTACGCCGAACAGTCGGTGCAGATCGACGCGGACCAGCTGTTCTACCGCTGTCTCGGGGGCATCACCTGGATCTCCAACCAGGGTTCGTTCGCGGGGCCGACGGCCACGGCCACCTTGGACAATGACGGCAATGCCGTGTTCGCGTTTTCCGGATCGTCCTGCGCGGCCGGTTCCTCGGACGTCCTCGCCGACGTGCTGGCCGGGACGAACCCCACCTACACGTCCACGTACACGATCGACGCGCCCGCCCCCACCATTTGACGCCAGGCGTGTTGCACCACTGGCCTCGCCGATTTCTTGGCGGTAACCCGAGGGCCAGTGGACCTATTGATGGCCTGATTAGCCCGTGGCGACCACCAACGTGAGCTTCTGGACCGTGATGCCATCACTATTGACGGCGGTCAGGATGATCGAGTAGCTCCCGGCGGGTATCTTCGCCGTACCGATGAGCATCGCTGAACCGTTGATTGGGGCGGCGAAGCGCAGGTATTTCGGCAGCGTCTGGGGCTTCGTCACGTTGGGCATCGGGCAACCCGCAGAAGTGATATGGACGGTGAATCTCTTGCCGGGCATGACATGGACCGTCGATGGATTGGTAAAGCGGGGGAAAGGAAGAAGGCATCCGCCACCGCCACCTCCATTCGGGGAAACGACCGTCAGCATGAACGACTGATCGGTTGCTCCCGCACTATTGCGGGCCTGGACCGTAAATGTGTAGGTGTTGGTGGCCACAGACGAGGTTCCGGTCAGGGTGGCCGTGCCATTGTGATTGTCAACGAAGATCATACCGGTCGGAAGAGAACCCGAAGTAAGCGTGATGGCTGGCGTCGGGTTGCCGGTTGTCGATACTGTGAAGGTAAACGCCTGTCCAGCGATGACAGAAGTCGAGCTTGCGCTTGTGAAGGCCGGAAGGCTCCCACCTGGGTTGAGATTCGGTGCGTTCAACTGGCCGAAGAGATTGTTCCCCCAGCAGCTGACTGTCCCAGAGGTCGCCAACCCACATGCGAATTCGCCGCCGGCGGTCACCTGGGTGAATGTGCCCGCCGGTGGGCTTGATTTGCCGTAGCTGTTGTCCCCCCAACAGGTGATGGTGCCGGAGGTCGCCAACCCACAGGCGAAGTAGTCTCCCGCGCTCACCTGGGTAAAGGTGCCCGCCGGCGCGTTCAACTGCCCGGAGCCGTTGTTCCCCCAACAGCTGATACTGCCGGAAGTTTCCAGACCACAAGCAAATCCGATACCGGTAGTCACCTGAGTGAAGGTGCCTGCGGGAGGGCTCGACTGCCCGAGGCTGTCATCGCCCCAACAGGCCAAGGAGCCGGACGTTTCCAGCCCGCACGCGAAGTTGGTACCTGCGCTTACCTGAGTGAACGTACCGCTAGGTGGGTTGGACTCGCCGTGACTGTTATCGCCCCAGCAGGAGACAGCATCAGACGTCTCCACAGCACAAGCGAACGCGCTCGAACCCGCCGCCACCTGGGTGAAGGTGCCCGCCGGTGCGCTTGTATCACCATCAGCGGGATTCCCCCAGCACGCCAACGAACCAGCGGTTCGGATTCCGCAGCCGAACAGGTAGCCCGCGGCTACCTGGGTGAAGGTGCCCCCTGGCGGATTGGACTCACCGTACGTGTTGTCGCCCCAGCACGAGAGAAGGCCAGACGTCGCCACCCCACAGGCGAATTGGTAGCCAGCACTTACCTGAGGGAGCCCGGTCGTGATCCGCCCGATCGAGTTGTTCGCGAAGTTGGTGAACCACAGTGCGCCGTCGGATCCGGCCGCGATGCCAAACGGTTGATCCATGCCGGTACCGGTGTAGTTGGTGACCCCTCCCGCCGTAGAGATGCGCCCTATCGAGTTGTTGCCTGCGTTCGTGAACCAAAGCGCCCCGTCGGGCCCAGCCGTGATGCCGCCTTCCGGGTCATTGATGCTCGGATCGGTGTAGTTGCTGACCACTCCGGCCGTGCTGATGCGCCCGATCGAGTTGTTGCCCTGATTCGTGAACCAAAGCGCCCCATCCGGCCCGGCCGCAATCACAGACGGGATTGAAATGCCTGCACCGGTGTAGTTGGTGACCACTCCGGCCGTGGATATGCGCCCGATCGAGTTGTTACCCTGGTTCGGAAACCAAAGAGCCCCATCCGGCCCGGCCGTGATGCCGGTCAGTCCGTTGATGCTCGGATCGGTGTAGTTGGTCACCACTCCGGCCGTGGATATGCGTCCGATCGAGTTGTTACCCTGGTTCGTGAACCACAGAGCCCCATCGGGCCCGGCTGCAATCACAACCGGAATTGCAATACCGGTGCCGGTGTAATTGGAGACCACTCCGCCCGTGGTGATTCGCCCGATCGAGTTGTTACCTGCGTTTGTGAACCACATCGCCCCGTCGGACCCGGCTGCAATCGCAACCGGAAAGAGGATGCTTGGATCGGTATAGTTGGTGACCACTCCGGTCGTGGAGATGCGCCCGATCGAGTTGTTGGCGCTGTTCGTGAACCACAGAGCCCCATCCGCCCCGGCTGCAATGTCATACGATTGATCAATGCCGGTACCGGTGTAGTTGGTGACCGCAACAGCGGCGGTCGCGATGTTCGTTGCGATGACATTGAAGACGCTGCCCACGACCACGGCGGTACCGACTACCCGGATCCAAGCGCGAAGGTTCGGCCGTTCACGCCTGGTGCTTGCCCCCATCGTCCCCTCCGTTCGCCGGACGCCCCCGGCCACGGTAGAAGGGAAGCAGAATCGGTCGCATCGTCGTAATTGACGAGGGGACGACGGAGCAGGAATGGTGCCATGGAGGCCCGGAAGGGAGTCCGTGGGCTCAGACCTCGTGGACCCTGTCAACAGGTGTTCCAGCTCCGGCCACCAAGTCAGGCCGCACAGTCAGAGTAGACCGACCTGGTAGACGGCTCGAGCCACGGCTGTTCCGAAGTGGGCTGGGAATGGTCGGGTCGAGAATTGGAAGGGGAGCGCAGGGCCCCCCTCCACTCCTCAGTCGAAAGAGAACGTCACGCTCAGATGGTCGGTGCCGGAGCGTTGATGTTGAACGTCGTCGTGTAGGTCGGGTGACTCCCCGCCAGCACATCGGCGATCACCTGGGAGGGTCCGGCCGCGCACGAGGTGCCCAAGAAGAGGAAGACGGCGTTGCCATCGTCGTCGAGTGTGCTCGTGATCCGTGGACCTGTGTTGACTCCCGTACCGGAGATTTCGTTCAAGAACGACTCCCAACCCCAGCCGCCGTAGCAGCGACCTTCCAGTTGGGCCGAGCTGATCTCCACCTGCTGTTCGGCGTAGACCGCGTCGGCCTCCACGTAGAAGATGGCGTAGACGTCCGAGTTGCCGCTGGCCGCCGTGTCACCGGTCTCCACTTCCCCGTTGGTCACGGTGCCGCTGGTGGCCGGGTATCCGAACACACCAGTTGGCGTGACCTGGGGGGGACTGGCGTTCAAGGTCCCGATGGCGGTGGAGAAGGGCGCCACGGTCAGGTCGGCCTCGACCACGCTCGGACCGGGGGCGCAGGGGGTAGCCGTCACCAGCACCGTGGCATTCCCATCGTCATCCAGGATTGCCGTGATGAAGTTGATGCTTGTACGGGGCGACGCCGGGGTGCCGCCGTCCTGAAGGCTGAAGAAGAGAATTCCCTGGCACGCCGCCTGCAGTTGTGAAGAGCTGATGGTGACGGCGTCGCCGGCGAAGGACGGGGAGGTTTCGACCTGGATGACCGCCGACACAAGGGACTGAGCGGTCTCCACCAACGGGTTGGGGTCGATCTGCACGGTCATGGTCGGCGGAGGACCACCGGTGCCTCCGCCGCCGGAACTTCCACCAGGGTGGTGGTGCTTCTTGGCCGAGGCGATGCCCGACATGCCCAGAAGCGCCATGCTGACCACGGCGGTCACTACCAACGCTTTCGCCCCGACGTGACGGACCTTCATGACCGCTCCCTTCTTCGGGCGAGGGGGTCGGAGACACAAAGGCCCACTCCGTCCCCCTGGCGGGCACGATCTTCACAGCGTGGCGGGCCGGCTACCTCGTCACAGATGATGACTCGCTGTGTGCATCTCCATGACTACGTCAAGCGATATGAGCTCAGCATGTCGTGGCGGGATGAGTACCCACCGTGGGATAACTCCCTCGCACGTCTCCCCGAGCATCTGACCGGTCAGCCACCGGCCCAGCTACGAGCTCGGCACGGTGGTCGCCGGAGCGTTGGGGTAGCCCGGAGGGTAAGGCGCGGTGAACTCACCGGTGGAGCGGTCGTAGGTCCAGTGGATGGTGGAGTTCTGTCCCTGGGCGCAATTGGGGACGCAGTTGTCGTAGTCGGACACGAGCATGTTCCCTTGGAACTGGGGGCTGCGGGCGATGACGTCGATGGGCGTGGGCGCATAGGGACCGCTGAACGGGATGTACCGCCATGTGCCGCCGCCGTCCTCGGACACCACGAAACCGGGGACGTTGTCGGCGGCGCTGGCCATGACGAGGAAGTCGGGCCGGCCTTCGCCGGTCACGTCGGCCACCGAGATCGGCCCTTGCGTCAGGTACACCACCGAGACCGGCAGATTGCTCCCGCCCTGCCCCGTGGGGGCGGGCAGGCCGGCCACTTCCGACCAGCGTCCGCCGCTGTAGCCGAGGACCTGCACGGGGTGGCCGCTCGGATCGTACGAGAAGGCGGCCACGGCCACGATACCGGACCCGTCGACCTCGGGAGGGCTGTGATCGCTGACGAAGGGTTGAGTCTGTCCGCTGCGGCTGGCCGCGGCCGAGTCGGTGGCCGCCTCGGCCGCCACGTAGGTGTCGAGTTGGGAGGCGGCCGCGGCCGGAATCGTCGGTGTGGTCGTCGTCGTCGTGGGGGTCGTCGTCGTCGGCGCGGTGGTGGTCGTGGTCGTGGACGGGCTTCCGGCGGGGGCGTGCGACGGACCGCTGTTCGACCGCAGGGGGCCGACGGCGATCAACGTCACGATGACGGCGGCCACGGCGGCCACGGCGACGACAACCTTCGTGTCGATCCGCCGGAGCGTCCTCCGGGTGGCCTGGTTCCGCAGCTCGGCCGGTGCCACCGGCGGACGGGCGTTGTTCTGACCGGAGCTCAGCATCTCCCGCATCACGATGCCCACCCTCTCCTCGTCCGTCGGTGTCGTCATGACTCACCACCTCCGTGCGTGGTCTCGAACTGGCGGGTGAGATTGGCGGCGACGATCTTGCGAGACCGGCTGAGCCACGACTTCACCGTGCCCTCGGGGACGTCGAGCTCCTGCGCCGTCTCGGCCACGGTCAGGCCGAGACCGTCGTGCAGCAGCAGGGCGCGGGCCTGGGCACCGGGGAGCGTGCGCATGGCCTCGGCCAACAGGACATGGTCCTCGGCCATCTCGGGCGCCGTGGGCGTCTCCCGCGAGCCGGTGACGCGCCGGACCTGGGACCGGCGCCATGACTGGATGCACAGGTTGTGCAGCACTCTGCGGGTCCACTGTTCGGGGCTGTCGTAGCCGGCGATCCGGGGCCAGTGCGTCCAGGCCCGCAACATCGCCTCCTGGGTCAGGTCCTGGGCCTGCTCCTGGCTGCCCGTCAGGACGTACGCCTGGGCCTGCAGACGCGACCACGACGCGGTGAAGAAGGCGTCGTATGCCTCCGCCGCCCCGGGATCCCTCATGCCCACCTACACGCGCCAGGGCTCAAAAGGGTTGCAGCGGCGCGTTCCAGCCGAAGTGGTCGAGAGGGCCGTGACCGGCACCGAGCGTCCACGATGCCGCCCCTTCTATGGCCCGGGCCACGAAGGCCTTGGCGGCGGTGATGGCGTCGAGCATGCCGGCGCCCGAAGCCAGGCGGGCGGCGATGGCCGACGACAGGCTGCAGCCCGTGCCGTGGTCGTTGGCTGTGACCACCCGGTCCCCCTCGAGCACCGAGAGGGCCCCGTCGATCAGCACGACGTCGGGTGCGGCGGCGCCGGCCAGGTGCCCGCCTTTCACCACCACCACCCGGGCCCCGTACTCGGCCAGCCGCCGCGCCGCCTTCTCCATGCCGGGCAGGTCGGTGACGGCCATGGAGGTGAGCAGGGCCGCCTCGCGCATGTTGGGCGTGCACACCGCGGCATGGGGAAGAAGAAGATCGAGGTAGGCGGCCACGCCGTCGTCGTCGAGCAGCGGTGTCCCCGTCGAGGTGACCATCACGGGATCGACGACCAGGTGGGGCAGGTCGCCGGCCGCCGCCCGGCGGGCCACCACCGCCACCGTCGCCGCCGACGCCAGCATCCCCGTCTTGGTGGCGGCCACGGGGAGATCGGCCAGGACCGCCTCGATCTGCAGGTCCACGAACTCGGGATCCATCATCTGCACGCCGAGGACGGCGGTCGTGTTCTGGGCCGTGACGGCGGTCAGCACGCTCGTGCCGAACACCCCGAGGGCGGCGAACGTCTTCAGGTCGGCCTGGATCCCCGCGCCTCCGCCCGAATCGGAGCCGGCGATCGTCATGGCCACCTTCGGGTTCACGGGCGGGCCTCAGGCCGGGGCGTCGAGAGGGGGCGCGTCGAGAGGGGGCGCGTCGAGCGTCATCATGCCCTCGACCGGGCTCGACGCCTGGGCCTGCCACCGGCGGGGGATGCGGCCCGCCTGGCGAGCCTCGTAGCCGGCCTCGACGGCGCCCCGGAAGGCGGCGGCCATCCGGACCGGCTGGCGGCAGCGGGTGATGGCGGTGGCGACCATGACGGCGTCGCAGCCGAGCTCCATGGCGAGCGTGGCGTCAGAGGCGGTCCCGATACCGGCGTCGAGGACGACGGGGACCGACGAGCGCTCGGCGATGAGGGCGATGTTGTGCGGGTTGCGGATGCCGAGGCCACTTCCGATGGGCGATCCCAGGGGCATGACGGCGGCGCAGCCGGCCTGCTCCAGCCGGCGGGCCAGAACGGGGTCGTCGTTCGTGTACGGCAGGACGACGAAACCCTCGTCGCACAACTGCTCGGCCGCGGCGAGCAGCTCCACCGCGTCGGGTAGCAGGGTGTCCTCGTCGCCGATGACCTCGAGCTTGATCCAGGACGTCCCGAACGCCTCGCGGGCGAGGCGCGCGGTGAGGACGGCTTCGGCGGCGGTGAAGCAGCCTGCCGTGTTGGGCAACACCTCGACGTGGCGGGCCCGCAACACGTCGAGGATGCCGCCGCGTCCGGCGGGATCGACACGGCGGACGGCCACGGTGGCGAGCGACGCCGCCGACGCCTCCAGAACGGCGTCCAGAACGTCGAGGCTGGTGATCCCACCGGTGCCGACGATCAGGCGCGACCCGATGGTCCGGCCGGCGATGACGAAGGGATCGGCCATCTCGGCCATCTCAGCCTCCGGCCGAGGCGGTGACGATCTCCACGCGGTCGTCGTCGCCGAGATCTGTGGAGGGCCAGGCGCTCTTGGGAACGACCTCGCCGTTCCGAGCCACGGCGATGCCCTCGGCCGACGGGCACCACTGTGCCACCAGGGTGGCCACCGACATCCCCGGCTCCGCCGCCACGGCGCGGCCGTTCACGAACATCGTCGGCCGTTCACGAACATGGCCGGCCGTTCACGAACGCCCGGCCGGTGCGAAGCGGCGCGGACCGAACGGCGCCATCTCGGGCGGTGGCTCGTCACCGGCAGCCAGTGCGGCCACGGTGTCGGCGGTCAGAGGGGAGAGGAGGATGCCGTTGCGGTAGTGGCCGGTGGCGACGAGGAGACCGTCGACGGCGGTGGTCCCCACCATGGGTGCGTTGTCGGGGGATCCGGGCCGCAGGCCGGCGCGCGCCTCGGTCAGCGCCAGCTCGCTGATCCCGGGCACCACCCGGCGCGCGTCACGGAGCAATTCGTAGACGGCGCCGGCGGTGACGGTGGTGTCGAAGCCCTGCTCCTCGACGGTGGCTCCCACCACCACGGTGCCGTCGGCCCGCGGGACGAGATAGACCGACGCCCCTTGGACCACGCCCCGCACCGAACGTTGCAGGAGGGGACGGCTCACGTCCCCCGACAGTCGCAGGATCTGGCCCTTCACGGGACGGACGCGTGGCAGGACGCCGTCGGGCAGTCCGGCGATGGACTGCGACCAGCATCCGGCGGCCAGCACCACGATGGGTGCGGTGAGGCTGTCGCCGTCGGTGTGGACACCCACGACGGCCGTTGCACCCACCACGTCGACGGCCGTGGCCGAGGCCCGGCGGAACTCGACGCCGCGGCGGGCCGCGGCGGCCAGGAGAGCGGTCACGTACCGGCGGGTCTGGACCTGGTGGTCGCCCGCGACGAGCATGCCCGAGCGCACCCCGGGGGCGACGTTGGGTTCGAGCTGGCGGACCCGGCGGGCGCTCAGCCGCTCGACCTCGAGACCCAGGGAGCACTGGAAGCGGAAGAGCTCGTCCGACCAGGCCCGGTCGTCGTCGTCCACGTCCACCACCAGGGTGCCGGTGCGCTGGTAGCCGATCCCGGCTCCGGCGTCGGATTCGAGCTCGGCCGCGAACTCCGGCCAGCGGCGGGCCGAGGCCATGGTCAGGGCCAGGAGAGGCTCCTCGCCGTAGTGAACCTCGGAGACAGGGGCGAGCATGCCGGCCGCCACCCAGGAGGCGCCCCGGCCCGGTTCAGGATCGACGACGGCGACGTGCATGCCCCGCAGGGCCATCCGCCAGGCACTGGACAGACCGATGGCGCCGCCGCCCACCACGATGGCGTCGTAGTGGCGAGTCACCCGATGTATCCTATGAGGACTGCAGCAGGGCCAGCGTCGTCCCGGGCAGCGTGACCATTCCAGCCATCTCCGCGCACGGACCACGGAGCAGCCCCGTTGACGACCAGACCACGACCCTCTGAGGGCTTGTACGACCCCGCGTTCGGACACGACGCGTGCGGCATCGCGCTCGTGGCCGATCTGCACGGCCGCCGGAGCCACACCCTCGTCCGGCAGGCGGTGACCGCCCTCGAGCACCTGGCCCACCGCGGCGCCACCGGCGCCGAGGCGGCCACGGGCGACGGGGCGGGGATCCTGACCCAGATGCCGCACCGCTTCCTCTCCGGCGTCGTCGCCGGGGGACTGCCCGACGCCGGCGGGTACGCGGCCGGCATGGTCTTCCTCCCCACCGACGCCGACGACGCCGCCAAGGCCGAGCAGCGGATCGCCGACCTGGCCGCCGAGGAATCCCTGCGGGTGCTGGCGTGGCGCGACGTCCCCGTCGAGCCGTCGAGCCTGGGGGCCTCGGCCCTGCGGGCGATGCCCCGGATCCGGCAGGTGGTGGTGGTGCCGACCGACACGGTACCGACCGACGCCACGAGCGATGCGCTCGCCATCGACCGAATGACCTTCTGCCTGCGCAAGCGGGTGGAGCACGACGTGCACGGCGTCTACATCGCGTCGCTGTCGGCCCGCACGCTCGTCTACAAGGGCATGCTCACGCCCGAACAGCTCGACCCCTTCTTCCCCGACCTGTCCGACGAGCGCTTCGACAGCGGGCTCGCCCTCGTGCACTCGCGCTTCTCGACGAACACGTTCCCGTCGTGGCCCCTCGCCCATCCCTACCGCTACCTGGCCCACAACGGGGAGATCAACACGCTGCGGGGGAACCGCAACTGGATGCGCGCCCGCGAAGCGCTGCTCCGAAGCGACCTGATCCCCGGCGACCTGGAACGGCTCTTTCCCGTGTGCGACCCCGAGGGCAGCGACTCGGCCACCTTCGACGAAGTCCTCGAGCTGCTGCACCTGGGCGGGCGCTCGCTTCCCCACGCCGTGCTGATGATGATCCCCGAAGCGTGGGAGAACCACACGCAGATGGACCGGCAGCGCCGGGACTTCTACCGCTTCCACGCCTCGCTCATGGAGCCGTGGGACGGCCCCGCCGCCGTCGTGTTCACCGACGGCACCATCGCCGGTGGGGTGCTCGACAGAAACGGCCTGCGGCCGGCGCGCTACTGGGTGACCGACGACGGGCTCGTGGTCCTCGCCTCCGAGGTCGGGGTGCTCGACATCGACCCGGCCACGGTGGTCCGCAAGGGTCGGCTGCAGCCGGGCCGGATGTTCCTGGTGGACACGGCGCAGGGCCGGATCGTGGACGACGCCGAGATCAAGGCCAGCCTGGCCGCCGAACACCCCTACGGGCAGTGGCTGGCCGACGGGCAGCTGGAGCTCGACGACCTGCCGCCGCGGATGATGCTCACCCCCCAGCACGCGTCGGTGGTGACCCACCAGCGGTTGTTCGGCTACACCAACGAGGAGCTCCGGCTCCTGGTGGCGCCCATGGCGAGGACGGGGGCGGAGCCCATCGGGTCCATGGGCAACGACGCTGCCATCGCCTCGCTGTCGGAGAAGCCGCGGCTTCTGTACGACTACTTCACTCAGATGTTCGCCCAGGTGACGAACCCGCCCCTCGACGCCATCCGCGAGGAGCTGGTGACGTCGGGCCGTTCCCGGCTCGGTCCCGAGGGCAACCTGCTCGAACCCACCGCGGCCTCGTGCCGGCAGATCATCCTGCCCTACCCGGTGATCGACAACGACGACCTGGCCAAGCTGCTCTACGTGAACGAGCACGGGGAGACGCCCGGCTTCAACGCCTTCGCCATCGACGGTCTCTTCGACCCCAAGGGCGGTGGTGCGTCGCTGCGCGACGCCATCGAAGAGGTGCGCCGGCGGGTGAGCATCGCCATTTCCCTGGGCTCGAACATCATCATCCTGTCCGACCGCAACTCGAACGCCACCATGGCCCCCATCCCCTCGCTGCTGCTCACCGCGGCCGTGCACGAGCACCTGGTGCGGGAGAAGACGCGGACGCGGGTGGGGCTGGTCGTCGAGGCCGGCGACGCCCGCGAGGTGCACCACATGGCGTTGCTCATCGGCTTCGGGGCCTCGGCCGTGAACCCCTACCTGGCCTTCGAGACGATCGACGACATGATCGGCACCGGCGCCCTCGAGGGGGTGACGCCGCGGCGGGCCCGGACGCAGTACATCAAGGCGGCCTGCAAGGGCGTGATCAAGATCATGTCCAAGATGGGCGTGTCGACCGTGGCCTCGTACACGGGGGCGCAGATCTTCGAGGCCGTCGGCCTCGCCTCGGACGTGGTGGACGAGTACTTCACCGGCACGGTGAGCCGGATCGAGGGCGTGGGCCTCGACGTGCTCGCCCGCGAGGTGGCCGAACGACACCGGATGGCCCATCTGCCCCACCCCCTGGCGCGTGCGCATCGCGAACGGGAGCCGGGCGGGGAGTACCAGTGGCGGCGCGAGGGCGAGATCCACCTCTTCAACCCGAAGACCGTCTTCAAGCTGCAGCACGCCACGAGGACGAAGCGCTACGACATCTTCAAGCAGTACACGGCGCTGGTGGACGACCAGTCCGAGGACCTGGCCACCCTGCGGGGTCTGTTGCGCTTCCGGACCGGGACGCTGCCGGCCGTGCCCATCGACGAGGTCGAGCCCGTCTCCGAGGTGGTGAAGCGGTTCGCCACGGGGGCGATGTCCTACGGATCGATCTCGGCCGAGGCCCACGAGAACCTGGCCATCGCCATGAACCGGCTGGGCGGCAAGTCGAACACGGGGGAGGGCGGCGAGGACGCCGAGCGGTTCACCCCCGACGCCAACGGCGATCTGCGGCGCAGCGCCATCAAGCAGGTGGCCTCGGCGCGCTTCGGGGTCACGAGCGAGTACCTGGTGAACGCCGACGACCTGCAGATCAAGATCGCCCAGGGGGCGAAGCCGGGCGAGGGGGGACAGCTGGGGGGCCACAAGGTGTACCCGTGGATCGCCAAGACCCGGTACTCCACGCCCGGGGTGGGCCTGATCTCACCGCCGCCGCACCACGACATCTACTCGATCGAGGACATCGCCCAGCTCATCCACGACCTGAAGTCGGCCAACCCCGAGGCCCGGGTGCACGTGAAGCTGGTGGCCGAGGTGGGGGTGGGGACGGTGGCCGCCGGCGTGGCCAAGGCCAAGTCCGACGTGGTGCTGATCTCGGGCCAAGACGGCGGCACGGGCGCCAGTCCTCTCACGTCTTTGAAGCACGCCGGCATCCCGTGGGAGCTGGGACTGGCCGAGACCCAGCAGACGCTGGTGTCCAACGGGCTGCGAGACCGGATCGTCGTGCAGGTGGACGGGCAGCTGAAGACGGGGCGCGACGTGGTGGTCGCGGCGTTGCTCGGGGCCGAGGAGTTCGGCTTCGCCACCGCCCCGCTCGTGGTGTCGGGCTGCATCATGATGCGGGTCTGTCACCTGGACACGTGCCCGGTGGGGATCGCCACCCAGAACCCGGAGCTGCGCAAGCGTTTCACGGGCACGCCCGAATTCGTGGAGAACTTCTTCGAGTTCATCGCCGAGGAGGTGCGGGAGTACCTCGCCGCGCTGGGCCTGCGTTCGTTGCACGAGGCGGTGGGACGGGTCGACCTGCTCGATACGGTGGAGGCGGTCGACCACTACAAGGCCAAGGGTCTCGACCTCGGGCCCATCCTGGCCGTGCCCGCCCAGGGGCCGCCGACGGACCGGTTCTGTTCCTGCGTACAGGACCACGGACTCGACAAGGCGCTCGACCACTCGTTTCTCGACGCCTGCCGTCCCGTGATCGAGGCGGGCGGCCGGGCCGGGGGGAAGACGCTCGAGATGGAGCTGCCGATCTCGAACGTCGATCGGACGGTGGGGACGCTGCTCGGTTACGAGATCACCAAGAGGTACGGCGCGGCGGGCTTGCCCGACGACAGCATCGTGCTGACCTTCCGGGGATCGGCCGGGCAGAGCTTCGGCGCCTTCGTCCCCCGGGGGGTGACCCTGCGGCTGATCGGTGACTCCAACGACTACCTGGCCAAGGGCCTGTCGGCCGGCCGGGTGGTGGTCCGGCCGCCCGAGGACTCCCCCTTCGCCGCCGAGGAGCAGATCATCGCCGGCAACGTCATCCTCTACGGCGCCACCGCCGGGGAGGTCTTCATCCGGGGTCAGGTGGGCGAGCGCTTCGGCGTCCGCAATTCCGGGGCGACGGCGGTGGTCGAGGGCGTGGGCGACCACGGGTGCGAGTACATGACCGGCGGCCGGGTGGTCGTCCTCGGACCTACGGGCAGGAACTTCGGGGCGGGCATGTCGGGGGGGATCGCCTATGTCCACGACGCCGACGGCAGCTTCCCCGAACGGGTGAACCTGGACATGGTGGCGCTCGAGGGCCTCGACGTGGACGACCGGCGGTTCCTGGCCGACATCGTGGCCCGGCACGGGGCCGAGACGGGTTCGGCCGTGGCCGAGAGGCTGCTCGGGTCGTGGTCGGGCGCGGTGGAGCAGTTCGTGAAGGTGATGCCCAGTGACTACCGACGGGTGCTCGAGGCCACGCGTCTGGCCGTCGACGAGGGGCGGTCGGTGGACGACGCGGTGATGGCGGCGGCACACGGCTGATGGGAAAGCCCTCCGGATTCATCGAGTTCCCCCGCCGGCTGCCTCCACGGCGGACGATCGCCGTGCGGGTGAAGGACTGGCGCGAGGTCTACGAGGCGTTCCCGGAGGAGTCGGCGCGCGAGCAGGGGGCGCGCTGCATGGACTGCGGCATCCCCTTCTGCCACGAGGGGTGCCCGCTCGGGAACCTCATCCCCGAATGGAACGACCTGGTCTGGCGGGGACAGTGGGAGGAGGCGGCCGAGCGCCTGCACGCCACCAACAACTTCCCCGAATTCACCGGCCGGTTGTGCCCGGCACCGTGCGAGGGTGCCTGCGTGCTCGGGATCAACGCCGATCCCGTCACGATCGAACGGATCGAGTACGAGATCGTCGAACGGGCCTTCTCCGAACGCTGGGTCCGCCCCCAGGTGGCCGAGAGCGATACCGGCAAGTCGGTGGCCGTCGTGGGATCGGGCCCGTCGGGTCTCGCCTGTGCCCAGCAGCTGGTGCGCGCCGGTCACGAGGTGGTCGTCTTCGAACGGGCCGAGCGGCCCGGGGGGTTGCTGCGCTACGGGATCCCCGAATTCAAGATGGAGAAGGCCGTGCTCGACCGCCGGCTGAGCCAGATGAGGGACGAAGGGGTGATCTTCCGGTGTGCCACCGCCGTGGGTGTCGGCGCGGCCGATGACGGCGCCGGCGGAGCGGAGCCGGGGGAGGGGCGCGGTCTCGGCACGGCCAACGCGCCGGACGTGAACGTCGTTCCGGCCACCACCCTGTTGCAGGAATTCGACGCGCTGGTGCTCGCCGGGGGCGCCACCTTGCCGCGCGATCTTCCGGTGCCCGGACGCGAGCTGCGCGGCGTGCACGGCGCCATGGAGTACCTGAAGCCCTCGAACCTCGTACGCGAGGGGGCGTGGGCGGTGTCGCCCATCTCGGCGCAGGGCAAGAACGTCGTCATCATCGGCGGTGGTGACACCGGGGCCGACTGCCTCGGGACGGCCCACCGGCAGGGAGCGGCGTCGGTCCACCAGTTGGAGATCCTGCCCCGGCCCCCCGACGCCCGGCCCGACGACAACCCGTGGCCCACGTGGCCGCTGATCTACCGGACATCCGCGGCCCACGAGGAGGGGGGCGAGCGGGTCTACGCGGTGACGACGACCGCGTTCGTGGACGACGGCAGCGGGGCCGTGCGGGCCCTGCTCGGCCAGGAGGTGGAGATGCGGGTGGTCGACGGCCGCCCCGTGATCGAGCCCGTGCCCGGGACGGAATTCGAGTTGGCGTGCGAGCTCGTGCTGCTCGCCATGGGCTTCCTCGGAACCGAGCGACGCGGCGTGGTGGGGGAGCTCGGCCTCGAGCTCGACCCCCGCGGCAACGTGGCCTGCGACGGCAACTGGGCCACCAGCCACGACCGGGTCTTCGTGTGCGGGGACATGACCCGGGGTCAGAGCCTGATCGTGTGGGCCATCGCCGAGGGGCGCTCGTGCGCCGCCGCCGTCGACCGGTCCCTCATGGGAGTGAGCGCCCTGCCGGCGCCGATCGTGCCGGGACAGCTCGCCCTGCGCTGATCGGGGACCGCTGACAGCCGACCGTGACGTGACGACGCGGATGCCGTCGATTCAATCGCCGATACGTCCGTCGATCGTCTCGCGCATGATGTCCATGTGGCCGGCGTGCCTGGCCGTTTCTTCCAGCATGTGCACAAGGATCCACCGAAGGCTGACATGCCCGTGAAGTGTCGTGCTCCCGGCGCTCACGTCGTCCAACGACGAGCTGCCGGCGACCCGCCTCGATCGCTCGACCTCGACGCGGTAGAAGGCCAACACCGACTCGACCGTGTCGTCTTCATCGATCAGGAATTCGGCGCTCTTGTCCAGCTCTGAGCCGATGAATTCGACCTCCTCCCCGGCGAAGGTCTCCCGGAACCAACCTTGCTCCACCCATGCCAAGTGCTTGATCACTCCAACACGCTCAGCCCCGTCGGCGTCAGAACATGCCTGGCCTGATCGAGGTCCAGGCCTTCGACCTTGTGTTCGACCACCGCCCTGTACCAGTCGAGGGCTCCTTCGAGTGTGTCGCGCTCACTGCGTCGGACACCGAGTGGGTCTTCCATCCTCTCAGCTTAAGGTTCCCTACCGAGATTCACCCTGTGTCAGCCGGTCACTATGCAGCCGGTCACGATGGCAGCGTGATCAGATGGCGGGAGAGATCGTGATCAGGCAGTTCGTGATGGTGGACGCTCCCGTGGCGTCTGTCACCTGGGCCGCGATCGTCGTCGAACCTAGAGATGTCGGCAGTCCCGTGACGCTCCCCCCGGGCCCGCCGGTGAGGCCGAGAGACGGATTCGAGTCGGAGACAAAGGTGATGGAGTACGGAGACGTTCCGCCGCTGGCCACGAAGGCGCTCGAATAGGCGGTATCGACGACGCCGGTGGGGGTGGGGCAGGTGAGCGTCGGGGGCGGACTTGCGGACAGGGTGAAGGTCCCCGACAGGTGGGGGAATCCAGATCCCGACTCACCGAAAGAGGAAGCCGTTGCGTTGGTGGTGCCCACGAGGTTCAAGTTCTTGAACGTCGGGAGATAGGCCTGGATCGAGGTGACCCCCTGGTTCATCCTGATATGGCCCGTGCCCGTCAAGGTCTGCTGATTCACCGGGAGCCCGGGCGAATACTGGGCGTAGGTCCCATCGCCGTTGGCGTTCACGCAGAAGACGCCGTAGAAGGTCCCGGTTGCGTAGGTCGCGGTGAGGAAGTACGTCGTTCCCGGGGGACAGGACAAGCTCGGGAAGTCGGTGTCGTAGGCCCCTATGTCACAGGGTGCTGTCCTCGGGGCCCCCCGTTGGTCGGTGGGGGGACACTGGACGGCTCGGACCTTGTCGATGGCGGGACTGTTCGGGAGCAGCGCGATCGTCTGGGTTGGGCCGCCGTTGGAGGTCAGGTTGCCGAGGTTCGGGTCGAGGGTCGGTGAGTGGCTGACACTCGTCCCGCCGAATCCGCAACTGCCGTCGTCATCGATGTTGTAGCCGAGGTCGGTCAGCGTCGCCGCCACGCCGGCACAGCTCCCACCGGAGGTCTGGTCGGCCACGATCGTGGCCCCGATGGACCCGGTGCCGCTGTTGAAGACGCCCCCGCCCGAACCACCGGAACCGGTAGCCCCAGTGGTGGAAGTCAGGGCGATATCGTCCGAGCCCGTGCCCTGGGTGATGGTCACGGCGCCCGGGTTGGCACCGCCGGCCCCGGTGCCGTTGTCCGCCACGGTGTCGCTGGTGAGCGTGACGGTGCCGGCGCTGTCGATACCACCGCCGTTCCCGCCGTTGCCGCCGTTGCCCGAGTCGGTCACGGTGGCGATGTCGTCGTCGCCGTTGCCTTGGGTCAGTGAGACGTTCGCCGAAACACCCCCGCCCCCCGTCTGGTTGCCGGCGACGGTGTCGTTGGTGAGCGTGAGAATGCCCGTGCTGTAGATACCGCCGCCGTTCCCGCCGTTGCCGCCGTTGGCCGTTTCGGAAACCACTTGCCTGTCCAATTTGCCGTCGCCCTGGGTGACTGTGATAGCGCCGGCGCTTCCGCCCGCTCCCGTCTGGTTCCCTGCGACGGTATCGTCGGCCAGTAAGAGGGTGCCGGTGTTGTAGATGCCACCGCCGTTGCCGCCGTTGCCGCCGTTGACGTTCTGGACCTTCACGGAGTCGCCGGAGCCGCCGCCCTGGGAGACGGTGACGCCGCCTGCGAGACCGCCTGCACCCGTCTGGTTGGACTGGACGGTCGAATCGGTGAGCGTGAGGGTGCCGGCGTTGTCGACGCCACCGCCGTCGCCGCCATTGCTTCCGTCGAAGGACGTGGCGCCCGGTGACGTCGACCCGTTCTCGATGGTGAGCCCGGAGACGGAGGCGCCCACACCGGCGGCGATCGTGAGCACCGAGCCCAGGCACGAGGTGGTGGGACAGCCGGCCGAGGCGCCGAGGTTGCCGTCGAGGATCGGATCGGCCACCCCGGGGGCCGGCGCGATCGTGACAGGAGACGCGGCCGTGCCGGTGGAGAGGGTGAAGGTGCCGATGTAATGGGCTGAGGTGCCCGGAGTCACGAGTTCGATGGTGCCCCCCGGTGCGACATCGGCGAGGGCGGTGGTGAGGGTGCAGGCATTCGCGTGGGTCGCGCAGCTACCGGTGCCGTGCGCCACCGAAGCGGCGAAGAGCACGAGCGGTGAAGCTCCGGCCACTGAAGTGGGCAATTGGCCGACGGCAACCGTGGTGAGTCCGGCGACGAGACTGGCGGCCGCAAGCTGCAGTTGCGACCGTCGACTCCTTGGCCTCATCGATGTACGCAACGGATGCTCCCCCCGTCGTGATGGCCTCTCGGATTCCCGCCAGGTTAGGAGGACCCCAGGAAGCCGGAATCGTTGAAATTGGGGAGATCAGGATGTGGCCGATCGGGTGTCGGCTACGAGCTCTCGCGGTAGGCGCGCTCGAGCCAGTCGAGGGCCTCCTGGTCGAGGTCGTCCACCGACTCGAGGCCGATGCGCAGATTGATGGCGTCGTTGCCGACGCCCTTGCCCGGGACGAGGCGACCGGCGGGCTTGGTGGTGCTCAATCGCAGGCCGAGGTCCACCCGCCTCTTGGTCGTCGCCTGGACGACGGCGAAGGTCCGCCGGGGGGTGAGGAGGGCGACGTAGGTCTTGCGGGCCTGCACGTCGACCTCCCCCAGGCTGCTGGCCGCACCGAGGACGGCGTCGAGGATCGGTCGCAGTTCGGGACGGCCGGCGTACTGGGCGTCGACGAGCTCGTCGGCCGAGGCGAGCAGGAAATCGGGATAGCCGAAGGACTCCCAGACGAGGAGGGTCTGGGGATAGCCGTCGACTCCGCACGTGGCCAGCCACGAGCGCAGCGCCGGCTCGTCCGCTGGTGACTGGGCCGTGATCCGGTCGTTCCAGTCGTCGACCGACATGCCCGTCTGGCGCACCAGCTGGGTGTGGATGCGTTGCTTCATCGTCTCCCAGGTGCGCATGTCCGACATGCAGGTACTTTACTCATTCGCCACGGCGCGCCGAATGATCGCTTCGACGACATCGGTCTTTTCATCGGCGTAGTGCTGCATGGTCGGCCAATCCTGTTGCGCCAGCTTCCGCTTGGTTGATGCATACAGCTCGCGGTCGGCGTCGTTCTGGCGCAACCAGTTTCGGAACGTGAGGTACCTGGTGATCTCCTGCGATCCTTGCGTGAAGACGTGCAGGTGCACGTCGTGCGCTCGGGTCCGGAGCATGCGATGTTCATGGAAGTCCGGTTCACGGACCCGGAGTTCATACCCCGCCGCTTGGAGGTCCCCCAGGTACGAAGCCTCGTCGGAGGAATCGGCGACGGTGAGGCAGATGTCGATGATGGGCTTGGCGGCGAGACCCGGCACCGACGTCGAGCCGATGTGGTCGACGGCCAGAGCCCGATCGGCCAGAGCGGCGACGATCTTCTTCCGCTCGATCTCGAACCGTCGTGGCCACTGCGGGTCCGACTCGACGATGACGATGCTCACCTTCTCGGGACCACCGATGAAGACCCGGGGATCCCGGCTTGGCATGGGGCTCATCGTGTCCGCCCGGCTGCGTGCACCGGTCGTCGGGTCAGGGTTGGAGAGGGGGAGCCGGTGGTGGTGGCGGCGCTTGCGCCGGAAGATCGAGCGGGGACGGGGGAGCCTGCGGGACCGGGGCCTGTGGCTGATCGGCCGAGGACGCCATGAGGGTGGCATGGGCCTTGTCGATCCTGGTGACGGCGCCGCAGAAGGTGCAGGTGGAGAAGTACTTGGTGCCGAGCGGGATGACGGGGATGAAGAAGAGCGAGAACCAGGTGCTGCGGCGCCCGACCACCTGGGCGGCGGGCGTGCCGCAGTGGCCGCAGAGGCCGAAGACGGTGGCCAGGCGGCGCGCCATCCGCTTGATTCCGAAGATGAGGAACATGGTCTCTTCTCCCCCTGGGCTCGGGCGGCTGAACGGGGCCAAGCGTAGGGTCTCGGTTCACGCATGGTCTTGCACCCCGCTCTCACACCCTTCGTCGTCGGCATGGTGCTCGGGGCGGGAGTGCTCCACGCCGTCTGGAACGCGATCGCCAAGCAGGTCGACGACCGGCTGACCGCGTTTGCTCTGATCGGCATGCTGTCGACGGTGGCCGGTGGGGCGACGCTGGTCGTGACCGGGCTCCCCGACGGCGCCGCCGTGCCCTACGCGGTGGTCTCGGCCGGCCTTCACGTCGTCTACGACCTGGCCCTGATGCATTCGTACCGGCTGGGTGCGTTCAACCAGACCTATCCGATCGCCCGGGGTACCTCGCCGCTGGTGGTGGCCGTCGGCGCCTATTTCCTGGCCCACGAGAGACTGCCCGGGGCCGCCCTGGCCGGTGTGGTCGTGCTGGCCGGCGGGCTGATGAGCCTGGCGCTGTCGTCGGGCCGGCTGAGCCGGGCCGACCTGCCGGCCGTGGGCGCGGCGGTGTTCACCGGCCTGGCCATCGCCAGCTACACGCTGGTGGACGGTCTCGGCGTCCGGCGGGCCCACGATCCTTATGCCTATGCCGCCTTGTTGTTCCTGCTCCTCGGACCGGTCTTCCCCGCCGTGGTGCTCGTGCGGCGGCCGCTCTCCGTGTGGCGGGCGGGCGCGGTGGTGCGGCGGGGCCTGGTGGCCGGCGCGTTGACCCTCGCCGCCTACACGATCGTGTTGTGGGCGCAGACGCGCGCTCCCCTGGCCGAAGTGGCGGCGCTGCGCGAGACGAGTGTGATCTCGGCCGCGCTGATCGGGACACTTTTCCTGAAGGAACGCTTCGGAGCGCGTCGGGTGACGGCGGCCGTGCTCGTGGCGACGGGGATCGTCCTGATCAGCGCGTGAGCGTGCTGACGCAGGCGTGACGGGTCCGCGTCAGGCGCCCGTCAGGCGGCCGGTGCCATCTTGATGATGCCGAACATGGCTCCGGCCGGGTCGGCCAGGACGGCAAAACGGCCCGGGGGGATGTCGGTGGGGGCCACATAGGTGGTGGCGCCCAGCTTCTCGGCCGCCGCCACCGTGGCGTCGGTGTCGTCGACGGCGAAGTAGACGAGCCAGTGGGCGGGGACCTCGGCCGGCACCGTGGCCGGGATCTCCATCATGCCGCCGATGGTGGTGCCATCATCACGCTTCCACTCCCAGTACTGCATACCCGGGGCGTCCGCCTTGGCCGCGTCCCATTCGAAGACATGGCGGTAGAAGCTGACCGCCTTGGCGTGGTCACGGGTGTTGAGCTCGTTCCAGCACCAACTTCCCGGTTCGTTGGCCACGTCGGCCCCGATGTGTTGACCGGGTTGCCAGAGGCCGAGAACGGCCCCCGTCGGGTCGGCGAACAACGCCATGTGGCCGGCCTCCATTACCTGCATGGGCTCGACGAAGACGGTGGCCCCGGCCACCGTGGCCCGGGCGACGGTGGCTTCGATGTCGATCACCGAGATGTAGGTGGTCCACGCCGGGGGCTGACCCTCGCCCTGGGTGGGTCCGATGCCGGCCACGTTGGCGCCGCCGTTCTGGAACATGCCGTAGCCGCCGGCCTCGGGTCCCAGGTCGGAGGTCGTCCACCCGAACACGGCTCCGTAGAAGGCCTGGCCGGCGGAGGTGTCGGGGGTGGACAGATCGACCCATGACGGGGTCCCGGCCGGGTAGGAGGAGAATTTGGGCATCGAGGAACTCCTTGATGGTGGCGTCGGTGAGTGGACGGTAGCGCGGTGACCGAGAGGTTGTCACCGTTGGCCGGCGATGCCGGCCGAACGATGTCAGCCGATGGGGGCGTCGCTCGGATTGCGTTCGGCCAGGATGTCGCGGAGGCGGGTCTCGACCATGGCGAAGGTGTCGGGATGGGTGATGATGTAGAACCGGTTGCCGCGGACGGCGTCGATGACCTGGGCGGCCACGTCCGCCGGTTCGATTCCCGACGCCACCAGGGTGCTGACGACGTTCTGGAATTCCAAGCCCTCGGGCACCGCCGGCGCCGGGGCCCACTCGGGCCGGTTGCGGTCGGACTCGGCGATGCCGGTGCGGACGAAGCCCGGGCACAGTACCGACACGCCCACCGCCGATCCGACGACGGCCAGGTCGCGGTACAGGGTCTCCGACATGGTGACGACCGAGTGCTTGGTGACGTTGTAGGGGCCGAGCATGCCGGGCGAGGTGAGCCCGGCGAGGGACGCCGTGTTCACGACGTGCCCTTCGCCCTGCTCGACGAGGAGGGGGACGAAGGCACGGATGCCGTGGATCACTCCCCACAGGTTGACGCCGAGGACCCAGGTCCAATCGGTTTCGGACACCATCCACAACGGGCCCCCGACGGCCACGCCGGCGTTGTTGTGGATGAGGTGGACGGCGCCGAACCGGGAGAGGGCCTCGTCGCGCAGGTTCTCGACCGACGCGCCCACCGAGACGTCGGTGACCACGGACAGGACGTCGGCTCCGGAGGCCTCGAAGGCTGCTGCCGTGTCCTTGAGCGCCGCCTCTTCGATGTCGGCCAGGACGATCTTCATGCCCGCCGCCGCGGCCGCCTCGGCCACCGCCCGACCGATGCCGCTGGCACCGCCGGTGACGACCGCCACCTTTCCCTCGAGCCGCTGCATCCGCCCCTCCCGATCGCCGTCCCGCCGCCGGCCCCTGCCGGCTGACGCTCATTGTGCCAGGCGCGGAGGTTGTGCCAGGCACGGGAGAACTGCGTCCCGGGCGTGATGGGCCGACGCCGTCACGAGGACGACACCGATACCGATTTGGGGCGACCATACCCGTAACGGTGGGTGATAAACCCCGCGACCCGTCCGCTTTCTCACGTAGGGAGAGAAAAGGGTCAATCGCTGGACGCGGGAGAGAATCAGTGCTCGACTCTGCGGTGAAACAACCTCGGGTGCCGCATACCCTCATTCAGCGCGCACCGGGACCAATGGTGAGAAAAGGGAGAGTTCCTTCATGCTCGTACGTCGTTCGCATATCGTGAGACGCGCCATCAGTCGCGTCGGTCTGGGTTTGGCTTTGGGTGCCGGAGCGCTGGGTGTTGCCGCACTCCCAGGGGCGTCACCGGCCGGTGCCGTTGCCTGCCCCAATCCCAATGTCAACGGGACCGGCCTGAGCGCCGAGATCGTGGCGACGGTGAATCAGACGATCACGCAGACCGTGAACGCGGCGGGCTGCGACGTCGGCATCTACGTGAACGTCTCTGGGGTCACCATCACCGGCTCCACCATCAGCGGGGCCAACGACGAGGCCATCCTGGCCGAGGGCGCCGCTGGCCTCACGATCTCGTCCAACACGATCTCGGGCAACGGCGTGAGCCCCAACAAGGCGATTCCCGATGAGCACACGGTGACTCTCGACGGTGTGTCGAGCGCCGCGGTCACGGGCAACACCATCACGAACAACAACGGCGGAGGGATCGGAGTGGCCGACAACGGCCCGGTCGACCCCGGAGCGCCCAATCCCGGGCCGGGGACGGCCGTCACCTCGAGCAACGACGTCATATCTTCGAACACGCTCATGGGCAACACCGGCGGGTGCGGGATCATCATCGAGTCGTTCAACCCCGGTGGTGGCGTGACCGGCGCCAACGTCCACAACAATAGCATCACGGGGACCGTCGGCCAGTTCGGTCCCAACGGGCCTGACATCGGCCAGATCGTGGTGGCCGACAATGCCGCCAACACGAGTATCTCGGGCACGATCATCAACGCCAACACGGTGGCCAACAGCTTCATCTCGGGCGTCACGCTCCACGCCAACGCGCCCAAGGACAGCATCACGGGCACCCAGATCACCAATAACACGCTGACCGACAACAACTGGGGCGACGTGAACGGTGCTCCCTCGACCGACGCCATCGCCCTCATCGACGAGACGTTCTTCGGGGCCAACGTGGCCACCATCTCGGGTACGTCGATCAGCGGCAACACGATCACCAAGCAGGTGGTGGGCATCTGGATCAAGGGAGCGACCACCACCACGATCGGTGCCAACACCATCACCGTGCCCACCGGCGGGACGGCCGTCTTCACCGTGCCGACGCCCGGGGGTGGCTACTGGCTGGTGGGTGCCGACGGAGGAGCCTTCTCCTTCGGTAACGGCCCCTTCTACGGCTCGGCCCCCGGCGAAGGGCTGCTGTTGCAGAAGCCCGTCGTGGGTATCGCCCCCAGCCGCGACCGCGGTGGGTACTGGGAAGTGGCCGGCGACGGCGGCGTCCTCGGCTTCGGTGACGCCTACTACTACGGCTCGGTGCCGGGCCTGGGTGTCCACGTGAGCAACGTCGTGGGCATGGCCCCCACGCCGGCCACCGACCAGGGTGCCACCGGCGGCCTCGGGTACTGGCTGGTCGGCTCCGACGGTGGCGTCTTCGCCTTCGGTGACGCCAAGTACCACGGCTCGCTGCCCGGTCTCGGTGTCCACGTCAACAACATCGTGGGCATCGTGCCGACGGCGACGGGCCTCGGGTACTGGCTGGTCGGCTCCGACGGTGGCGTCTTCGCCTTCGGTGACGCCACCTTCCACGGATCACTGGGCGGCATCCACCTGGCTGACCCCGTGGTGGGTATCGCACCGACGCCCACCGGCCTCGGGTACTGGCTGGTCGGCTCCGACGGAGGGATCTTCACCTTCGGCGACGCCACCTTCGCCAAGTCCCTGCCGGGACTGGGCGTGCACGTGAGCAACATCGTGGGCATCGCCGGCTCACCCGACGGCGGCGGCTACACGCTGGTCGGGTCCGACGGCGGGATCTTCACCTTCGGTGACGCCGTGTTCAACAACTCTGTGCCCGGATTGGGCGCACACGTGAGCAACGTCGTGGGACTGGCGAGCACCTAGACGTTCCTGTCACTGGGGCGCGGCGGGGCTCGGGAACGCCCGAGCGCCGCGGCCGGCCCGGTCGGTCCCTCGTTGGAGGGGACCGACCGGGCGACCGGTGCGCCGGAGGGCCGAGCCGGAGGGCCGAGCCGGAGGGCTGAGCCGGAGGGCCGAGCCGGAGGGCCGAGCCGGAGGGCCGAGCCGGAGGGCTGAGCCGGAGGGCTGAGCCGGCAAGAGCACGGTTTCACCCGCCGGTGCGGCCAAGATGGACCGGGTGAGTGTCAGACGTCGGACCCCGGTCCTCCTCGGCGCGGCGTTGGCGGTGGTGTGTGTCACGTCCGGATGTAGCCAGGGGCCGTTTCCCGGCGTGGGACCGGTCCCCACCCTGTCAGCCGGTCAGTCGGCGACAGTGACGTACTGCAACGACGAGCAGGCGACGATCACCGAGCCGCCGGTACTGCGCGGCGACGCACCGACGGCGGTCTACGTCCACGGCGGCGACTGGGTCTCGGGCGACTCCACCAGCGGGGGCTACGCCATCGACAAGATCGGGCCGGCGCTCACCGCCCGCGGTTTCATCGTGATGAGCGTGGACTACCGCCTCGGACCCGAGAATCTGTGGCCGGACCAGATCGTCGACGTGAAATGCGCCGTGCGATACCTCCGGGCCAACGCCCGTGCTCTCAATGTCGATCCCGCTCGCATCGCCATGTGGGGCCAGAGCGCCGGTGGCCAGTTGGCCGGACTCGTGGGCACGGCGGGACCGGCGGCCGGCTGGGATGTGGGCGTCTACCCGAAGCAGTCGAGCAAGGTCGAAGCGGTGGTCGACCTGTCGGGACCGTCGGATCTGATCTCGATGAGCGATTCGGGAGCGAGCGGGTTCGTGAAGAACACGTTCGTCCGGCTGCTCGGCCCGCTGAATGCCACCACCCTCGTGGCGATCCTCACCGACGCCGGTCCCGTCCACTGGGTGGCGCCCGGCGATCCACCGTTCCTGATCGTCCATGGCGAGGCCGACGCCATCGTCTATCCGTCACAGTCGCAGGAGCTGGCCCTGGCTTTGAAGCATGCCGGCGACGGCGTGCAGCTGGTGCTCGTCCAGCGTGGCGGCCACGACCTCAGCCAGGCGGGGGAGAGCCCCGACCAGGAGCAGATCGCTGCCACCGTCGTCAATTTCCTGGCCTTCGTCCTGGCCCCGGCGCCCCACGGCTGACGCCGGTGCGACCCGACGGCCCCACTCACGGCACCGTGCGCCCGCTCGGGGGAGAGCGGCGCCGGGTCACGGCCGCCGTGATCGTGGGCCTGGGCTACTCGGTACTGGCGTCCTTCACCCATCCGTTCACCCTGAACGCCGATCTCGTGACCGCCGCCGCCGTCGTCGCAGGCGCGCTGGCCACGACATGGCAGATCCGGCGTCGGTCCACCGCCGCCCGCGTGCGGCCCGACGGGGGAGACGGAACGCGGGCCCGGTGGACCCCGCTGTCGCTCGTGTGGGTGGCACTGGCGGCAGCCGTCACCGGGTGGGAGCTCTTCTGCTTCCTCTCGCAGCCCCGGACGCGGTACCCGACGTTGAGCGCTCTCCTTGACAGCCTCGATTCCACCCGGGTGGGCAAGGCCGTGGCCTTCGGCGCCTGGCTGGCCCTTGGTTTCCTTCTGGTGACCCGGTGAGCGGCCGGCACGCGATCCTGGTCGTCTGGGGGCTTCTCGGAGCCGGCGTCGTGCTGGCGCAGACGGCGGCGCTGGTGTCCAAGGGTCGCTTCCCGGGGCTCGGGACCGTTGTCCGCCGTCTCACCTACCGCCCCGTCGGGCGGAGCCTTCTCGTTCTCGCCTGGATGTGGCTCGGGTGGCATGCCTTTGCCCGATGAGACCGAGGGCGCCGGCGCCGCGGGCTCGTCGCTGATTCGGTTTTCTTTCCACGCCGGTCAACCAAACGAGCCCCGGCGCCCCTTTACTGGGTGGTGACGGTGGACGACGGCTACGACGACTTCTTCCGGCTGGTGCTACCCCGGGCCGTGTCGGTGGCCCGGCGGGTGACCGGTGATCGGGCCTCGGCCGAAGATGCCGCCGTCGAGGCCCTGGCCCGCGCCCATCTGCACTGGGCGCGTGTCGGTGCTCTGCCGTGGCGCGAGGCCTGGGTCCTGCGGGTCGCCAGTCGGGAGGCCCTGAGACAGCTGCCGAAAACCCCGGCGTTCGTGTCCAGGCCGGTGGCCGGCGACGAGTCCGAATCCGTCGCTCTGCGACAGGCCCTGGTGGCCGCCCTGCGGCGATTGCCCAAGCGGCAACGCGAGGCCGTGGCCCTTCGCTATCTGGCCGACCTGTCCGAATCGGACGTCGGACTCGCTCTCGGCATCGGCCAGGGAACGGTGAAGACCCATCTACATCGGGGACTGGCCGCCATGCGGATTCTCATGGGACGTGAATTCAAGGAGGAAGACCTTGTCCACCTCGGGCTTTGAATCGCCTTTCGACGCCGCCGCCGTGGAGGCGCTGCTGGACCGGGCGAAGAATCGCAGCGCCCAGCTCAGACGGCGTCGGTTCCTGATGTTCGCCGGCGCGCCGCCGCGCCGGACGACGCGATCGGACCCACCCCGGACCGTCGAGAGGACGCCGCCGCCCCCCCCTCGCCGGTTCTCGCCCTCGGTCATGGCTCTCGGGGGCGGGGGTGTGGTGGTGGCGGTGGTCATCGCCATCGTCCTCGCCAACGTGACCGGTGGTGGGCCGCTCGCCCGGCTACGAAGCGGCGCGCAGCCCCCGGCGTCGGCGTCCGCCACCGCCACGGTGTTGAGCGAGATCACGGCCGTCACGCCGCAGGAAGCGAGCGCCGTGAGCCTCGACGCCGAGGCCATCGCCCCGCCGTCGGTCACGACCGGCCAGCCCCCTCTCACGATCGGTGGCAAACCCGGCGTCGTGTTCATCGGCGGCGAATTCTGTCCCTACTGCGCCGCCGAGCGATGGCCCATCATCATGGCCTTCAGCCGGTTCGGCACCTTCAGCGGCCTGACCGAGATCTCCTCGTCACCCTGGGACAGCGATCCCAGCACGGCGACGTTCTCGTTCCACGGGGCGACCTACTCGAGCCCGGCTCTCACCTTGGACGCTGTCGAGTACGAATCGAACGACACCCACGGCCTCGGGACGAGGACGATCCTGCAGCCGCTGTCGCCGCTCGAGGCACAGGTGTGGAAGACCTACGACAACAACCCTGGTTTCCCCTTCCTCGACATCGGGAACAAGGTGCTCGTCCTGAGCCCGAGTTTCGACCCGACCTATATGGCCGGGCTCAACCAGGCAGACATCGCCTCCAAGCTCTCCAATCCGGACGACCCCTTGACCCAGCGCATCGTGGGCACGGCCAACTACATCACGGCCGCCATCTGCTCCATCCTCGGGCCGTCGGCGTCGGCCGCGTCCCCGTGGTGCAGTCAGCCGGTGATCATGCAGGCGGCCTTGGCTATGGGACTGCCGTAGCGATAGGACTGCTGTAGGGCTACTCCTGGTCGGTGGGCCTGATCAGGATCTCGTTGATGGCGACGTGACGCGGCCGGGTGACGATGTAGGTGACGGCGTCGGCGATGTCGTTCGCCTCCATGCGCTCGACGCCGGCGAAGCGCGAGCGCATGGTCTCGAGCACCTCGGGCCGGTTGTGGCTGGCCAGCTCGGTGGAGGTGGCCCCCGGTTCCACCAGGGAGATGCGGACGTGGCGGGTGGTGACCTCCTGGCGGAGCGCTTCGCTGAAAGCGCCGACGCCATGCTTGGTGAGGTTGTAGACGCCGCTGCCGCTTCTCGGTACCCGGCCCGCCACCGAGCTGATGTTCACCATGTCGGCCACGCGGCGCGGACCGTCCTCGGCCGCGGCCAGCAGGTGGGGGAGCGCGGCGTGGGCGCAATACAGCAGACCCAGGACGTTGAGCTCCACCATCCGTTGCCACTCGGACACCGGAGCGCCGACCACCGGGCCGAGGAGCATCACGCCGGCGTTGTTGACCAGGGTGTCGAGGCGGCCCAACTCGGCCACCGTGCGTGCCACGGCGTCGATCGCCTGCTGTTCGTCGGTGACGTCGGCTTCGAGCACCACGGCGGTGCCGCCCCGCCCAGCGATGTCGGCCGCCAGTGTCTCGAGACGGTCCTTGCGACGGGCCACGAGCGCCACGGCGGCGCCCTGTCCCGCCAGCATGGCGGCCGACGCCGCGCCGATCCCGCTCGACGCTCCGGTCACGAGGGCCACTGTGCCGTTGAGTATCTCGGCGCCCTTGAGTATCTCGGCGCCCTTGAGTGTGTCTGTCATGGCCGGAGCCTATGTCCGGTCGAGGACCTCCGACGCCGCCCGCTCGCCGGAGCGGACGGCTCCGTCGATGGCGCCGTGCGACGTGGTCGAGGTCTCCGTCCCCGCCCAGTGCACCCGGCCGAACGGCTGACGCAGGAGGGGGCCGAAACGGGTGAGGACCCGGGGCGGGAAGTGGGCCATGGAACATCCCTTCGTCCACTCCTCGGTCCACCACGCCGTCTCGATGAATTCGTGCGGGGAACCCGCCCTGTCGCCGAAGCGCGCCGACAGGGCGCCGAGGACGGCCCGGCGCCTCTCGGCCGGATCGAGACCGGCGGCCCGCTCCGCCACGGGGCCGAAGGTGAACGACGCCAGGACGCCCGGGGATCCCGATGCCGGGGTGGCGTCCAGGGTCACCTCGGCCGTGGACCCCGGCTCGGCGCTCTGGCCACTGAAGCCGTCGTTCCGCCAAAAGGGCTCGTCGTAGACGATCAGGGTCTTCGACTCCGGGCCGGCGACGGCCTTCTCGTAGAGCGTCCGGCGGTCGTCGGGGAGGGGGGGATCGAAGGTGATGCCGAGGGCGAGGGCGGGGGGGACGGTGACGACGGCATGGCGGGCCGACACCGACACGCCCTCAGCCTCGACGGTGACCTTGTCGTCGGCCTGGGTGATGGCACGCGCCGGCGCCTCGAGGTGGACGGCGTCCCCGAGAACGGCGGCCATGCGGTCGGCCACCAGGCCCGCGCCCCCCTCGAACATGTTCTCCTGGGCCCCGCCCGTGATGGAGAAGAGGGCGTTGATGCTTCCGTGGGCCCGCACCAGGAAGAGCAGGTGGAGAAACGACGTGTCATTCAGATCGCCGGTGAACAACCCGCGCACGGCCATCTCGAACAGGTCGCGGCCGGCGGCGGTCCGGATCCGTGACCGCTCGAGCCACCACGCCACCGTGCGGGCGTCCCACTCCTCGGCCCGCCGGGCTGTCCACGGGGCGTCGAGGGGCACTCGTTTGGACATTCGGTCGATCCGGGCCTGGTTCAGCGCGATGGTGAGCACGGCCAGGGGGCTGATCTTGGGGATGAGTCCCTTGTAGGGGCGTATCCGGCCGTCGTGGACGAGGAGGTGGGAACCCTTCACCCACGTCTTGTAGGTGGCCACACCGAACTCCCGGGTCAGCCCGAAGATGGCGTCGTGGCGGGGAGCGAGCCACGCCCCTCCCCGGTCGACGGGGGAGCCGTCGGCCAGGTGTTGCGTCCAGATCCGGCCCCCGATGCGGTCGCGCGCCTCGAGAACGATCACCGACTTCCCCTTCTGGTGCAGCCGCAGGGCCGCCGTCAGTCCCGCGTACCCGGCCCCGACCACGCAGACGTCGGCCTCGAGTCGGTCGGTCACGTTCGTCAGCTCGACTCGGAGCGGAACATGGCGGCCATCCCGGCGATGAACGGATCGGGGTTCGACGTCTTCGCTTCCACGATGGCCTTCATGTCCGGAAGGTAGAGCTCGAATTTGTCGCCCTCCATGGCCGACACGATCCCTTGGGCCATCTCATCGGCGGAGATCTTCGGTCCGGCGTAGAGCGGGTCGTCGTTGTCGGGCAGATCCCAGATCTCCGTGTCGATGGGGCCCGGGTTCACCAGCCGGATGACGATGCCGGAGTCCCAGAGGTCGACGGCGATGGCTTCGCTCCAGCCGCAGAGGGCGAATTTGCTGGCCGAGTAGGCGGCCTCATTGGCGTTCCCGAGGCGGCCGGCGACGCTCGAGACGTTCACGATCATGCCCTCGCCCCGCTGCGTCATACGGGGGAGAAGCGTCATGGTCATGTGGGCGGGCGCCAAGAAGTTGACCCGCATGACCCATTCGAGGGTGTCCAGATCGAGCTTGGTGGTGTGGCGGCGCATGGGGACGCCGGCGTTGTTGACGAGGCAGTCCAGGTGACCGAAGGCGTCCCACGCCTCGAGCGCCACGGCGGCGGCGCCGTCGAGGTCAGACAGGTCCGCCACCCACATCCGGGAGTCGGGCGACGACTTTCGGCAATCGGCCAAGACCTCGGCCAGTCGCTCCTGGCGACGAGCCACCAGACCGACGGTGGCTCCCTGTTCGGCCAACTGACGGGCGAGGGCGGCGCCGATCCCCGACGACGCTCCGGTGACGAGGACGGTCGAACCGGAGATCTGCATGGAGGACGCCTTTCGTGAGAGGACCCGTTTCGTCGGAGCGATCGGCTGCAGCGTTCCACCTGATCGGATCGGCCTCAAGTCCTTTGCGGTGGACGCTCCTCGACGGCACCGGTATCGCCGCGGCCGGCGCGAGACTTCGGACCATGACCAGCCCTCACGATGTTGGGTTCAGCGTGCGACCGGTCGGCGTGGTGGCGTCGAGCCGGCTGCGGCCCGTCGACGACGACTGGGCCGACGTCGCCGCCACCATCACCCTTCTTCCCCCATTCGGCCCGTCGTCTCTGGCCGGCCTGGAGGAGTTCAGCCATGTCGAGGTGGTCTTCCTCTTCCACGGCGTGGACCCCGATGCCATCACCACCGGCACCCGTCGGCCGCGGGGGAATCCGCAGTGGCCGGAGGTGGGCATCTTCGCCCAACGGGCCAAGGATCGGCCCAATCGGATCGGCCTGTCCACGTGCGAGCTGCTCGCCGTCCACGACGCCACGCTCGAGGTGCGTGCCCTCGATGCCATCGACGGGACCCCGGTGCTCGACATCAAGCCCTACATGGTGGAGTTCGCGCCCCGCCAGGCGGTTCGCCAACCCCGGTGGTCGCACGAGCTCATGGCCGGGTACTTCTGACGGTGACGGCCGCCGGGGACCGCCGGGAGAGTCGCCGGCGCAAGGAGCGCCAACGACGGGCAGCGTCCCGGCGGCTGCCTCCCGTGCCGGGTCACGGTGGTCGGCCGTTGCAGACCGGTGGACGCCCCCGGCCCGTGCGCGTCGTCGGTGTGGGTCAGTTCGCACAGGGTGTGGCCCGGCGCCGGGCGCCGCGTCGTGAGGCACGGGGACTGCGCCGCGTGGCGAGCATCGTCGTGAGTGTGCTCGTCGTTCTCGTCTTCGTGCTGTGGATCGCCGCCCGCGTGGCCGGACACCTCTGATACCTGAGACCGATACGCCGCCACCCGGAACCTCAGGACGTGAGGACGGCGATGGTGAGCAGGACGCTGTCGAAGATGAAGTGGGCAGCGATCGGACGGGTGAGACGGCGGTGCTTCTGGAAGGACCTGGTGACGAAGTAGCCGAAGGGAATGGTCAGGAGGAAGCCCACCCCGTAGTAGACGTGGTAGCTGGTGCGCAGGGTCAGGCTGAGCAACAGCGCCCGTTGCGGCGTCCAGCCGAATTGCTCGAGCCGGGTGATCAGGTAGCCGTTCACCATGACCTCCTCGACGACGGCCGTGGTGGCCGACAAGGTCAGGGCGTAGATCACGTAGTAAGCGGGCACATGGCCGACCATGGTCGAGTTGACGATCTTCTGGTGGTTCTTGATGAAGGCGGCGAAGGGGATGAGCAGGACGTACTCCGACAACCAGGAGGCGCCCGCCAGGCCCAGTGCCGGCCAGATGTCGGCCCGGAAGCGGGGCCGGCCCAGGCCGAGCGACGACGGCCGTTGGCCGGTGCGGGCCAGCAGAAGGAGAACGAGCGGGACCATGGAGGCGATGGCCATGTAGCTCAGGATGCCGAGGATGAGGTTGCTGACGGGATGGCCGGGCACCGTCCCGGTGAACGTCTGGACATCGTTCACACCCTGGATGTGGCGGACGAGCTCGACGACGGCCGCCATGATGCCGGGAAACAGAAACGCCACCATCACGAAGCGGGTCTCCCAGACGAGGTTCTGTCGGCTGGCTTCCTCGACGCGCACGGTGACGGGGGGTGGGCTCGTCTCGGGGACAGCCACCGGTATCCAGTACTGCCAGTTGACCGGGGGCGCGGGCCAGTCCGGGGGTGGCTGCCACGAGGGCGGTGGGGACCAACCGGCGGGAGGGACGGGCCAGCCGGGCGGGGCCACCCACACCCAGATGTGCTCGGTCATGGGCAAAGGATGCCCGACGGCACCGGCACCATGGCGTATCGGGCCCCATCAGCGCCGGGGATGACGACCGGCGGCCGGGTCGGCGTCAGTAGCCGGGGCCGTGATCGAGGATGCGCCGCGGCGCGTCGACCATCATCGCGTCGATCTGGTCGTCGGTGAAACCGCGGCTGCGCATCATGGGCAGGACGTCGCGGCTGATGTGCATGAAATTCCAGTTGGGCTGGGCCTGGGCGAGGAAGTCGTCGTCGAACCAGTCCATATGGCAACCGGCATCGTGGGAGAGGACGAGTTTGTCGGTCCATCCCCCTGCGCAGAGGCTGGCGATGGTGTCGATCCGCGTCTCGGTGGGGCAGTAGACATCGACCCCGAAGCGGTCCATGCCCAGGGTGGACCCGGCCCGCAACAACTCCTCGAGGTAGGCCAGGTCCGTCGAGTCCCCACTGTGACCGATGACGACGCGGCTCAGGTCGACGCCCTCTTCGGTGAAGACACGTTGCTGATCGAGCCCGCGTTTGCTGTGTGCGTGGGTGTGGGTGGAGATGGGGAGTCCGGTCTGGCGGTGGACACGGGCGACGGCCCGCAGGACACGTTCCACCCCGGGCGTGAGTCCCTGCTCGTCGGTGGCGCACTTGAGAATGCCCGGACGCACGCCGGACCCGGCAATACCATTTTCGATATCGTAGAGAAAGTACTCGTCGAGGACGTCGACACCGCTCGGTCGGAAATTGCCGGTGCGGTAGTCGAAGAAATGGGGAAGGTCGTTGTAGGTGTAGAGGCCGGTGGCCACCACGATGTGGAGGTCCACCTCGGCCGCCACCTTCTGGACGAGCTCGATGTCGCGGCCGAGGCCCACGACGGTCAGGTCGACGATCGTGCCGATCCCCGCCTCGTGCAGTTCCTGGAGACGCTCGACGGCCTGGGCCACGCGGGCGAGCGGATCCCAGCCCGTGGGCCAGTTCGACGCCACCTCGGGCGAGCGGACGAAGACATGTTCGTGCATCAAGGTGGATCCCAGCGCCCCGGCGTCGACCGGTCCGCGCACGGTGTTGATCTGGCCCATCGTTCCTCCCTCGTGTCCGACGGCGGCGACCTTACGGCGCCAGCAGACCCCGGAGCTCGGAGGCGAGAGACCGGGTGGCGTCGGCCAGCCGGGACGGGTCGGGCCCGGCGGCCAGGAGCGAGCGCGAGGCGGAGGGCAGGACCCGACCCGGACAGGAGGCGAAGCACCTGGCCACGTCGCCGGGCGTGGCCCCCTGGGCGCCCACGCCGGGCGCCAGGAAGAGCCCGTTCATGGTGGCCAGATCGAACTCCGTGGGCGGCCCGTGGGTGGGTCCGAAGACAGCGCCGACAGGACCGATGCGTCCCGGCGCCATCCGCTCGTTCTCGGCCGCGATGTCGATGACCAGTTGGTGCTCGACCGTCGTGGCGCCCGCGTGCCTCGCCCCTTGGATGGCCCGCCCCTCGGTGTTGGAGGACCGGGTCACGATGAAGACACCGGCGCCGTTGGTCGCGGCCCGGTCGAGGATGGGCTGCATGGCCGCCAGTCCCAGGTACGGGGTGATGGTGATGGCATCGACCGGTATCGCCGCCCCGGCGCCGAGGTACGCCTCGGCGTAAGCCTCGTTGGTCGAGCCGACGTCACCACGTTTGGCGTCGAGAAGGACGAGCACTTCCTCGTCGCGACAGGCCTCGATCAGCCGGGCCAGGCTGCGCATGCCCCGCCAACCGTGGCGCTCGTAGAAGGCCGCTTGCGGCTTCACGATGCCGACGGCGGCCACAGCGGCGGCCACGGCGATGTCGACGAAGCGCTCCAGGCCGTCGGGCGTGTCGCCCAGACCCCATTCGAAGAGCAGGTCACCCGACGGATCGAGGCCGAGGACGAGTGGACGGCGGCGGGTCAGTGCCTCGAGCGCCCGATCGGCGAAGGGGGCCACGGCAAGGGCGCCAGAGCCCGGCGCCCCGGCCGGCACGGTGTCCGGTGTGGGCGTGGGTGTGCGGGGCACGGACCCGACGATACCGGTCACGGCGCCGGGCGTGTGGCTCCCACATAGCCGTCCGACCAGATCGGCTCGACCCGAACGACGGCCCCGGTGTGGGGGGCGTCGACCATCTCGGCCGCTCCCACCACGATGCCGACGTGATCGACAGCCTCGGGCGAGCCACCGAAGAAGACGAGGTCCCCGGGCTCGAGAGCCGTTCCCGGGGCCAGTGGCGGTCCGACGTCGTACTGGTCCTGGGCGACCCGGGGGAGCCCGACGCCGGCGGCGGCGAATGCCGCCTGGACGAGACCCGAGCAGTCGAACCCTGCCGTCCCTTCGCCGCCCCAGCGGTAGGGGGTACCGAGGCGCGCCAGCGCCCATGCCACGGCCTCGGCCGCCGCCGGTGATTCCCCCGCCACCGGCCCCTCCGATGCCGTGGCGTTGTCACCGATGCCGCCCGGGGCGTCGACCGGCGTGACCACTCCGAGCGCGCCGGCACCGGCGGTGCCGTCCACCCAGACGGCGACGCCCAGGGAGAGAGATGTCGCAGCGACAGTCACGACGGCGAGAAGGATGAGAAGGAACCGGACGGACGTCCGCATTGGTGATCACCGGGCGACGAGAAGCCGTGATGTGTGAGCCGAAGGCTCAGAGAACGGCGTGGCCCGAGAAGGTGCCCGCGCTGGTGGGCCGAGTGGAGCACGAGAACGATGGTGCCGTCAAGGTGTCGATCGATGTCGGAGTTCGGTCGCCTTCACGGCCCTACGCGGGAGCGGGCATTCTGTACTGATGAACACCGGTACCGGTCGGGCTGAACCGATTCAGCCACTTCTGGTGGTCGTCACGGGAGTACAGGGAACGGGCAAGTCCACGGTGGCGGAGGCGGTCGCTGAGATGCTCGGCGCCGCGGTTCTGGCTCATGACTGGGCAATGAGCGCCCTTCGCCCGTATCCCGAGGTCCAGGCCGCGCTCGATGCCATGGAACCGCCAGGGCACCGAGTCGTTGGGTGGTCGATCTTGGATTCTCTGGCGCGGGCGCAATTGCGGCGAGGCTGCTCGGTCGTTCTCGATGGCGTTGCCCGGGCAGTCGAGGTCGCACGGTGCCGAGCGTCCGCTCAAGACCTGGCCGCGAGTTTGGTGGTGATCATGACCCAGTGCTCGGATCTCGGGGTCCACCGGTCGCGGATTGACGGACGTCAGCGAGTGATCCCCAACTGGTACGAACTTGATTGGGAACACGTGCAATCGACGCTGGCGGGCTGGGAACCGCCTGAAGACGTCGATCTTCGTCTGGAAACAACCGATCCCTGGGAGGACAACATGACCCGTCTGCATTGTCTTTTCGGGCTCCCAGATTGAGCACTGCCGGAAGCGCCATCCATCGTGTTACTCACGAGACCATGGCAGGCCCATGTTGTTGAACTTCGGCACCTCGCCAGCCGCCATGATCCGCTCGGCGAGTGGACGCATCGCCTCCACGAGTTCGACCGCCCGGGCGCCGAGGGTGGCCACGAGAGGTGCCGCCAATCGATCGGTCGCGGCTTCGATGGCATCGCGGGCCTTGGTGCCCGCTGCCGTGGGACGCTCGTTGTCGTCAAGCCATCCCCGTTCTCGAAGGCGGGTGACCGCCGTTTGCCATTCTTCCTCGGACCACCCGCGGTTGGAACGAAGGCTCTCCCGTTCGGACCGCCCGGTCGCCGCTTGCATGACAAGCGACTCGCACGGGTCGACCTGGTTGGCGACGAGGCACGTGACATGGCCGTCGCCGCGATGCTCACGCACCGCACCGAGGGCCTGCCACAGCTGGAGGTGGGGTGCGCCCGGATCGGCGAGAGCGGCGTTCGACGCTCCCAGCGGTCGGCCCGAGAAGTCAGCTGAGTGGACGGCGGCCGTGGCGAGTGACGCGGCTCGCCGAACGTCGGGCCCATCGATCGCGTCACCCAGCAGCCGACCAAGCGCGCCGTCCATCGCCGACAGTCGGGCGTCGAGGAGTTGTCGTGGCTCGGCGTGGGACCAGACGTCGGGGATGGCGCGCTCGACCCGTCCTGGGTGGAAGCCGTAGAAGATCGAGGTCACCACGGCCGCCGATGCGGCGCCCAGAGGTGCGGCGCGGCAGCCGAAGTAGCTCATCCAGCCGCCCTTGAGGCCGAGCCCGTCCGTGGCCTCACGGGTCTCAGGGGCGAAGAAGAGCACAGCGTGGATCGGCTCGCCGTACTGCCAGACAAGGCGCGCCACTTGCTCATCCTGGGTGCCCACGACGCCCCCGACCTTACGAATCGCTTCGCTTGATTCTGCGGCCCGCTACGACGACCACGCCGGCGATGAGTCCGACGACCCCGCCGGCGATGGCGGCCGGAAGGCCGAGCTCGACGACGGCGAACGGTGCGGTCGGCGCCCATACACTGAGGCCACGGACCAGCCCCACGATCGCGCCGATCATGCCGACGGAGGCAGCGCCGACGACGGCCCACCGCTCTGGCAGCGGTGAACGACGTGGCCGAATCTCGATCATGTTCACAGCCTATTCTCGTGGAGGCCGTGGAGGCCGTGGAGGCCGTGGAGGCCGTGGAGGCCGTGGAGCCCGTGGCGTCGGCGGATCCCGATCGAGCTGCGGATCATGAGCTGCCCTACACCGATCCGCCGTAGAGGTCGAACGTGCGAGCCATTCCACCGTCGGCGGAAATTGTCTCCCCCGTGACGAACCGAGCGGCGTCCGAGGCGAGGAATACGATCACATCGGCGATGTCCTGCGGGGTTGCCCACCTGCGGAGCGGTGTCTGATTCTCGATCGTCTCGACCACACCGTCGATGGTCTTGTTCTTCGCCCACAGGGCGGTGTCCACTACTCCGGGAGCGACCGAGTTGACCCTGATCCCGGACGGGCCGAGCTCGATGGCGAGCGACCTCGTCGCTGCATCGATGGCGCCCTTTGACGCGGCATAGGCGGCTCGTCGCGGTGTGCCGACGAGACCCGACACCGAGGAGAGATTGACTATTGATCCATTTCCTCGCTGGATCATTGAAGGTATGAGGGCTGCAATGAGAAGTAGCGGTGCCCGGACATTCACTGCCAACATCTGGTCGATCAAGGCTGCGTCAGTGTCCACAGTGGCAAGTCGCGCCGCCACGGCTGCGTTGTTCACCAAGACATCTACGTTGCCGAGCTGGTCGAGAGCCTGTCGAGCAACGGCTGCTGGGGCGTCAGCATCACCGAGGTCCGCCACCACAATGACCGGGTCGTGATCAAGTTCGCGAGCAGTCGTTGTCAGTTCCACACGACTTCTGGCGACCAGCGCGACCCGAGCGCCAGCGCTATCGAGTGCCTTTGCCGATGCTGCGCCAATCCCACGAGACGCTCCAGTCACCAGAGCAGTGCGGCCATGCAGTGGGAGTTGTTCCATGGTCACAGCGTACGGACCTGGGTCGACAATGCCGGACACCCGACGCATGCGGTCTTCTAGGCCAGGTGGTCAGCCGGAGACGTTGGGGCCGGCCCGTTCGACGGAGAGGCGAAGAAGGACGCGTCGTTCGCTCTTCATGGCGGCCCGGTACTCGTCCCAGTCGGGGTGCTCGCCCGACAGGGACCGGTAGTAGTCCACGAGGCCGTCCAT
>Ga0209415_10001866_pt1 | contig 39850 bp, 33 predicted proteins | sample PeaSoiSIISIP2007_FD_187696 | JGI IMG/M metagenome (GOLD analysis project Ga0209415, IMG submission 187696) | Peat soil microbial communities from Weissenstadt, Germany - SII-SIP-2007 (SPAdes) (version 2) | ecosystem: Environmental > Terrestrial > Soil > Wetlands > Peat | place: Germany...
CCCTCGACGAAATCCACCCGTCGAGTGAATCATGCAAACGACGCCGCCGCTACGGGATTTTCAACAGCCTGCTAGGGGTCGGTGCGCGCCGTTTGACAGAATGGTGGCGGGCAGCCCTAATCCTGACACCGGCGAACGGGCGCCGCCAGGAGGCGAATGGCGACGGTTTCTTTCAGGGTCGGGCGCGCGGCCGCCGCGTTGGCCGCCTTGGTCATGCTCGCGGCGGCGCTGCCGGGACCCGGAGCGCCGCAGGGCGATGATTCTCTGGCCGGGCAGCTCCTCGTCGCGTCGCGCGAGATGGGCGATCCGCGCTTCAGCGAGACCGTCATCCTGGTGGTGCGGCACGACAAGACAGGCGCGCTCGGCATCGTCATCAACCGCCCGATCGAGGAGCGCTCGCTCGCGAGCCTGATGGAGGCGCTGGGCGACAAGGGCTCGGACGCCAAGGGCAGCGTGCGCATCTTCGCCGGCGGCCCGGTCGAGCCCGCCACCGGCTTCGTCGTCCACAGCGCCGAGTACCGCCGCAACGCGACCATCGACATCGACGGCCATGTCGCGGTGACCTCGGACCCGCAGATCCTGCGCGACATCGGCCGCGGCGGCGGCCCGCTCAAGGCGCTCGTTGCCTTCGGCTATGCCGGCTGGGGCCCGGGCCAGCTCGAGGCCGAGCTGGCGCGGCACGACTGGTTCACCGAGCCCGAGGACCCCAAGCTCGTCTTCGACGCCGACCGCGCCGTCTTGTGGCAGGAAGCCCTCGAGCGCCGCTCGCGCGATCTGTAGCGCATCACTCCCTGTCGATCGCCAACGAGGTCCAATAACTTTTGATTTACGGGCACTTTTTTACAGAAAATCAAAATACCGCCTAGCATACGGTCGAAATTCTAGCTCGTGAAATCGTTGAGTTTTCTGCCGCTCGGCCAATATCTCGCTTTCGGCATTTGTCGATGGATCTTCGCGCCCATGAAACAAGATGATGTTGGGGTACCGGGCTATGGGCTGATCGACTCGAATACCATATCGACCCAACTCGTTCACTCATCGCGCCTGCCTATCATCGTTCAAGCGGACGGTCGCCAACGGTCGCTCAGACCCGGTGCAAGTCACATCCGGGTGTGCTCATTGTTGCAAGAGCCGCCGTATCGCTAATAGCCTCATCCCTCGAAGGGTGGTTCGGCTGGCCATCTGGGGAATGTCGGCTTAGACGTCTTACATGCAGGGCGCCCAAGAGGGCGGGCGGGCCGTCGGCGCTCCGCGACCATGAAGTCATGTGCCGGCATGGGGCAACACGCCCTGACAATAGCTGTACGGCGGTTGGCGATTAATCGTGGCAATCGGCGAGGCGTCAGCCGCGTCCGATGTGGTTCACGGCAGGCAGATCCAACAGGCGCCGAATCTGGTGTTCGTGCTCGCCCAGCCCAGGCTCACGCATGTGGGCCGGTACCCAATCGTAAGCCTCTCTCAGTACATCGAGTGATTCCGGCGAGGTATTTTTCAGATGATACCGCAATGCACTGAGGCAGAAGGCCACACATCCCTCCTTGCCCTGAAGCCTCGCGAGGATATCCTCAGCCTCGACAATGAGCCCCTCCTGGCTGATCCACCAGTCTCCGCTCTGTACCCTGAATATCCCAAGTCCATCGATGTTTACCCACTGGCCGTCAGGCACCGATGATGTTACCCGCCCGGCACGAGCAAGAGCCACCATTTCACGGAAATTGACGATGGCGCCCATCGGCCCGAGTTGAGCGGTGCCGTCCGCAAAGATCGTGCAATCCGTGACGGACCAGTCACGATCTTCGCGAATTACGACACGATATGGTCGTCCCTTTATCTCGCGGCCGGCCTCGTCATATTTCACATACCGCGTGGAGCCCGTCGCCACAGTGCGATGTTCCCTTATGCCTGGGTGGCCGGGATCGGGCTCCTTAAATTCAACTCCTCCGAAATCAAGCAACTCCGCCCCGCACGGATTCAATTCATCGATTGTTGTCCTGGTCCAGTCGATCAGGTCGTCACTCGTCACCAGCGGCCTGAATTCGTCAACCGTGCATGCGCCAAGCCCCGAAAGTCTCTCCTCGAAAAGGAATGTGCTGCTTCTGTTTCCTAGCTGCGTCCTGACCTCTCCCCTATGAACTGCGTTCACGAATGAGCCGAAATCGTATCCGGGTGTTATCGCACCTGAATGTATCCCAACTCCATATTGTATCACCCCGTCGGAATAGGCGGCGATCCTTGCGAGCTGAGGATATCCTCCATGAAGGAGAAAAATTGTCCGCGCCCGACCTCGAAAGGGTCCTTTGGCAACCCCTAGAATGGGTCCTTTGTACATTGCCGGATCCAACCGCGTGACTGGCCAGCTCGTCTGTTGCAGAGGCAAGGCGGGTTCCATTCGTTGGTTGCTTTTGAGTGAGGGCAACCAGAGGCGTCTTTGCGGTAAATATCCAGATTGATAGGCGCTGTCTTGCAGCAAACCAATCGTTAAGTGCCCAGAGTGAGATGGAGCCGCTGCTCGAATCATGCCCCATCTCGATTACAACGCTGTCAAGGATTCTACGATAAGCACACCCCACAAAGTATGAGGAGCGCCTCAGAAAACGACCGTCAGAACGATCACAATTCCTGACGGTATTTTCTCGGTCGCGTCTTGCGACTTCTGATCAAACCGTCGGAAGAACCGTCAAATGAGTCGGCTTGGTCCGCCGCCGCGGATGTCGACCCCCTATCGAATCAATGACTTGGACAAACAGCGGCACAGACAGACGATGGAGGGTGAATGATCAATGATCTATCCCGTAACCTTTTATTTTTCCTACGCTATTTCCCTCCAAAACCCTCCAGGGCATCCCGCACCCCTCACTCCCACTCGATGATTTTCAACAATCATAACCCTTTGATTCAACCGAGCAAATGTTTTCCACGCTCGCCGAAGAACCGTCCGCCCGATCCGTCAGAAATCCGCCCTCTTGATTTCAAAGGCGAATTTCGGCAATCCGCGATTTGCTCGGTTTCAGCGACTATCGGCATCTACTGGTCGTATTTTTATCTGCTCGCCGCCGACCACGCGGCACATGCACATCCCCAAAAAGCCGTCACGAGCGCCTGCGCTGATTGCACCCTATCGCCCGGCACGATCCTGCAGCTTCGCGAACAAATGCACTTCCCAGGACGTGAGGCTTCCTTTGATTTGACCGAACAGGCGCTCGTAATTGTGCCAGCCATAGGAGGATGGGGGATCTTCGGCAACTCGGGCAACGAAGTTGGCGAACGTGCCAGCCGGCGAAGTGAGCATCCGATCGCGGACGCTGAGCATCAACGCGGCAAACGCCTCGGGCGCGTATGCCGCTTCAGCGGCGGCTGCCAGGCCGCTGCGCCGCCAGGAATAGGTGAAGTTGTCGCCGAGATTTCCACGCACCTGGACGATGTCGGCGAGCGCCAGGGCAAAGCTTTCCTCGCACCAGCCGTGCGATTTGATGAAATGCGGCACCACCTCGTTGCGGAAATATGACTCATGGTAGTCGTCGATACACATCTCGTATTCGGCAAGCTTAGCCCAGGCACCTGCGTCGATGCCACCAAGTGCCTTCGCTGCAGCGCCGAACGCCTGATGTCCATCCTCCAGTTCGCCGCTCCAGACACGCTCGAGGTCCGCATCCAGGCGGCATTTTGCCAGCAGACGCGTGAGCGCCGGCACGGCCGCGGAACCAAGTTTCTCGACAAGGCCAAAGAAGCGCTTCTCGTTATAGGTCACACCGTCGATTTTCACCGATAGCTTGATGATGCCGGATTCGTCGGCAAACCAGCCAAGTCCTCGATCGAGCGCCGCAGTGATGGCGTCTATCGCGCCGACAATTTCTGCCGCCTGCGATGTCTTGAGGGTAAACCGCAGCTCGCTCTTCGCTTTGACGATTTTTGTCAGAGCCGCCTGTGCGTTCCGCTGTCGCTTTTGCTCTGTCGCGCTCGGCGTGATGATTGTCGGCGCGGGCGCATCCCTGGGTGACAAATCCTCGGACGGCGAACCATCCAACTGGTATACTTCGAAGGTCGTTTCCCTCTCGAATTCGAACTCAGCGATGCGTCGAGGCAACGCCGAACAAATTGAACGGTAAGTGTCCAGACGCATCGGTGGGGATGCACGGCCATCCAGCCCGAGACATATCGCCTGCGTTTGCTGAATCCACCAGAATGCCGCTTCGTCAGGCTGCCAAAAAATCTGGTGACGCTCGGGAAATTTCCAGACATTGCTATAGTTGGCCCATTCGAACGGAAGAGTGCCAACATGGCAGAGTGGGTTGCCAGCCCACACCTCGATCGAACGCTCGTAAATTCCAGGCCCTTCGCCGATCCCTGCCATGGCGGCAGGCTCGGTGGACAATCCCAATTCCGGCCGAAGCATCTTGCAGCCTTTCAGCACATGCTGGCCCGATGGGCTGATCAGCACTGTGGCAAACCCTTCAGGCGGGAATAATTCGAACGATACCCGGCGGATGAGGGGCTGGACGCGCGCGATTGCCTGCTTGTACAGGCGCTCGTTATTTTCGCCGAGGAGAGATCCATCCAGGATGAGCCATCCGTCGGGCGTATGTCCGATCGGGCGACGAAATATGTGGGTATAACCTTTCAGGACGAAACGGTCGGCGACCTTCGCTGACGCGATATCAATCATCACGAGCTCCCTCGTGAGATCGTCACGCTCCGCGGTCAGTGGGCAAAGCAGCACAAGCCGTTCGCCATCGTAGTCCACGATGTCGTAGTCCCGGCTCAGCGAAAGACCCGATACCTCCGTGTATGATTTCGCCGGGAGGTCGAGGATATAGAGATGGAGCCGGTGATAATCTCGCCGATCGGCGCCGATCGCCCAACCGGCTGTCGGGCGATCACGAAGGATCCTGCCCCAGGTGTGACGCCCCAAGGGTGACACCAGCCAGTCGCTGCCGTCTTCATACCCGGTGACCAGAAAGCCGTTGTCGCTGTGCTCGAAGAGACGATGCGGCCGGCCCGGCGCCGGTTTGTGGCCGACCAGGTATCTGCGCATGCGTTCGATCTGGAAGGTCACCTGTCGCATCCTTGCTTCGTTGGCTCGCACGGCAGCAGCTTACGCCCCACTGTCGCAGAGCAAAAGTCCGCTTCCGGCTGGTGTCGCCTGAAAGCGGACCCTCCTGGCGCCCCGAGTCCGCCGTTCCGGGTGATCGGCAGCGATAACTGGGATGTTGCTACGATCGCCTCCTGTTACGGCAATTGCCACCCGAAAAGTGCGGTATCGCGCTATAGGTCGGCCGGCGCTTCCGTAACCGGTTGTCGCCGAAGAACCTGGGTGAGGATGTCCGCGATTGAGATAGTCGTCTGCGATCGGGGTGACGCCATGGGCTCGGACCTGCCCCGCCGATTTACACGCCATTCTGCGCTACGGCCCGCTCACCCGTTGAAGGCACTTTACATGCTTCGAAATTGCGCGCAGATCGGCTCGGAAAGTTTGCTGAGAACACGGACATAGAGTGCGCCGAACGAGTGACGAAGGGATCGACAGAGCAGCGGCACAACAGCGAAATTCACTGCCCAAACTGCGCTTTCACCGCCGGTTGCCCCCCTTCACTCCCACTCGATCGTGCCGGGCGGCTTCGAGGTCACGTCGTAGACGACGCGGTTGATGCCCTTGACCTCGTTGATGATGCGGGTCGCGGTGCGGGCCAGGAACTCGTGCGCGAAGGGGTAGCTGTCCGCGGTCATGCCGTCGGTCGAGGTGACGGCGCGTAAGGCGCAGGCGAAATCATAAGACCGGCTGTCGCCCATCACGCCCACGGTCCTGACCGGCAGCAGCACGGCGAAGGCCTGCCAGATCGCGTCGTAGAGCCCGGCGAGCCTGATCTCGTCGAGGAAGATCGCGTCGGCCTTGCGCAGGATGTCGAGCCTGTCGCGCGTCACCTCGCCGGGGATGCGGATGGCGAGGCCGGGGCCGGGGAAGGGATGGCGCCCCACCAGCGTCTCCGGCAGGCCCAGCTCGCGGCCCAGCGCGCGCACCTCGTCCTTGAACAGCTCGCGCAGCGGCTCGACCAGCTTCAAATTCATGCGCTCCGGCAGGCCGCCCACATTGTGGTGCGACTTGATCGTCACGCTAGGGCCGCCGGTGAAGCTCACCGATTCGATGACGTCGGGATAGAGCGTGCCCTGGGCCAGGAACTGGGCGCCGCCGACGCCGCGCGCTTCCTCCTCGAAGACGTCGATGAAGGTGGCGCCGATGATCTTGCGCTTCTGCTCGGGATCGGTCACGCCGGCGAGCCGGCCGAGAAACAGGTCGCCGGCCGCGCGATGCACCAGAGGGATGTTGTAATGATCGCGGAAGAGCCGCACCACCTCGTCGGCCTCGCCCAGGCGCAAGAGGCCGGTATCGACGAAAATGCAGGTCAGGCGCTCGCCCAGCGCCTCGTGCAGCAAGACCGCCGCGACCGAGCTGTCGACCCCGCCCGAGAGGCCGCAGATGACGCGCCCCTCGCCCACTTGCCGGCGCGCGCGCTGGACCGCGTCGTGGCGGAAGGAGGCCATGCTCCAGTCGCCGCTGGCGCCGGCGACGCGGTGGGTGAAGTTCCTCAGCAGCGCGGCGCCCTGGGGCGTGTGCGCGACCTCGGGATGGAACATCAGGCCATAGAAGCGGCGGCGGTCGTCGGCGATGGCGGCGAAGGGCGCGCCCTCGCTGGTGGCGACGACGCGGAAGCCCGGCGGCAGCGCGGTGATGCGGTCGCCGTGGCTCATCCACACCTGCTCGCGCGCGCCTTTGGGCCACAGCCCGGCGAAAAGCGCGCAGTCGTCGACCACGTCGACGAAGGCGCGGCCGAACTCGCGGTGGCTCGACGGCTCGACCTTGCCGCCCAATTGCGCCGCCATGGTCATCTGGCCATAGCAGATGCCGAGCACCGGCACGCCCAGCTCGAACACCTCCTGGGGCGCGCGCGGGGTGCCGTGTTCGTGGACCGAGGCCGGTCCGCCCGACAGGATGATCGCCTTGGGCGCGAATTCCTTGATCCGCTCGGGCGCCATGGCGAAAGGATGGATCTCGCAATAGACGCCGCTCTCGCGCACGCGCCGGGCGATGAGCTGCGTCACCTGGCTGCCGAAATCGAGGATCAGCACGCGGTCGGTCATGGCGGCGCATCTTCATCGGCGGCAGCGGCCGCTTCAAGCGCCGGCTTGGCGCGCTCCAGCACGGCGACGAAGAACCCGTCAGTGCCGTTTCGCGCCGGCGTCAGGCGCAGCATCTTGCCGCGCGACGGGCAGTCGCCGCCGACCGCGTCGCGCCACACGCGCGCCGCCGGCAACACCGCGAAATCGGGATGAGCGGCGAGGAAGCGCTCGATTTGCGCCTCGTCCTCGTCGCCGAGCAGCGAGCATGTGGCATAGACCAGCCTGCCGCCCGGCCGCACCAGGCGCTGCGCGCTGTCGAGGATCTCGGCCTGGAGCTGGGTCAGTTCGGCGAGGTCCTTGGGCTTCAGGCGCCACTTGGCGTCGGGGTTGCGCCGCCACGTGCCGGTGCCGGTGCAGGGCGCATCGACCAGCACGCGGTCGAAGCTCAGGGCGTGGCGCTTCACCCATTTGTCGCGCGCCGTCGCCAGCGCCTTGCGCTGCACGATCGTGGCGCCGGCGCGGCGCACGCGCTCGGTCGCGCGCTCGAGCCGATGGGAAGAGATGTCGCAGGCGATGAGATGGCCGCGATTGCCCATGCATGCTGCGAGCGCCAGGGTCTTGCCGCCGGCGCCGGCACAGAAATCGACGACCCGCATGCCCGGCTTCGCGTCCACCATGAGCGACGCCAATTGCGAGCCCTCGTCCTGGACCTCGACCATGCCCTTGCGGAAGGTCTCGAACGTCGACAACGGAATGCGCTCGTAGACGCGCAAGCCCAGCGGCGAGAGCGGCGTGCGCGCCGCATTGACCCCCTCGCGCGCGAGCGCGGCGCGCGCCGCCTCGCGGTCGCTCTTGAGGAGATTGACGCGCAAATCGAGCGGCGCGCCCTCCTCCGCCGCCGCCATCTCGCGCGCGAGGTCGCGCCCCAGCGCCGCCTCGAGCGCGGGTGCGAGCCATTCGGGATAATTGCCGCGCACATGCGCGGGCATGGCGCGATCGTCGAGTGCGTGGCCTTCAAGCGCGGCGGCGAGGCGCCGCTCGCTGTCCTCGAGCCGCGCCGGGCGGAAGCGGTCGCCGTCGAACTCGCGAGCGAGGCGATCGGGCGGCCATTCATCGGCGAGAACGAGGGCGGCGATCACGCGCCGCCGCGCATCGGCGGGAAGCCCGCGCCCTTCGCGCTCAATCCACCAGTCGAGGCTGGCGCGCCGGCGCAGCACGGCGAAGACATGGTCGGAGATGGCGGCGCGATCCTTCGAGCCGGCGAAGCGGTGGCGGCGGAAATATGTCCCGACGATGTCGTCCGCCGGGCCGACGCGCTCATCGATCGCGGCGAGGAGCGAGATCGCGGCCTCGGCGCGCGCGCCCGGGGTCACAGATCCTGCCGGTAATTCGGCGACTCCCGCGTGATGGCGATGTCGTGCGCGTGGCTCTCGCGCAGGCCCGAGGCGGTGATGCGCACGAAGCGGCAATTATGCTGCATCTCGGCGATGGTGCGGTTGCCGGTATAGCCCATCGCCGCGCGCAACCCGCCGACCAGCTGATGGACGACATTGCCGACCGGGCCCTTGTGCGGCACCCGGCCCTCGACCCCCTCCGGCACCAGCTTCAGCTCGCTCGACACTTCTTCCTGGAAATAGCGGTCGGCCGAGCCGCGCGCCATGGCGCCGACCGAGCCCATGCCGCGATAGGTCTTGTAGCTGCGGCCCTGGTAGAGGAAGACCTCGCCCGGGCTCTCGTCGGTGCCGGCGAAGAGCGAGCCGAGCATGGCGCAATCGGCCCCCGCCGCGACCGCCTTGGCGAGATCGCCCGAGAACTTGATGCCGCCGTCGGCGATCACCGGCACGTCGCGCTTGCGGCACACCTCGACCACGTCGAGGATTGCCGTGAGCTGCGGCATGCCGACGCCGGCGACGACGCGCGTGGTGCAGATGGAGCCGGGGCCGATCCCGACCTTGACCGCGTCGGCGCCCGCGTCCATCAGCGCCTCGGCGCCCTCGGACGTGGCGACGTTGCCAGCCACGATCTGGGTCGAGTTGGAGAGCCGCCGGATGCGGCGCACCACGTCGATGACGCGCTGCGAGTGGCCGTGCGCGGTATCGACCACGAGCACGTCGACGCCGGCATCGAACAGCGCCTTGGCGCGCTCGACGCCGTCCTCGCCCGTGCCGGTGGCGGCGCCGGCGCGCAGGCGGCCGTGCTCGTCCTTGCAGGCGTTTGGAAAGCGCTGCGACTTCTCGATGTCCTTCACCGTGACGAGGCCGACGCAGCGATAGGCGTCGTCAACCACGATCAGCTTCTCGATGCGGTGCTGGTGCAGCAGGCGCTTGGCGTCCTCGCGGTTGACGCTCTCGCGCACCGTGACCAGCCGGTCCTTGGTCATGAGCGCGCTGATCGGCAGGGTGGGATCGGTGGCGAAGCGCACGTCGCGGTTGGTGACGATGCCAACCAGGCGATTCGAGCTGCGCTCGACCACCGGGATGCCGGAGATGCGGTTGTCCGCCATCAGCTTCAGGGCGTCGGCGAGGGTCGCCTCGGGATGGATGGTGACGGGGTTCACCACCATGCCGGCCTCGAACTTCTTGACCGCGCGAACCTGGTCGGCCTGGGCCGCGATCGCGATGTTGCGATGGATGACGCCGAGCCCGCCCGCCTGCGCCATGGCGATGGCGAGCGCGCTTTCGGTCACCGTGTCCATCGCCGCCGAGATGATGGGAATGCCGAGCGTCACCTCGCGCGTGAGGCGCGTGCGCGTGTCGGTCTCGGTCGGGAGGACGGCGGAGGCGGCCGGAACCAGAAGCACATCGTCGAACGTCAGTGCCTGGCGAAATTCCATGCTGCCTCCCGATCAGGGTTGGCAACGCACTATACACGGCCCGCCACGCAAAGGAAGCACCCAAGGCGCAACCCTACCTTGCGCCGCGGAACCCTTGCGCGACGACATAGACCTCGGCCGATTCGGTGCGACTCGCAGGCGGCTTGGCGTGGCGCACGGTGGCGAAATCGCGTTTCAGCGCCGTGAGCAGCGCGCCCTCGGCCCCGCCCTGATAGACCTTGGCGACGAAGGCGCCGCCCGGCGCGAGCGCGCCGCGCGCGAACTCGAACGCAGCCTCGGCCAAGGCCACGATGCGCACGTGATCGGTGGCGCCGTGGCCGGTCGCCGGCGCCGCCATGTCGGAGAGCACGACATCGGCCTTGCCCCCCATCGCAGCGGCGAGCGCGGCGGGCGCTTCGGGGAGGAGAAAATCGAGCTCCAGCACCGTCGCGCCCGGGATCGCCGCCATGGGCTGGAGATCGATCGCGATCACCCGGCCGCGCGCGGGCGCATCGACGCGCGCGACCGCGACCTGGGTCCAGCCGCCCGGCGCCGCGCCGAGATCGACCACGCGCGCGCCAGGGCGCAGCAGGCCGAACCGGTCGTCGAGCTCGATGAGCTTGAAGGCGGCGCGCGAGCGGTAGCCTTCGCGCCGCGCGCGATGGACGTAAGGATCATTGAGCTGGCGCGCGAGCCAGGCGGTCGAGGAGACTTTGCGGCGCTTGGCGGTCTTGACCCGCTCGGTGGCCATGCGCGGCGGCGATGCCGGCTTCTTGCCGCGCGCTGCCATCACGCGGCGCCGCGGAAGAAGCCCAGCAGGATGCCCTCGCGCACGCCGCGGTCGGCGACCACGAGGCGGCCCGCCGGCCACAGGCTGCAAATGGCCTCGAGGATGGCGCAGCCCGCGAGCACGAGATCGGCGCGCTCCTCGCCGATGCAGGGATGCGCCGCGCGCTCCTCCCAGCTCAGTGCGGCGAGGCGGCGCGAGGCGCGGTCGATCTCGGCAAAGCGCAGCACCGAGCCGTCGACCTTGGTGCGGTCATAGCGCGGCAGATCGAGATGGACGCCGGCGAGCGTCGTCACCGTGCCGGAGCTGCCGAGGAGCTGGAGCGAGCCGTCGGCCACCAGCCGGGAAATCGCGTGCCGCTCCTCGAACGGCGCCAGCGATGCGCGCACCTCCTCGACCATGGCGTCGTAGATTTCACTGGTGACGGCGCGGCCGCCATAGCGGTCGGCGAGCGTCACCACGCCATGCGGCGCCGACATGAAACCCTTGACCGCCAGCCCCTCGCCTTGCGTGAGCCACACCAGCTCGGTCGAGCCGCCGCCGATGTCGAACACCAGCGCGTTGGGAACGGCGGGGTCGAGCAGCGGCGCGCAGCCGGCAACCACGAGCCGCGCCTCCTCGTCGCTGGCGATGATCTCGATGGGGAGGCCGGTGTCGCGGCGCACGCGGTCGATGAACTCGGCGCAGTTGGCGGCGCGGCGGCAGGCCTCGGTCGCGACATAGCGCGCCCGGCGCACGCCGCTCCGCGCCACCTTGCCGGCGCAGACGCGCAAGGCGGCGACGGTGCGTTCCATCGCCGGCTCCGACAGGCGGCCCGAGGCGGCCAGCCCCTCGCCCAGGCGCACGATGCGCGAGAAGGCGTCGATGATCTGGAACCCGGCGCCGCGCCGACGCGCGATCAGCAGGCGGCAATTATTGGTGCCGAGATCGAGCGCGGCGCACACATCGCGCCGCTCCTCCGCGGACGGATCGGACGTGCCGGTCGACGGAATCGCTTGCGCCAATGCAGAATCCTCGCGGGCGGCGACGCCAAACCCGCCGCGCCGACAATGCTAGCGCAAGGCGCGCCACCTTTCAAAGACGCGGCCATTGTGCTATCGAGAGGGGCGGCGGCGACATCTCTCGTTGGGGGATCGTCTAACGGTAGGACAGCGGACTCTGACTCCGCCAGTCTAGGTTCGAATCCTAGTCCCCCAACCACTCAGCCTTCTCTCTTCGGGCCGGTCTCTGTTCGCGTGCAATTTACGCGACATTCCGGGACGTAAGCTCCGACCTTGCGGCACCGAGCGTCAGGTGAACGCTGCCGTGTTCGACGAAATCGGCTTTATCGCCCACGTCTGCTCTCGGCGCCCATTTTGGACTGACGCTCGCTGGGCCGAGACGCATCGACTCGTCGCGCTGGTCCGCGCCGCCAGCGCTCGCATGGCCCCCGACGCGTTACGGGTTAACGCCTCGATCGGTGTGCGATCAGCGCTTCGTGAAGCCAAGAAGAGTGCGCTGCTTCGTCCAGGATGTCGGGAGTGGCGATGAGGCCAGAACGCGATCAAGGCTGAGCTCGAGAGGCTGACAACCATCGAGGATCGCTTCGGTGATATCCGGGGCGAGGAACGCGAAAGGCATGAGACTGCTGACGTAGGTCCGCTGCAGGTTCTCGGAACGGGCAATATCGGCAATCGACTCGACCTCCCGGTTCCTCAACAGGGCGAGCCACGCATGGGCTCGAACGATCGCCTTGATCAGCGCCGGATCCTGCTTGGCTTGCTGGTTGCCCGAGGTAACGATGAGGCGGATTTCCTTTCCCAAACGTCGAAGCTCTACCGGGACGGAAACGACCAGTGGCGCCTCGTCCTGCCTTGCGGACTCCTGGTGCTCCGGTATCGCAAGAACGGAGCGAAGGCCAAACCGGTTGATGTCAATGCGGATCAGATCGTCTTCGAGCACGACACGCTCGGCAATGTTTTGGATCAGCTCCCTCCGCTCCGATGGACTTCCCTCCGTAAAGCCTACGACGAGAGCCCTTGCGCCCTCGACAGCATGGCGAATCGCCATCGGGCTTCGATCTTCCACACCGACAGCGGCGAGAAGGCGGGAACCATCGCTGAGAAGAGATAGGACGGCATCGGCGACATGCTGCTCGATCTCCTGCGCCGGAATTCGGGTACCGTCGCGATTCCCGTTTCGACCGATGTCGTGGCCAGCGATCAGGGTGTGTGAGACGTAGTAGCGATATCGCTTGCCACCCTTGACGGCATGAGTTGGCGTCATGCGGTTGCCGTCTCGGTCGAAGAGCAGCCCCGCTAACAGGCTCGGCTCCTTTGCCGACGCTCCCGTCCGGCGAGCGGCAGCGTTCGATGCGAGATGGGCCTGGGTCCGATCCCAGACGACCGGATCGACAATCCCGGGGTGATCGCCCGGATAGGTCTGCCCCTTTTGCTGGACCTGTCCGACATAGAGCGGATTGCGCAGGATGGTGTATAGATGGCCAGTGCGGAAGGGGAGCGCGCCGCCGGGCTGCCTTTGCGTGGATATTCGAGCCTTGGTCCGCAGCCGGAGCCGATCGGCCTCCTCCTTCACTTTGGTCACGGAGCCCAGCCTGGCGTAGAGGCCGAAGATCGTGTGCACGGTCTGGGCTTCGCTTTCGTTGATGACGAGCCTGCGATCTCTGACGTCATACCCAAGCGGGACATTGCCTCCCATCCACATGCCCTTCTTCTTCGAGGCGGCAAACTTGTCCCGGATGCGCTCGCCGGTGATCTCGCGCTCGAACTGCGCGAACGACAGAAGCACGTTGAGCGTGAGGCGCCCCATCGAGGTCGTGGTGTTGAATGCCTGCGTCACCGACACGAACGACGTTTTCTGGGCATCGAATATCTCGACGATCTTGGCAAAATCATACAGCGATCGGGTCAGGCGATCGATCTTGTAAACGACAACCACGTCGACCTTGCCGGCCTGAATATCGCCAAGCAGCGCCTGCAGCGCCGGTCGGTCCATCGTTCCGCCGGAAAAGCCGCCATCGTCGTAGAGCGTCGGAATGACGGACCACCCCTCGTGGCGCTGACTCCTGATATAGGCCTCACAGGCCTCACGCTGTGCATCAAGCGAGTTGAACGCCTGCTCGAGCCCCTCCTCCGATGATTTGCGGGTATAGATCGCGCACCGTGCCCGGCGGGCCTGTGGAGTCGCGTTAGACATCGACCGCACCAGCGGAGATCATGGCGGCATCGTCACGGGCGGCCACGCTGCCGGACGGAGGGGTTTCCAAGCCGAAGAACCGGGGTCCCGACCAACGCGTTCCCGTTATCGCCCGGGCGATCTGCGAGAGCGACCGGTACGGCCTACCCATCCAAATGTAGGTGTCTTCGAGCACGATCACCTCATGCACCCGCCCCTTCCATTCACGGATGAGCTTGGTGCCCGGCTTGATGCCAGCACCGGCCGACTCCTTCATTGAGCCGGTTTCACGCAATTCCTTGGCCACGCGCGCCAGACGGCGAAGAACCCGATTGCTCAATCCGTGATCGGCTTCCTCCTGAAGCCGATAGGCAACGCCCCGGATCAACAGATCCCTGCTGATCCGGGGCGCCGGCTCGAGACCGAACAGTGCCCTCCATCGCTCGCGGAGAGTGGCCGTGTCGAGAGCTGGCAGCTCCTCGATCTCCGTGGCGAGCTGATCGTCGCGGGACACGCGCTTATGCCGGGGCGATCAGATAGCGACGCGCTCCCTTCCCGGTTCGCTCGGACTGAAGCCGAAGTCCCAGCCGCCTCTTCACCGTCCCCGACAGGAAGCCGCGCACGCTATGCGGCTGCCAACCCGTCGCCTTCTGCAGATCGGCGATCGAGGCGCCATTCTTCCGGTCCAGGAGCTTCAGGATCGCATCGGCTTTTGACGCCTTGCCCGCGTGCGGCTTGGCGATCGTCTTCTTCGCCAAATTCTTCCGCTTGGCGCCCAATCCGGCACGCGCCATCCGATGCCCGGTCGCGCCCTGGGTCAGGGATACCGCAGCTTGCGGGGATTCGGTCTTGATCGCTTGAACGTTCGTTATGATGGCTCCAGTTCTCCAGCGCCGGCCATTCCGGGGCTGCCACTGCCGGAAGCCCGGGACCATGGCCGGGCGGCGCTTCAGGCCTGGAGGGGACCGTCGCACCAGCATGCACGCTTCCTTCATGCGCGAAGTCGAGCAGAAAGTGAGCAATCTTCTGACGATTTGCAGGTCCGTAAGGTCCTAGGTTCAAATCGAGGGCCTGCAACCAATTTTATCTACTCTTTGCAGTGTCGGGGCTCAAGCCATTGATCCGACGGCATTATCAAGAGTTCCGCGGATGAAGGACAGTGCCAGGGAATCAGCTCACGACGGCTTTACCGTCACGTGGCGGAGCAGAAGGAACGAGCCGCATCAGCGCGATCATGACCGCAATGGTCACGACGTAGATGGCGACCTGCGCACCGTTCGGCCGATCGGTGTAGCCGATCAGCGTGTGGAACAAGCGCCCGATCAGGCTGCCATCCGACAAGAGCCAGGACGAATCCCACACGGTCGAGGTCAGCACTTCGATATATCCAGCCTGCTGGACAAACGCTATGGCCTGCGCCGCAAGTCCTGCGGCGAGCAAGGTGATAAGACCCGATGTCACGCCGAACAGATGACGCGCTGGAATCCGCAGCAGGCCGAGATACATGAGCGCCGAGAGACAGGCCCCGGCGAGAACGCCGAGCCCGCCACCGGTTATCATGCCGGCGGCTGATGTTCCACCGGATGCGGCAATGCTGTAGAGGAAGAGGACGATCTCCGAGCCCTCCCGGAGCACCGCCACACCGCAGACGATCGATAAGGCGGCCAACGGTTCCTGACCGGCCGTAACGGCCGCCCCCACCTTGCGCATTTCCTGGGCCATGGCGCGACCGTGACTCGCCATCCAGACGTTGTGCCATGTCAGCATCCCGACAGCGAGGAGCAGGATGCTGGCGTTGAAGAGTTCCTGGCCCGATCCCTCGAACAAAGAGGAGATTTGTCCGGCGAAGGCAGCCACAAGGCAAGCGCCCGCGACGCCAGCCAGCACGCCGTAGGCTACCCACCAGCCACGTCGCGGCACGCCTTTAGTTGCCGCGAGGACGATGCCGACGATGAGGCCAGCCTCGATAATTTCACGAAATACGATCACCAGCGCCGCGAGCATCGTAGCCTACTCCGAGACGACGGCGCCTTGCGCCGTGTCCTCATGATATTCGCCGATGAACGTGTAGCGCCCCGGTCCGAGCGGCCTCAGCCTGACTTTGCCTTTCCCGCCCGCAGGAATAACTTTCTCGATGGCGAGTTGCCGCATCTCGAATTCCTCCGGCTCACGGTCCTGATTCGCGATTTCAAGAAAGGTTGGCGTGCCGGCCTTCACATGAACCTCGGATGGCGAGAACCGGTGATCCTTGATGGTTATCTCGATGGGAGCGGTCTGGTCGTCCGCCTTCGCCGTATGGACGGCTGCGAAGAGACCGAGGGTAATCCCGAGAAACAGAACCAGTCGTCCAACGAATTCAGTCATGTTTGCCACCTACATCGCTTTGAATGTGCTCTATGCTTTTTCAAATATCCGTTGCCCGATAAACTCGCCTTTGCCAATTCCACCGGGACAGGCGAATATCCCGCTTCCTGTGTTGGTGACGAATTGGTTCATCATGTCGAACTTCGACATGCGTTCGAAAATCTTGATGAAGCCTGTCCGCGGATCGCGCTGATAGCAGACGAAGAGCAGTCCGGCGTCATACTCCATGCCTTGTCGCCACGGCGGCCAGCGCTCAGCGGTGAAATTCACACCGTCGTTATAGGAGTAAGACCGCCGCAGTATTCTCGCGCCGTCATTGCTGGAATGATGGGCAAGCCGCACATGGGAATTCTCCGGGATGACCAGATTGGCATCGTGATCGGTCGCAGCGAGGTCAACCGGCTCATACTCTTTCTTCTTGCCTAGCGGAGCGCCGGATAATTTCTGGCGGCCGAAAGTCTGTTCCTGAAAACCAACATTCATGCGGTCCCAATGTTCGAGCGCGATGCGGGACCGCCGCGCCACCACATAACTGCCGCCCCGCATCCAGTCCGGTCCCTCGCTACCGACCCAGACGAATTGATCCATCATCTTGGGGTCGCCGACAGAAGGATTGCCGGTCCCGTCCTTGAAGCCCATCAAATTGCGCGGCGTCGCCTTCTTGCCAAAATCGGCGACGAATCCCGCTTGCACCCAGCGGATTTGCGCCACGTCATAGGCCAGTCGCGCGAGTTGCCGCACGGCGTGAAAGGCAACCTGCGCATCATCAGCGCACGCCTGCACCGAAAGATCACCGCCAGTGCGCGTCTCCACCAGTTGATCGCCGGCAAAGACGGGCATATCGACAAGCGCTTCAGGCCGATGTGCGGCCAGCCCATAACGGTCTTTGCCGTCTTTGACGAAAAGTCCTGGGCCGAAGCCGAACGTCAGGGTCAAACGCGACGGTGGCAAACCCAGAACATCGCCGGTATCGGCAGCCGGAGACTGCGCATCGTAACCGAGTGGCTCCGCCGTCTGGCCGGTGCTCAAGCGACCAGCGGCGGCAGTCCAGCGGCGGAACATCGCGATGACCTCGTCGCGTTTGGTTGTGACAAGGTCAAAGGATGCAAAATAAGTGTGGGTCTGCGCTGGCGTGACGATGCCGCTTTGGTGTTTCCCCCAGAAGGGCTCGATGTCGTGCTTGGCAGGCTCCGTGGCATCGGGAGTGCCCTTTGCGTCAGCTGGGATTGCTGCTGCCGCGCCACCGCCAATGCCAGAGCCGGCAACTGCTATAAGACCAGCCGTCGTGACAAGAAATCCGCGACGGGTCGCACGCAGCGTTCGTTCATCGCTGTCTGTCATCGCGCGGCCTCCATCAAAAAATTCGTGTCGTCCTCGACGTAATAAAAACCGGTGCCGTCCGGAGTCATGGCGATGCCGAAGAGGTCGCCGTTACCCGGCGGAGACTGAGCCTGATTGGTATCGATCCATTGGGCATAGAGCTGCTTGCCCGCGACGGGGTCGATTTCCACGGCCTGTCCGTTCTTGGCGTTGCACGCCAACAGATGACCGCTGACGGTGAGCGCCAGCGCCAGCGGGCGTTTCAAGAGCCCGTCTTTGGTGACCGTCGTCCCCGTCCCGGCGCTGTTGGTGCGCTTGAGGGCATCGGGGATGGCGACAATCCGGTTTTCCATCGCATCGGACACATAGAGCGTGCCGTCAGCCGCGAGGGCGAGGCCGGTGGGACCGATCAGAAAGGCATCCTTGTCGGCGCGATGACCAAAGCCATCGGCGATGACGGTCTGACCCTTGATCTCGGGCGGCTTTCCTTCCGGAATGGAAAGCTCGATCCGCAGCACCGTCGCTTTTTTCATGGTCACTGGAAAACCCGATTCCGGATCGCGGACTTCGGGGCCGGGGACGCTGAAACCGGCCATGCTGACGAAAAGCGTCGCCGTCGGGCCGTTGTCGACCATCGCAATATTGCCCCACGGACCGCTGATGTTCGGACCGGTCCAGGCGGTGACAAACTGGCCGTTGGAATCGAGCACGATCAGGCAGCCTTCACCCCTTGTGCGCGTCGTGCCATCCGTGCTCGGCGTGCTGCCAACGATCACCCAACCGCTTTTCAGCATCGCCATCGCGGCGGTCAAACCGATACCGCCGGGACACTGCGCCAGATGCTGGGGCAACTTGGCAAACAGCGTCGTCTTTTTCGTGGTCGGGTTGTAATCGACAATCGTCCCGCCTGTTCCTTGCAGGTTCGAGACGTTGTTAAAATTGTCGACGAGTATGTCGTCTTTCTGGATTTTGCCGACCGAGATGGGAGCAACGATAACGGCGTAGGGGTTGAGATCGCCGTTGTCGGTTACGGTCGAGGTAAGTGTCTTGTGCCGATGGATGCTGTCGAGCAGTCCGGTAGGCTCCTGCGCCTGCACGGGTGCCGCCGCCACTGCGACCAGTGCGGCGAGAGCAAGCAAGCTTTTTCCCGGTAAGCTTCGTGTCTCATTCGGCATAGTCTCACTTCCTTCCCTTCATATCAGTACCTCCGATCAGGCAAAAAAAATCGCATTGCCCTTTCAGAACAGAATGTTTGTTCGTATTCCAAAGACGGTTTCGTTCTTCGCGGTTTGTCCGGAACCGTTGGGGTTCAGGACACCGGCACCGGGATTGAAGACGTATTGAATGTCCGGCTGTAGCTGCCACCACGGCGTAACCTGATATTGATAAGTTGCTTCGAGGTAGGTCTCAGTTCCGCGCACGGGAAAGAACGAGCCCGTGAAGTTGCCGGTATCCTTGTCGAGGCCGCTGGCGTGGCTGCCGACCTTGGCGTAACCCATGCCAATGCCGAACGTATCGTCGTCGCGATGGAGAAACGGCTCATGAAAGGTGAGCCCGGCGTTCAGGCTGAAGCTGATCAGATTGCGATCGCCCTCGGGCGTGCCCATAGCCCGGAGAAAAACGTTTATGGTCCTGTCGGGCTCCTCGTAGGAGCGCCAGACCATCTGATCCGCCACGGCATAGATGGCGTAGTCACCGCGATGGCTCTGAGGAATGCCGGTGCTCGCGGGGTCAGCGAGGGATCGGCCTGTGCTATCGAAGCGCAAGTCCGCGAAGCGCTCCGTGTCGTACCAGATACCGAGCTTGTAGAGACGGGCCAGCGGTTCTGATTCATCGGCCCTGACCATGGTGCCGAGCGATGGATAGGCATACTGGATTTCAGCTGTGGCCAGCGCTCCGCCGTCGAGCGGGAAGCTGGTGCCCGATGCGTTCCGCCGCTGCGGATCGCCGCTGTTGTTCGATACGGGGCTGCCGTTGAATATGCCGGCCAGCATAGTAAGCGAATCCGTCGGACGTGCGCGGAAGCGAACGCCGAGCGCCGAGAGCGGATAGGCCGGGCCGCCGCCGGGCAGATCAGCGGAGGGCAGCATCGGCCAGCCAAACATCGTGTTGACGAAGTAGCTCGCGTTCTGGCTCACCATGAATTCCTGATCGAGGCTTTGCTGACCGATCTTGATGTCGAGCCTGTCCTCTTCGAGGAACTTCTGCTGATACCAAACCTCCCAAAGACGCGTTGCCCGATCGGCCTCGATCCCGCTCGCGGTTTGCAACGTCGCGAGATTGTCTGCGCTTAGATTGCGTCCATGGATTTGCAAAGCGCTGGCATTAAAGGTGCCGCCATACCAGCCAAAAGCCCGCTGCGTATCCAGTTGCAGCACCATCTGGGTCAGACCGTCATATTCGAACCCCTGTTTGACGCCTCCGCTGACGTTGCCAAGAACCTCGCTCGTTTCCTGTAAGGCGAAGGACATACCGTAGCGGCTGAGCAGCGTGCGCAGACCCCACATGTCGCCCAGCAGGTAATTGCTTCGGGAGATTCCGCTTAGAAAACTGAATGGTCCGCCTTCTGGCTGGCCGGGCTGAAACGCCTCGGGCTCGGTGGGCACGGAGATGGGAGGCGGAGCCGCAGAGGCGGATTCGACCCGCAGTAAGGCAGTGATGCAAATTGTAGCCAAGGCAGTACGGCTCAGCCCTCTTCGGCAAAAGCTCGCTGCGCTGGCTAAAAAGAACAGGTAACTCGAAATCAATGTCCCCTCGCTTGACGATCTCCTTGCCTGATGCGTTCAGGAAGGTCTGTCTCACGACGACCGTATTGCAAATCGTTCTTAATTGCAATGCGACTGCGACGCATTATTAATAACGTGCGATTCTCATTCTTCCTTGCCGGAAACCGGGGAAGGATGTCGACGCTAGCTGCCAGGAAGTTGGTTGCGGGGTGATTTGAAGCTACAGCCTAAGTAACTGATTTTATTTGCGCGTAATCCCGCTCCTCATACGAGAGTCCCATAATGCATTGATATTAGGAGGCTTTTGGATAGGGATTGGTTGCGGGGACCCGCAACCAACGAGACCCATGTATTCTAAAGGCTGAGGTATAGGTTCAAAGCGCAGGAGCGCTATCCCGATCGTCGATGCCCTCAGGGCGGTAGAAAGCAGTGTCGACCGTGCGGGAGGTATGTGTGTGCCCACTATCGGCAAGAGCATTATTCGACGCCGCCCGCCGATATGCCACACGCGCTCACCCTACCACGGACTTTCCTGAAGAATGGCCGCAATCACTCGCTCTGAGGACCCACACTTTGGCGGTCAGGCGGCTTTAGTATCTCAGACATCAAGGCTGAAGTCCAAAGTCGACGCCGATCGCGATCGACGCAGCCGCGAAGAACCTTGGCGAGACCTCGGGCAAAAACCTTTTTTTTCTGGAGAAATGAGCGTCAGCGATGTCACAGATCATAGCGAAGTCATAAACATCCAAGACTACGTGACACAGGTGGGACAAGGCGCGATTGCGGATCGCCCTCGAGAAACGCTTGGTACTTCGGATGCTGCGATCGTTCTATTACGAAGCATTTGGCAGCGCGAGATCAGCGCGATGCCGGGGAGACGGCTGCTCAAAGAATGGCGCATACCGGAAGATATCAGCGCCACGGTCGGGTTGTAGGCATCCATTCGTCAGTCGCGTTGCATGAGGATTTTCCCGTTCAGGTCCTCGATGCGCTGCAAATGGACGAGAACGGCCTTGCCGTTCCGTTCCGGATCGGGCTTGCGCTCGTGCTCCGGGATCATGCTCCATACGCGGTCGCGCTCGGAACCCTCCGGCAGAATTTCGACATCGCCGTAGAAGCGCAGGACGCCCGCCGGGAAGAGGGCGCTCCCCTTGTCCTTGTGCCGGTAATAGATGCAAATATGCGGATTTTCTTGGATCGTTTTGGCCGTGGTGCGGCCGCCGCGTTCCCAGAAGGCGAGGCAATCTTCATTGTAGACGATGACGCTACCCTTCGGACTCACTTGAGGATAGCCGTCCTTCATCGCTGTTGTGCCGACCACGCAGACAGCTCCGGAACCCGGATTGTCGTTGATCAGGCTGCGAATCTCTTCAGTAATCTTGATCATTGATGCCCTCTCGCTATGCCCAGGCGGCACCGTGTCTGGTCCAGGCCGGTCAGAGCGTTGCTCACCCTGTTCCGGCCATTAGTGTAGCGTCATCACAAGCGCCAAGTGAACGATGAACCGGCGGAAAACCCATCGCACGTTGCCGCAGCGTGGATTCCGGTTTTTGACGTCGAGAGGCACGAGATCGACGCGCGTACGGATGAGATCATGCCCTCGGTGGGCGTCTCAGTCCTTGAGCCGTCCAATCTCACGATAGTAGCGCGCTGCGCCGGGATGAAGCGGGCACCCGGTATGGGGCGCATGCTTCGGCGAATAGAAGATATCCTCTGTCGCCCAATGGCGCGGAAAGGCTTGGTCAATTGCACGCGCCAATTGATAGGAAAGGTCCTCTTGCATCTGCGCGCCTACGATCAATGGATAGCCGCCATTTTCGAGCGCAGTGATGGGGTGCGCCTGGTTCCGGAACGTCCCGGAGGGAATCGTCACGATATCGAGTCCGTAGGCGGGGCCGATTTTTGCCGCGACAGGTCGATCCAAGGACAGGAAGACCATGTCTCGTCCGGCTGCCGCTTGGCCAATGGGACCGAGCCGCGAGTTCTCGCGCATGAGCCCGTCCGCCTCGCCCGACAATAGCTGCCGGCCCGCCTCGTCGAACGCCAAGTGGAACCGGCCGCCCCAGGACTTCACAGCATCGAGTCCATCGATGCCGTAAGCGCGCAAGATGGCAGAGATCACGTCTTGTCCTGCTTCGTCACCCGGTATGCATAAATTGAGCTTGGGTTTCCGCCGCGCGAGATCGGCGAGTGTCGTGATGCCCAAATCCGCGGCAAGGGCGAGATAGAAGATGTGGCCGGGATGCATGAGGTTCGCCAAGCCGCGAACGCCGCGGCTGACCTCACTGAAGGGTGCGCGCGCATTGGCCGCCTGCCAGGCAAAGCTTTTGAGCGTGACACACATGTCGGAGCCGCCCGTGGAGACGCGAGCACACGTGTCGTCCCCATGCGGCCCGAAGCGGGACAGATCGACGTCGAACCCCGCCGCTCGGAATCCCTCGGCAGCCCACGTGATGCACCGCCACCAGTTCGCACCGCCCTCCGTCGAAGAGAGCTGAATATGCTCGGTCATGTCTCTTCCCTCCCTGACCCCGCATTATATTCCGCCGGGCGGCCGTCTAGCCCGGCTCAAGCTTTCCGCAGCGCGGCGAGCACGGAGGGCGCGGTGAAGGGCATGCGCTCGACGCGCGCGCCCAGTGGGCGAAGGGCGTCGTTCATCGCGCACCAGACCGCCGCCGACGCACCGACCGTTCCCGCTTCGCCGACACCTTTGACGCCGATCGCGGTGCCCAGCTGTGGCGTCGAGACGTGGTCCACTTCGATGTTCGGCATGTCCCCGGCATGCGGCACGGCATAGTCCAGAAGAGAGCCCGAAAGAAGCTGCCCGTCTCGGTCGTAGACGCAGTGCTCGTAGAGCGCCGCGCCCAACCCCTGCACGATGCCGCCGTGCAATTGGCCCTCCACTAAAGCGGTGTTGACCACGAGGCCGCAATCATCCGCCACCCAGTGTTTCAGCAGCGTCGTGACGCCAGTTTCACGATCGATCTCCAGCAGACAGCCTTGCACGCCATTGGCCAGGAAGAAGGGCGCGGACGGCACGAAGCTCTCCTGCGCGACGAGCGGCGGTGCGATTCCACCGGGAAGTGTGTATTGGCGATAATGCGCGATCCCCGACAGCTCGGCCAAGCTCATACGAGGCGTCCCGTCGCCATTGTTCACGATCGCGGAGTCGCGGATGCCGAGCTGACTTGCATCCGTTTGCAGCAAGGCGCCGGCAAGTTCGAGGATTCGCGTGCGCAGAGTGGTGGCAGCGCGATGCGCAGCTTCGCCGCTGATCGACAGCCCGCGCGAAGCCCAAGCCCCGCCACCATGCGGACCCGCGGTGTCGCCGGCCTCGACGACGACATTTGCTAGGGGTACACCCATAACGTTCGCGACCAATTGAGCGATGCCGGTTAGCGTCCCTTGCCCTTGATCGGTGCACCCGACGGCACAATGGACGAAGCCGCTCGGGTCGAGCTTGACCATCGCCGTATCCTGCGCGCTGACCCGGATTCCGGAAGCGCCATAGGTCCGGCTTCCAGGCGCCGTCATTTCGATGAAGCTCGCAACGCCGATGCCGAGGAAACGGCCCTCCGCTCGCAAGCGCGCTTGCTCGGCCCGCAGGGCGGCATAATCCATGCGCAAAACCAAGGCCTCGAGACAAGGTGCGAGGGAGTGGGCCTCGATCGCCAAGCCTGTCGGCGTCGTCGTCGGCAAGGACTCCGAGCGGTAGTAGGAGCGCCGGCGAAACTCCACGGGATCGATGTTCAGCGCGCAGGCGGCCTCGTCGATCAGGACCTCGGTTACGGCGCAACCGATCGGGTGTCCGACGCCGCGATAGGAGCCGGTTGGCACCTTGTTGAGATAAGCCACCCTCGCACGGACACGCGACGCCTTGAGGCGATAGGCGCCGCCCAACACGACGCTCGCGAGGAAGGCATCCCCGATGCTGCCGCGCGGATAGATCGAATAGGCGCCGGCGCCGCACAACAAGTCGGCGTCGATCGCCGCAATCGTGCCGTCTGCGCTCGCGGAAAGCCGCGCGGTCACGCAGAATTCGCGCGTATGCGCATCGGAGAGGAAGCTTTCGCCGCGCCGCGCCTCGAACCGCACGGGACGGCCGAGACGCTTGGCGAGCGCGGCGGTCGCAAGCTCGTCAGAATAAACATGCAGCTTCAGGCCGAACCCTCCGCCGACGTCGCGGCAAATGACGCGGATGCGGTGCTCCGGGATGGCGAGCAGCCGCGCAAAGACATCCCTCGTCTGATGCGGCACCTGTGTCGATTGAAAGACCGTCATCCGGCCTTCAATCGGTTCGTAGTCCACGACGATCGCGCGGGGCTCGAGCGGCACACCCGTGTGGCGGTTGAAGCCGAAGCGACGCTCGACCTGGACCTCTCCGCCGGCAAGGTGCGTCGCGATATCGCCGCTGCCGAGCAGACGGTCCAGGGCGCGGTTATGCCCAAGCTCCGGATGCACCAGGGCCGTCATGTCGTCGAACGCCGTAACGGAATCGACGACCGCGGGCAGCGGCTCCCACTCGACCGCGATGGCCTCGACCGCGTCCTCCGCCGCGTCGCGCGTCTCTGCCACGACCGCAGCCACCGGCTCGCCGTGCCAGCGCGCCACCTCGCGCGCCAAGGGGTGCTGCGGCGGCGAGATATGATCCGGCACAGTCTCCATGACGGTGTGCATAGGGGCACAAACCCCAGCGAGATCCGCGGCGGTCGCTACGAACACCACGCCGGGCATCGCCTTCGCCGCCTCGGTGTCGATGCTGCGGATGCGGGCATGCGCATGAGGACTGCGCAGGAACGCTACATGGGCCATGCGCGGCAACACGATATCCCCCGTGTAAGTGCCGTGCCCGGCCACAAGCCGGGCCGATTCGAAACGAGGGGGAGACGGTTCGTGCGACATCCGGAAGTCCTTAGCGTTGCGGCGATGGACGACCGATGCTCCGTCTGCGCTTTGTCGCGTCAGCCCGCATCGGCGAACAGCAGAATCGTCGTCTCAGGGAAATGCACCCACAGATCGGAAGTAGCGAGTTCGGTTGTCCCACTGGTACGCAGAACGATGCTCGTCGTGCCGATATCGACCATGACGGATTGGCGTTCACCGAAATAGGTCACTGTCCTGACCTTGCCGCGAAAGAAGTTGGCGGCATCGCTCCGGTCGGCGCAAATAACGATATTCTCAGGACGAATGCCCAGCCGGACGGTGGACCCGTCGCTGAACGCGCGGCTATCGACGCACACCGGGCCAATTGCAGTGTCGACGATGCCCGCCCTCGATAGCCGTCCGGTCAACCAGTTCATGTCGCCGAAAAATTCGGCGACCTCGGGTGTTCGCGGTTGCCGATAGAGCTCATGGGGCCTGCCGATTTGCTGCACCTCGCCGCCGGCCAATACGGCGAGCCGGTCGGCCAGGGCCATGGCTTCGGTCTGATCGTGCGTCACGTAGAGAACGGTGATACCGAATCTCTTCGATATATCGCGGATCTGGCCGCGGACCTTTTCCCGCAGGCGCGCATCGAGATTGCTCAGCGGCTCGTCCATCAGCAAGGCGTCGGGCTCAACCGCAAGCGCGCGAGCCAATGCCACGCGCTGCTGCTGCCCTCCGCTCAGCATCGGGACGGGCCGCGCTTCGAGTCCTTGCAGCTCTACCGCCTCAAGCGCGGCGGCGACGCGCGCCTTCACCGCCGGCGCCGGCAGCCGCTTGCGCCCCTTTTGCAGCGGTAGGGCCACGTTCTCGAACACCGTCAGATGCGGCCACAGCGCATAGGATTGAAAGACCATGCCGATGTCGCGCTCCTCGGGCGGCACGGCGATCTGCTTGCTTCCGGAATAGACGGTCCTCCCGCCCAGCGAGATCTCTCCCACATTCGCGTGTTCAAGACCCGCAACGCAGCGGATCAGCGTCGTCTTTCCCGAACCGCTCGCGCCCAGCAGCACGAAAAACTCTCCGGCATTGATCTCGGCGGAAACATTCTTGAGTGCGTGGATGGAGCGTCCACCCGATTGAAAGCTCTTCGAAAGATTGGTGATAGTGATCATGACCGCCCTTCAGCGCGAACCCTCACGGCCAGCCGGCCAACAACGAGGGTCGCGGCGCCGAGCAGGGCAACCGACAAGAGAACGAGAATCGTCACCGCCGAGGCGCGCCCCAGGGAGCCGAGGCTCAGCAGCCCCCATGTGTAGACGGAAACCGTCAGATTGTCCCGCGAGACCAGAAGTGCGGGAACCGTGAGTTCCCGAAACGCGAGCACCGCCAAGAACAGCCAGCAATAGGCCAGCGCCGGCCCTAGGAGCGGCAACAGAATCCGCGTGAACCGAACGCCGGTGGATAATCCGAAGACCGCCCCGGCCTCGTCCAGCTCGCGATGGATTTGCACCATGGCGCTGCCGGTAATACGTGTGGCTACGCTGGTTCGCACGACGATCTCGACTAGGATGATCAGCGCGAGCGAGCCGTAGATCGGCACGAAGGATCCGATTGCAAGGGCGATGGTGATGGCACCAACCCCAAAGATGACGCTCGGAATCGAGAGCGGAAGGAATGCGATGAGCTCGACGGCGCGACTGATCGCGCGGCTTTGCCGCAGGATGACCCAAGACAGCGCCACGCTGATGATCGTGGTGAAAGTCGGCGCAACGACCGAGAAAATCAGCGTGTGGCCCACCGCCGTCCAGAGCGAGGGCGTCAGAACGCCGACGTAGTTGTTGAATGAGAGGAAGCGGAGTGCATCGACGGAGATCGGCCGAAAGAACGGGAGAAACGAACCCCAAGCGACCAGGAGCAGCGGCAAAAGCAGCACCAGAAACAGGTAGAGCCCCACGAACGTCAAGCCGCCAACGCGCCCGCGCGCGCCGAGTGGCGTGAGCTTGCTGCGATAGCCCTTGCCCGAAACCACTTGATAGCGGCTCGATTGCCGAATGATCCGGTAGTACAGCACGCTCAACCCGACCGCCAGGAGCAGCATCGGCGCGCTCGAGGCGGCGGCGATCTCATAGAGCGGCTCTGCCGACGCTGGGTTCACCAGGTTGTAGACATAGGTGCTGTAGAGAAGAATTTTCGCCGACAGGCCGAGGACGGCGGGAATATCGAATACCGCCAGCGCGACCATGAAGGTCACGAGCGCGCTCGCCATGAGGGCCGGCGTCACCAGCGGCAATGTCACGTAGCGGAAGCGGTTGACCAGCGAAAGACCGTGGATTTCCGCGCTCTCCTCGAGCGTGGAGTCGATAGCCGAGAGGGACGGCGCCGCGACCACGAAGGCGAGCGCCGCGAGCGCCAAGCCCTGGACAAAGCCCATGCCTGTCAGCGTCTGGATGTTGATGACGATACCTGCGTCTTTGAGCCAGATATTGAGCATGCCGATGCGCGGGTGCGCTAGGTAAACCCAACCCATCGCGGTGAAGAAGCCCGGGATGAGAATGCCGGCCCCCATCATGACGCGGATGGCTTCCCGTCCTGGCAGATCGGTGCGTTCGACGAACCAGGCGATCGGCACGCCGAACAGCATCGCGACGACCGTCGTCAGCAGCGCAAAATAAAAAGTGTCGAGGAGCGTCCGGTAATACTCGGCGTCGCTGAATAAAGCGATAATTGCCGCCCTGCCGGTGGCGCTCTCCAACGAACCGAACGACCGGAGGAGAACCGATGCCAGCAAGGAAACGATCATGACAAGACCGAGCGACGCGATCGCGGGCACAAGGGAGCGGCCCGCGACCGCGCGCCAGGCCGGCGGAGACGCGATCGCGAGGTCCGCCGCAGCGATCTCAGGCTGAGTCATCGGCGGGCCATGCAAGGCCGCAATGGCAAGGCGCGGTTCAGCGCTTCATGATTTGGCGAATCTGTTCGGACAGCGCCGGGTCGCCGCCCTTCTCGTAAAAGTCGGCGATGAGCCTCGGGTCGATGGCGGTGACCTTTTTCTCAGCCAGGAACTTGTTGACTCTGGTGCCAGCAACGAGGTGGGAGGCCTCGTGTCCGATACTGTCGGCGATGGCTTGGCCTTCCGGAGAGATCATGAATCCGACGAACAGCTTTGCGAGGTTCGGGCTCGCCGAATTCTTCGGCACGGCTAGTTGATTGTAATAGGCCTGTGACGGTGTGCTTCCCGGAACCGCCGTAATATGCCCGCCCTTGTCCGCGGCGACGGAAGCGACCGCTGGGCCGTCGCTTTCGTTGGTCATGAGGACGAATTCACCCGTCAACAGCCGATCAACTTCGGCATAGCGGATCAAGCCCGTGATACTGGGGCTCAGTTTGGTAGCGAAGTCCAGAACCATTTCTTTCGGCCAGATCAAGGACAGTTCGATCATCCAATCCGGAAACATCGGAGCCGCCAGCTTGCCGGCCCATGCCTTCGCTTTGACCGGGTCGATCAAATCTTCGTATTTCGTCGGTGCGTCGGCGGGCTTCAGCAGGTCGGAGTTATAGGTCATCGTCGCAAGGCCGGTCCAAACGAGAACCGTCCGGCCTTTGAGAATCTCCATTTCTGGGGTGATCCAGGGAAATACCCCCGACCAGTCGACCTCGGCCAGGGCGTCATCTTTTTTCATTTGGGTCATGGACGACTGGTTGCCCAGAAACACGTCGCTCGCGGCATGCACGCCCGACTTATATTCTTGGGTGATTCGCGCGGCGAGCGCCGGCATGCTCGCGCCCGGCGTGAAGGTCAGTTTCGCTTTCAAGCCGAACTTCTTGTTGAACGCATCTTCAAGCTTCGGCATGGCGTCGACTCCGCCGAAGGCGGCGGCAAACGAGGTGAAATTCAATTCGTTCTCGCTCTTCGCCGCGGCAACCAGCTTGTCGAGCGCGGTTTGCGCAACCGCAACCGACGGCGTGAGCAGCACCGCGGCCATCCACAAAAACCTGCAAAAATTTCTCATGAGTCCCTCACATTTTTGGGTGTTTGAATCCAATTCATCACTCCAAGAAACGCGGCATGACCTCTTTCGCGAACAGCACGGCCGAGGCCTCGCAGATGTGCCGGGTCTCGCCGGCCCATTCGCCGGCGAAACGCAGATGCAGGTGGTTGATGCCGGTATTCATCAACTCTTGTACGCGGGCTGCGACTGTCTCAGGGCTGCCGGCGATGGTCTCACCCTGGCCGCCGCCGGGCATCGGGCCGTAAATGTGCCCGTGCCGTTTGGTGAAGCGTTCGCGGATCGCATTCCGTTCCGCGTGCGCGATTTTTTCGCGCGTGCGCGCTTCTGCGTCGGTCTCGGCCAAGGTGACGCTGAACAAGTCATACGAACACCAGCGCAGACAGTTCTCGACCACATCCGGCGGATGATGCGCCACGGTGAGCGCACCCCGATAGAGCCGCATCTGTTCGCTGAGGTCGGCACCGAAGATGCCGAGGAAGGCCGGCCAGCCTTCCCGTGCGGCCCGAACCAGACCCGACTCGCGGCTTGCGGTGCGGATGAGAATCGGGTGCGGCAAAGTATAGGGTGCCGGCATGACACGCCGCTTGATGCGACCGCTGTTGGAGCCCACCGAAAAGCTGTATTCGGGGTCTCCGGCCCGGTAGGCCCAAAGCCGTTCCATCACGTCCAGCGTGTCCTCGGCCATGCGACCCGAGGCGTGATACTCCCGATCGATGCCGAGCCCTTCCGCCTCGCTTCCTTGCCAGCCGCTGCCGACGCCGAACAGCGCCTTGCCTTTGGTAAGCTGGTCAAGCAGGTTCATGCTCTCGACCAGCCGCACCGGGTGATAGAAAGGGATCGAGAGCACCCCGAAGCCGAGATAGCGATCGCGCGGAATCCGCGACGCCACATAGGCGGCGAATTGCAACGGGTTGCTGTGCCACGGTCCGCGAAAGTGATGATCCGTGAACCATGGATTGTAGCCGAGCTCAGCCAACCAGATGGACTGAGCGACTGCCAACTCGATGATGCTGTGATCCTTCTCCGGCTCCTCGTAATCCGGGAAGAACATGTTCATGGTCATCGCCGAAAATTGCATCGCCGCGTTACTCCAACGTCAGGCCGCCAGCATTATTGCCCAAGATGCACTGATTGCTGGTCTGCTGATCCCTGGCAGGCGGATCTCCGGCGACGCAACTCCGTCCAATCAGATCTTCGTGAACGCCCATCACTCGATGACCACCATCAACCGCGCCTCGATGGGGTGCTTGCCGTTGAGGTGTCGCGGCGCTCCGTCCGTGCTGATGAGGCAATAGCCGCCATTCATCCGCCACGGCGGGCGCGGCTTCGAGCGGCCGCTATAAGGGCCGATCTCGCCCATGAAAGCCTGGTTGGGCTGAATCTCGCGGGGACGAGCGAAAGGATCGGGACCGCCGAGTCCTGCATAGGAGCAATGCGGCACGAGCGCGCCCGCGTGGTCGCCGAGCCGCGCGCGCGCCCTTTCGATGATATCGTCGACGCAATGCTCGACCTGTTCGAGCGTGTTGCCCGGCCGGATGACATCGGTAAATCGGTACCACACCTCGGCGCCATATTTGACGAGCTCTTTCATCTCAATCGTGGGCTTGCCGAGAACCGCGCATTGAAGTCCCTGCGCCTGGTAGCCTGCCCATTTGGGACTGGCTTCGCTCACGATGTAGTCGCCGCGATTGAGAACGCGGTTGGATGGAATGGGATCCTGGGTGAGCCAGCTTTGAAAAAGCGGTCCGGATTCGAGGAGCAGGAAGGTCGGCGGTTCCGCGCCCGCGGCATCCATCGCGTGAACGATGGCCGCGTAGTACTCACGCTCGGTCATGCCAGGCCGGTAACCGTTGAAATGCGCCTCGAAGCCGACATCGGCGATCTTCGCCGATTTCTCGAGGCAGCCAATCTCTTCGTCGCTCTTGACACTGCGAAGCTCGAAAAAGAGATCGGTGACGTCCACGATCTTCAGGTTCGGCAGACGTTTCTTGATCTCCTCGAGCAAGTTCCAGGGCAGGCCGATGTTCTCGCGCGAGCGGAAAATCATACCCACGAGACCGAGTGTCCCATTGGCGAGTCCCAGATTCGCCAGGCGCTCCTCGACGATTTTGGCGAGATCGACGGTTTGCCCGACTCGCAAATCCTCGAACCAGGACAAGGTGAAGAGGCTGCGCTTTCCGGTCATCTGCGTCACGAGCGTGCCCACGCCCGTCGCCGGGAAGAGCGCATAGCACGTGCCCGAAAGCGGATCGGCGTATCCCGCGACATACCGGATGTTCGCATTCATCTCGTTCCAGCGGCCCGAATTGCCGTTCAGCAACAAGCAATCCACGCCGCGCTTCGCCATTTCCTCGCGGATGCGCGTCCAGCGCCGATCGCGCTCGGCTAGCGAAACATGATTGAACTCGTCGCGTTCGACTTGCCGTCCGCCAATCTGGCCGTAATCCTCAAAGAGTGTCATTGCCGGTCTTTCATGCTTGGGCTTCGCTGTTGCTGCGCAGTTGCTCTTTCGTCATGTGCCACAATTGCCGGCGATACTTCACGAAGACCGGGCTCGCCCCGTCGGCATCGACGCAAGAGCGGCTGGGGCGGCCAGCGACGCCACCTTTGACGCGCCCCGCCGATTTCCGCACGAGCGCCCTCCAGTTCAGGCCGAAAGCCCTTCAAGTTCCTTCCGCCACGGAGCGGCCTCGATGACCGTTTCCTTGATTTCGAACGTGGTTTTGCGCGGCGGGTTTGCCGGATCGACGTGGAGTTTCCAGCGATCGTCGCTGTAGAAGACCATGCGGCGGTATTTAGGGCTGCCGATCACGCGGTGAGCGATGCCCCTGCGCACGACGTAGAGATCGCCCGAACCCATTTCGCCAGAGCCGAATTCGGAGATGTTCTCCGCCGTCCCCTGAAACTGCATCTGGGCTTCGTCGTTGCGGTTGCCCCGGTGAAAGGCGAATTGGGCGCCGGTGGAATTGAAGCATTCGATCAGGAAATGCTCGTTTCGCATCGAGGTCGGTCCCGGGCCCTTGCGGCCGGTGATCTCGGTGAAGATGTCGAAGAGGCGGATCTTGTGGATTTTCCGGCCCTTCGTCATGGCCCCGACGAGGCGGTCGTAATCGCGCTCGATGAGCGTCTCCTCGCCCGGCTCGTCGTCCCAGGTGTGGACCGATTCGAGAACCTTGCCCCGCTGCGGCTGCGCGTTCGCCGGCACGGGCCAATCGGGCCCGCCGCGCCACGTCACGTGATACTCGGTATGACCGATATGCTTGCTCTCGTCGACAAGCACCTCGACCGGGTCGCGGAGCCGTATCGACATGCGCAGCGAGCCGGCCGAGCCGGTCGCGCGATGCGACACGGCCGAAGGAATGAGCATCAGCTCCGCGGGCTTCGCGGTGACGACACCCATTTCGGTCTCGTAGGTCGTTTCACCGGCCCACTGAAAGAAAACTTCGTCGAAATCGGCGTTCCGGTGGAACACCTTCTGTGCGCCGCGAACCGCTTCGACAGCGACGCGGTTCGACTTGGCCGACATATAAGTGAGCGGTCGGTTGGGCGCTTCCAGGAAGTCGAAGGGGCGGAACATCGGCACCATCAGGTGTCCGCCCTTCGAGACGCCGACCAAGTCCTCGACCACGCGGTCGGACCAGCTTTGCGGATAGTCGTGACCCCAACCGGTGCCGAATTCGCCGATGGTCTTCATGGAGAGGCTCCCTTTCCTGCAGGTCTATGGCTGCGGGGTCCAACCGCTCTTGTCGAGCTCGGCATTCACCTCGCGGACGATTTTGTAGTCGTAGGCGCGATCGAGCGGGGGCAGTTGGTCGGTCGGCGTGTCGAGGAGCGATGCCCGGATCACCATGTCCTCTTTCAGAACCCCGTCCGAAACCGTGCCGTCTTTCGTCAGCAACGGGATGGTCTCGTCGTAGTCGATGCCGTCGATGCTCGGGTCCGGATGCTGGCTGTATTTCTCGACGATGGCGATGGTTTCCGCCCGGTATTTCTGCATGTACCGGACGCCTTCCATGGTGGCGCGCAAGACTCCACGCACGGTGTTGGCGTGATCCTTGAGATAGGTTTCGGTGACGGCGATGCCGCTGTAGGGCATCGGTATGTCGCGCATGACGTTGACGACCAGTTCGCCCTCTTTGAGCGCGTCGCGGCGGCGCGCCTGCTCGACGTCGACATTGGTCAGCATCACGGCCGGCAGCGCCTTGGCGATGAAGGCCGGCAGCAGGTTCTGGAATCCGCCGAGCGCAGTGTAGCCGACCCAATCGAGCGGCAACCCGGCGCGCTGGAGCGCCATCTTCGTGCTGTATTCGAACGAATCCCCACGGCTGATGATGCCGATCTGTTTGCCTTTGAGATCCTTCAGGGTCTTCAGATCATGCGAGGTCGACCACAACTGGTAAACCGAATGCGTCGCCTCGGTATAGATGATCTTGAGCGGCGCGCCGCGCAAAATGGGGGACAGCGCCAAGGGACCTGACGTGTTGATATCGATGCTGCCGGCGAGTTGCGCCGGCGTCGCGACGCCGCCGCCCGCGATCGTCACCTCGACGTCCAATCCTTCGTTGGCGTAATAGCCTTTTTGAATGGCGATGAGGTAGGGCGCGTAGATCACTGTCTGCGCGGACATGCTCATCCGGACCTTCTGAAGCTCCGCGGCAGAGGCGGACGACGCCATCCCGGTCGCAAAGAGCGTCGCAGCGGCAACGAGTGCTACCCCCCGCAGCCCCGACACCCCGTTATCGGCAAGCTTTTCTGTCGTTTCGGCCATTTTTCACCCTCCCAGCCGGCAGCGGCTTTGCCGCTCGGCATCGATGCGCGGGAATTCTGTCTCAAGCGCCGGCTGACGTAATGCCGAAGACCGCGGGAAGCCCCGATGCAATGCGCCGGAATGATTCGCCGAAATCCCGGCTCAGCCACAGTTCGCCGTTCTGCATCCCAACCATGACCCAGCCCGGCACGGCGTTGTCGCCGGCAACAACGCGTGGCGCCGCGCGCAGGTCGTTTGGAAGCCCGCCGGTCAACGCCTGCCAGCTCCGCCCCTGATTTTCGCTTCGGTAGAACTGCGGCCGCGCTCCCTCGGGACGGCGCCATTCCGGCGGCGGCACCTCGGCGCCAGCCGTGAACAGCACCTGCGGCTTCGCCGGATGGAATGCAAGCTGCGCCAGATAGCGGCAGTGCAGCCCGTCATTCGCCGGCACGAATTGGTCGCCGCCGTTCTCGCTCCGGTAGACGCCGGTGCCGCTCGTGGAGATGAAGACGTTTTCATGGTCGGGCATTGCATAGACGCTGTGTGAGTCGAACTCCGGTCCATTCGTCAAATTGGTCCAGGCGGCTCCACCGTCGGTGGACCGCACGAGCCAGCCTTCCTCGATCGCGCCGAGGATCAGCTTGGGGTTGCGGTCCGCGAGGCCGATCGCCTTCACGTGCGGGAAGAAAGGCGCATGGGGGAAGGTCCAATGCTCCATTCCTTCGAGCGTGTGGAGACCATCGAGATTGGTCCAGTTCTCGCCGTAGTCCGCGCTCTTGAAAATCGCGGCGGGCCGCGTCCCGGCATAGAGCTCGCCCGTCGCCTGATGCTGCACGACGCAAGAGACTTCTTGGAAATAGAGGCCCTCGCTCTTCTTCTGCCATGTCTCGCCGGCATCGTCGGAACGGAACACCCCGCCCCGCGTCGTGCCGACATAGAGCCGGCGCGGATCCCGGTGATCGACCACAACCGACCAGGCCTTGCCGTAGCGCTCGAGTCCGATGGGCCGCAAATCATCCAAGGTTCCGTTCAGCCGGCCGCGCATCAGCCCCCGTTCGGTGGAAATATAGAGAGTGCGGGTCGCATCCATGATCATCCTCCAAATCTGCGGTTAGGATGCGCGCTTGCCACGCCGCGGACAAGAGCGCCTCGAGGCGATGCAGTCTTTGTCGCGCTTTGTTGAGGCGCAAAACTCCGGCTCCGTTGGCTTTCTCGGGCCGCACGAGACGAAAATGCAGATCGCCATGCTTGAGAGGCTGTTGCTCGATGGCCATGCGCGCTCCGTGCCCCTACGGGTTGAGCGTTTTCGTCAGAAAATCGACGAACCCGCTCACCTTCAATGGCAGACTGCGCGATCGCGGATAGATTGCCCACAGAACGCGGTCGCAGATCGTTTCCTTCTCGAAGAGAATTTGAAGGCCTAGGCTGCGGACATCGGTGATCCCTTCAAGACCGAGCAGTCGGGCAATGCCGAGGCCCGCGACGGCCGCCTCTTGAATGGCGATCCCGTCATTCGCGCGAAAATGCCCGTTCACGCGCACGCCGAACCGCCGCCGACCATCGTCGAACCACCATTTGTCATAGAGCGGTTGCCCGACGTTGAGCAGGCACTCGTGCTGCGCGAGTTCCGGTGGCGTTTTCGGCCTCGAGTGATGCCGAAAATAGTCCGTGGCGGCGCAGACGAAATATTTTGATTTCACAATTTGCCGGCGCTCGAGGCTGCTGCCACGCGCCTCGATGTCCTTCTTCGTCCCGCTTAAGATCGAAAGATCGAATCCGTCCTCGACAACGTCGATCGCTTCCCGGGACATCGTGAGCTCGACCGTGAGCTGCGGGTGTTTCTTCTTGAATTCGGTGAGGGCCGGGAGAACGAAGCGCCGCCCCGTCATGCCGGGGGTCACATGCACCTTGAGCGTGCCGGTGAGGTTGGCATTGGCCTCGCGAACGGCATCGCGGGCGCTGTCCATCTCACGCAAGATCGCGAGGCTTCGGTCGTGAAAAATCCTGCCCGCCTCCGTGAGCGAAAGCTTGTGAGTGGAGCGGCTCAGAAGCGTTACGCCGATATCCCCTTCGAGGCGGGCGATCTGCTTGCTGACTGCCGAGGACGTCAGGTTGAGCGACCGAGCCGCGGCAGCGAAGCTCCCCTTCTCCACAACCTTTGCAAGGACCTCCATCCCGAACAGGTTCCGCAATTGCCGCCCCTCGTTCACCGGAGACAATACGCTTCCACGTCAACGATCATTCGCGAAAAAACGGCACGACAACTTTCCTGTTTGCGCAGTTCCAATCAACATCGTCGACGCTTAGGGTTCGGACCATACTCGACGGAGGCAGCGTGTTGAAACTGATAGTTCCGTTCTTTTGCGCGCTCCTCTGCGCTCTGAACGCCAATGCCGAACCGGTGAAGATTCGCATCGGCTGGGTTCTCCCGACCGGCAACGTCGAAACGCTCCTGCTCGACGGACCTGGCGTCGCGAAACATCGCGGCATCTCATACGACTACGAGCCCGTACATTTCGGCAGCACGCCGGAGATGATCCCGGCGCTCGCCACCGGCGATCTCGACATTGCGACTCTTGCCAACACCACTGCCGCGATCGCCATCGCCAACGCCGGGATGAGCGATCTCCGTATCGTCGCCAGCGAGCTGCGCGACGGATACGAAGACTATTTCTCGTCGAACTGCATGGTGCTGAATGACAGCCCCATTCATATGGTCGCGGATTTGAAGGGCAGGATCATCGGCGCGAACTCCCGCGGCGGGGCGATGGATCTGACGCGATTCATTCTTCTGCGGAACGCCGGCCTCGACGTCAACAAGGACGTCACGATCGTCGAGGTGAAAATGCCGAACATGAAGGCGGCGCTGTTCGAGCACAAGATCGACATGGGCGAATTCTCGGTTCCATTCGTCTATGATCCGGACGTCCAGCGGTCGGCCCGGACAATTTTCCGCCAAAAGGACGCCTATGGGGCGGTCGACTTCGTTGTCTGGGCCGCGCGTACTCCGTTCCTCGAGAAGAACCGCGCCGCAGTCGTCGATTTCATCGAAGACGCGCTGCGCGGCATGGCGTTTCTGACCAACCCGGCCAATCACGCTGCGGTGGTTGGGATGGCTGCGAACTTCACGAAGCAGCCGGCGAGCGCCTTCGATGAATGGCTTTACACGCACAAGGACTATTACCGCGTCCGCGACCTCGTTCCCGACCTCGGCCCGCTCCAGCACACGTTCGATATCCAGGCGGAGCTGGGATATGTGAAAGCGCGGGTCGATGCCAAGGCATACACGGATCTCAGTTTCCTGGACGCGGCGCTAGCCCGGAGCCATTAACGCATGACAATTTCGGCGACCTTCCGAGGTTCGGCCCCAGCGCCTGGAGCGATTGCCTCCAGCGCGCCGGACGATGCGGAGGATCTGCGGATCGGCCCGCCGCCGCACGAAAAGGGTCCCCTCGTGTGGCTCGATATGGATCAGGTCGAGCTCGACGCCGCCTACGATCAGCGCGCCTATGCTCCGGCCGCGGAAAACATTCGTAAGCGCTATCGCACGATGAGCGAGGAGGTCCGTAGGCGCCTCGGTGAACCGCAACGGTGCGCGTACGGGCATAGCGACATCGAGAGGCTCGACATCTATCCCGCACGAAAAGCCGACGCCCCAGTCTTCGTCTTTATCCATGGCGGAGCGTGGCGGGTGGGGAGCGCCTTCGAATGCGGATATCCCGCAGAGATGTTCGTCAACGCCGGTGCGTCTTTCGTGGCGCTCGATTTCATCACTGTCGACGATGCCAACGGCGACATCGGCCTCATGGCGGAGCAGGTACGCCGCGGGATCGCCTGGGTCTACGAGAATGTTTCGTTGTTCGGCGGAGACCGGCACCGGCTCTATGTCGGCGGTCATTCCTCGGGTGGCCATCTCTGCGGGGTGGCCCTCGTCACCGATTGGCGGAAAGAATTCGGCCTCCCGTCGGACATAATCGCGGGCGGGATGTGCATGAGCGGGATGTTCGACATGAAGCCGGTCCGTTTGTCGAGGCGCGGTGCCTACGTGCAGTTCACCGACGTCATGGAGGATGCCATGAGCAGCCAGCGCCATATAGACAGGCTGCGCGCCCCGGTCATCGTCACGGTCGGATCGGACGAGACGCCGGAGTTCCTGCGCCAGAGCCGCGACTTCGTCGCCGCCGTCAGAGAAGCGGGGAAGCCCGCCGAGTTGATCGTGGCGCCACACTACAATCACTATGAAATGGGCGAGACGCTCGGCAACCCATACGGCCCGAACGGACGCGCGGCTCTGCGCATGATGAACCTGGCTGGATGATCGTCCCAAGTATGTAAGACGGAAAGGGGGCTAGGATGCTGTCGGTGCCGTTAACTCCCTTCGAGTTGTCCCGCTTCATCGACGCTCATCGCGAGGAATGGGCGCAGGAACGGTTGGTTCGCCGGATCATCTGGGAGAACTCCGAGTATCTGACGTTCCTCAATCGCGGCCCGACGCCGGATCCGCAATATCACATCGGGCCGTGCGACGAGCTTTTCTTGCAGCAGGAAGGCGAGCTTCACCTGCATTATCTCGAGGGGACCGAGCGGAAGCTGGTGGTGCTGCGGCCGGGCCAGATGCTTTTTCTCCCGCAAGGGGTACCGCACTCGCCGCGGCGGCCGGAGGGGTCCTGGACGGTCGTGGTCGAACGGAAACGACAGCCGGGCCAGGTCGATCGCTTCATCTGGATCTGCGCAGAGTGCTCCCGGCAATTGGATGTAATCGAGGCCGGCGGCGGACCGACCGACACCCGTGCCAGCGACGTGCCGCCGTTTGTGACGGAGGTGCACCAGCGGCTTCGCGCGCTTGGCTCTTGTCCCGACTGCGGAGCGCCCGTGCCCGTTTGAAACGCATTGGAGCTTCCACCAGCAGAAGGATTGCCGGGATGGACGACCTCTTCATGGGCTTCTTGGGAACCGGCCGCGGCCGAAGCCGCAAGCCGCGGACCCGGGGATTGACCGCGGTCTGCGAGTTTGGCGAACCGGTCGCGTGGACGCGCGACATGCTGGATCTCTACGGCGACTTCATCGACATCGTCGAAATCACGATCGGCAGCCTGGTCATGCCCCGTCGCATGATCGAGGAGAAGATCAAGCTCTACCGCGATCATGGAATGGCCGTGGTCATGGACGATCCGACCTTCAGCATCGCTTACTATAGCAACAAGGTTCCGCAATTCCTGCGTACGGTCAAAGATCTAGGTTTCACCCACTGTCAGATCGAAACCCGCCTGCATGTGAACGACGTTAAAACCGACCCAGCGAAGGCCGACGAGGACGAGCTGCGCTTTCATGCGCTCGCCCGTGAAATCGGATTGGGCGTCGAAGGTGAAGTCGGCCAGAAGTACGAAGCCGGCGACCGCGCGCGAGCGGGAAAGGGCCAGTTGAATGGCGAAGCCATCGTGGCCGAGATGCGCAGGCTGCTGTCGCTGGGCTGCGAGCGCGTCATCCTGGAAAGCGCCGTCATTCGCGACGCGATCGGCGACTATGGCGAACGCGAGGGCGGCACGGAACAGATCAAGCGCATCGTGGAAGCCATCGGGCAGGACAAGGTCCTCTTGGAAATCAATGGAGGCCTGTTGCCGTTCGAAATCCGCAATGCGCATCGCTTTTGGGCGGTGCGGACCTTCGGCCCCGACGTCAACATGGGTGGTGCGGAGTTGCTGTCCGACATGATGTGGATCGAGTGCATTCGCCGTGGCATCGTGTTCGTGAAAGGACCGAGCAAGTCCACGTCGCGTCTTTGGGTGAAATCCTTGGCAAAGGGCGGAGGCGTTGCGGCCACGGATTGGTGGCAGGAAGAGTATCCGATCGATCCCAGCGTCGTGGGCCGCTGAGCCGTTCACACAGCATCAACGGGAGAGCGAGATGCCACTCAAGAAAACCATCGTGGAA
>Ga0209415_10001868_pt1 | contig 39822 bp, 28 predicted proteins | sample PeaSoiSIISIP2007_FD_187696 | JGI IMG/M metagenome (GOLD analysis project Ga0209415, IMG submission 187696) | Peat soil microbial communities from Weissenstadt, Germany - SII-SIP-2007 (SPAdes) (version 2) | ecosystem: Environmental > Terrestrial > Soil > Wetlands > Peat | place: Germany...
ATACAACTAAAATATTACGTAAATATATTCGATTTTACTCTCCCGGCCCCTGAGTTGTCACACAGACTCCCTTGGGGAGAGGGTGGACCGCACTTGCGCTTTCATCAGCCAGTGCGATCCGGGTGAGGGGGCTCTTGTGCACCCATGCGGGCCATTCGGTTAGAAAACGGACTGTTGGTTAAGCTACCGCCGGGCCCGAGCGGCGCAAACCTGCAAATAAAGCGGGTGTGCGCTGCTCGCCAAATGTTAGGATAGGATCGTGGAGATGAGGAGGGAACGTCAATTGAAATAGGACCAATTCTCCGATGGGATCCGAGGAGACAGCATGAGGAAGGTTCGCCCTAGGCGCGACGCCGACGAGATGCTGCCGGAATACGATTTTTCCGGTGGCGTTCGTGGCAAATATGCCAACCGCTTTGCCGAGGGCACAATCATGGTTGTCCTTGACCCCGACGTGGCTGAACTGTTTCCCGACCGACAGTCGGTGAACAGCGCACTACGAGCGCTGGGTCAGATCATTCGGGAGCGCGCCCGGAAGACCAGCCGACTCACGCGCAACTGATGTCGCGGAGGGCCCATATATCCCGACAAAGACTGTCGTGATGTATGTGCCAACTCAGGATTCTCGATGTCGTGGTGATCTTGCAGGCTGGTGAAGGTGACCCGTCACGCAGCCCGCGGCGGGTGATGAGAACGCCGTCGCGGGCCACCCTCTCCCCTGGGAGAGGGCAGACCCGCGTTGGCGGCTTCCTGCTTCCGATTGCCCACTGCCCACTGCCTACTGCCCACTGCCTACTGCCCACTGCCTACTGCCTACTGCCCACTGCCTACTGCCTACTGCCTACTGCCTACTGCCTACTGCCTACTGCCTACTGCCTTCTTCCTACAGCGGCAGTCCCTTCATCGAATACGAGCTCAGCACGCGCACGTAGTTGGCGCGCTGGAAGGCGGAGGGGTCAGCGACCGATTTCTGGCTCATGCTGCCCTGCATCTGGCGGATGGATTGGTACTCGTGTTCCTCCATCCAAGCGAGCATATCGTTGCGGAGAGTGGCGAGGTGGCCGATGCCGTTGCGCAGCAGCGCCGAAGTCATAGCCACCACGCGCGCCCCGGCCATCATGGCCTTCAGCACATCCGCTGCGGTATGCACGCCGCCGGTAACGCAAAGATCGGCTTTGATATGCCCGAATAGAATTGCCACCCAGTTCAATCGCAGCAGCAATTCATGCGAGGTGCTGAGCATGAGGTTAGGCACCACTTCGAGGTTATCGATATCAAAGTCGGGCTGGTAAAAACGGTTGAAGAGCACCAGGGCGTCGGCCCCGGCATCGTCCAGGCGCTTGGCCATGTGGGCGAGCGAACTGAAATAGGCGCCGATCTTGACGGCCACCGGAATCTTTAGGCTGGATTTCACTGTGGCCACCAGGTCGCAATAGAGCTTTTCGACTTCTTCGCAGGTCTGATCGACACTGGTCGGAATGTAGTAGATATTCAACTCGAGGGCATCCGCGCCGGCATCCTGAATCTTCTTGGCATAATCAGTCCAGCCGCCGATGGAGGAGCCGTTGAGGCTGGCAATTATGGGGATCCCGACTGCCGCCTTGGCGCGCCGCACGTGCTCGCAGTACCCTTCCGGGCCGAGGTTGTATCCCGTCAGATCGGGGAAATAGGTAAGTGATTCGGCAAAGCTTTCGGTGCCTTGTTGAAGAAACTGGTCGAGCACACGGCTTTCGATATTGATCTGCTCTTCGAAGAGCGAGGGGAGAACGATGGCCGCCGCTCCGCTATCCTCCATGCGCCGGAGGTTCTTGAGTTCCTCCGCCAGCGGGGAAGCCGACACAACCAGGGGATTCTTCAGATTGATGCCGTGATAAGTAGTAGAGAGGTCGATCATTACTTTACCTCCTTGACCCCGCCATTGACGGGCATGGCGGCCATGTTCTGATAAACGCGCCAACGATTGCGAACGTCTTCCTCGGCAAATTGCAGCAGCACCTTGGCAGCCTGAGGGTCGCTATGTTTCAACATGGTATAACGTGTCTCGTTATAGATATATTTCTCAAGCGGCAACGCCGGGGGCTTGGAGTCAAGCTGGAAGGGATTCTTGCCCAGCTTGCCCAGGTCCGGATTGTACCGGTAGAGGGGCCAGTAACCGGACTGGACGGCAGCCTTCTGTTGGTCCAGCCCGTAGACCAGATCGTAGCCATGCGCGATGCAATGAGAGTAAGCGATGATGAGCGAGGGGCCATCGTAAGCCTCAGCCTCGAGGAAAGCCTTGAGCGTGTGCATGTCGCTCGATCCCATGGCCACAGCGGCGACGTAGACGTTGCCGTAACACATGGCCATCAGGCCCAGGTCTTTCTTGGGCCGAGGCTTCCCGCCCGCCGCGAATTTCGCCACCGCGCCGCGCGGAGTCGCCTTGGACATCTGGCCGCCCGTGTTCGAGTAGACTTCCGTGTCGAGGACCAGGACGTTGACGTTGCGGCCAGAGGCCAGAACGTGATCGAGGCCGCCGTAGCCGATGTCGTAGGCCCAACCGTCGCCGCCTACAATCCAGACGCTCTTCTTGACCAGGGCGTCCGCCAGGCTCAGGAGGTCGCGGGCTTCCGCGCCCGCGAGGCCGGCCAGTTTGGATTTCAGTATCTGCACGCGCTCCCGCTGCTCCCTGATGCCGGACTCGGTGGTCTGGTCGGCGGCCAGCAGGGCGAGGACTAGCGCATCGCCCAGCTCAGGAGAAAGGCGAGTGAGCAACTCGCGCGCGTATTCGGTTTGCTTGTCGACGGCAAGGCGCAAGCCCAACCCGAATTCCGCGTTGTCTTCGAACAAGGAATTCGTCCACGCCGGGCCGCGCCCTTCGTTGTTCTGAGCGTATGGGGTGGTGGGTAGATTGCCGCCGTAGATCGACGAGCAGCCGGTGGCGTTGGAGATCAGAGCCCGGTCGCCGTAGAGTTGGCTCATCAACTTGATGTACGGTGTCTCGCCGCACCCCGCGCAGGCGCCGGAGAACTCGAATAAGGGTTGCAGCAACTGTACATCTTTCACCTGCCCCAGGCTGAGGGTGCGCCGGTCGACTTCGGGGATTTTGAGGAAGAAGTTCCAGTTGTCGCGTTCCGCTTCCCGGAGGGGCGGTTGCGCCGCCATATTGACGGCTTTGTGCTTGGCCTCGCTCTTGCTCTTCACGGGGCAGACCTGCACGCACAGGGTGCAGCCGGTGCAATCTTCTGGGGCTATCTGGAGGGTGTATTTCAGCTCTTTGAATTCCTTCCAGCGCGCCGCGATGGACTTGAACGTGGCGGGTGCGCCTTCGAGGAGCCGGGAATCGTAGATCTTGGAGCGAATGACCGCGTGCGGGCAGACCAGGATGCACTTGCCGCACTGTATGCAGATTTCTTCGTCCCATACCGGAATCTCGAGCGCGATGTTTCGCTTTTCCCACTGCGCGGTGGCGCTGGGGAAAGTGCCGTCGATGGGCATGGCGCTTACGGGCAGGTCGTCGCCTTCCCCGGTGATCATCTTGGCCAATACCTTCTGGACGAATTCCGGGGCTTCTTCCGGCACAGGCCGCCGCAGGTCGAAGGTGCTCGAGACGTGATCCGGGACTTTGACCTCGTGCAAGTGGCTGAGAGCTTGATCCACAGCGGCGAAGTTCTTCTGCACGACAGCTTCGCCGCGCTTTCCGTAGGTTTTCTCGATGGCATGCTTGATGGCTGCGATTGCCTCGTCGCGAGGCAGAACGCCGCTGATGGCGAAGAAGCAGGTTTGCATCACCGTGTTAATGCGCCCCCCCATGCCGGCGGCGTGGGCTACTTTGACGGCGTCGATCACGAAGAAGCGGAGTTGCTTTTTGATGATCTCTTCTTGGGTGGTCCGGGGAAGGTGGTCCCAAACTTCTTCGGGGCCGAAGGGGCTGTTCAGCAAGAACGTGGCGCCGGGCTGCGCGGACTTCAGCACGTCGAGCCGCTCGAGGAAGCTGAACTGGTGGCAGGCCACGAAATTGGCCTTCGAAATCAGGTAAGTGGAATGGATGGGTTTAGGGCCAAAACGCAGGTGCGAGATGGTGACGGCGCCGGACTTTTTCGAGTCATACACGAAGTATCCTTGCGCGTAGTTGTCCGTGTCCTCACCAATAATCTTGATAGAATTCTTATTGGCGCCCACGGTGCCATCCGCGCCGAGGCCATAGAACATGGCTCGAACCGTCTTGGGATCTTCGGTCGAGAAAGCCGGGTCGCATTCGAGACTGGTGTGCGTGACGTCGTCTTCGATGCCGACGGTGAAGTGGTTGCGCGGTTTGTCCTTGAGCATCTCGTCAAAGACGGCCTTGACCATCGCAGGCGTGAATTCTTTCGAAGATAGCCCGTAGCGCCCGCCGATAATGCGCGGGAATGTCTTGAAAGGGGCAAGGCCGGTTGCCAGGCCTTCGCTCACGGCCGTGGTGACATCCGTGTAGAGGGGTTCGCCGACGGCGCCGGGCTCTTTGGTGCGGTCCAAAGTGGCCAGAGTCTTCACGGTGGCGGGAAGCGATTTGAGGAAGTGCTCGAGCGAGAAGGGACGATACAAGCGTACTTTCAGGACGCCGACCTTCTCTCCCTGTGAAGTAAGGTGCTCGACGGTTTCTTGGGCTGCTTCCGCGCCCGATCCCATCATGATGATTACCCGCTCGGCATCCGGCGCGCCGACGTAATCGAAGAGTTGGTAGGAACGGCCCACCAGGCGCGCGAATTTATCCATCTCTTCCTGAACGATAGCCGGGCAGGCGTCATAGAAGCGGTTCACAGTCTCGCGGGCCTGGAAGAAGACATCGGGGTTCTGAGCGGTGCCGCGGATGAAAGGATGATCCGGCGACAAGGCGCGTTTGCGATGCGCCTTGACGAGATCTTCGTCGATCATGGCGAGCATGTCTTCGTTCGTTAGTTGTTCCACCTTGCCGACTTCGTGCGAGGTGCGGAAGCCATCGAAGAAATGCAGGAAAGGCACGCGCGCCCGGAGACTGGCGGCGCTGGCGATGAGCGCAAGATCCATCACCTCCTGGACGGAGTTTGAGGCGATCAGGGCAAAGCCCGTCTGGCGGGTCGCCATCACGTCGCCGTGGTCTCCGAAGATGGACAGGGCGTGCGCGGCCAGAGTCCTGGCCGAAACATGAAACACCGTGGGTGTCAGTTCCCCGGCGATCTTGTACATGTTAGGAATCATTAACAGCAGGCCTTGAGAGGCCGTAAAAGTCGTGGCCAGAGAACCGGCTTGCAATGCGCCATGCAGCGCGCCGGCGGCCCCGCCTTCGCTTTGCATCTCGACCACGCGCGGTATGGTACCCCACAGGTTCGGCTTATTTTCTGCCGACCATTGGTCCGCCCACTCGCCCATGGGAGACGAGGGTGTGATGGGGTAGATAGCAATGACCTCGCTGACCCGAAAGGCCACGTAGGCCGCGGCTTCGTTGCCGTCAATCGTTACCTTGCTCCTATTCATTGCGTTGCTCCATTCAGTTTTGATCAGAACATGTTGTTTACAGCAATCTTAGTGCCATCGTTGCGCACGGAATGTCATCTAGACCAAGACGCTGTCATTCCTCGCTTCGCTCGGAATGACAGCCTCGTTGTATCGAGCCTACGCCGCACGCGCGCCTACCTGCCGTGCGAAGTTTGCCCCAATGCGCAGCGCTTCTGATGCATCCGCCCGGCGTTCGATGGAAAGTGAGTCGAGCACCGAATCCCACGCCGCGTTGGGGACGACAGGCTCGTTCCCCAGCCAGAAACCAATCGCGGCAAGCGCTGCCCGCTTGGGCGTCGCGTCACGCCGGAAGGGCTGACGGAGCAGCCGGCCGGCGGGACTGTCAATCTCGATTTCTGAATCGATGATCAGAAGCGTGCCGGGGGCTAGCGCGGCCAACGTCCCATTGGCCTTGAGCTCGTTCCACCCGTCCTGGCTCACCGCGATCACGGCGTCCGCGCTTTCCATTCCCGTGTACTCGATGGGCTGGGGACTCAAGCAAATCTCGGAGAGCGAGAATCCCGATCCCTGCGTCACCGGATTGTCGTTCTTTTGCGTCGCGTAAAGGCCCGCGCTGAGCGCCGCACGGCAAAGCAGCGCTGCCGAGGACTGCACCCTTTCACCAGCCGTGCCCGCAATCACGATGCGCAAGGGTTTAGAATCTCGAATCTCTAATCTCGCCGAGGCTGCGTGTTGCAGCGAGGCAGGGCGAGATTCCTCGCTCCGCTCGGAATGACAGTTGGTGGGCTGGTGCGGTGGCCGGGCTTCAATTTCATGGCGATAGAGCTGGGCAAATGTGGGGCGGGGCCGTTCCGCTTCCGTGCGGCCGATCGAGTAACCCTGGCTGTCCGCAACCTCGCGGAGCGCGGCTCCCTTGGACTTGCTCTTGAGGCCGCCGTAGCCGGTGCAAATCTCCAGGATTTCGACCAGAGAAAATCCCGGATAGGCAATTGCGTCGGCGATAACAGCGTTCAAGTCGCCATCGGTCGCAAACTGGCGGGCTAAGAAGCCGGCGTGCGCGGCGCGCAGGAGCGCAAGAAGATCCAGCGGCGGCACGCGGTTTCCTTCCGGGGTCGTGGACGTCGACCAGTCGAGCGGCGTGAAGGCTGAGTGCTGCCCTCCCGTCATCCCGAAAAGGAAGTTGTTATGGACGAGCACGGTGATGTCCACATTCAATTGCGCGGCGTGAACCAGATGCAATAAGCCAATCATGGCCCCGCCGTCGCCGATCATGACAATGGGCTTGAGTCCCGAGGCGGGAAGCACACCGTCTGCCAGGGCCATGCCGATGGCCATGGCAGTTGATCGGCCGTGGGTGGTGTGGACGGTGTGAACGTAAGGGAAGAGGGAATCGGCAAGCCCCACGCACCCGATGTCCGTGGTGAGCACAAGCGAGCGGGAGGGGAGCGCGAGCCCTTCCAGCGCGCGGCTGAGTTGGCGGACAACCAGCGCATGGCCGCATCCCCGGCAGTAGGGGAGCTTGGCGTCGGCCGCAAGGTAGGCGGTGTTTCCCATCACACTCCCGCCTTCCATGGCCGTGGCGGTTCGCGGACCTCCGCATCGGACGCGTGCTCGCCAGGCCAGTCGCAGCGCGGGATTGTGCCGCCCGCCCGGCAAATGGCGCGCACAATCTCGCTCGGGGAGATCATGCCGCCGATCTTGTTGATCCCCAAAAGGCGCCTGCCGTTGAGCAGAGGAGCCAGCACTGCGCGGTATTGGCCAGTCAAATTCTCCTCGGCGACGAAGACGGTGCGTATTCCCGCCGCCGCGTGGTGAAGCGCCTCAGTAGGCACCGGAAAGAGGGTCTGGATTTGGAGGAACGAGATAGGGAAGCCTTCTTTACGAAGCATGCCGACCGCTTGGCGCGCGGCGCGCGCCGTGATTCCGTAACTGACCAGCAAGCAGGAGGCCTCGGGATCCAAGTCGGAACGCACCATAGCCAGATCGGCGGCATGCGCTTCGATCTTGCGTTGTAAGTGAGCAAGCAATTCGACAACTTCGGGCGAGGGCTTTCGCAGCCGCCCTTGCCGATCATGGGCGGACCCTGTCACCGTCACTTTGACTTCGCCGCCGGCCGGACCAAAACACGGCACGTCCTCGACGCGTTCAATGACGTAGGCCGCGACGGGAGCGCTGGCGTCGCCCCAGGTTCGCTCGACATTGGCCGGCTTTGCCAGAGCGGCTTCGTCAATGGTTTCGGTGGTCATTCCCACTTCTTTGTCGGAAAGCATCACGACCGGCGTGCGCAATCGTTCGGACCAATTGAACGCCTGGCGAGTCAGTTCGTAACACTCGGCGGCGTTGCTGGGGGCGAAGACCGGGACGGTGTAGCCTCCCGAGGTGCAGAATTCGGCAAGGAAGATATCTCCCTGCGCTCCCTGCGTTGCCCCGCCCGTGCTCGGTCCAAGCCTTTGAACCAGCGCGATCACTACCGGCGTCTCACTCATCAGCGCATACTGGACAGTCTCAATCATCAGCGCCCAGCCGGGGCCGGAGGTTGCGGTCATCGCCTTGAGGCCTCGAAGGCTCGCGCCCACGCAGTAGCAGAGCGAGGATATTTCGTCCGGGGCCGAAAGCGCCAAGCCTCCCCAGCCGGGGAGTTCGCGCATCATGACTTCGTAGATTTCGGAGGCCGGGGTTATTGGGTAGCCAGCAAAGAAATGGCAGCCCGCAGCAAGCGCGCCTTCCGCCACCATTCGATTTCCGGAGCAAAGCCTGAAAGACATCTGTGTTGGCCTAGGCTTAGACGGTGCAAAACGAGGGCCAAGGTCCGATCCCGGACTCAAACAATAAGTCGTTTATTTAAGGCTATATACGTGCTGATGCGGGACGTTCAGGAGGCGACAAGCGGGCCAGAATACACCGGGGTGGGTGGAAATGCGCCATTCCTAACTTTCGGCTGAAGAGTCTTCGGACTTATTGTCAATCTCGTGCTGCTTAATAGAACCTTGGTGTTTTCCGCAGCGACCCTTTGTTTTCATAGACATTCTCGCTTTGTTCCGTCGGTTCTGAAGTCGAGGAGTCCAGAACTTGAGCAGTCGACAAGCCACGCCAAGCATCGCAGGTTGCGGCTGGGGTTTGGAATCGGGTCGGGTATTCCACCGCTCGATTCCTCAGTTCCTCGGTTCCTTGACTTTTTGACCTTGTCATTTGTTTTCATAGACATTCTCGCTTTGTTCCCTTAATTCTGCAGTCCAGGAGTCGAGAAGTTGAGGAGTTGAGAAGCCAACGGCCGTTTCTGGGAGCGTGACAGGGACTTTGTCTCGGCTCATGCCTTCTGCCGCTCAACTCTTCGACTCCTTGACTTCTCGACTTTCTTGAACCTTACGGCGGCGGATTGGAGCGAGCAGCGGCGCCGCATAATCTGATCCCCGCAAAAGAAAGCCCCCGGCCAACCCCAGGACAAGATTCTAGCCTATCAAGGTTCGTTTGTCAAGAGACAGAAAGTCCGTGGGGCAGAAAATTCGCAGGCGCGTTGTGGCGGCTGGCAAATGGCTCAGCAGATCGGATGAGCAGGAGGCGCAGGCGTTTTGTCTACCCGGCCTCCCGATCACCCGATCTCTGTCTATTGCGCCGCAGGTTGTCCTGCGGTGGGGGGCGCGTTCGAGCTGACAGGGTTAGCCGGCGCTCCGCCTTCCGGTGGCTTGGGCGGCTCGAATTCTTCGGGCCGGATTGGCTTCCGGGGCAGCATCTCGTCGAGCATGGCGGCGTTGTAAACGAAGCAGGCCTCAATCACCGCAGCCTGCTTGAGGTCTTCGGCGCGGATGTGCTCGTAGACGTCCAGGTTCGAGTGATGGGTCAGCGTGTCGTAGTCCATCGGGTCCTGGATGAATTGGAAGCCGGGGATGCCAACCGCATCGAAGGAAAGATGGTCCGTGCCTCCCGTGTTACGCATGGTGAGAGTGGTCATGCCAAGGTCGCGGAACGGTTCCATCCATTTCTGAAACATGGCCGCCACCAACTCGTTGCCCTGGAGGTACACGCCGCGCACCTTGCCGGTGCCGTTGTCCAGGTTGAAGTACGCGGAGACCAGTTTCTGTTCCGGCTTCAACTCCAAGGGCCCCCTCGCTTGGCGCATAAACGATGGGGTGTTGTCGTCCCTGGAAGGAGGGGGCTCCGGACGGCCTCCGAAATGGTTCTTCACATATCCGCGCGAGCCCAGAAGGCCCTCTTCCTCGCCCGACCAGAGCGCCACGCGAACCGTCCTGCGCGGCTGTACACGGAGCTTTGTCAGCAACCGCACAGCCTCCATCGCTACAGCGCTTCCCGCGCCGTTATCGGTGGCGCCTTCGCCGCCGTGCCAGGAGTCCAGGTGCCCGCCCAGCATCACCAGTTGCTCTTTGAGCTTGGGATCGACACCCGGGATCTCCGCGAGGGTATCGTAGCCCTTGTCATCGTCGTCATAGAACTGAGTCTGGACGTTGACTTCGACCTCCACCGGCGCCTTCTTGGCCAGCAGGCGCACCATGCGGCCGTAGTGCTCGACCGCGACCGTGATGCGCGGGAACGCGATTGTCTTGCCCTTGTCGTAGCTTCCGCCAGACTGGACAAAGATGGTGCCGTCCTGGCCGGGTTGCCGGGTGAGATCCAGCGTGGCGGCTACGTGCTCATCGGTGAGGAACTTTTCCAATTCGCGCTGGAAACGAAAGCGCTGCATGAATTGCTGCCGCATGGCGGGGTTGGGGCCACCCGGCCCGCCGGGTCCGCCGCCGGGAATCTGAAACAGCGCGAGCTTCGCCATTTCGGCATCATCGATGCGTTGGAAGAGCGGCTTTTCAATGGGCTCAGGTGTGCGCGGGTCGCCGATCAGCACAATCTTGCCGGCCAGTTTGCCCTTGTATTTCTCGAGGTCGGCGGAGGTTGTGGCCACCAACTGCACCACCTCGCCCCGGATCGGGCCGTTCGTTCCCGGTGTCCAGGCTTCCGGCAGAGCAAGGAACTGCATGTAATCCGGCGAGACCATGCGGACCTCGCAGAGCTGGTAAGCCCAACCGCGGCCGAAAGTGCCCCAGGGCTCCACGTGGGCGTTGACCATGCCCCACTTGGCGAACTGGTCGCGCGTCCACTCGTTGGCCTTCTTCATATTCGGCGAGCCCGTGAGGCGGGGGCCGATGTCGTCGGTGATGTAACTCATGATGTCCATCACCTCGCCGTGGTTAAATTCCTCATCGCGCAAGCGCGTGATGAACTCGAGGTCCGGGATTTCCGGCTTCACAACTACGGGAGTCGCAGGCTCGCTGGGCGGAGCCGGTTTCGGTTTCTTCGCGCCAAAGAGACTGCCGGCGAGAAGTAGAATTGTGGCTGCGGTGAGTCCTGCGGCCACTATACTGTAATTTCGTGGTCGGATTTCCATGGGATTGGTTGCGCCTCCATGCTACGGGAATAACTCCTGAGAGTATCCGACTGAGCCGGGACATGCAAGCGGGAAGACAGTCAAGAGTCAAGAGTCGAAAGTCAGAAGCGGAAAGTCGCGGGCCGCAAGTGAGCGGCGATCGGACTACGTTTTCGTCTTCCCGTTGAGTCTTGACGTCTCGACTCTCGACTTTTGACTCTTGACTCTCAACTTTTTCTGTCAACGGGCCTAACCGTGCACGAGGATCCCAGTCTAAAGGTGCGAATGGACGAGAGCGACGCAGCGGCAGTGGCGCGAGCATGCGCCGGGGAGACAGAGGCTTTTCGTGTCCTCGTCGAGCGGTACAGCCGCAAGGTCTTTCGTCTGGCATATCGCATGACGCGAAACGAGCAAGATGCTGAGGACGTGGTGCAGGAGACCTTTCTCAGAGCCTACCGCCGGCTGAAGCAGTTTGAATTACGTTCCAGCTTCGGCACCTGGATCTTCCGCATCGCGGTGAACGTGGCTCTCGACTTGACGCGCAAGTTGGGGCGGTACGAACAGGTGGAGCAACACATGGGCAGCGACGAAGACGGCGCGGAAAGAATCGCACAATTGCCTGCGGCCGAGCCCGCGCCGGATCGCATCCTGCTGAGTGGCGAATTGAAGCACAAGGTGGAGAGCGTGCTGGCCGAAATGAGTCCCCAGGTCCGTGCCGCGTTCGTGATGCGCCACTACGAGGGGATGCCCATTGAAGAAATCGGCAGCGTGCTGGGCCTGAAGGCGAGCGCCACCAAGAACAGCATCTATCGGGCTGTGCAGAAACTGCGGAAGGAGTTGGAACCACTGGTCAAGAGTGCTGTAGTGGGCCAGCAACGCAGCGCGGGCGCTTAGGTAGGTAGGGGCAAACCCTTGTGGTTGCCCGCGGGCGGCCACAAGGGCCGCCCCTACAGCAATTCGAAGGTGCGGAACGTGAAACATCCGAGTGAAGAAGAATTGATTCTTTACCATTACGCGGAGGCAGGAGAGTCGCCGCGATCGGCTCTAGTGGAACATCTGTCAGTCTGCGAGGTCTGCCGCGCGCGTTACCAGCGCCTGCAGGCGGTTCTGGCGGCGGCGGATGTGATCGAGTCACCTGAGCCAGGCGATGACTTTGAGGCAAAGGTCTGGCGGCGTCTCGTTCCACAACTCGAAGCTGCCGCCCCGGAGACGTTCTGGCAGCGCCTCTGGGGCGCTTTCCGGGCCTCAAGGATTCTGGCGCCCGCCGGCGCGGTGGCGCTGGTCGCGGCTCTCGTGGTAGGAGCGTTTTTCGCGGGGCGATTCTGGGCCAGCCGGCCGCGGGCCGTGCAGCAGGTAGCGCTTCAGCCGGTTTCGGCGCAGTCGCGCGACCGCATTCTGCTGGTGGCGGTGGGCGATCATCTTGAGCGATCGCAGATGGTGCTGGTGGAGTTGGTGAATACCCGCCCGCAACGGATGGTGGACATCTCCGCTGAGCGTGACCGCGCGGAGGACCTGGTGCCGGCGAACCGGCTGTACCGGCTTACGGCGGAGCGCGCGGGCGAGGCGGGGGTCGCAAATCTGCTCGACGAACTGGAGCGAACCTTGATTGAGATCGCCCACAGCCCTTCCAAACTATCCTCGCCGGAATTTGAGGATCTCCGCCGGCGCGTCGAGGCGCAGGGAATCCTCTTCAAGGTCCGAGTTGTCGATTCGCAGGTGCATGAAAGAGAAAGGAAGTCGATAGAAGACTTGAGCCGGCGGGGGTCCTAGAGGCGGGCTTCACCCGCATTAAGGGAACCACCGGTGGCTGCCAGGAGGAAAAGGATGATCGGGACTTATAGATGTTTATCGAGGTTGACCTGGGCAGTAATCGTCGCCAGCGCAATCTTGGCGACGGCGCCACGCGCTATATGGGGTTCGCCTGTGCCAGAGCAGACAGATAACCAAGATGCCCAGATGAGCGCGATGACCTCGGTGGCGGACCAAGATGCTCAGGACCGCGAGCAGGAACAGCGCGACCGCGAGCAAGAAGCACGCGATCGAGAGCAGGAAAAGCGAGACCGGGAGCAAGAGGCGCGCGACCGTGCCCAGGAGCAAATTGATCGTGAGCACGGTCTCTACGAACAAGCCACGGAGCAAATCGACAGCGGCAAGCTGCAATCGGCGGTCGAAAAGCTCAACACGATCATCTCCGAGCACGCTGCCCACGCCGAAGGAGCGCTGTACTGGAAGGCCTACGCTCTGAACCGGCTCGGGCAGCGGTCGGATGCGCTCGAGGCGCTCGAAACTCTGCGCCGCACTTTTCCTCAGAGCCGTTGGCTGGACGACGCCAAAGCACTCGAGGTCGAAGTGCGGCAGTCGTCCGGGCAGAGCGTGTCGCCTGACGCCGAAGGCAATGAAGATTTGAAGCTGATCGCCATCAACAGCCTGTTGGGCAGCGATCCCGAGCAGGCACTGCCCATGCTCGAGAAGTTCCTCAACGGACCCCAGCCGCTCAACCTCAAGGAGCGGGCGCTGTTCGTCCTCAGCCAGAGCGGATCGCCTAAGGCGCACGAGATCGTGGCCCACATTGCCAGCGGCAGCCGCAATCCTGAGCTGCAAATGAAGGCGCTCCGCGACCTCGGCCTCTTTGGCGGGAAAGAGAGCCGCGCAACGCTGGAAGAGATCTACAAGTCGTCGCATGACATGGAAGTGAAACGCGCCATCTTGCAGAGCTTCATGGTGGGCGGCGAAAAGCAGCGCCTGCTGGAAGTGGCGAAAAGCGAACAGTCGCCGCAGTTGCGCGCTGCGGCGGTGAAGCAACTGGGTGTAATGGGGGCGCGGGCGGAACTCTTCCAGCTCTACCAGAATGAGACTTCCGTTGAGGTCAAGCGGAACATCTTGCAAGGGATGTTCATAAGCGGCGACGTCGAGCACACGCTGGGGTTCGCACGCGCCGAGAAGGACCCCGAGCTTCGCCGCCAGGCCGTGCGGAATCTCGGCCTCATGGGCGGAGACAAGACTGCCGATGCTCTGGCCTCCATTTACAGCAGCGACAAAGACCTCGAAATTAAGCGCAGCGTAATTCAGGCGTTCTTCCTGCAAGGGAATGTCAAGCAGCTTATCCAGATCGCGCGGCAGGAAAAGGACAATTCTCTGAGGCATGAGGCGGTGCAGAAGCTATCGCTGATGCGCAGCAAGGAAGCCACAGACTTCATGATGGAACTGCTGAATAAGTGAAGTTGAGAAGTCGAGGAATTGAGACCGGAGAAAAACATGAAGATGACGCGAACGATTTCACCGTCAAAAGTCGAGAGTGGTCGGGTTTTCGCGGCTTACTGTTTGCTTCTCGCCTTGGGGTGTCTGCGCGCTGCGGCGCAGGACCCGCATGTGATTAATGCCAGGATGCGCACCGCATCAGCAGCCGCAGGCCTGGCGAGCGCTTTCCACTCGATCCAAGCGGGTGAAAGCGGTCCGGCGTGGATCGGCTACGCCGTGCCGGTTGTCCCGGGGAAGCATCAGATGTGCTGCAACGGATCCATTGGAGACATCTCAGATGGGGAGTGCGGCCGGTGCCGGCTGGAGAGCCGAAACGGAGAAGAGGGGGGGCAGTCCGTAAAGACGGGCGAGGCAATGACCGTCAAGTTGGAATCTCCGCCCGACTTTCTGGTGCTTTACCGAGTGGAAGCGGGAAGGGTGCAGAAGATCCGCACCTTCTCTCCTGAATGCGAACTTGATGCCGGCAATCTGCCCTTCATCTGGCTGAGGGCAGTGCAGCCTGCAGAAAGCGTGGCTTGGCTTAGCACTTTCGTGACGGCTGGAGGGGCAAGCGCAGAAGGCGAGAGCGACGACGAGAATCACCTCGGCAATTCGGCGCTAACGGCCATCGCCTTTCATGGTGACAACTCCGCCGAGCGCGCGCTGGAGGGTTTCGCCGCGAACGGCCAGCCGGAACGGGTGCGCGAGCACGCGGCCTTCTGGTTGGGAGCAGCACGAGGGCGACAGGGCTATGAAGCTCTCACTCGTCTGGTGCGGGGCGATGCGGACGAGCACTTCCGCGAGAAGGCCGTGTTTGCGCTCTACGTCAGCAAAGAACCCGAGGCCGTGGACGCCATCATCGGCGTCGCCCATCACGACTCCAGCGCTCACGTGCGAGGCCAGGCGTTGTTCTGGCTGGCGCAGAAAGCCGGCAAGAAAGCTGAGGCCACCATCACCGAGGCCATCGAAAATGATCCCGAGACCGACGTGAAGAAACGCGCTGTCTTCGCGCTCAGCCAGCTTCCCAAGGATGAAGGCGTGCCCCTCCTGATTCAGGTAGCAAAGACGAACACCAACGGCGTGGTGCGCAAGCAGGCCATGTTCTGGCTTGGCCAATCGCATGACCCGCGCGCGTTGGCGTTTTTTGAAGAAGTTCTCTCTCATTAACCTTTTTATAGGGACGCCCCGTCTGAGCGCCCAGTTCGGCAACACGTGCCTCCCTTACAAGCAAAGGTACGTGCTAGACTTCCTAATGAGAGGACCCAAGGGACGAGCGACGGTTCGGAGTGTATGGATCGTACTGGCGGAGGAGACTTTACCGCGCCTGCTGAGTTGCTACGTGTTGTGAGGCAAAAACGATGGAACATATTAAACCATTCGTTGTCGTGGCGCTCCTGGAGGATCTGCCGGCGCGCAACCTGCAGCGTGGCCAAGTTGGTACCGTGGTAGAAACTCTCGCGCCTGATGTTTTTGAAGTCGAATTCAGCGACAACGAAGGGCGTGCTTATGCCACGTGCCCTCTTCGGTCCAGCCAGCTCATAGTCCTCCATCATGAACTCGCCAGCGCCTCGTGAGCATGACCTTTGCGTTTGCCCAGGGCGGCCACAAGCACGCCCCTTCCCACCAAATCAAGCGTATAATCCCGTTTCAGTTCGGAAGCGGTTTTAGGCTGGCCTTCACGAGCTTTTGTGTCGACAGAAGGAGAGTCGGCCGTAGTCAGAGGTGGAAGCATGAAGCGAATCGGCGTTATTTTCATTTTGATTTCCGGATGCGGTTCCTTCGCGTTGGTTATGCGGGGGGCGAAGAATGCAGCCTCAGGCCTGAAGATGGGGGTTGCAAGTGCAACGATCACGCCGTTCCTGGATATTCCCTTGCAAGGCTATTATTACCCTCGCATGCCGGATGGCGTTCATGATGATCTGCATGCGAAAGCGTTGGTGATTGACGATGGGCACGACCAGGTGGTGCTGGTTGCCTGTGACCTCGTGGAGGTTTCGAGAGAAGCGGTGGAAGCGGCGCGCCGGCAGATCAGTTCCCGCTGCGGAATTCCGGCCGACCATGTTTTGATCAGCGCCACGCACACGCATACCGGACCTGAGGGAGTCCCCGGCTACGTCAGCAGCTTGGGACATTGGATCGCGGACAGCGTGGTAACCGCGGAAGGGAATAAGCGCCCTGCGGTGCTAGGGGTCGCCACCGAGCAGGAATCCGCCCTGGCTCACAATCGCCGCTACCTCATGAAGGACGGCACGGTCCAGACGAATCCCGGATTTCTAAATCCCAACGTGGTGCGGGCCGTGGGCCCGATTGATGCCCGAGTCGGCGTGCTGTTCGCCGAAGACGAGAGTCATCGTCCGATGGTGACCTGGGTAAACTACGCCATGCATTTGGATACCGTCGGTGGCACCCGGATTTCCGCCGACTATGCCTATTACTTGGCGCGGACGCTGGCCGCGGTGAAAGGGCCCGACATGCTCACGACTTTCACGATTGGCGCGGCTGGAGATATTAATCATTGGGACGTGCAACGGCCCGGCCCTCAACGTGGCTTCGAAACCGCGCAGAAGCTGGGAGAAACGCTGGCCGGGGATGTCGTCAAAGCCTACGCGCACTTAGAACCGCTGGATTCCGTGCGCGTCAAAGCTGTCTCGGAAACCATCAAGCTGCCGCTCGAGAAAGTCACCGACGAGGAGGTGAAAGAGGCAGAGAAGATTGTCGCTCAGCCGCCTCGAACCGATGTGGACTTCACGCTGGAACGAGTTAAGGCTGAGAAGATCATGCAAGTCAAAAAGAGACAGGGTGAAGACGCTCTGGCAGAGATTCAGGTTTTGACCGTCGGACCGGTGGCATTTGTGGCCATTCCCGGTGAGTATTTCGTCGAATTAGGAATGAGGATACAAAAAGAATCGCCGTTTCCATACACATTTATTGTCGAGCTCGCGAATGACGACCTGGGTTACATCCCGACCCGAAGAGGATTCGAGGAAGGCGGGTACGAACCCACATCGACCGTGCTCGCCCCGGGTAGCGGAGAAGCGATTGCAGACAAGGCGATTGAACTGCTGAAGAGATGTAGGTAAGAACTGGGGCGGCCCTAGGGGCCGCCCTGAGTTCGCCCCGCCCCACCGCCAGGGCGGCCACAAGGGCTGCCCCTACTCATACCGCTGGCCCTCAGGCCGGCATCTCCCGACCCTTCGCTCCGCTCAGGGCAGGCTCTAAAGGTTGGCGCTACGCCCAAACCAGAACAGTACCGGATGGGCGACGGTCTTGGTGGTTGGCCGGAAATGTCGTACAATTGTTAAGGTAATCAGTTCAGCCAACAAAACATCAGCAAAGAGGAGTAGCCATGTCAACCCGCCATTCGCCCGGTGAGATACGCCTTGATGTGACTGCAGGTCGTGAGCAGGCGCAGGCAAGGCCAGACGCAGAGACTCCTTTTCGGGTAGCGATCCTGGGGGATTTTAGTGGCCGCGCGAACCGCGGTTTGCTCGAGACCGGGGACGCTCTCGCCAGCCGTCGTCCGATCATGGTCGACCGTGACAACTTCGATTCCGTGCTGGCCAAGCTCGCGCCCCGCCTGGATTTGACGCCGGGTGGAGAGGGTGACCTCTGCATTTCACTAAGCTTTTCGGAGCTGGACGATTTTCATCCTGACAGACTTTTCGAGCAGGTTCAGATCTTCCAGAAGTTGCGGGAGACGCGCCGGAAGCTCGGCGATTCAGCGACCTTCGCCCAGACCGCGGCGGAACTGACCTCGGCAGTGGCGCCAAGTGATGCGCCCCCACCGCAAGCCACGCCTTCGCAGGTGCAGGGGCCGGCGCCCTCGCCTCGAGCTTCTGCACAGGACATCCAAAGCTTGGTTTCGGGAAGTTTTCTGGACGAGATGGTGGAAGAAACCGAAAGCAAGGCGCAACAAGATCAATCCGCCAAGCGTCCGGACGAATGGAGTAGGTTGTTAAACAAGCTTGTCTCCCCTCATCTGGTGGCTAAAGCAGATCCTCGACAGGCGGAGCTGATTGCGTTGATCGACAGAGCCACCAGCGCGCAGATGGGAGCTTTACTGCACGCCCCTGCCTTTCAAGCCCTCGAAGCTGCATGGCGCGCGGTCTACTTTCTGGTGCGAAACGTAGAGACGGATATTAACCTCAAGTTGTTGCTGATTGACGTCTCGAAGCAGGAACTTGCCCAAGACTTGCTGACGTCCGGCGATTTGAGATCGACGGGAATGTACCGATTGCTGGTGGAAAGGACCGTCGGCACGCCGGGGGCGGATCCTTGGGCAGTGATTGCCGGAGATTTTACTTTCGGGCCCAGCTTGCAGGATAGCGAATTGCTGGCTCGAATCAGCAAAGTGGCCGCAAGCGCCGGCGCGCCCTTCATCGCGGGCGCGAGTCCGCGCCTCTTGGGCTGCGATTCCGCAGTAGGTTTACCTGAAGTGCAGGAATGGAAAGCTGCGATATCCGGCGAGTCTGCCGCATCCTGGCAAAGGTTGAGGAGTTCTGCTGAAGCTCGCTTCGTGGGCCTGTCATTGCCGCGTTTTCTTTTGCGACTACCGTATGGAAAAGATACCGAGCCCATCGAGCGTTTCCAGTTCGAAGAAATGCCGGATCCCGGCGCCCATGAGAATTACCTATGGGGCAATGCAGCCTTCGCCGCTGTCTTGTTGCTGGTGCAGTCTTTTGCAGAGCAGGGCTGGGATTTACAGCCGGGCGCGCATTCGGAAATAGACGGGCTGCCCGTCTACATTTATAAGTCAAAGGGCGAAACGGAAACCCTGCCGTGCGCCGAGACTCTTTTGACGCAGACGGCGGCTGAGGAAATGATGGAACGGGGCTTCATGCCGCTTGCCTCGTTGAAAGATCAGCCGGCGGTGCGGTTGGTTCGATTGCAGTCAATCGCGGACCCCGTCAGCGGCTTGGCAGGGCGCTGGGAATCTTGAGACGATGGCCAATAGACGGGCTTTGCCGTGCCTTCAATTCGCAAATGGAAAATTCCAAACCATTTGAATTTTGCCATTTGCCGTTTGAAATCGTCATTCCACTCCGAGGGGATCGGGTGTGCAAGGATCCGAAGGCTATCAAAAATGTCAAATCCTGAGTTAAACCCTTACGACGAAGTTGCCTACCCATCGCTACCTATTTCCCACACTCATCCTGACCGGCTGGCGACAGTTGGGATGCAGTTCGGCATGCGACCGGCGCCGGTGGAGCGCTGCCGGGTGCTGGAGTTGGGGTGCTCGAGCGGCGCCAACTTGTTAGCGATGGCCGTGGGTCTGCCGGAAAGTGAATTTGTGGGGGTTGACCTGGCGGGGAAACCCATCGCTCGCGGGACGGCCATGGTAGAGGCTCTCGGGCTGAAGAATCTCACCCTGCGGCAGGCGGACTTGCTGGAGATGACCCCGGACTACGGCAAGTTCGATTACATCATCGCCCACGGCCTTTATACCTGGGTTCCGGCGGCGGTTCGCGAGCAGATCCTGGCCATCTGCAAGGCCAGCCTGCAACCCCAGGGGATCGCTTATGTCAGTTACGACGCATTTCCGGGAAGTTTTTCCCGCGTGATGGTGCGTGAGATGATGTTGTTCCACATTCGAGATTTTCGCGACCCCCAGCAGCAACTCCAGCAGGCCGTGACCTTGCTGAAGCTACTGGCCAATTCGGGGAAAGAATCCGAGCCCTACACAAAAACACTCCGGGACGAGTCTGAGCGAATGTCCATGCGCTCCAGGGAAGGACTTTACCATGACGAGTTATCGCGGGATTTCCAGCCGTTCTATTTCCACCAATTCATGGAAAATGCCCAGCGCCATGGGCTGCAGTTTTTAGGTGAGACTGACTTTTTCGAGATGCACAGCGGAGGGCTGTCGCCGCAGGCGAAGGAAGTGCTCGACAAGATTTCCGACGACATCATCCTCCGGGAACAATATCTGGACTTCATGTGCGGACGGGCCTTCCGCAAAACGCTCCTTTGCCACAACGATGTGCCGCTCGATCGCTCCGGGAAATCCGTTTCCGTGAGGACCTTCTTCGTGTCAACCCAAGCGCGCCCGAAAGCTCAGTTTCCGAACCTCGCTCCGGAAGCGGAGGAGACATTCTGCAGCGCCAGTGGCACCGAACTCACGACATCGAATCTTCTGGGGCGTTCGCTGTTCTGGTATCTTATTAAGTCACGCCCGGAGCGAGTCCCTTTTGAAAAGCTAGCGAGAGAAGCCGAGTGCAGAGCGCGTCAGGAATTGGGCTTTGTTCCAAAACCAGACCAGGACACTGCCTCAGAGGTTGCTGATTTCGTCTGGCGCACTTACGTGGCAGGATTGCTCGAACTGCATGTTCACGTCCCCCCTTTTGCCGCTCAGGTCAGCGATAGGCCGATGGCTAGCCCGCTGGCTCGACTGGAGGCTCGGAACGGGAACGTGATTACGACGCTGCACTGCCGAAGCCTGCATCTGAGCGATTCCCTGCAAAGAGGAGTGGTGATGCTCCTCGACGGCACACGCGACCACGCCGCTCTCCGCAGAGATCTGCCTGAGATATTCAAGTCCGGGAATCTGACCATGGAGGAAGGCGGCCAGCCAGTGGTTGACATGCAAACCGTGGAGAAAAGGATTGACGCCGAGACGGAAGTGATTTTGCAGGATCTGGCCCGCGCGGGGGTTTTGATGAAGTGATCTGGGGGAGCGCGGGCGCCTGCTGCGCCGTTTACAGGCTCGTCGCTGCCGCGAAGCGGGTAGCACAGGAGGGCAATTTGGGGTCACGAACCGAAGAGCTGAACAGTTTGCGGGCACTGCGATTGCGGCTCGAACCTTCGCCTCATTTCGCTTGCTTGCGTGATTTTCTCCGCAATTCAGACTTCTATGAGCCGTCCATTTGCCGCCGGGTTGGCATGACCGGGCTCAGCGATTTTCTTTCCGGTGACCGCGGGCATATAACCCTATCGGGTGAATCTGACACGCTGGGAGTATTGATTCGTTTGTTCCTGGTTGGCGAGTCGCTGGAGGTGAAGGTCGTGGAGTCTGCAATCCCGGCAGGCGTGGTGGAAGCAATGAAAGAACTAAGCCTGCTGATTCAAGATCCAACGGACTTCGCCCCTCCCCTTGCGCCTCTCCCCAATCGGGGAGGGGAAACAGGGGTGGGAGCGCCTACGAAAATGTACGCTACCGTGGCGCTCTATCCGGTTGGGGGGTTGTTCATCGTTTCGGACCGCTGGACTTTGCCGCAGGGGAACCTCACGGAATTAGCCGAAGATTTTGTTTTTTCCGCGATTACGCCCAACACTTCGCAGTTCGTTGCGACATTGCCGAAGGAGCCTTGTGACACCCTTCTCGACCTCTGCTCCGGCACAGGCGTGGCGGCGCTCGACGCCGCAAGGCGCGGGTGCCGTGCAACCTGGGCTGTCGATATTACCAGGCGATCTACGGAGATGGGGCATTTCAACCGTCTGCTGAATGGAGTCAACAACGTCACCATCCTGCAAGGTGACCTCTATGAGCCTCTGGACGACCTCAGCTTCGATCGGATCGTCTCTCATCCGCCCTATATGCCCGTACTGAGCCGCGCCCAAGCCTTCTACGACGGAGGCGCAGATGGAGAACAGGTGACCCGGCGCATCGTCATGGGACTGCCTCGGCACCTGCGTCCCGGCGGACGCTTTTATTGTCTGGCGCAAGGATCGGACCGCGAAGACGCGCCTTTCGAGCAGCGTGTGAGGGCTTGGCTCGGCAAAGCGCAGTCGGAATTTGATGTTCTCGTCATCGTCCGGCAAGATCAAGCCCCTGCAGACACCGCATTGCAATTTGCTGTGAAGTCCAAAGGCGGTGGCGGGGCGGTCCGGCAAATGAGAGAAACGCTGAGGGAACTGGGTGTGCAGAATATGAGCTACGGATGGCTGATCATACAGCGCCACGACGATGTTCGTCCTGTCTTCACCATCCGGCGCTCTGCCGGCCGCATATCGACCCGGGAAGAGGTCGACTGGCTCTTGAATTGGGAAACCGCTCTTGTGGAGCCGGGGGTCATCGAAAAACTCGCCGAGGCGCACCCCTTCGCCAGGCCTTCATTTGAGCTTCACACCGTCCACCGCATGAAGGGCGGAGATTTGCTTCCGGAGGAGTTCAAGCTGAAGACGGAGTATCCTTTTAGCCTTGAATGCCAGGTGCAGCCTTGGGTGGGGTTCCTGCTTCCTCAATGCGACGGGAAGTCGTCGGTGCGGGAACTCCTCGAATTCTGCAAGCGGAACAACTTTGTCCATTTGGAGACGCCCCTGCCGGAGTTCATCAAGCTGCTGGCGATTTTTATCTCAGGCGGCTTCCTTGAAGTGGAGGAGTTTAGATTGCCGGAAGGCGCCGCCGGCAGGTAGCGGCGTCGTCGGAATGCAGATTCGCACTTTTTGGACCACGCACTTCAATTTTTGGGTTGACAAGAACGCCCTGATTTGATAAAAACATATAGGTTCAGGAAACTCAGCAAAAAAAGAAATTCCAATAAAGGGGTGCCGAATGCCACAGAGCGTCCAGAAGAAGCTTGAGAGGGTACGTCCGCCGCGTGTCCACGTGACCTACGACGTGGAAACCGGTGGCGCCATAGAGATCAAGGAGCTTCCATTCGTGATGGGAGTTCTGGGTGATTTTTCGGGTCAGCCTACAGAACCTTTACCAAGGCTGAAGGACCGGAGGTTTGTCGAAGTAAACCCGGACAATTTTGACAGTGTGTTGGAGAGCATGAAGCCTCATCTGGCCTTCGCGGTCGAAAACAAGCTCAGCGAGGATGCTGAGGCAGGACAGTTGAAGGTCGGTTTGGATTTCAAGAGTATGGACGACTTCTCGCCGGAGAATGTGGCCAAGCAGGTCAAACCTCTGCGCGAACTGCTTGATCTGCGCACCCGCCTTAATGACTTGAAAGGCACGCTGCAGACGAACGATAAGCTCGATCAAGTCCTGCTTGATGCCGTCAGCAACACTGACAAATTGAACCAGTTGAGAGCGGAACTGGGTGGCAAGAAGGAAGGGGAAGAGAAGGAGGGATCCAATGGCTAATCAGGAAATGGCCAAGACGCCGGCAGCGGCGACGGAGCAGGTAGCGGAAAAGGGATTGCTGGACCAGATCGTTGAACAAGGCAAGGTCGGAACGGATGCAGCCACGCGAGAGCGGGGTAAGAGCCTGGTGAAGGAGTTTATCAACCAGGTGCTGGAAGGGCAGGTCACGATTTCGAAAGACACCGAGGCGATGATCAACGCCCGGGTCGCGCAAATCGACCACTTGGTTTCCATTCAACTCAATGAGATCCTGCACCATCCCCAGTTTCAAAAGCTGGAGGGAAGCTGGCGCGGCTTAAAGTACCTTCTCAGCCAAAGCGAAACCAGCCCGATGCTGAAGATACGCGTTATGAATGTATCGAAGAAGGATCTTCTGCGCGATCTGCAGCGCGCGTCTGAATTCGACCAGAGTCAACTGTTTAGGAAGATTTATGAGGAAGAGTTCGGGGTTTTCGGCGGAGATCCCTTTGCGGCGATCGTGGGTGACTACGAGTTCGGCAAGCATCCGGAGGACCTGGAGTTGCTGGAGAAGGTGTCGAACGTTGCAGCGGCTGCGCACGCACCATTCTTGACGGCTGCCGCCCCGCAACTCATGAATATGGAGAGCTTCACGCAACTGGACCAGCCCCGTGACATCGCCAAGATTTTTGATACCACCGAGTACGCCAAATGGAAGGGATTCCGGCAGAGCGACGATTCGCGGTACGTGGGGCTTTGCGTGCCGCGCGTCTTGATGCGCCTGCCCTATGGCCGTGACACGGCCCCGGTGGATGCGTTCAATTACGAAGAGGGTGTGGACGGCACCGATCACTCGAAATACCTTTGGGGGAACGCCGCCTATGCCATGGGAGCGCGCTTGACGAACGCCTTCGCCCTGTACGGCTGGTGCGCAGCCATCCGCGGCGTGGAAGGCGGAGGCTTGGTGGAAGGCCTGCCCGCCCATACTTTCCGCACCGACGATGGTGACGTGGCGTTGAAGTGCCCCACGGAAATTGCGATCACCGATCGCCGTGAGAAGGAACTGGCTGACCAGGGGCTGATTCCGTTGGTGCATTGCAAGGGGACGGACAAAGCAGCATTCTTCAGCGTTCAGTCCACCAACAAACCCAAATTGTATGACAGCGATGCGGCCAATGCCAATTCTCGACTGTCCGCGCAGTTGCCCTACATCATGGCCACCTGCCGGTTCGCCCACTACTTGAAGGCGATGATGCGGGACAAGATCGGCAGTTTCACCACCCGCGAAGAGATTCAGAAGTTCCTGAACCGCTGGATTTCGCAATACATAACGACGGACGACTCCGCAACCCAGTCCGTGAAGGCCAAGTACCCGTTGCGGGATGCGCGCGTCGACGTGGAAGAGGTGAAGGGTAAACCTGGCGTATACCGCGCCGTGTGCTTCCTTCGACCGCACTTCCAACTCGACGAGCTTACGGTTTCGCTACGGCTGGTGGCATCGCTGCCGCCGTCTGCCAATAAATAACAGCTTGGGGCGGGTGGCGCGAAAGAGCCCGCCTCGTATTCGTTCAAATTCCAAATCTTACGAGGAGATGAATATGGCGATTGAATACCATCTGGAAGTGAAGGAAGCACCGGGTGAAAGCGCGTCCACGAAGCACAAAGGGCAGATCGAACTCCTGTCGTGGAGTTGGGGGGCAAGCAACCCGACGACCATCGTGGGCGAGGGTATGAGCGCTGGAAAAGTCTCGATGTCCGATCTCAGTTTTACCAAGAGAGTGGACAAGGCGAGTCCCAAACTGTTGGCCCTTTGCGTCACCGGAGATCACGCGAAGGATGCGACCTTGTATTGCAGCAAGCAGACCGGCCAGAAGACCCCCGAAGACTTCCTGATTATCAAGTTGACGGAAGTCTACGTCTCGAGCTTTCAATGCGGAGGCTCGTCCGGCGAAGAAACGGGGACGGAATCCATTTCGGTCTCCTACGCTAGCATCGATTATGATTACAAGGTGCAAGGGGCCGATGGCAAGCTGGTTTCCGGCGGTGAAGTCGAGTACGACCTCAGGAAGAGGGAGCAGAAATAGGCTGTAGTCTGGCCAAGGCGCTGACCCCGCCCGGCGGGGTCAGCGCGACACTACCATGGAAAACGCGAATCACCTCTTTCAGGCTGGTAAACTCAAGGAGGCGATTGAGGCGTTGGGGGCGGAGTTGCGGAACAGTCCTGAGGACACCCGGCGCCGTACATTCCTCTTTGAATTGCTCTGCTTTGCGGGAGAGTACGATCGAGCGGAGAAACAACTGGACTTGCTGGCGGACGCCGGTCCCAATAGCGGCATGGGGGCACTGCTTTACCGCAGCGCCTTGCAGGCTGAGAGGACGCGGCAGGACCTGTTTCAGAAGAAGGAATACCCCAAGCCTGCCGGGGAAACCTCCCCAGGCGGAGAAACCGTCCCGGGTACGCTGAATGGAAAGCCCTTCCAGGCTATTGCGGACGGCGATCCTCGGATTGGGCCTCGCCTGGAGGTTTTTGCCGGCGGGAATTATCTCTGGATCAATTTTGCACATCTGGCCTCCGTCAAGATCGAGCCGCCGCACCGCCTGCGGGACTTACTCTGGACCCCGGCAGTAGTTCGCGCGGGCCCCGCTTTGAAGGGAACCGAGCTTGGCGAAGTCTTGATACCTGCCTTGTCCCCCTTTGCCGCGCAGCATTCTGATGATGCTGTCCGCTTAGGCCGGATGACGGTTTGGGAAGAAGACGAGTCGGGTACGGCGGCGCCCATCGGCCAGAAGATGTTGCTGGTGGACGGCGAGGAATTTCCACTTCTCGAAGTCCGCCAACTGGAGTTCAATTTACCACAGGTTACGGTCTAGCTCAGAATGCCGCTTCCCGATAATCTACTCAACCCGATTCCAGGCGAAAAGCCCTGCGGCGAAGACCTGCGTTACGCTCCGGTTTACGATCAGATCAAGGAAGCACGACGGGAACAAGAGGGTTATGAGACCGGGGAATGGATCAAGCGGGCAGACTACCCCCTGGTCATAAAACTTTGCACCGAGGCTCTTGCCAACAAGACGAAAGACCTTCAAATTGCCGCATGGCTTACGGACGCTGTGCTTCACACAGAAGGTTTTGTTGGGCTGAAGCAAGGGTTGGACCTCATTCATGGCTTTGTTGGCACTTTCTGGGACGGCTTATACCCTCAACTCGAAGATGGTGACGCCGAGATGAGGGCGGCACCCCTCCACTGGATCGGCTCGAACCTTGTCCTGCCTCTTCAAACTGCCCCCGTTAACAAGGCCAAGCACAGCTTGCTGGATTATGCCGAATCAAAGAAAGTCGGCTACGAAGAACAGGCCGACACCAGCGATAAGAAAGAGGCACGAGCCAAACTGATCGAGCAGGGGAGGGTAGCGCCGGAGGATTTCGATAAATCCTTCACCGAAACTCCCAAGGCCTTTTACCTCGCCGCTGAGGGCGCACTCGACGGGAGCATTGCAACCGTGGGGACCTTAGATACTCTCTGTCAGGAGAAGTTTGGCGATGTCGCGCCCAGCTTCTCAGAACTGAAGAAAGGCCTGGAGACTGTCCGGCACAGTGTCCACCTGCTGCTTCAGAAGAAGCGAGAGACTGAGCCGGACCCCGTTGAGCCCGGCGCGGAGGGAGCCGGGCGGCAGGGGGCCGAAGAGGGTAAAGCGGGTGAGGGGGCCGCGAGTGGCGCAGCAACTGGCCGGGGGGTGGTCGGTATCGTCATCCCTCTGGCAGACGGGGAGCCCGCCCAACGTCGGGATGCAATCGCCAATGTGGTTCGTGCTGCGGCGACCCTGCGCAAGCTGGACCCTTACAACCCGGGGCCTTACCTCATGCTGCGGGGGTTGCGGTGGGGCGAGCTTCGCGCCGCACTTCAGACTTCGGATCTGACTTTGTTGGAGGGGCCGCCCACGGCGCTGCGGCAGCACGTCAAGCGGCTGGCGATTGAAGGAAAGTGGGAGGAGTTGGTGGAGGCGGCTGAAAACGCCATGTCGCTTCCCTGCAGCCGAGGTTGGCTGGATCTGCAGCGCTTCGTTGTGGATGCCTGTGTAGGTCTGGGAAGCAAGTATGACGGAATCGCTGTCGCGATTCGCTCGGAGCTGAAGGCGCTCCTACGGGCTCTGCCGCAACTCCCGGAGATCAATCTGCTCGACGACACGGCGGCAGCCAACAGCGAGACCCGAGCGTGGTTGCAAGAGCTGGCGGCAGAGCCGGAGGCTCAGCCGGCATCGGAGGCGGCTCCTTCGGATGCTCCGCTGGCGGAGGCGCCGGTGGTACAGAATCACTCCGCTCCTGGATGGCACCGCAAGTTCGTTGACAGTTACGAACAGGCTCGCCAGGCGCTGAGCGCCGGACAAGCCCAGAAGGCCATCGACCTGATGCGTTGCGAGGTGGAAAGGCAACTTTCGGGCAGGGGCCAGTTCTTCCGCAAATTGCAGCTTGCCGAGATCTGCATCGCGGCCGGCCAGGCCCAAATCGCTCAGCCTATTCTCGACGATTTGGTGACGATTTTCGATAATAATCACGTGGAACAGTGGGAGGATAGGGCAGTTGTAGCCAAAGCCCTGGTGACGATTATTAAGAACAGCCAGCGGGTACAGGGAGACGAATCGGAAAAGTCCAGACTTTTCCAAACGGTGGTCCGTCTCGATCCTGTCCAGGCTATCTCCTGCCTTGAAACCTAATGCCGACAACCCAAAGGGAAGGCCCCGTCACGTTGTCGGTGATCGACCGACTCATCGATCTGGAGCCCGAGCGCAAATTGGAGGCGGCGCAGAGCAGGGCCCAATCCGTGCGTGACTTGAAGGCTGCCGTGCGTCGCGACCTGGAGTGGCTGCTGAACAGCCGCAAGACGATCGAAGAGTCCCCAGCCTCTCTCAAAGAGGTAGGACGTTCCGTTTACAACTACGGACTGCCGGATGTTACAAGTTTGTATCTACGGTCGCCCAAAGACCAGGCCTTCCTGCTCGAGTCAATCAAGGCGGCGGTTAGTTTTTTCGAGCCCAGGCTCCTCAACGTCAAGGTGAGGATGGAACCGGCGACGGATGATAAACGTGTCATCCGCTTTGCCATTGAGGGATTGTTGCGCATGGATCCGGCGCCGGAGCAAGTGTTGTTCGATACCATGCTGGAGCCGATGAGCGGACAATATCAGGTCAAGGGTTCGTAGCATGCGCGATGATCTTCTGGAATATTACGAGAGCGAACTGAGCTTCCTGAGACAGATGGGAGCGGAGTTTGCCGAGAAGCATCCCAAAATAGCCGCACGTCTGCAATTGGAAGCCACCCGCTGCGACGACCCCCATATCGAGAGGCTGCTGGAGGGTGTTGCCTTCCTCGCTGCTCGGGTTCACCTGAAGATTGACGATGAGTTCCCCCAGATCACGGAAGGCCTGCTGAGCGTGATCTATCCACATTTCCTCAGGCCCATCCCCGCCTTGACGATCGCGGAGTTTCGTCTGGACCCGACGCAGGGCAAACTCACCTCGAGCCTGAAGATACCTCGCGGCTCGGTGCTTTATTCGCGGCCCGTCGAGGGCGTGCCCTGCAAATTCCGAACTTGCTACGATGTGACGCTCTGGCCCGTTGAGATCGCCGAGGCGAAGTGGTTGACGCCGGATAAGCTGAATCCTCCCTTGCGCGCCCCGGAGGCGGCCGCGGCCCTGCGAGTGGAGTTGCGCTGCCTTTCCGACCTCACCTTCGATAAACTCAATCTCACTTCGCTCCGATTCTACCTGCATGGCGAAGGGGACATCGTCCACACGCTTTATGAATTGCTGAACAACAATTGCTATCAAATAGTGCTCAGAGACCCTGCCAACCCGCGCAAGCCTCCCGTCACTTTGACCGCGAATCCCCTGCGCCCCATGGGCTTCACTGAGGACGAGTCCATGCTGCCGTACCCGCGCAGGTCGTTTGTGGGTTACCGGCTTCTCCAGGAGTACTTTTCGCTGCCGGAGAAATTCTTCTTCTTTGAGCTTAGCGGGCTGGAAGGACTGGCGCGCGCCGCTCAGGGCGGCCGCGCTGAACTGATTTTCCTCGTCTCCCCTTTTGAGGCCGGCCACCGGCAACAGCGGTTGGAAGTAGGGATCAACGCGAAGACGCTCCGCCTGGGTTGTTCGCCGGTAATTAACCTGTTTCCCCAAACCGCTGAGCCCATTCTCTTGACTCAGAACCGGTCGGAATATCCCATCGTGCCCGATGCACGGCGCAGGAATGCCACGGAAATATTCTCGGTCGACGAGGTCCTGAGTTCGAATCCCCAGACTCACGAGATTACTCACTACGAGCCGTTCTACGCTTACCGCCACAAGACTCCGCGGGACAAGAGTCAAACCTTCTGGCATACGACGCGCCGCCTCTCCCGCCGCAAAGGCGATGAAGGCACGGAAATGTTCCTGCACCTGGTTAATCTCGGCTCGCGCGACTCCCAGCCCGAGGCCGAGACCATCACAGTGCGCTGCACGTGCAGCAACCGAGACATCCTTGCGCGCTTGCCGTTTGGGAATGAGAGCGGCGACTTCGAAATCGAGGGCGTCGGCTCCATCAAAGGCGCGATAGCCCTCCGCAAACCCACCGCCACCCTGCGCCCGCCCCTGGGGAGGGGCGCGCTTTGGCGTCTTATTTCCCACTTGGCCCTGAATTACCTATCGATCGCGGAGGAGGGCAAAGAGGCGTTCCAGGAAATCCTCCGGCTGTACAATTTTTCGGATTCGGTTGACCTCGAAAAGCAAGTGGCGGGAATCATGAATCTGCAAAGTCAACGTCACTTCGCGCGCATTATTTCAGACAATGGCATAACCTTCGCCCGCGGGACGCGAGTCCAGATGGAGTTTGACGAGGACGAGTTCGCGGGCGGGGGAGTCTTCCTGTTTGCCGCCGTGATCGAACGTTTCCTGGCGCTCTATGCAACGCTGAACAGTTTCAGCCAGCTTGTTGTCAAGACGCGCCAGCGCCGGGAGGTGTTGAAGGAATGGCCACCGCGAGCCGGCCAAGCGATCTTAATGTAACGAAGACGCCCCTCGAGGAGCGGTTACGCAACGAGCCGCAACTCTTCGAGTTCTTCCAGGCCGTGCGCCTGCTCGAGCGGTTTCTACCTGACCGGGTCGAAGTGGGCAAGTTTGCTCCCCCATCGTCAGAGGTGGTCCGTTTCAAGGCGAATTCAACCCTGGTTTTTCCCGCCAGCGAGATTCAATCCCTGACCTGGCCGGCGAAGGGCCCGGTCGAGATGATCGTCAACTTCATGGGGTTGACCGGCCCGCAGGGCGTACTGCCGATCGTCTACACCGTCTTCGCGGCGGAAAGGGCGCGGACGGGGGATACCGCGGCGGTCGATCTCTTCGACGCCTTCAACCATCGGATCATTTCGCATTTCTTTCAGGCCTGGGAAAAATACCGCTTTTGGATCGCTTACGAACGCGGTCAGCGCGACGACTTTTCGCACCATGTGATGGACTTGATTGGTCTCGGAACCGCCGGCCTCCAGAATCGGCAGACGGTGCCCGACGACTGTTTGCTTTATTACTCGGGTCTGCTGGCGCAGCATCCGCGCTCGGCAAAGGCGCTTGAACAGATTCTCAGCGACTACTTTGATGTTCCGGTTGAGGTGGAGCAATTTGCGGGTGGTTGGTACAGCCTGGGAGAGAGCGATCAGTGCAGCTTCGAAGGGTCAAACTCGCATTCCGAACAACTGGGTGTCGGCGCCGTGGTGGGTGACGAAGTCTGGGATCAAAGCGCGCGAGTGCGCATCAAGATCGGGCCTTTGTCACTCGAGCGGTACGTGGAATTCCTGCCTACTGGTTCGGCTTTCAAACCGCTGCAGGAGCTGACACGCTTTTTTTCGAACGACGAGGTGGATTTTGAAGCTCAACTGATCTTAAAACGCGAAGAAGTCCCGCGCTGTGAACTGGGCGCCGAGCAGGGAATTGCACCACAATTGGGTTGGACCACTTGGGGCCGAACTAAAGAAATGTCGACGGACGTGGCGGATACGATACTCCCGCTTTGGGAGTAGCGGCAGAATCCAGGAAGAGTTTTACCACAGGGGGCACAGAGTTCGCAGAGGCAAGCCAAAGAAGGTGTGTAGAAACTTGGAATGTGTCATCCTGAGCGAAGCGAAGGATCTCAGTAGTTGATCGCAACTCGTTGAATGACGGGAACCTGCAGAGATCTTTCGCTTGGCTCAGGATGAGAGCCGATTATTGTTCACACAGCTTCAAAGTGCTTCCTCTGCGATCTCCATGTGCTCTGAGATGATTTTGGCATCGCGGCAGAACCACGTCGCCCGAATCAGCGCGACGGTCTGATGTTCGCCGCCAGTCGGCGAGGCAAACTCGCCCCTACAACAGGGAGGGAATAGCATGGCGATAAATCTCAAGTCGTTGATCGGGAAACTTAATGACACCACCCGGAACGCGCTCGAATCGGCTGCCGGCTTCTGCGTAGCGCGGAGGCACTACGATGTCGAGGTCGAGCATTATATGCTCAAGCTTCTGGACCAGACGGAGGGCGACTTCGCGCGCATCGCCAGCCACTTCGGCGTGGACAAGTCGCGCCTCACCGGTGAACTGAATCGCAGTCTCGACAAGCTCAAGACCGGCAATGCGCGCACACCTGCCATCAGCCCGCACGTAGTAAGGATGATGACGGAGGCATGGACCATCGGGTCGATTGACTTCAATGCCGGCGAGGTACGGACAGGTTTCACTATCCTTGCCTTGACGGGAAACGATGACCTGCGCCGCGAGATCCGTGAGGTCAGCAAGGAGTTTCAGAAGATTGACGGCGACGTTCTACGCAAAGACTTCCTCAAAATTGTGGAAGGCTCGGAAGAGGAAATGGCGCCCGTCGAGGCCGCCCCGGCGGGCGCTCCCAGCGCGCCTAAGCACGCAGGCGCCGGCAAGACAGTCAATCTCGACCAGTTTACGGTCAACCTCACCGAGAATGCCAAGGCCGGCAAAATTGATCCGGTGCTCGGAAGAGATATGGAGATTCGCCAGATCATCGACATCCTGATGCGCCGCCGCCAGAACAATCCCATTCTTACCGGCGAGGCCGGGGTAGGGAAGACTGCGGTGGTGGAGGGATTTGCCGTCCGCGTGGCCAAAGGCGACGTGCCGCCGCCGCTTCGGAATGTTATGGTTCGCTCACTCGACCTGGCACTCTTGCAGGCGGGAGCAGGCATCAAGGGCGAATTTGAGAATCGGCTGAAGGGCCTCATCGAGGAGGTCAAGGCTTCCCCCATTCCTATCATCCTCTTTATCGACGAAGCGCATACGATGATCGGGGCGGGCGGCCAGGCCGGCCAGAACGATGCGGCAAACTTGCTTAAGCCGGCCCTGGCGCGCGGCGAACTAAGGACGATCGCCGCCACAACCTGGTCCGAGTACAAGAAGTACTTTGAGAAGGACCCGGCGCTGGCGCGGCGTTTCCAGGTGGTCAAGGTGGAAGAGCCGATCGAAACGCAGTGCGCGGTGATGATGCGGGGCATCGTCCCGGCCCTCGAAAAACACCACAAGGTTCGCATTCTTGACGAAGGCCTGACCTCCGCCGTCAAGTTTTCCCATCGCTATCTGGCCGGCCGTCAGCTTCCCGACAAGGCAGTGAGCGTGCTGGATACCGCCTGCGCGCGCTTGGCGCTCGGTCAGAGCGCTACGCCTCCAGCGATTGAAGACGCCACCCGCCAATTGGATGATCTGGAAGTTCAGCAGCGAATTCTGGAACGCGAGGGAGCGCTGGGCGCAGATCACACAGAACGCCTGGAACAGATCGCAAAACAGAAGGTGGAGGTCGAGGCGCGTCTCAAAACCCTGAGCGAACGTTGGACGAAAGAACACGACTTGGTTTCGAAGATCCGCGACCGACGCGCCCAGCTCGAAGCGGCCGTTATCGGCGACGGCCACGGAGCGGCGGCTAAACCCGCGCCAGAGGCTCCTGCCCAGGCTGCTGCGACGGCTACAGCCGCTTCGGTCGGTGGTGACGGCGCTCCTGCTGCCACGGGCGCTGCGACCGCCGCCGCACCTGCGCCCGCCCCTAGCGTGGATGCGATGCGAGCGGAACTGGTGAAGTTGGATGCGGAACTGGCGGCCTTGCAGGGCGAAACTCCGATGATGCGGGTGGCAGTCGACGCCCAGATTGTGGGCGAGGTGATTTCCGCGTGGACGGGTATTCCTGTAGGCAAGATGCTTAAAGACGAGATCTCGACCGTCCTGACGCTTAGCGATCACCTCGGGAAACGCGTGATTGGACAGACCCATGCTCTGGACATCATCGGCCAGCGGATTCAGACGTCGCGGGCCAGTTTGGATGATCCCAACCGGCCCATCGGGGTGTTCATGCTGATCGGGCCAAGCGGCGTGGGCAAGACGGAGACCGCGCTGGCCCTCGCCGATCTCCTTTACGGCGGCGAACACAATCTGATCACCATTAACATGTCCGAGTTTCAGGAGCCGCACACCGTTTCCACTCTAAAAGGCTCCCCCCCGGGATACGTCGGCTATGGGGAAGGAGGCGTGCTCACGGAAGCCGTCCGGCGCCGTCCCTATTCCGTGGTTCTGCTGGATGAAGTCGAGAAAGCCCATCCCGACGTTCTCGAGCTTTTCTATCAGGTTTTCGATAAAGGCATGATGGAAGATGGCGAGGGGCGTGAGATCGATTTCAAGAACACCATCATTATCCTGACCACAAACGCGCTGACAGATAAGATGATGAAGCTGTGCGCCGATCCGGGAACGATGCCTGGTGCCGAGCCCCTGGTGAAGGCGTTGAAGCCGGACCTGAATAAGACCTTCAAGCCGGCATTTCTGGGCCGCATGGTGATCATCCCCTACTATCCTGTCCGCGATGAAGCGCTGAAAAAGATCGTGGTCTTGAAGCTGGGCAAGATCCAACGGCGCATGCAGGAGAACCATAATATCCAGCTTACCTATGACCCCGCCCTGGTAGACACGGTGGCCGGCCGCTGTACCGAAGTCGAGAGCGGGGCGCGCAACGTAGACCATATTCTGACCAATACCCTGCTCCCCGATATCTCACGCCAGTTGTTGGGAAAGATGTCGGCAGGCGAGAAGATAACGACCCTGCGCGTAAGTGTGGGGCCGGATGGGGCGTTTGTGTATAATTAGTCGAGAAGTCGAGGAGTCGAGGAGTCGAGAAGCCAAGGCGTCAAAGCGTCAGGAAACGAGACGGGGCGCTTCGTCGAGTTCGGCGGTTCTGCTCCTCAACTGCTCAACTTGTTAACTCCTCGACTTCTGAGGGAGTCATCCTATGCCCGAATTTACACAAGAAGGTGGACTGTTTAAGATCGACACTCCGCTGGGTACGGATGTCCTCCTGTTACGAGGATTTCAGGGCAGCGAGGGAATATCCCGCCTGTTCAGGTTCCAGCTCGACCTCCTTTCTGAGAAATCCTCCATCGCATTCTCGGACATCATCGGCAAGAACGTTACCATCTCTTTGCTGCAAGCGGACGGATCCTACCGCTACATCAACGGCATCATCAACCGCTTTGCCCAGCACGCGACAGAAGAACAATTCACGGCCTACACTGCCGAAATGGTGCCCTGGCTTTGGCTGCTGACCCGGGATGCGAATTGCCGCGGTTTCGTGAACAAGGGCATCCCGGATATCATCGAGGCGGTGTTCAACGACCTGGGCTTCAATGACTTCGAGAATAAGCTCCAGAATTCCTACCCGACGCGGGAATATTGCGTGCAGTATCGGGAATCGAGTTTTAACTTTGTTTCCCGCTTGATGGAACAGTACGGCATCTTCTATTTTTTCAAGCACCAGGAGCACCAGCACACGTTGGTGCTGGCGGATTCTCCGACCAGTCACGATACCTGTCCCGGCCGAAGCGAGATTATCTATGGCACCGTCGCGGGCGGGCATCACGAAGACCTCATCACATCCTGGCAACTCGAGCAGGAACTCCGCCCTGGAAAATACGTCCAGCAGGACTACAATTTCAAGACACCCTCCGCCAATTTAATGGCCACCGAGCCCACTATGTACGAGGTCGGCGGCAACACCAAGTACGAGGTCTTCGATTACCCGGGAGAGCATTTGACCCAGGACGCCGGACAGGGGCTCGGTAAGATCCGCATGCAGGAGATCGAGGCCGGGCACCTTCTGGCTTCCGGAACGAGCACTTGCCGCATGTTTATCAGCGGCTACAAGTTTACTCTGCAGGGACACCCTTCCAGTTCCATGAACAAGGATTACGTCGTTACAGAAATCCAGCACCAGGGTGTCACAGACGCCTTCCGCACGTCCGGAAAGGCTAAAGGCGAGTCTTACTCGAATGTTTTTACATGCATTCCGGAGTCAATTCCTTTCCGCCCCGCCCGCGTCACCGTGCGGCCTCACGTCCATAGCCTCGCGTCAGCCGTCGTCATCGGTCCCGACGGTGACGAAATTAACACGGATGAATTTGGCCGGATTCAGGTGATGTTCCCGTGGGACCAGTATCGGTATGGCACCGGCACAGCCTGGTGCCGCGTCTCACAGATTTGGGCCGGAAAGAAGTGGGGAGCGATCTTCCTTCCCCGCATTGGCCAGGAAGTCTGGGTTGATTTCGAGGAAGGCGATCCCGACCACCCGATTATCGTTGGCTGTGTTTACAACGCGCAGCAGATGCCGCCCTGCCCCCTGCCCGACAAACAAAACATCAGCGGCTTCCGGTCCCACAGCACCAAAGGTGGCGGTGAGCACGACTCCAACGTTCTGACTTTCGACGACACGATGGGCTCCGAGGTTTTCTATATGCGCGCCCAAAAGGACATGGCGGTGCGGGTCGAACACGATGAGGACTATCATGTCTACAACCGCCAGGAAGTTACGGTGGACGACGACCAGTTTATTACCGTCAAGAAAGACCGTATCATCCGCGTCCAGGAGGGCAACGAGCAGACCACCGTCGAACAGAAACATCGCACTGCTTTCATCCACCAGGGAAACGACAACCTCACGATCAGCATGGGCAACCAAACGACCAAGATTGACATGGGCGCCAGCAGTACCGAGGCCATGCAGTCCATCACACTCAAGGTAGGCCAGAACAGCATCGTCATTGACCAGACCGGTGTCACCATTAAAGGCACTATGATCACCATCGAAGGCCAGGCTATTACCCAGGTGAAAGGGGACGGTTTGCTGATATTGAAGGGTGGATTGGTAATGATCAACTGACCTGAGGGAAGGAAGTTCGTACCATGGGCAGCACTGCGCCAGAAGTAAGACCTGTCGTCACAGTAAGAAATCTTTGTGAGCAAGCCAAGCTGGGAGACGCTGCCAAGGCCTTGCTGAAGGATGAGCATACTTCCCGGCAGTTTCTCGAGTTATTAGTCGGGAAAGAACTTTTCCCGGATGCTACTCGCTTCCTGGCCTTCGCCCTTCCCAAACGGGAAGCCGTAGGATGGGGTTGCCTCTGCGTGCGCCATAGTCTGGGGACGGAGGACGCCGCGCAGATTTCGAAGACGCAGGTGGCGGCGGAACGCTGGGTCTCGAATCCGGATGAGAAAAACCGCCAGGCTGCACAGGCCGCGATCGCTGAAGATGGGCCGGAGAACCCCTCGGATCTGCTGGCCCTGGCGGCGTTTTACAGTGGCGGGAGTGTCGTAGCACCGAATCTGGAGCCTGTCCCTCCCCCGGATCACGTGACCCCGCAGTTGGTGGCCGGCGCGGTGATGATCGTTGCGGTCCAGACCAAGCCGGAGAAGGCGGCTGAGAAGTATCGTGTCTTCCTGCAAAAAGGCATGGCCTTGATGGCCAGAATGAAGCCCGGCCCGAGCCAAAGTTAAACAACATCCCTTTCCTTTGGGGAGAGGGTGTCGCGCGACGGCGTTTGCTTCAGCCGGCGTGCGACGGGTGAGGGGCTACTTGCTGAGGTAAACCATGGGAATGCCTGCTGCCCGAACCACTGACATGCACGTCTGCCCGATGCTGACCGCACTTGTGCCTCACGTCGGCGGTCCCATCCTTCCACCCTGCTGCCCCACCGTCCTGACCGGCAGCCTGCCTCAGGCCCGCGTCACCGACATGGCAACGTGTGTAGGTCCACCAGACATCATCGTGCTGGGCTCATTCACCGTCCTGGTCGGCTCTCTGCCCGCCGCCCGGATGACGGACACCACGGCCCACGGCGGCACGATCATCCTCGGGCTCCCCACCGTCCTGATCGGATAGATCTCGCAATTCCACGGGAATCGACCGCCGAATTAACCCCTCCCGGGCACAAGTCATTTCTGCGCGAAAACCCTCATTTTACGAGAATTCTCATGGTTGTTCCGCCCGCCGAAATGTGATAGCATGTGCCCATCGAGTTGGCACTTCAATAACACGTAAGCATACGCAGGACGCATCTGCACCGGAACGTGAGGGGACGCCTGATCTCGAGATTATGGGGATTCTTCGTTGCGCTCAGGATGACCGTGGCTAGACAGCGGCCCTCTGTAATGGGAGGCAAGGGATGAGTTTCAAGGTCGGCGACAAGCTTGGGGACTACGAAATCATCGGCATCTTAGGCGCCGGTGGCATGGGCAGGGTTTATAAGGTCAGAAACCAGATCTCCGACCGTGTCGATGCCATGAAAGTCCTGCTGCCTGATCTTGCCAACGCACCCGAACTCGCTGACCGTTTTCTTCGCGAAATCAAGGTCCTCGCCAGCCTGAATCATCCCAATATTGCCGGGCTTCACACCGCTATTCGCCTGGAAAACCAACTTCTGATGATTATGGAGTTTGTGGAAGGGACAACCTTAGAGGACAAGCTGAAGGACGGCCCGTTTCCCGTCCCCGATGCGATTGACTACGCCTCCCAGGTGCTTTCCGCTCTCGGTTACGCGCATTCGCAAGGCGTCATCCATCGCGACATCAAGCCTGCCAACATCATGTTGACCCCACAGAACATCGTCAAGTTGATGGACTTTGGAATTGCGAAATCCGCCACCGACCGTAAGCTGACCATGACCGGCACCACTATGGGTTCCCTTTACTACATGCCGCCCGAGCAAGTTCAGGGCCTCGCCCTCGACCTCCGCTCCGATCTTTATTCCTTTGGCGTCACTCTCTATGAGATGGTGACCGGATCCCGGCCGTTCAAAGGTCAAAGTGATTACGACTTGATGGTCGCCCACTTGCAGAAAACTCCTGCTCCCCCCATCGAGATTCAGCCCGAATTGCCCAAAACGCTAAATGACATCATTATGACTGCGCTCGAAAAGGACCCGGCTCAGCGTTTCCAGTCGGCGGAGGCATTCCGCTTTGCATTGCAGTCTGTACACGGTGCAGTGACGAGCTTGCCGGTCGCTCCGGCGCGAGCCGTTGAGCCAGACTTGGGCGGACAAGACGCCGGTTCGGGCGCAGCGCCTTCCGCCACTGCGGTCTTGGGCGCGCCATCCGGCCAGCCGTCCGAGGCGCAGCCTCAACCAACCACGCCCTACCCGGCCCCCGCCGTGACGCCTGCTCAGCCTGCTGTGATTCCTCCTCCAACTACCTCCAGGAACAATCGAGCTGTTTTTGCAATTCTCGGAGCGTTGGCGGTGATTGCCTTACTTGCGGTGGGGGCAATGCAGTTGTCGCGCCTGCTGAAAGCGAGAGCACAAGCCCGTCAGGGTGCGCCCCAGGCGGAGGCGGCCGCGGAGAGTCCCAAGACACCTGCAGAGCCGGCGAGTACTCAGAACGCCAACGATGCCTCTGCTTCAGGCCAGTTGCCTGCCGCTTCCACGGACCAGCAGCCTGCTGCCGGAAGTGCGCAGCCCTCCGCACCGTCAGCCGCGAATTCGACGGCCGGCGCGGTGCCATCTTCCACGGTTCGAGCCGCGAAAAAGAGCAAGGCACCCTCCCATGTTGAGGCCGCGAGCAATGCGGCGAACAATACCGCTTTGCCGCCATCCCCACCGCAGAACGAGGCGCCGGCTACTACCGGGGGCCCACCGGCCAAGCTTTGGCTTGATCCCGCCGCCCGCCTTTTCATTGTGGTGAGTAACATAGATATCAAGCCCGACGGGAGTTTTAAATTCCACGGAAAACTGCTTTTGCCGGTCCCGCAGCGTGGGCCCATTCCACTCGACCGTGGTACGGAAGTCATCTGTGCAGGTTTGATGAGCGGCGGCCAGACGTCGGTCGCCGTTACGGAGATTCTGGTTGGGGGGGCACGCTACAAACTGAAGGGGGGAAGTGGTGCAGTGAGGGCTGAGACGCCGGGCGGTGAAGGCGGTGTACATCTTGATCGGAACCAGACGCTCGATATGTGGCCGACGGCTACTGCGGCCTATGAAAAAGTCTCCGGCCAGAGCGCACAGCCGTAGGCACAGAAACGAGCCGATCAGTGTGTCGGTATGGCATTAGAGGACCTTGCAATTCCGTTTTGGTTCGGCCGACGAAGTCGGCGAACGATACACACGACAATGCAGTTATTTGGAGGTTAAACATGTCTGACAGTCGAATTCCCAAGAAGCTGATAGTGCTTTTGACACTGATACTAACTTCCGCGCTGGTTTGGGGCGACCAGAAAAAGGGTTCTTCTCCGCCGCCCAAACCTGCGCCTGCGAGACCTGCGCCTGCGAAACCTGCGGCGCGTCCGGCGGCGAACACTGCCAAGCCGATGACCAACACCCGGACACCCGCCAACACCGGGGCCCGGCCTATGGCGAACACCGGGGCCCGGCCTATGGCGAACACCGGGGCCCGGCCTATGACGAACACCGGGGCCCGGCCTATGACGAACACCGGGGCCCGGCCTATGACGAAC